>Ga0081539_10002464_pt1 | contig 26075 bp, 20 predicted proteins | sample TabmetS4T2R2_FD_71023 | JGI IMG/M metagenome (GOLD analysis project Ga0081539, IMG submission 71023) | Tabebuia heterophylla rhizosphere microbial communities from the University of Puerto Rico - S4T2R2 | ecosystem: Host-associated > Plants > Roots > Rhizosphere ...
CGAGACGCCGCTCTTCGCGTCGACCACGAGGTCGCCGATCAGCCCAGCCCGAGCGAGTGGTGCCAGAGCGAGGAGCGTGGCGGTCGGATAACAGCCCGGCGACCCCACGATCGCCGACGACGCATGTCGCAAGGCCGAGAGCTCGTCCCGGTGGAGCTCGACGAGCCCGTAGACCGCGGAGTCGAGGAGCTCCGGGGCCGGATGCTCGAACCCGTACCAGCGGGGATAGTCCGCCGCGGAGCGGAGACGGAAATCCGGGCCGAGATCGATCACCGCGATCCCCCGAGCGGCGATCCCGGGCACGAGCGCGGCCGCCGTTCCATGGGGGAGGGCCAGGAAGACGGCATCGACGTCGGGGAGGTTCGCATCGACCGCCAGGCCCGTCCGCGACAGATGGGCGTGCGTGAGGCCGATCGGCTCGTGATCCCGATCACGGCCCTGGAGGCCGACGATCTCGACCGCCGGATGGCGCTCCAGGAGCCGGATCAGCTCCGCGCCGACATAACCGGTCGCGCCGATGATCCCGACGCGGATTCGCGCGCCACTCGCCGGCGATCGATCGACGACCTCCGAGGTGGATGCCTCGACCCCTGCGCTCACAGGCGCACCGTCACCGGTCGGCGTGGATCCTTCGCGGAGGATGGGGTTCGAGGACTCACCGCATGACCATACACCCAATGCGCATAGTCATGCAACGATGTCAGGTCTCCGATCCGGCCCCGTGACGATCACTTCCCCCTCGGCCTCGCTTGGCTCGGCGCCGGTGCAGCGCATGCGGTAGTGATGGTGGACCTCCGTCGCACCGGCCGAGAGCATCGCGTTCACCGGGCAGTACTTCGCCGCCGATAGCTCGACAGCGCGACGTACCGCTGCCTCCAGCACGACCGTCCCTTCGACCACATGGGTGACGTCGACCCGCGTGAAGACCTGCGGGTACTCCGCCCGCTGATCGGCGCGGACCTCGATCCGGTACGTGTCGACGACCTGGCGCTTCTTGGCGAGGATCGAGACCACGTCCATCGCCGAGCACGCTGCGAGAGCTGCCGCGACGGTCTCGACCGGCGAGAACTCGTTGTCGGCGGCCTCATCACCGAAGACCATCGCGCGGCCCGTTCCGGTCACCGTCTCGAAACGCGTCCCGCCCCGATGGATCAGCTCGGCCGTACGGATCTTCCTAATGCCCACGTCACGGACGCTAACACCCCCGGCGCAGGTCGCGTCGCGGGCGCCCCGGCCGGAGGTCAGGGCCGCGCGGCCTCCACCGAGCTGTCACGGTGCACGGCCTCCTGGGCCTCGAGCCAGCGCTCCGCGTCGATCGCCGCCTTGCAGCCGTCGCCGGCCGCCGTCACGGCCTGGCGGTAGCGGTGGTCATGCACGTCGCCGGCGATGAACACCCCGTCGATCCGGGAGCCGGTCTCGTCGGTCACGACGAGATAGCCCTTCTCGTCGACCTCGAGTTGCTCTTTGAAGACGTCGGTGTTCGGGCGGTAGCCGATCGCGATGAACAGGCCTTCCATCGGGACGTCGCGGGTCTCGTCGGTCAGCGTGTCCCGGACCCGGAGCCCCTCGACCTTCGCGCCGCCCAGCACCTCGTCGACGGCGACATTCGTGTGGACCTCGATCTTCGGGTTGTCGTAGGCGCGGTCGACCATGATCTTCGAGGCGCGGAACTGGTCGCGCCGATGGAGGAGGTGGACCTTCGAGGCGAATCGGGTGAGGTACGTCGCCTCCTCGAGCGCCGTGTCACCGCCGCCGACGACCGCGATCTCCTTGTCCCGGAAGAAGAATCCGTCGCAGGTGGCGCACGCCGAGACGCCGCGCCCGCGGAGGCGCGTCTCGCTCTCGAGCCCGAGCCACAGCGCCGACGCCCCGGTCGCGACGATGACCGCATCAGCTCGATATTCGACGCCGCGCGCCCAGGCTCGGAACGGCCGCGCCGACAGATCGACCCGGTCGACATCGACGTCGAAGATCCGCGTCCCGAACCGCTCCGCCTGCTCGCGGAACTTCGCCATGAGCTCCGGACCGAGGATCCCCTCCGGGAATCCGGGGTAGTTCTCGACGTCGCTCGTGATCATCAGCTGACCGCCGGGAACGACGCCGGCGAGCACGATCGGCTCGAGGTTCGCGCGCGACGCGTAGATCGCGGCCGTCAGGCCGGCTGGCCCTGAGCCGATGATCAGGACCTTCGTGTGATGCGCATCGCGATCGTCGCCGTCGTTCGGTCCGCCGACCGGACCGCCGGGGCGAACCCGATCCACCGCCGCAGGAAGCGTGTCGGCCGGTGCGCCGAAGGAGATGGGGCCGCCGAAGTCGACCGCGTCGCCGACATTGCCGTTGGCCGGAGCGTTGGCCTCGGCGGGCGCCCCGAAGTCGATCGTGAGACCCGCGAACGGATCGTTCGGATCCTTGGGCTCGGTCGATCCGTTCCTGTCCGTCATCGGCCTGATCGTAGCACGGACCGGATACTCCCTGGGGGTATCGAGCCCGGGTTCACAACCCGCGGAGCTGGGGCACGATCTCGCGCCCGATCGTCTCGAGGTGGCGCGGGTCGTGGACATCGTGGACGCTGAAGATCACGTGCTGCGCGCCGGCGTCCGACAGCTCTCCGAATCGATCCACGAACAGGGAAGGTGAGGCCCGCTCCAGGTTGATCGACTGGAGGTTCGAGCGCTCGATCTCGTCGTAGTTCCGGCCGACCGCCGCGCAGTGCTCGCGCAGGACCTCGTACTTGTGGTGGATCTGCTCTGGGCCGCCGAACACGTTCGTGGCATCGGCGTACTGCGCGACGAGGCGGAGGGTCTTCCGCTCCCCACCGCCCCCGATCATGATCGGTGGCCGCGGCCGCGTGAGCGTCTGGGGCGAGTTGAGCAGCCGCGTCGCCGTGTAGTGCCGGCCGCGGAACGCCGCCTCGGAGCCCCGCTCGCCCTGCCACATCTCGTGGGCCATCTGGAGGGTCTCCTCCAGCATCTCGAACCGATCGCCCAGCGGCGGGAACGGGAAGCCGAGACCGCGCGACTCGTCCTCGTTCCAGGCGGCGCCGATCCCAAGCCAGGCCCGGCCGCCGGACAGCACGTCGAGTGTGGTCGCGGCCTTGATCCACAGACCGGGCAGCCGGTAGTGGATGCCGCCGACCATCAGCCCGAGGCGCGCCCGCGTCGTGTGCGCGGCCAGGAACCCGAGCGCCGTCCAGCCCTCGAGCATCGGCTGCTCGGCCGGGCCGACGGCCCGGATCTGGAAGAAATGGTCCATCAGCCAGATCGAGTCGAGCCCGATGTCGTCTGCCTGGCGGGCGACTCGCGCCAGGGTGGGGCCGATGGCCTCCCCGCCGCCGGGCCACGTGAACGAGGAGATCTGGAGGCCGAGCTTCACTCGCGCGATCGTACGCGGGCCGCGCGGCGGACGCGCGGGTGGCTCCAGTGAACCGCGCCAACCGCTGGCGCGCGGGGAGCTCCGGTGGACCGCGCCGACCGCTGGCGCGCGGGTCCCATCGCAAATACGACGACTGGAGGATGCGGACGGAACGCTCATCGCAGATCGTGGGGTCGTTCCGCGGGATCGCCGAACCGTCCACCGTCATCGACTCCGCCCGTCGCCGAACCCCGGCCGCGACGGGCGGTTCGATTCTCGGCCCGGAGCGCGGGGCACAATCTCCCCGTGAACTTCGCGTTCCGTTTGCTCCTGCTGGTCTGGGTCCTCGGCTACCTCTTCGCCAGCTGCGGTCCGATCCTCAACGGTCACCCCATCCTCGGGGCGCTGGCGCTGTTCGGCGGGGTCGTGCTGTTCGTTCCGTGGGTCCTCGGAATCGTCGTCCTTGCGTTCCTCATCCAGGCGACGAATCCGCCGCGGCGCTGACGGGTTGGCGGCGCGGGGCGGCGCGGGGCACCGGACAAGGCTTGGCCCCGCAGGCTGGACGCCGGGGGTACGATTCGAGGTCTCCCGACCCGCCCTCGAGCCGGCGGCCTCAGCCCCTCGGACGGGCCGGAACGACGTTCATGGAGGGACCGATGAACGCGTTCCTGGTCGATCTCGTGAACCAGCCCGGAGCCCTGGCCGATGTTGCCGAGGCGCTCGGTGCGAAGGGGATCAACATCGAGATGGTCACTGGCGCCGCGTGCGGCGATGGCGGGCGCGCGGTGATCGGCACGAACGACGACGCGGCGACCCGCGCGACGCTGCGGGAACTCGGCGCCACGTTCATCGAGGTCGAGCCGGTCGAGGTCAACCTGAGCCACACGCCCGGGTCGCTCGGCCGCGCAGCGCGCCGGCTCGCCAACGCCGGTATCAACATCGATGCGATCACCCCGACCGGGATGTCGGGCGCCGACGTGACCGTCGCCTTCGTGACGGGCGACGCGGCCCGCGCCCGCGAGATCCTGTCGAGCGCCGGCACCATCGCCTGATTCCCGCGCCGCTCCGGGCGTTGAACTTTTTCAACGGGTAACGGCTATCTCCTGCTGACATCCCTCGTCAGCAGGAGAGCCGTATGCCCCGCTCGCGCCGCGCCCGCCTCGTCACGTCCTTCGTCACCAGCCTCATCGTCACGGGGTCCCTCGCCGCGTCGGCGTTCGGGGCCGCCCCCACGCGGACGATCGAGGAGATCGGGTTCACGGTCGCGTTCCCCGCCGGAGCTCGGTGCCCGTTCCCCGTCGAACGGACGGTCACCGGCACCCTCGTCACGACCACGTTCACGAACGCGGACGGCCTGACCCGGATCACCTACAGCTACAAGGCCGGCAAGATCACCTATCGCAACCCCGCGAACGACAAAACGATCTTCACCGTGCTGGCCGGACCGGCCATCTGGACGGACAACGGCGACGGCACGACGACGATCTTCGTCCCGGGTGACGACCAGTTCTACACCGCGCCCGGACTCGGCTTCGTCGCGGGCAATGCCGGCCTCTCGATCATCACCGTCGACACCGACACGCTCGAGATCCTGTCCGTCGACCGCTTGGCGGGCCACCAGGACGGCGTGCCGTTCCCCGCGTTCTGCGTCGGGCTCGAGTAGCGCGCCCGCTCCCCATCGGGCCGGGCGTCGCCGCATCGGGGCCCGGCCCGGACCCGCGCCCAGGCGCGGGTTCGCCGCGCCGGAGGTGGCAGGTTGCCGATCGAGCGGTTGGACGCTGGGCGGCCGTGCCGCGATCCTGTGGCGATGAGGACCTTCCCGCCGCTTCGGATCGTCCACGGCGACGCGTTCGAGCGGATCGCCGAGCTCGCCGCGTTCACCAGCGGTCCGGCCCGCGCGTCGCTCGATGCGGGCAAGGCTTGGGTGCGCGACGTCCGCGCGGCCGCGGGTCCCGATCTGCTCGGCCGGGTCGAGCGATACGGCCTGAACGTCTACGCCGAGCTCGCGACGATCGCCCTCGAGGCGCCGGAGCCGCGCGGAGAGCGGGAGCTCCTCGCCGCAATCGACGCGCTCGAGCCAGGCGCGTTCCAACGACGCGTCCTCGGCGCGGACTCGGCGATGTCGCGCGCGATCGTGTCGGAAGGGGCGATGGATCGAGCGATCGGGGGCGACCGAGCCGCGCGCGCGGAGCTCCTCGCCCTGACCGGCCCGGACCGTCGGGCGCGCCGGTCGATCGAACGGGTGCTCTCGCTCGAGGCCACCTCCCTCCGTGACGAGATCCGCGGGATCGTCGCAGAGTGGGTCGAACGCGTCGCCCGGCGCTTCTCGGCCCCCTCGCGGGCCGCCATCGAGCGCGACGTCGAAGCCCGGCAGGCGGCGGCAGGCCGCGGACCAGCCGGTGATCGCGCGCTCCTCGCCAGCGCCACGCGCGGCGTGACCTACGAGCCGCCCGATTGGATCGGCTCGATCGCCCTCGTGCCGGTCGTCGCGATCCGGCCGTTCGTCGTCCCGCTCGAGCTGCGTGAGACGGCGATCTTCCTTGTGCCCGTCGCGGACGAGTCGCTCGCGGCCGACCCGTCCGCTCCACCCCGCCAGCTCGTGAAGCTCGCGGCGGCCATGGGCGACGAGCTGCGGCTCCGTGCGCTGCGCGTCTTGAGTGACGAGGCGCTGACCGCGTCGGAGATCGCCGAGCGGCTGGGCGTCGACCGGACGACGATCCACCACCACCTCGGGATCCTGCGCTCTGCGGGCCTGCTCGCGATCCGGGACGAGGGCGTCAGCGGCTGGCGCTACTCGGTCCAGGACGAGGCGGTTCGCGGCGTCGGCCCGGCCCTGGACGGATACCTCCGGCGCACCGCCGGCTGACGCTTCGCCGCCACCCAAGCCGTCGAGCCAGCCAGCGACGTCGGCGGGGGCGCGGGGGGCCGGCGCGCCCCCGGCCGAGGGTTACTTTTCCTGGTCGAGGTTCCGGCGGAGCCAGCCGATCGGCCCGCCGTGCGATGGCTGCGCCGGTGCCTCGTGCTGGATCGCTTCGTCCGGCCGACCCGACGTCCGCTCCGCGACGGGCGAGACGATCGATGGGCCAGACTCGGCCTGCGGGGCCGGCTCCGTGTCGCCAATGAGCATGGTGTTCGGATCGTCCCACGGCTCGGGCGAGTGCTCGAGCAAACCGAGACGAGCGATGGGATCCATGACGCCGACGACCGCCGGCTCGGCCGGCTGGGGCGCTGGCTCGGGCACCGCCGCCGGGCGCGTCGTGCCGTCGGCGGGCTGCCCGTCGCCCATCTCGTCCGTGGGCGTCGTGGACAGACGGTCGAGATCCGGGAACGCCGGTCGCTGGCCGGCCCGCTGGGCGAACTGGACGGGATCGGCTTCACTGGCCAGCGCGCCGAAGAAGCGCTCCACGTCGGACCGATGCTTGGCGATCACGGCTTCGACGGCCTGGATCTGGACGTCGATCCGCCGACCGTGCTCGGCCAGGCTCTGGGTGAGGTCCGTCTCGAGCTCCCTCGTCCGGCGATCGCGCTCGGCGGCGATGCGCTGCTGCTCGGTCTCCGCCCAGCGCTCGATCGCGCGGCGGTCCTCGCCCGCCAGGTCGCGCATCCTGGCCGCCTCGCCCTCGGCCCGGGCCCGAATCTTGGCGACGTGAGCGGCCGAGCGTCGGTCGATCTCCTCGGCGGCGCGGGCGCTCTCGACGCCTGCCGTCGCCTGCATCGCGCGGGCGAGCTGGGTCAGGAAGTCGGGCGGAGCCTCGCCGGCGGTCTCCGTCGCCGCCTCGGACGGTGTCGTGGCGCTCTCGGTCGAGCCGTTCGGGGACGTGTCGACGAGCGCCACGGGCGCATCACGGAGCTCCGACTCGATCGATCGCTCGTCGTCCATGGCCAGACCCTCGCTCGGTCCGCCGGCGTCGCCATCCCGGTCCATGGCGCTCGGGGCGGGCGGCGATGGTACTGCGGGTGGTGCCCGCCGGCAACGGGTGAAAGGGCGTGCTCCGGCCGGCGCCCGCGCTGGGTCCGGCGGCCTGCCTCGCCGGAGCGGCGTCTTGTCCGCCCATGCGATTTGCGTGCATGGCCTGCGCGCCGGCGGCCGGCGGCGCGAGAGACGGCCTCAGCCGGCCTCGACGTCCGCCAGGAGGAGGGGCAGCCGGACCGTGAACACCGTGTTCCCGACCTCGCTCGCGACCGAGATCCGGCCGCCGTGCTGCTCGACGATCTGGCGCGTGCCGGCCAAACCGATCCCGCTGCCGCTCACGGTGCCCGTGCTGTTCGAGGCCCGGTAGTACGGCTCCCAGATTCGATCGACCTCGGATGGCGGCACGCCGATCCCTTCGTCGGCCACCGTCAGCACGGCCCACTCGCCGCCGTCGAGCTCTTCGAGCGCGACCGTGATCAGGACGTTCCCGCCGCGTGGGCTGTACTTCACCGCGTTCGACACCAGGTTCGCGACGATCCGCTCGATCCTGGCCTGGTCCCAGTCGCCGAGGACGCGCGGCCGCTCCGACACGACCTCGATGCGATGGCGCGGGCTGATCTTCTGGTACTCCTCGGCGAGCCGCCGGGCGATCTTGACGAGATCGGCCGGACCGTAGTCGAGCTCGAGCTGGTGACCCATCCGCAGCCGCGTCAGGTCGAGCAGCTCGTCGACCAGCCGGACGAGCTGCGCGGTGCTCTCGTCGATGACCTGGAGGCCGTCCGAGACCTCGGGTGGCGTGGAGGCCCCCGAGCGCGCGACCGCGCGCTGCAGGAGATGCGCGTTGCCCTTGATGATCGTTGCCGGGGTCTTCAGGTCGTGCGAGATCGCGGCGAGGAACTCGTCCTTCTGCCGGTCGAGGTCGCGCAGTGGGCTGATGTCCTGGAAGACCGCCACCCCGCCCGCTGAGTGGCCCTGGGCGTCGCGCAGCGGCGCGCTGTTCACGAGGATCGGCACCTCGATGCCGGTCACCGGGTTCTGGACGATCAGCTGCTCGCCGCGGACGACCTCGCCGTGGAAGACGGCCCGGGCCAGCGGGTGCCCGCGGAGCTCGGCCGAGGTGCCGTCGGCCGACCATCGCGCGCCCGCGACACCGAGCGGTGGGCCATCCACGCTCACCATCTCGGGAACGCGCCCCACGATCTCGACCGCGGCCGCGTTGCTCAGGTAAACGCGGCCGGCCGCGTCGGCGATGAGGATCCCCTCGGGCATCACGTCGACCACCTGCCGGAGGCGCGCAAGACCGGCCTCGGCCTCGACTCGGGCGGCCTGCTCCTGGACGAGCTCCTCGGCGCGCATGTTCGCCGTGATCGTGGCGAGGACGATCCCGATGCTCTCGCCGAGCTGGTCGAGGAACGCGAGATGGATCTCGCCCAGCTGCTCGATCGAGGCGAGCTCGATGACGGCTCGGGTCTGGCCCTCGAACGCGATCGGGAGGACGACGACCTCGCGCGCCGGCGACGCGCCGAGAGCGGTCCCGATCGGCGCGTAGTCGGCGGGCACGTCGCGCAGGTGGATCGCCCGGCGGTCCTCCGCGCACTGACCCAGGAGCCCCTCACCGAACGCGATCCGCGCCGCCGGAGCGGGGGTGAGCTGGCGAGGATAGGTGGCGAGGAGCTCGAGCGCGGGCCGCTCGGGGTCCAGATTCGCGAGATAGATCGCGCCGCGCTGGACGCTCACCAGGGGCGCGAGCTCGGCCAGGATCAGCCGCCCGACGACGCGCAGGTCGCGCTGGCCCTGGAGCATCCGCCCGAACGCCGCGATGTTCGTCTTCAGCCAGTCCACGTCCTGGTTGCGGCGGGTCGTCTCGCGCAGGTTGCCGATCATCGCGTTGACGTTGTTCTTGAGCAGCTCGACCTCGCCACGCGCCTCGACGTGGACCGTTCGCGACAGGTCACCGCGAGTGACCGCCGTGGCGACCTCCCCGATCGCCCGCACCTGCGTCGTCAGGTTCGCCGCGAGCTGGTTAACGTTGTCGGTCAGGTCCTTCCAGGTGCCGCCGACACCACGGACGTCGGCCTGGCCGCCGAGCTTGCCCTCGGTGCCCACCTCACGGGCGACGCGGGTCACCTCGGACGCAAAGGCGTTCAGCTGGTCGACCATCGTGTTGATCGTGTCCTTCAGTTCGAGGATCTCGCCGCGCGCGTCGACGGTGATCTTCTTGCTGAGGTCGCCGTTCGCGACGGCCGTGGTCACCTCGGCGATGTTCCGGACCTGCGTCGTGAGGTTCGCGGCCATCGAGTTCACGTTGTCGGTCAGGTCCTTCCACGTACCCGCGACCCCGGGCACGGTTGCCTGACCCCCGAGCGCGCCCTCGGTGCCCACCTCGCGGGCGACCCGCGTCACCTCGGATGCGAAGGCGTTCAGCTGATCGACCATCGTGTTGATCGTGTTCTTCTGGTCGAGGAACTCGCCCCGGACGTCGACTGTGATCTTCTTGCTCAGGTCGCCCATCGCGACCGCTCGAGTGACCTCGCCGATGTTCCGTGCCCGCTCGGTCAGGTTGACCGACATCGTGTTGACGTTGTCGGTCAGCTCCTTCCACGCACCGGCGACGCCCGGGACCTTCACCTGTCCACCGAGCTTGCCCTCGTTGCCGAGATCGTGGGCGACCCGGGTGACCTCGCTCGCGAGCGCGTTGAGCTGGTCGACCATCGTGTTGATGGTGTCCTTGAGCTCGAGGATCTCGCCCTGGACGTTGACCTGGATCTTCTTGCTGAAGTCGCCGTTCGCCACGGCGGTCGTGACCTCGGCGATGTTCCGGACCTGGGTGGTCAGGTTGCCGGCCATCGAATTGACGTTGTCGGTCAGGTCCTTCCAGACGCCGGCCACGCCCGTCACCGCCGCCTGCCCGCCGAGCTTGCCCTCCGTGCCGACCTCGCGGGCGACGCGGGTCACCTCCGATGCAAAGGCGTTCAGCTGGTCGACCATCGTGTTGATCGTGTCGGCCAGACGCTTGTACTCGCCCTTGAGCGGCGTTCCGTGGATCGTCGTCGCCATCCGCTGGGACAGATCGCCGCGGGCAACCGCGTCGAGGACGCGGCTCACCTCCAGAACGGGATCGGTGAGATCGAGCACGAGCTGGTTGACGGCGGTCTCGCTCCGTGCCCAGCCGCCCCTTCGGCCGATCGCGACGCGGTGATTGATCCGGCCCTCGCGCCCGACGGCACGGCTGGCCCGGCCGAGCTCGTCGCTCGTGCGGTGGGTGAGCTCCACGACGTCGTTGAAGGCCTCGGCGATCGATCCTGCGAGGCCCGGCTCGCCATCCGGGAGACGGACCCGGAAGTTGCCGTTGCGGAGGTCGCGCAGCGCGCGCAGGATGGCTGCCCCGTCGATTCGATCATGGTCGGAGCGGCTCGATGACGCTGACCCGACGCCGGTCGTCGCGGGCAGGTCCGTCGGCGGTTCGCTGACCGGGTCGTCGATCACGGGGGCCGAACGGGCACGCTTGGATCCGACCTGCTCGACGTCCGGCTCCGGGGACTCTGCGATTGGCGCGATGTCGATCGTGTGCATGGGCATCCCGCGCCGGCTCCGACGCGTCCGACTGTAGGCGTGAAACCGCCCGGGAGACCTTGCAAGTCCGTTGCCGACCGTGCGAGGGGCATTGCAACGACGCGTGCGCGACGCGCGCGGACCGATGAGAAACGCCCCGCGCCCCGGTCGATACGGGTGGCACCATGTGGTGACCTCATGCCCAGGGAGGGACCCCGTCCGTGATCCAGGAGACTGCCGAAGAGCGCGCGCTCCACATGTCGCCGCGCGCCAAGCTCGAAATCCTCTTCGCGATGCTCCTCGCGATGTTCCTGTTCGCGCTGGACCAGACCGTGGTCGGCGTGGCGCTCCCGAAGATCCTGACCGAGCTCAACGGGAACGAGCTCTACACCTGGTCGGTCGCGGTCTACCTGCTGACGTCGACGATCAGCGGCCCGATCTACGGAAAGCTCAGCGACCTGTACGGCCGTCGACCGATCGTCATCTTCGCGGTCGCGCTGTTCCTGATCTCGTCGGCCGGTGCCGGGCTGAGCAACACCAAGGAGCTGTTCATCCTGTTCCGCGGACTGCAGGGCCTGGGAGGCGGCGCGGTCTTCCCGATCGCCCTCGCGGTCGTCGCCGACCTGTACACGCCGGCCGAGCGCGGCAAGTACCTGGGCAGCTTCGGCGCCGTGTTCGGGCTGTCGTCCGTCATCGGGCCGGCTCTCGGCGGGATCATCACGGACACGTGGGGCTGGCACTGGATCTTCTTCATCAACATCCCGATCGGGCTGGTCGCCCTGTTCATCCTGTGGCGGCTCCTGCCAGCGATCAAGCATCCGGATGCCGGCCGGAACATCGACTATCTCGGCGCGGCGGTGTTCACCGCGGCTGTCTCGCCGTTCCTCATCGGGCTCACGAACAAGCAGTCCGCGAACTGGACCGATCCCGCGGTCGGCGGGCTGATGGCCCTGGGGCTCGCCATGGCGGCCGTGTTCGTGTGGGTCGAGTCGCGGGCAGTCGATCCGATCGTGCCGCTCGGCTTGTTCCGCCTGCGCACCTTCACGATCTCGGTCGCGGCGATGTTCTTAGCGGGCTTCGGGTTCCTCACCGCGATCGTCTTCCTGCCTCGGTGGTTCCAGGGAGTGGCCGGCGCGAGCGCCACCGTGTCGGGCTACAACCTCCTGCCGCTCCTCCTCGGGCTGATCGTCAGCGCGACGCTGAGTGGCCAGATCGTCGCGCGAGTGGGCCGATACAAATGGCTGATGGTTGGCTCGCTGGCTCTGCTCGGCCTGGCGCTCTTCCTGATGACGAACCTGCGAACCGAGACCGATCGGCCGGTCCTCTGGCTGTGGATGGCGCTTGCGGGTCTCGGGATCGGGCCGTCGTTCGCGGTCTTCACCCTGATCGTCCAGAACGCAGTCTCGCCGGACCGGATCGGGGCGGCCACGAGCAGCCTGACGTTCTTCCAGCAGATCGGCGGGACCGTTGGCCTGACGATCGCCGGGACGCTCTTCGGCGAACGGCTGAAGACGGAGATCCCGACCCAGCTCCTGGCGGCGGGCGTGCCCCAGCCGCTGGTCGACGCGTTCGCGTCGAGCGGCGGAAACGTGCAGGATCTGTCGGGGACGGGCGACCTCGGAGCCACGATTCTCAACGCGACGCCTGAGGCGTTCCGACCCGTGGTCGAGCCGCTGATCCCGAACATCGTCGAGGGCATCCACGAAGCCGTGTCGATCTCGATCGCGAACACCTTCTGGGTGGGGATCGTCGCGGCCCTCGTCGCCGCCGTCCTCGTGGTCTTCCTGCGCGAACTGCCGATGCGGACGACGTTCGAAGGCGGCGCGGACCTGCGCGAAGGCGAGCGGCGCGACGACGCCCGCGCCGCGAGCGTGTCCAGCGGGTAGCGGCCCGCCAGTGGTCGCGCGGTGGCTCCGCGGCACCTCACACGGGCCGCGGCGGACACCGGCTGGGACGGGTCAATCTTCGTCGCGACGAACGACGGAGCGGCCTAGCCTGCGGCCTCCAGCTCGGACCAGGTCCGGATCGGCATCCGTGGCTCGAACAGTGCGAACCGGTCCTTGCCCATCGCCTTCGCCGCGTACATCGCTCCGTCGGCCTGGATCATCACCTCGTCCGCGGCCGCGGCGGGATCGGACGCGAGGGCGATCCCGATCGAGCCGCCCACGATCACCGACCGGGCGCCGAGCATGATCGGCCGGCGCAGCTCCCCGAGCAGCCGCTCGGCCGTCGCGGTCGCCTCGTCGACGGTCCGGACGCCGGGCAGGAGGACCGCGAACTCGTCGCCGCTCTGCCGGCCGACGACGTCCCCCGCCCGGACGGCCGCCGACAGGCGGTCGGCGATCGCCACGAGGATCTGGTCGCCCGCGGCGTGCCCATACGAGTCGTTGACCCGCTTGAAGTCGTCGAGGTCCACGAACATCAAGGCGACCTGCTCCCGTCCCCGGGCCAGCCGTGCCAGGGCTCGCTCGATGTGGTCGCGCAAGAGGACGCGGTTGGCGAGGCCGGTCAGCGGATCGTGGAGGGCGTCGTGGAGGAGTTGCGCCTCGATCCGCTTCCGGTCGGTGATGTCGACGAGGAGGCCCTGCGAGACCTGCCGCCCGCTGCGCGTGTCGTCGTCCATCGCGAAGGCCTCGTCGCGGACCCAGATCTCGCGCCCGTCGCGGGTGCACATCCGATATTCGGCCTGGAGCGGAACGCCGGTCCGCCAGTGGGCCTCATAGGCCGCGATCGCGGACTCGCGATCGTCGGGGTGGATGAAGCTCGGCCAGAGCTCCGGGTCCGCGATCAGCTCCTCGGGCGTGACGCCGAGCATCCCGTTGATCTGTGGGCTCATGTAGGCGAGCCGGCCGCCGTCGGTCACCGCCGGATCGGCCATGTCGATGTAGACGGCGGCTGGGACATGCTCGACGAGGACCTTCAGGCGCGTCGCCGCGAGCTCCGCGTCGTGGGTCGCCTCGGCGAGGGCACCGACGGTCGCCCGCAGTCGCCGGACGAGGAGCGCGGCACAGGCGAGCACGTCGGCGGCGGCGATCGCCTCCGGGAGCGTCCGACCGGGCGAGGTGAGCGCGAGCGCGGCCAGCGCGACGGCGCCGCCGATCAGCCCGACGGCGAGGAGCCCATCAGGCAGCCCGAACTGGCGTGGGGACCGGTCCACAGGGCGAGTCTGAGGGTCTCCGAAGGCGCCAACTACCACCGATTCGGGTCACCCGGGCTAGCCTGACCGGCGACCGCGCCGGGCGAAGACGACCCCCGGTCCGTCCCACGGGACCGGGGGTCGCTGCTGGTCCTGTCGTCAGCCGAGCGGCGCGAACTCGTGCTTGGCGACCCACTGGGCGGCCTTCTTGCCGACCCACGCTCCCGCCACGTCGGCGCTGCGGAAGTGGAAGCCGGTGAGGATCCGTCCATCGATCGCGTCGCGGACGTAGTCCGTGAACCGGACGTAGTGACGGGTCGTCGGGCCGACCAGGTCGAACGATACGAAGTCGGTCCCGAAGAACGAGCGACCCGCCTGCATCATCGCCCCCGCGAAGCAGTTGTAGCCGGACGGCATGTCCGGGTAGCCCGGCGTCGGGAACTGCGACGTCCACGTGGCATCGGCGATGGTCGCCGGGTTCCCGTCCTCGGCCGCGAGGCGGATCGCGGTCTGCGGTCGCCAGAACGAGTAGTAATCCTTGTTGTTGAAGCAGGCGATGAACGCGTCCGCCGAAGACAGCGCCGTCATCGCGAAGAGCCGCGCCTGCTGGGCGGTCGACAGGTGCCGCTGCCGGGCCAGCTCCTGGAACATCCGGTTCACGAACCCGAAGGGATTCGCGACGATGAAGCTCGACAGGGCCTGCTGGGCCGGCGTCCGGCTGCTGCCGGTCTGCGCCCCGAGAGCCTTGACCTCGTTGAACTCCGTTGCGTACTGCGCGCTCGTCAGGGCGGGCGGCGGGGTGGTCCGGAGCTGATCGCCGGATCGGAGCGAGAACGGCCGAACCTCGCCGACCCACGAGAACACGTTGTTGTTGAGCGGCGGTACCGGCCGCCACTCGCCGGGGAGGGTGCCCACGTCGAACGTCCGCGTTCCCGTCCGGCCGTCGCCGGCACGGTTGGCGAGCATCGCCGCGGCCGCGGCCCGTCCGACCCCGATGCCGTCGGTCTTCGCCTGACCGTCGCCGATCGCTGCGAGCGAGGCGGCGTACAGGGCATCGAGGCTGTCGGTGACGTTCGGCAGAGACGCGGGCACGAGGCCCACGAGGACGTCATGCGCGGCCGTCGCGGCCGCGGCGGCCTTGGACGCGCCGGCCGGAGCGCTGATCCAGCCGAGATACGGCTGGTGGCCGCGGTCGATCGAGTTGACGGCGTCATAGATCGCGCCGTGGACCATCGCGAGATGCAATCCGGCGAGCGGCGGCACCTGGTTCAGTCCCGGCGGCGTCGCGCCGTTCGCGTTGCCGATCGCATTGATCGCGTTCGCGTTCCAGTCGAGGACCATGTCGGACGGCTCGGCGGCCGCGACCGACGTCGCCGGGAGCAGGCCGGCTCCGGCCAGCACGACGACTCCCATCGTCCGGATCAGCCAGCGCCCGCCACTCCGGATGGATCTGGACCGCACCATGGCGTCCCTCCCTCGGGTTCCGCGGCAACCTCGGCCGCGTCTGAACCCATCACCTCTATGGGGCGAGGAGGGTCGGAATCGGATCAATCTCCGCGGGGTCAGCGTCTCCCGCGGGCAACCGCCGATGCCGCGTTCGTGTCGAACGCGCGAAGCACGAGCGAGTGGCGAACGCCCATCGAGTCGATGAACACGATCGGGTCGCCGTCGGCGACGTCGTGCCGGCCGTTCCGGTCGCGGACGGCGAAGCCACCATTGCGGAGCCGCCGGATCCGGACATCCGCCTTCGACCCGCGATCGGCTACGAGCCCGGTGACGTTCCGCGTGCCCGGCTCGCGCGTCAGGGTGATGCCGAGCGTGGAGCCGTGGCCGATGTTCGCAGTGTGGACCACGTCCACGACCGCGATGACGTAGCCGGTGACGCGGCTCCGGGCGAGGACGACGATGCCCGCGACGATCAACAGCGCCAGAACTCCGAGGATGCCCACGAACACCGGCAGGAGACGCGCGTTGCACTCGAGGAGCGAGTTGCAAGGCCGGACCACGTCGGACAGCTCCGATGCCGGGCTGAGCCCGATGGCGTTCTCGGCGAAGGCGCGACAGACATAGTCGACGCCGTTCGTCAGATCGGTCACCGCGCCTGAGGCCCCGCCGGTGGAGATCTCGGTCTTTGCGGGCCACGTGGATCCCTGGTCCGGCGAGCACTCGACCGAGTAGCCGGTCACCCCGGGCTGATCGGCAGGGACGGAAACCTGGACCGCGCCGTTCTGGGGCTGGACGTTCGGCCGGGCGGGTGCCGCCGGGATGCCGATCGGGGTCACGGAGCCGGCCGGCGTCCACGCGCCCACGACGCCATCGCCAACGGCCGAGACCTGGCACTCGTACGTCGTCCCGTTGGTCAGGCCCTCGACGGTCGCGGTCGTCGCGGTCGAGACGCCCTCGGTCGATTCGATCCACGGCCCGTCGCCCGCCCGACAGCGCGCCTGATAGTCCACCACGGGCGCCGCCGAAGCCGTGCTCGAGGGCTTCGCCCACGAGATCTCGGCCCGGCCGTCGCCCCCCGTGACCCGCAGCCCGACGATCGGGGCGAGCTGCGGCGGCGGGGTCGGAATGGGCGTGGGCGTGGGTGCGACCGTGAACGTGCAGGTGGCGTCCTGCAACGCCACCGCGACCGCGTTGCCGGCTGCCTCGGCCGTGTCGAAGACGACGTTCGGCCACTCGAAGGCCGTGCCGCTGGCGCAATCGGGGATCCCACGGACGATGCGCAGCCCCTCGAGGCTGCGCGTCAGGCCGGTGCGGAGCTCGGGATCCAGGCCCATCCCGACGGGGAGGAGGGCGATCGCCGTGCGGCTGCCGAAGAGCCGGTCGCGCGTCGTGCCGACGCGGCTGACCGGGACGCCCGGCGTGTCGTGCCGGCCATCGGTGAACAGGATCAGCGCCGGCCGGACGGAATCGGCCGGGAGGTGGGTCGCGGCCCGCTCCATCGCCGCGACGTAGTTCGTGTCCACCCCGATCTTCCTCGTGAGGGCCGGGTCCAGGCCGGCCCGGTAGGCGCGGCCGACCGAACGCAGGCAGTCGGCGAGCTTGGCGACCCTCGACTCGCTGCCGAGCAGCTTCAGGTCGATGCAGGTGGGGTAGTCGACGGCCCGGGTCGCGAACTGGACGATCGAGACGGTCGCGTCGCCCGCCACGAGATCCGGCGCGATCTCGTCGACGCGGCTGGCGATCCCCTCCAGCGCCGTGGCGAATCGGTTCCGATTCGCCTGGTCCTGGAGGATGGACGCCGAGAAGTCGAACACGAGCACGACGTCGGAGGGGTCCGCGGCGGCGCGGGCCAGGGGAACGATCCCGCCGAGCACGGCGACGAGCATGGCGGTGGCGGCGGCGGCGGTTGCCGAGGTCCGTGGGCCGACTGCCCTGAACACGCTCGACCGTTCCTCCCCGTGCTCTTCCCCGCCGGCTCCGGGCGTGCCGGAGCCGACGGCCCGATCGACGGCTCAGAACTGTACCCGGTGGACGGGGCGGGCACGCAAGAGGCGCTCGGACGGTTTCGTGCGTGGCGGGCGCTGGGTTGTGAGGCGAATTGGAGCGTTTCGGCTTCCGGCGGAGGGCGCCCGGTGCGTTGCGGCACCTAGGCTCCGGCCATGAAGACGCGATTGTCCGCCGCGCCTCCCGCGGCGACCCCCCGATCCATCGAGCCGCAGGAACCCCGGCCCGAGCGCCGCATCCCGACCCGCCGCGGTCGTGGCTTCGCCGCGATCGCCGGCCTCGGCCTCGCGCTGGCCGGCGCCCTCGGCGCATGCTCGCCAGGCGCCTCGACCGTGCCGCTGCCGTCGGTCAACATGAGTGCCCTGCCCAGCGTCGACGCCTCGGCCGTGGCCAGTGCCGCCGCCGGCGCCGCCCTGGCGGCGCTCGACTCCGTCGATGCCGCGATCGCCGCGAACACGTCCTCGTCCGGCCTGACCGCCGACGAGGCGAGCAGCCTGACCCAGCTGACGGCGGCCCTCCGGACGGCGCTCCAGAGCGGCGACACCGCTGCGGTGCAGACAGCCGTCACCGATCTGTCGACGAAGGTCGATTCGTTCGCGTCGAAGCTGAGCGCATCGCCCGCCGGAAAGCAGCTGACCGACGCGATCGCGGCGCTCAAGGCGGCGATCCCCGCCAGCTAGTCGCTCACTCGCCGGAGGACGATGCTTCTTCCGAAAACCGACGACCCGGGCCCTGACGGACCCGGGTCGTTCGCTGTCGTCCGCTGATCGGAGCTGCCTCAGCGGACCCGGCGCGTCCACCAGCTCCGGGTCGCGTCGGGCACCCCGCGCTCGTGCGACTGGGCGGCTGAGCGTTGCTGAGCGGCCGCGGCCGTCGGGTTCGGCGCGCCGGGGAACAGGTCGTCGCCGATCGTCGCGAGGAAGCTCGGTGGAACCCGCACGTGGGTCGCCTGCTCGAAGTCGTAGGCGAGGCCGATCAGCTCCGGCTCGGACCAGCGGCCGCCGATGAAGCTGATGCCGACGGGCAGTCCGGACACGTACGCCGCGGGAACGGTGATCGCGCCGTAGCCGGAGACCGCGGCCGCGGTGGACGAGCCAACGAAGTACTCGAAGTGGCCGTCGAGGTCGCCCTCGTCCGGGTTCGAGTTCGTTGGCCAGGCCGGGCCGTTCGTCAGGGCGACGATCGCGTCGAGGTCGTTGTCGGCCATCAGCTGATCGATCGCGTCCTGGACCGGCGGTGTCGTCGCCTCGCGCAACGCGGCGCAGTCGGCGTCGCGCCCGTTGGTGTCCTCGGCCAGCTCGAAGACGAGGTCGTTCCACGGACCTTCGAGCTCGGGGTGCGCCTGGTCGAAGGCGATCAGGTCGGCGAGGGTCTTCGGATAGCCGGCCGATGTGTACGTGTCCAGGTACGACGCGATGTCGGTCTTGAACTCGCACAGGAGCGCGGGGAACTCGTTGACGGTCGCCGACAGGTCGATGTCAGCGTTGTCCACCACCGTGGCGCCCTGCGCCTCAAGATCGTCGATCACCTCGGCCAGGATCGGCTCGACGACCGGTCCGGTTAGGCCCGGGTCGTACGTCCCTGCGCGCCAGACGCCGATCCGGGCGCCTTCCAGCGCATGGGCGTCGAGGAACTGCGTGTAATCGGCGAACGCGTGGCCGGCCTGCGCGGCCGTCGCGGGATCGTTCGAATCGAGCCCGGTGAGCGCGCCGAGGAGCACCGCGGCATCGGTGACGTTGCGGGCCATCGGACCGGCGGTGTCCTGGTCGGCGCTGATCGGGATGACGCCGGCTCGGCTCCACAGCCCGAGGGTCGGCTTGATCCCGACGATGCCGTTCGCGCCGGACGGGCACACGATCGAGCCGTCCGTCTCGGTCCCGATCCCGACCGTGGCGAGGTCGGCGGCGATGCCGGCGCCGGTGCCCGAGCTCGAGCCGCACGGGTTGCGATCGAGGACGTAGGGCATGTTCACCTGGCCTCCGATGCCGCTCCAGCCGCTCGATGACGGACCGGATCGGAAGTTCGCCCACTCGCTCAGGTTCGCCTTGGCGAGGACGATCGCGCCGGCGGCGCGGAGGCGCTGGATGATGAACGCATCACCCGGCGTGGAGCCGGCGAGCGCCCACGAACCTGCGGTGGTCGGCATGCCGCGGGTGTCGACGTTGTCCTTGACGAGCACCGGGATGCCGAGGAGCGGACGGCGATCGCCGGCGCGGCGCAGTGCGTCTGCGCGACGGGCGTCGGCGAGGGCGGTGGGGCTGACCGTGATCACCGCGTGGAGGCGCGGGTTCAGGCTCTTGATCCGGTGCAGGTAGAACTGGACGAGCTGGACCGAGCTCAACCGGTGCCGGTTCATCAGGGTCTGGAGCTGGGGGATCGTCGTCGCGTCGACATCGATCCCGGCGACGCGGGTGTTCGTGGGCGGCCCGGCCGCCTCGGCCGGCACCGCTGCGCCCGTCAGGGCGAGGAGCAACGCGGTAGTCGAGGCGACGACGAGGGATCGCCGAAGCAGGCGGCGCCGAACCGGGCTGTGCATCGCGAGGGCCTCCTCCACGGGGTCGGGTGGACAGGGCGCGGGGGACGGGGCGCGGGGGCCGATGGGGGTCCCTTGAATCAAACGCCGCGTGTCAAGTGACGGATTGCGCCCGCGCGCCGCAACGATCCCCGGGAGGATCAGCTCGTGCCGGTCGGCGAAGTCTCGGACCTGGCCCCATCGACGATCGTCATCACGAGCGTACCGGCCCAGAGCCAGCCGATGCCCACGACAATGAGGACCCAGCCATTGTTGCCGAGGAGCGTCTCCGGTGCGAGTGCGATTCCGAGCGCCACGAGCGCGGCACCCACGAGGACGATCATCGCCTGGACCGCGGGCCACCTTCGACTCGGCGGGTTCGGGTCGTATCGACGTGCCAGCTCGCGTTCGTTCTCGTCCCAGCGGATCCAGCGCCGCGTCCCGTACGCGTCGATGCGTCGGAACAGTAGGGCCGTCGCGACCGTCCCGACCACCCAGATCCGCGTCCGCTCGTCGGTCAGGAAGGCCCCGAAGATTGCGAGCACGAAGAGGATCGCGCCGCCGGTGAGGATTCCGGCCCAGATCGATGACTGCGGACCCGTCTGGTCCTCGTCGAGGCTTGGCTCGCGGAGGCGGATGAAGGCGAATCCGATGAGGAGCAACCCGATCGCAAGACCGGCGATCCCGCCGAGCCCATAGCGGTCGATGCACCACGAGCTGGCTGGAATCGGCCCGATCGGTCCGTAGGTTCCACAGGCCATGATGGGTTCGTACGGGGCGTGGGCGCCGCCGGCGATCGCCACGGCGAGGCCGATCGGCGCGATGAACGACGCTCCGATGTCGAGGACACCGGGCCACCGTTGGCGCTGCCACGCGACCTCGCGCTGGCCGAGCGGTCCGATCGAGTGGATCAAGGCCGCAAAGATCATCAGCGCGAAGGCGATCATCGCGAGGACGAGCGCGGCCGGCTGCAACGCCGTGAACCACTCCGGCAGGTTCGGTTCGAGGATGCTCACGACCCCGTCCCAGGCCGCCGTCCCGCCGAGGAAGGCAAAGACCGCGCCGCCGGCCCCCGCGACCGCGGTGAAGAAGCCATCCGGTCGGAGCAGCGCGACGAGGATCGCGGCAAATGGGATGACGAACATGAGGCGGCGCCAGAACGCGAGGACCCATACGCGCTGAAGGTGCCGGGTGACCCATGGGTCCTTCTCGCCCGCGGCGGGCTCGTGCGCGAACCGCGACGCACCCGCCGTCGTCCCGAGACCCGCGACGTCCAACTCGCGCAGCACCGGGAGCACGAACTCTTCGTCGTTGTCCCAGTAGCCGCCGTGATCCTCGCTGATCGAGCGTCGGTTCCAGATCTCGTGATCCACGACGCGCGGATGCTCGGCGCCGTCGGTCTTACCCACCTCCGCGAGCGGGCCGTATGGTGCCGGGTCGCGATTGGCGCGGAAGTCGACCCACCGTCCGACCCGGATGCCGTCGGGGTTCGTGCGATCGGCGGTCGGAATCGCGGCCATCGAGACGGCCCTTCCATCCTCTCCGTCCCGGCGTGACGCACGCACTCGGTCGGTCAGCGTCCGGGCGAGGTTGATTGCCTCTCCGTGCGAGACGAACAGATCGGCTCGCACGTCCGTCGGCTTCCCGTCCGGTGACGAAGCGAGGCCCGGATCGCTCAGGGTGGTGTAGGAGACGATCGTGCCGCCCGAGTGTCCGATGACCACGACCGCGTCGACGCCTTCGGATCGCAGGCTTCGGATCGCCGCGGCGAGCCGGCCGCGGATGCTGGCTGCCTGAGCCGGGTTCCGCAACAGGACGTACATATCGCCCCACCAGGACGTCAGGAACGTCTCGAACGCCGCGAAGATCGTGGCGTTCTTCACGGCGTCGATCGGCACGATGGCCGCGATCGCTTTGAGGATCCCGAACAGGAGGAGCGCCAGCGTCGTCATCGTGCTGAGGAACAGGCCGACACCGATCGCGCTGAAGGCCCGCGCAAGCGAACCTCCGGCGCTCGTTCTCGTGTCCTCGCTGACGATCCGGCGGGCGATCCGCGACACGATCCCCTGACGTCCGCACCAGTCGACCATCGTCGCGAAGGACGGCGGCTCGACCCGGGTCGCCCACCAGGCCTCGGTCAAGAGCCATTCCTGCGGATGCCCGGCGCTCTCGCCGGCTCTCGAGCGCAACCCCGGGATCCGAAGCCGCACGACCGGTGCGGCCTGCCCGTCCCGATCGATCCTCGCGGTCAGCACCGGATCGAGGGGGGTGCCCTCAGGCGCCTCGCCGGATCCTGTTCCGGTCGCGCGTGAGGCCTCGTAACGATTCCGGGTGTCGCGTCTCAGCTCGCCGACCAGGTCATGTCGATGCGCTTCCTGCCAGGCCACGATCGCCCGGATCAGCGGCGAAACCCAGTCGATGAGCGTCGTGTCCGCGGCCTGGGCGCCAATGCCGTGGACGAATACGATCCCCACCCGCCGACCGGCTTCGGCGAGCGGCTGCGAGCGAGCTGTCTCCATCCGAGTCTCTCCGTCTGAGCACCGACGCGCGGCGACAGGTTGTCAACGTGCCGTCAACGTTGCGTCTCGCCGTGGAGCGAGGCTGCGCCGGCGCGGTAGAGTCCCGCCATGACCACCGTCGATCGACCGGCTCTGCCCGCCGCGAGCGCCGGCGCCCAGGCGATGCTCGATTCGGTCGCGCCCTTCCTCGCGTTCTTCAACAGTCCGATCTACGCCGCGCTCGAGAAGCCGGGCGCTTCGAACTTCGCGTTCGGCAACCCGAACGAGATGCCGCTGCCGGGCTACGTCTCGGCGCTCCACGAGCACCTCGACCCGCGATCGCCCGACTGGTTCGCCTACAAGATGTCGGAACCGAAGTCGCAGCGGGCGGTCGCCCGCTCCCTCACGGCTCGGACCGGCCTCGAATGGGACCCGGCCGACGTCGCGATGACGAATGGCGGGTTCGCGGCGCTCGCGGTGGCGCTCCGGACGATCGTGGAGCCGGGCGACGAGGTGATCTTCCTTTCGCCGCCCTGGTTCTTCTACGAGATCCTCATCCTGGCCGCCGGGGCCGTGCCGGTCCGCGTGCCATTGACGCCGCCCACCTTCGACCTGGACCTGCCCGAGATCGCCGCGGCGGTCACGCCGAAGACCCGGGCGGTCCTGATCAACACGCCGCACAACCCGAGCGGTCGGATCTACCCGCCGGCCGACCTCCAGGCTTTCGCCGAGACACTCCGAACCGCCTCGGACGGGATCGGCCGGCCGATCTTCCTCATCTCCGACGAGCCCTACAACCGGATCGTCTTCGACGGTCGGCCCTTCCACAGCCCGGCCGAGTCGTACCCGAACACGCTGATCACGTACTCGTACGGCAAGACGCTCCTGGCCCCCGGGATGCGGATCGGCTACCTCACGGTCCCACCCGCGATGCCCGACCGGGTCGCCCTCCGCGACCGGATCCTCCTGGCCCAGATCGCATCGGGGTATGCGTTCCCGAATGCCGACCTCCAGCATGCGATCGAGGACCTCGAGCGGCTGTCGATCGACATCGAGTCGCTCGAGCGGCGGCGCGATCGGATGGGCGCGATCCTCGACGAGCTCGGCTACGAGCACACGATGCCCGAGGGCACGTTCTACATCATGGCCAGGGCGCCGATCGACGACGATCAGGCGTTCGGGGAGGTCCTCGCCGACGAGGGCGTCGTGGTCCTCCCGGGCGGCGTCGTCGAGGTCCCGGGCTGGTTCCGGATCTCCCTGACCGCGTCGGACGAGATGGTCGAGCGCTCGATCGAGGGGTTCCGGCGGGCGCGCGAGCGGGCGCTGGCCGGCGCAGACGAGGCGATCCCCGCCGAGGTTTGATCGCGGTGCATCGGCCGGGAGGCGTCTCCAGGCGACGACCCGTGAGCCGGTTCAACTGAGGCCGGTCTTCCGATCGAGCCGCTGGAGGAGGTCGTGGGCGGCGAGCTCGACCGCCTTGTGGCGCCACTCGGACGCTCGGTAGACGCACGCGATCAGCGCGGTCCGGTGGATCCGCCGGAAGTCGCCCACGACGAACGCATAGCGCGCCTTCGTCTCGTCGCTCGCGCCGTCCGTGAGCCCGAGATGCCACGCGGCGTACTCGTCCCAGGAGTGCCGCTTCAGGAACGCGTTCTCCTCGTCGGCGCCGGGCGCGACCTCGCCCCAGTCGCTGTTCAGGACGTAGCGCCGCGCGTCGATGAGCTTCCGGGCGTGGGCGACGGCCGCCTCGTTGAGGGCGTACTTGGCCACTCCGGCACCTCCGATCGCTCGTGCTCCATATTCGGCCGATCCGGAGTCGACCCGACGCCGATGGCCGGTCCCCCGGCCGGGGCCAATCTGAGCTTGGCGCCACGCCCATGGTCGCGCACTTCGCCACCTGGAGCGTCTCGTGACCGCTTCCTTCGCCTCCACCCCGGCCGCGCCCCGGCAGGCCGGCGCCTTCGCCTCTGATCCTCGCCGGCCTCACGTTCTTGGCCCTCGCGATCGCCTTGCCGATCGCCGTCCCGCTCGCGATCTCGTACGGCGTGCCGGTCTCGGCGCATGACGCCGCGCTCGCCCAGCAGCTGGCCGGCGCGTCGTGGCTGTTGATCGGCCTCGCCGTCGCCGCGTTCGGAGTCTCGATCGCCGTCCTCGTCCTGACGCTCCGGACCGTTGCGCCCGAGACGCGGGAGTAGCTGTTGTCGCGACCGCGCCGTGCGCGGCGCTACGGCGTCAGCACGTAGAAGCGGAGCATGTCCAGCGCCGGCTCGTCGAGCGCCTCGAAGCCTCGGAAGCCGGCTGCCTCCGCATAGCCCTGCAGCGTTGACGGGCGCATCGCCGTCCCCGTCGCCGCCGTCTCGGGGTCACCCATCGCAGCCGGCAGGCAGGTGAACAGGCTGTATCCGTAGTAGATCCGCTCGAGATCCGTGCCAGGCGCGGTGAACGACGCCTCGGTCTTCTCGTCCGCGACGAGGAGGATCCCACCCGGCTTGAGCATGCTCCGGATCGAGCGCAGGACCTCGACCGGCCGGGACAGGTCGTGGATCGCTTCGATGACGACCGCGACGTCGTACCGGCCGGCCGCAGCGGGGTCGGCGGCATCGCGCACCGCGAACGTCACGCGGTCCGCAACGCCCGCGTCCCGCGCGTTCGCGGTCGCGAGCTCGATCGACGAGGAGTCGAGATCGAAGCCATCCACCGTCGCATCCGGATACCCGGCCGCGATGGCGATGCCCGCCCATCCGACGCCGCAGGCGACGTCGGCGACCCGGGCACCGGCACGGGCGAGCCGCTCCTGGACCGCGGGGATCGCCGGGAGGAGCTCCTGCGCGAACGACCCGCGCAGCCACGGGCGGTTGAAGTCGCCCTGCGCCTCGATCATGTCCGGGCCGAAGGCCTCCCAATCGACGCCGGTTCCGCTCTGGTACGCGTCCATGAGCTCGGGGATCGCCTTGCCGATCGCGACGAGGGCGGAGGACTCCGACGGCAGCCACTCGCGATGGTCGCCCGCGACGCGCGCCGCGCCGAGCACGGATCCGTCCTTGCGCAGCAGCGCCACGTCGGTCTTCGAGCCACCGCTGTCGACCGCCAACACGGCCGGTCGTCTCACGGCAGCGTGTCCAATCGGTCGACGCTGACGAAGGTGGCGCCGAGATCGACGAGACCGTCGATCAGTGCGGGGAGTCCCTCGCCGGTGCCGCCGGGCCACGTGTGCAACAGCACGATCGCGCCGTCGCCGTGGTCCTTGACCCCCTCGATGCCGTCGCGCGCGATCGCCTCGCCGGTTCGCCAGGCCTCCCAGTCATCGAGCACGACGTGCCATCGCACGTCGCGGTAGCCGTGGCGCTTGAGCTCGGCGACCACACGCGGATCGTCCGCACCTGCGCCGAACGGGCATCTGAACCACGGGTGGGGATCGCGTCCGGTCGCGGCCTCGATCGCGCGCTCCCCGTCGGTGATGTCGTCGGTGAACCCGCCGCCGAGCAACAGCGGCATGCGGGCGTGGTAGTGCGAGTGATGGCCGACGAGATGGCCTTCGTCGGGGATGCGTTTCGCGGTCTCGGGATAGGCCTCGGCCCATCGCCCCTGCACGAAGAACGTCACGATGACGTCGCGGTCGCGGAGGGTGTCGAGGATCCGCTCGGCATTGCCCGGCGGACACCA
>Ga0081539_10002465_pt1 | contig 26058 bp, 26 predicted proteins | sample TabmetS4T2R2_FD_71023 | JGI IMG/M metagenome (GOLD analysis project Ga0081539, IMG submission 71023) | Tabebuia heterophylla rhizosphere microbial communities from the University of Puerto Rico - S4T2R2 | ecosystem: Host-associated > Plants > Roots > Rhizosphere ...
ATCCGGCCTGCAACGGAGGAACCAGAGTAAACATGAGCCCTCAAACAGCTAAGAAAAAAGTAGTAAAGAAAAAGGCCCCCGCGAAGAAGACTTCAAAGAAGCACGTAACCTCGACGAACAATGTTAAGCCGAAGCTCTACGCGAGTCTCGTCGTGCAGTTGCTCAGCCTGTTGAAAGGCGAGCACGACTTCATCGCGAATGCCGCAAACTTCAGCGCGCTGCTCTTCAGCTCGCTGCCGAACGTGAACTGGGCCGGGTTCTATTTCCTGCAAGGCGAAGAGCTCGTGCTCGGACCATTTCAGGGAAATCCGGCGTGTGTGCGCATTCCGATGGGGCAGGGCGTGTGCGGCGTCGCGGCAGAGCGATGCGAGACGATCATCGTGCCGAACGTGCATGAGTTTCCGGGTCACATCGCGTGCGACGTGGCTTCGAATTCGGAGATCGTGGTGCCGTTGTTTGATGGTGAGCGACTGCTCGGCGTGCTCGATCTCGATAGCACGGAGATTGGCAGGTTCGACGATCAGGATGCGGAAGGATTGAACGAGCTGGTGACGGTGTTTGTGGCGCACGAAGAACGGTTAGGACCATGATTACTATCAGAAAATCAAACGAGCGGGGGCATTTCGATCACGGGTGGCTAAATACGTATCACACGTTCTCGTTCGACCAGTATTACGATCCGCGTTACATGGGCTTTCGCAACCTGCGTGTGATCAATGAGGATTTCGTAGCGGCGGGTCGCGGGTTTCCGAAGCACGGGCACCGCGATATGGAGATCATCACGTACATCCTCGAAGGCGCGCTCAAACACGAAGACAGCATGGGCAACGGCTCGGTGATTCGTCCCGGCGACGTACAGCGGATGAGCGCGGGCACGGGCGTGCGGCATAGCGAGCAGAACGCGTCCGACGCAGAGCGTGTGCACCTGTTGCAGATCTGGATACTGCCGCACACGATCGAGCTCGAGCCGAGTTACGAGCAGAAGGCTTTTTCTGAAGATGAACGACGCGGGCAGTTGCGATTGATCGCTTCCGAAGATGGTCGTGATGGATCGGTGACGGTGCACCAGGACGTGAGTTTGTTTGCATCAATACTCGAAGCAGACGAAACTGTCGAGCACACCATGGACCAGACGCGCTATGCCTGGATCCAGGTGGCGCGCGGCGCAATCAGCGTTAATGGCGAGACGGCGCAGCAAGGTGACGGAGTGATTGTTGTCGGCGAATCTTCGTTGGCGATTCGCGCTCAAGAGCCGTCGGAGATCCTGCTATTTGATCTTCAGTAAGGACAGGATTTACAAGATTTTTCATGATTTACATGATCTTGTTCATCCTGAAAAATCTTGTAAATCCTGTCTAATATGACCACTCCCCATCCACGGCGCTGGCGTGCGCTAACGCTCCTTTCAATCGCGGAGTTGCTCGGCATGTCGCTGTGGTTTAGTGGCTCCGCTGTTGTCCCGGCACTTACACGCGAATGGCAGCTATCACCCTCACAGATAAGCTGGATCGCGATCGCGGTCCAACTCGGCTTCGTCGCGGGCACGCTCGTCAGCGCGACACTCAATCTTCCCGACATCATCAGCACGCGACATCTCTTCGCCGTCTCATCATTTCTCGGTGCTGCTGTTAACGTCATCTTTAGTCTATACGTCCACGACTCCTCGACAGCGATCCTGCTTCGCTTCCTGACGGGCGTTTGTCTCGCCGGTGTTTACCCGCCAGGCATGAAGATCATGGCGACGTGGTTTCGTGAGCGGCGCGGCATGGCGCTCGGCGTCTTAGTCGGCGCGCTCACGATGGGAAAAGCGACGCCTTATCTCGTCAACGCAGTCGGCTCTGCAAACTGGCGCACCAACATCCTCTTCGTGTCGTTGCTCGCCGCACTGGGCGGACTCATCGTTCTCTTCTTTGTCGAGGATGGTCCATACGCACTGCCGCCGGCGAAGTTTGACATGTCGCAGATTGTCCGCGTGTTCAGTAATCGCGGCGTGAGACTCGCGAGCTTTGGTTATTTCGGTCACATGTGGGAGCTCTACGGCATGTGGATCTGGATCCCGGTGATGATTCGCTCGAGCCTCGCGATTCGAAATGCTGATCCGGAGCTGGCGGAGATTGGATCGTTTATCGTGATCGGCGCGGGCGCGATTGGTTGTGTGGTTGCGGGTTTGATTGCCGATCGTGTGGGAAGAACGCTCGTCACATCATGGGCGATGGCGATTAGTGGCACGTGTTGTCTGGTGATTGGGTTGTTGTATGGGGGCAATCCGGTGTTGCTGTTGATCCTCGCGGCGATCTGGGGTGCGACAGTCGTTGCTGATTCGGCTCAGTTTTCATCGTGTGTAACTGAGCTCGGAGATCCGCAGTACATCGGCACGGCACTGACGATCCAGATGTGTGTTGGGTTCTTATTGACGACCGTTTCGATCGAGCTGGTGCCGAAGGTTGATAACTGGCGCTATGCGTTCATGATTCTCGCGCCCGGACCGTTGTTCGGGGTGATCTCGATGCTGCGATTACGGCAATTGCCCGAGGCCGTGAAGATCGCACACGGAAGGCGATGAGGCTTGATAGGGATTCTCACGCAAGGGCGCAACGAACTTTGCCCGACAAATACGGGATTCTGCCGATTATTTACGTTTCGATACCATCTGAGCACAGCAATCGTCACGGATGATCGAGCACTTGCGGGCCGATTAGCGGCGCACTATCTCGAAAGTCTGCAATAAACAATTCTGCTTGCGCCCTGTCTCTGAAACAGAAAGCCTCATTGGCGTCGGTGGTGAAAAGATTAGTAGCGCCGCATATATAACCTTCCAGCGTAACGACCATTGCCCCTTCGTCTATGTCTTCTCCGACGCTTTCATCGTGGATCTCCTGTAGTCGATCCAGCGCGGCTCTGCGTCGTGCGAGAAACGCTTCCATGTTGCTCTCGAGAGCTTCGTCCGAGAGCGCGCCTACTTCGAAAAAGTGCGCCGTGTTATTGATCGTCACGATCAGGTGTTCTTCCTCAATGCCAACGTTTGTGTAGTCAGGTAACTCTGCCAGCCAATCAATCAGCTTTTCTCTTGTGGTTGCCATCGGTTTGCCCCTTTTCTTTTCAGCGTTTTAGGTTTTGACTTCTGCGCGGCTTCGTATTGTTCGATTAGACCAACCTCTTTTTGTAGTGCCGCCCGAAATTCTTCGAGCCGCTTAATCAGCAGATCGATCTTCCGCAAAGACTCGCGCCTTGCGCGGAGCGTGCCGATAACGAATTCGAGTTGAATCCAGCGACGGCAATCAGCAATCGTGAGCATGTAATGGCCCCACTTGTATTCGCCGCCGCGTGACGATTCGACTTCGGCAAAGAGGAATGAGGTAGTGCCTGATGAAGCAGGATTGAGAAACACGCGCCTGCGTAAACTGAATGGATTTTTCATTCGACGCTCCAGAGGTAGAGAAAGTTGTAGCTAAAGAGCGCCACCGCGCCCTGCTCATTTGGGGCACGGCAACGCCCCTCCGCCCCTCAACGCTCTGGGGCGTCGTGCGGGGCTAACTGGTCGGGAGGGTTTCTATATAGCTATCGGCAGTTGTGAGTGACAACGTTGTCAGGCGAGGATGAGTGATCGGAATTTCCGCAAAGACTTTTCCCGCACCGAGCACACGTCTACCTGGTCGCGGCGGGCGACGGGACGATCTAATTATCCGCACTTGCGAAGGCTACGGATAAACCAAACCAAGCACTATCAGAACGATAGTTGTAGTAGTGCTGGTAGTTTGCGTCTCTGAAGTTGTCGGTGGCGGCGGTGGTGCCGCAACGCCATTACTCTCGATTTGTCCCGCCAGCGTACAGACTGAAAGCGTCAGGCTGAGGATGGTGACGGCGCAGATTTGACGTAAGGTTTTCACTTTTGAGCCTCCTAACTGAATCGCAAAAATTTTGCGAAATTGAGCGCGACAAGCATGATCGGTCTGGCAAAACCTTGCAAGGGCTGGCCGTGCTGCGTTAGATTTGCGCTCGCTGTTAGCTCTCTTTCCTTGCAATCAGGCGAAAATCAGTTTCTTTATGTCCTTACTAACCTCACTACTGCGCGATCTCGAAAACTCCAGCCTTTGTGTGAATGACCGCGTAGAACGTCTGTGCGAAGCCACAAGAGAACTTGAGAACACGGGCGAGTATGAGAAGGCACAAAAGGTTCTGAGAGACTACTGGCCGCGCATAGGGGAAGCGCCGAACGTAGCGGGCTTGGAAGAAAGTACCGCCGCCGAATTGCTGTTACGTGCCGGAGTGCTCACCGGGATAATCGGCGCTTATAGACCAATCCCCGAAGCGCAGACGATAGCTAAAGACCTGATCACGCAAAGCCGTGCGATCTTCGAGTCGCGGCACAACCAAAGGAAGATAGCCGAAGCGCAGACAGAATTAGCGTTCTGCCACTTTCGCACGCATGATGTGAATGAAGCGCGGGCTTGCCTGAAACACGCTCTTTCTATCGTGACTCATGATTGCGAGTTGAGAGCTAAGGCAGTGCTGAGACTTGCGAATCTGGAGCATATAGCGGAACGTGATCAACTGGCATTTAAGATTCTCGAAAAATACAATCCGCTATTTTCTAAGATCACTAACGACACGGTGAAAGGATGTTATTTCACTGCGCTTGGAAATCGACTTGAGAATCTGGCAGAGCAAGACAATCGGCCTGATTACATAGACCGTGCTTTGCTCGAATATGCGGGCGCGAGTTACCACCTTACTCTGTCGGGCCATCGACAGTACCTAGCGAATGTCGAAAACAATCTCGGATTTCTCTACTTCAAGATCGGGCATTACGAGCAAGCACACAAACACCTGAATCGTGCGCGTAAGATTTTCGGAAGCCTGAAAGACGCGAGTAGCGCTGCACAGGTTGTCGAAAACAATCTCGGATTTCTCTACTTCAAGATCGGGCATTACGAGCAAGCACACAAACACCTGAATCGTGCGCGTAAGATTTTCGGAAGCCTGAAAGACGCGAGTAGCGCTGCACAGGTCGATGAAACTCGCGCTTGCGTGTATCTCGCAGAGGGCCGGATCAAAGAAGCGGAGCGCAGAGTGCTGTCAGCCCTGCGTGTTCAGGAAAAGGGTGGGAACGTTTTTCTATTAACCGAAGCACTGATCACCTATGGCAGAGTGTTAGCGCGAAGCGAGAATTATGCTACCGCCTACGGGACGTTCCGGCGCGCTATAGAGTTATCTGATAATGCGAGTCTTGCGAATCGTGCGAACGAAGCCATAGTGGCCGCGTTCCGTGAACTTGGAGATCGCTTAGTAATCGCAGAGCGCGGGCAACTTCTGTCCGGTCGCGGTGTGGGCCAAGACATGCGGGCAATGGAACATGACGTTATGAAGTTTGCTTTGGAGCAAACCAACGGCAAAGTGACGCCTGCTGCGCAACTGGCGGGAATGTCACATCAGAAGTTTAGGTACGCAATCAATACGAGACACAAAGACTTGCAGAACTTAAGGAAGCCGCCACGCCAAAGCAAACCAAAAGAATGATTCGATGCCTGTAGCAGTTGACCGCAACAACTTCCTTAACGCCTCACAGTTTGCGGGTTCTACAACTGGTGATACTTAGAGCCCCGGCAATCCTTGCGGTCCCGATGGACCCGGCAAACCTTGAACGCCTGACGGACCCGCTACGCCTGGAATCCCCTGTGGTCCGGAAACTCCCGGTATTCCCTGCGGGCCAACCGGGCCTGGAACTCCGGTGCCGGTTCCCGGCAAGATTCCCACACCGGGAAGCACCACCGGAGGCGTAGGCAGAAGGGCTGGATGTATCAGCGTGCCTTCATCCACCAGCTTTGTCGGATCCAAATTCAAGATCGTAAGCAATCCTTTCAATGCCTCGCCGTATGCTCCGGGCGCCGCCAACTGCACCAGCGTACCGGCGCCGATATCATTCTCCAGTATTGCTACTACATCTGGATCTTCCCTATCGACGTTCTGCAGAACGAGCACGCGATCACCTTCAAATCCAAGAATAGGCAAACGCCAGATGTCGTCGTCATACGGAAAGTTCACCAATTGAGGCGCGTCGGAGCGCAAGCTGGGAACCGTCAACGCCGCTTGAGCGAGCACGCCAATGTAATACGTGTGATTGCGATTGATGTGGCGGAAGAGTGGATTCTTGGTCGTATCAATCGCACGGACGCGCGGTACCAAAAACTCAATCGCACTGGCCGCCAGTGTAGGAGTCGTATTATTAACCGAAAGGCCGCGAATCACTTGATCAGGATCAACTGCGGAAGATCCGCCAAAAAAGACTAAGACGCGACGTACAGTAACGCTCCCCGACGGAGGAGGAACCAGGATGCCAAAAACAGTGTGAGGTAGCACTACCAAAGACAAGAGGATTTCGAGACCTAACAAGTGGTCCGGAATTATGGGGCTGAAGGTTAGCGTGCCTTGCGCACGTGACTGGCCCGGGTCCAAACGCAAAGTGATTTCGGCACCGCCAACTCTGAGTCTTAAATCCGCCGCCAGGAACTCGGACGAACTAGCGTAGTCGACGGTAAACCTGATACTGCTTATGGGCTGACCACCCGCCAGGCGGAAGGCGATTGCATTGCGCAATACCGCAAACTGAGACGCCAGTTTTGGGTCAAGTAAGACAGGCTCGAAGAAGCGTTGATAATCCACAATATCTTCGTCGCTGAAATGAACCGGTATTTCAGCTCCAGCCGAATCGGTAATGTGAAACTGTTGCTCAACGATCTCAAAAACATCCTCCACAAAACTACAGACCATATAGTTTTCGTAGAGTATCCAATGCAGCAGGTTGGTAACGCGCGAGAGCAAGGGTGACACGCGGCCGATTTCTCGCGACACGGCGGTCTCGGTCTGGCGCAGCAAGCTGCTGACGGTTCGGATTGCCTGGTTTACAATGGAACGCGCCAATTGCACGCGCGAATTCACTTCAAGAGACGTGTCGATGTTAGTTGCGGTGCTTGAATTAGTGGCGACATTGGTTCCAGCGCCAATTCCAATCCCCCCGATTGCTGCTCCCGCGATTCCTCCCAGCACTGCTCCGCCAATCCCGCCGAGCACGCCGCCGATCAAGGCTCCGATTCCCAAGCCGGGTGATCTAATTCCCGCAGACACTCTTGAATCAAGATTAGTGGCAACTTCAACCAGCGTGTCGATGCTCGATAGTTGGCTCAATGAGGATTGAAGGACTTCGTTGAGTGTTGAGCTGCTTTGCTCGGCTAGTCGCGACGCCGCTTGAGAAAGCTGTTCGGTCGAAGTCAGGGTTTCGCGCAAGATCGAGCCAGGATCGAGTGGCTCCACATTCGCCAGTTCGCCGAGCGTATAACCCATGAAGTCCCATTGCTGCAGCACGCGAACCAGGAAGCGGCGGTTCTTCTTGTTTGTCGGCCCTGGGTTTTGCGGAGTGGCCACAACGCGCGGAATAGTTAAGCGGATCGCGCGCGGTGTTCTTTGAGATCGAAAGTCGCCGCCGGGAGCGATGCCCGCGAAAATTGGATCAGCCACTGTCGGCAAAACCGCCGTTATGGTGTCGCAAAGATCGGTGGTGAAGTCCCTCGGCAAACGTTCCAGAGGGTTATCGCCGCGTAACGGATCGGGCGCTGTCAGCGCCAGCGAACTTGGCAAACCCTCGGGGAGCGAAGGTAATTCATCTAACGTCAATTCAATCAGCACGTGCTGCTTGGGAAACGGTGGCACCACAACATCAATGCTAAAAGGCGCAACGGTACTCGTACCGGCTAGCTTAATCGTACTGTCGGATGGCTGGAGAACGCCTTCGGCCGCGGTTGTCCTGGGTTTCAGCGGCATCGGAAATTTCAGGAGGATAGACCCGTTGCGATCCGTGCGACTACGATCGAGCAATTCTTTTCCCTCTTTATCGAGCAGGCGCACTTCGATTCCTGATCGCGTGGCTCCCTCCTTGTCGCGCACCATCACGAGTACTACGGCCTGTTGCCGCCCATCTAGGGCAGCAGTTCCTTTATTGACAAGCTTCGGCGGCCTATCGATCAGCTCTTTGAGAGGCCCAACGGTCAAATCATCGAGGAATCGTTTTGAGGGCTTGACGGTTTGGATCTTTACAAATGGTCGGACCTGAGGATCGATCGGAGGCGGATCCGGAAAGTAAATATTGGTGTCGAGTGGAATTACGACCGTCTTTTGAGCAGCAGCAGCATCGGCATCGGTCTGTTTAGCTTTTGATGGAGACTTTCTGGTGCGATTTGCCATACACAAACCTCCTGGGAAACGGACGGAATAGGTAACGTGGAAACCGCTTTGGAGGTACGAAAGTGCGTGTGAGTACTGGGGTACCTGAAAAGTAGGGCGAAACTATCAGCCCTACTGAATAAGTGTCAAGGTTTCACCATCGAGCTCAACTGATAGGCGCGCTGCGCCTTTGCGGGAGAAATCTTTTCTGTTATCCTCACGCCCATAGGTGATTCGATGAAAGTACTCTACTTCCTCAAAGACTGGCTGACCCGAGCCTGAGTCGGGCACAGCGGCTCCTTTTCTAAATCCGTACTACAACTGAAGTGTGTCTACGAGTGGACGTTTTTTCGATCCACTTTGAGGTTTGATCATGCAGCAACAAGCTATTCAGGTGCGCAACCTGCGCAAGAGTTTTCGCAAACGCAGCGGTTTCCGTAAGAAATCCGAGCTCTGGGCTATCGACGACGTCTCATTCAGTGTCGCGCAGGGCGAGACATACGGCCTGCTCGGACCAAACGGCTCTGGTAAGTCGTCTCTGATTCGCGTCCTGTCGACCTTGCTGATTGCCGATAGCGGTTACGTAAGCATGCTCGGCTTCACGCTGCCGGAGCAGGCGGAAGAAGTGCGCCGCATCATCGGTCGTGTGAGCGTCGACGCCGCTTTCTACAAGAAGCTCTCCGCGCGCGAAAACCTGCTCTACACCGCGCTGCTTTACGGTCAGAACGCACGCCAAGCCGAGCGCCGTGTGATGGAGATTCTCGAACAGCTCGGAATGGAGAACGCGAAGTTCTCAACGCCGCTCGAGGAGATGAGCCGTGGTATGCAGCAGAAGATCAGCATAGCACGCGCACTCATGATCAACCCGCCGCTGTTGTTGCTCGACGAGCCGACGACGGGTCTCGATCCGAAGAGTCGTCGTGACGTGCAGTCGTTCCTCGAAGATCTGCAAAGACGCGAGGGCACGACGATCCTTTTGACGACGCACGACATGGCGGAAGCGGAGCGACTCTGCGCGCGCATCGGTTTCCTGGCGCACGGCAAGCTCGTCGCGGAAGGAACGGCCGCGCAGCTCATACAGCGCTCTGGTGCGGCAACACTCGACGACGCCTTCATCAAATTAACTGGCGAAGAGCTCGTCGAAGAAGAAGAACTATCCGCAGATTACGCAGATTGCGCAGATTAATCTGTGAAACTGTGGATGGATTGGAGTGGTTATGGAAGCAACATTGCGACAAACGTGGGCCTTCCTGTTTCGTGGGTATCACATCACCCGGCGTTACATCGGCTGGGTCGTTGTCTTCAACTTTTACGCACTCGTGACGTCCGCGACAGTCGCGCTGATCGGTGTCGCGCAAGGTAACTATCAACTCACACTGACGCTCGTCGTCGGTGCGTTGCTGTGGAACTATCTTTCGTGGCTCTACAACGAGATCGCGATGTCAATCGCGTATGAGCGTTGGGAAGGAACGCTGGAGTACACGTTCATGGCCCCAGTGTCGCGCGCGGTGCACCTGCTCGGCGTCAGCCTGTTCTCGTTGCTGAACAGCATTCTGACGAGCGTGATCGTGCTCGTCGGTCTGATGCTGTTTACGAATTTGAATCTACGCGGCGCGAATGTCTTTGGTGTGGCCGTCGTGCTGGCGGTAAGCACTGTTGCCTTCGTGGGGCTCGGACTGTTCGCGGCGGTGTTTCCGGTGATGAGCGCGGAACGAGGAGCGGAAGCTACCCATATCTTTCAGGGCTCGCTTCTGCTCGTTTCGGGAGTTTATTATCCCATCGATGTCCTGCCACACTGGTTACAGCCGCTGTCGGCACTGTCACCGGCGACGTACACTTTGTCTGCGTGCCGGAAGTTATTCGGAGTGGGGAACCCCGACTCGACGGCTGAGTATCTCGCGGGCGCGCCGCTCTCCGCGGTGTCGCACGAGCTGGTGATACTGGCGTTGATGGGCGCGATACTGCTGCCGCTCGGACTCTTTGTCTTCGTGCGGATGGAGGCGTGGGCCAAGAAGACAGGAAAGTTGAAGCGAACGGGATGAGTTGATGGCGAAACGCGAAAGCACGGACGAACTCAAGAAGCGCACACGCGACATTATCCGGCGACTCAAGCGAGCTTATCCAGGCGCAAAGTGTTCGCTCAATCATTCGAACCCGTTTGAATTATTAGTGGCGACGATCCTGTCGGCGCAGTCCACCGACGACCGTGTCAACATCGTTACGGCTGATCTATTTCGGAAGTACAAGAAGCCGGAGGACTATCTGAAGGTCCCGCCGAGCGAGCTCGAGCAGGACATTCACTCCACCGGCTTCTTTCGAAACAAGACGAAGTCGATCCAGGGGACGGCGAAGCTTTTGACGGAGCAGTATGGCGGGGAAGTGCCGCACACGATGGATGAGTTGCTGGAGTTTCCGGGTGTTGCGCGGAAGACAGCGAACGTCGTGCTGGGGAATGCGTTTGGGATCAAAGCTGGTGTGGTTGTCGATACGCACGTGACGCGGCTATCGCACCGGCTCGGGTTAAGTGAGGAGAAGACTGCGGAGAAGATCGAGCAGGACTTGATTCCGATCGTGCCGAGGAAGGATTGGGTGATCTTCCCGCACCTGATGATTTATCACGGGCGGAAGATCTGCAAAGCGCGGAATCCGTTGTGTGAAGAGTGCACGATCGAGAAGCTGTGCCCGTCGTCGTTCCTGAAGACGGGCGTTCACCCACCGAGTTAAACCACGGATAACACGGATTCCTTAAAACGATCTGCGCCGATCTGCTTTAAGAATCCGTGTGATCTGTGGCTAAGTTTTTACTGTTTACCGACTGAGGCGATGATGGCCTGTGCGGCCTGTTGGCTCAGGGGTGTGACGATGTCTTCGCCCGCTGACTTCGCCTTGCCTTTGAATGTCTGTGCAAAGCTCGGTGTCGTGCTTGACGGTCGTTCCAACCGGACATCGAGCGTCACTTCATCCTTCGCTTTGATGGTCTGAGCGACTGTCGCTGCAACGACGACATTCGTCGCAACAGCGCCAGCAGTGCTTCCCACTCCGTAACCCACGTTGCTGGCAATCTGACCAACTGAGCTACCGAGCATGCTTCCGAAACCGCCGCCACCCTTTTTGTGCGACGCGGTCGCGAAGACGATGTAGTCACATTGCTTCTGCTGCGCTTCTGCCTGGATACCAGCACCGGTCGCTTCGATCACGACCGCTTCTACGTTCGTGCCCTTCAGGTTCTGTTGCAGTGTGGCCTGCACCGCCTGCGCGAGATTCTGTGCGTTCATCCACTCAGCGACGTTGCCCGTCTTCGCAAGTGGAACACCGAAACGAATCACGCCTTCACGTTTCGGAGTAACCGTAGTCGCTGCTGCAGCGCTCGGTTGAGCCGGAGTGTTCATCACGGTTGCAGCGCCACCAGTCTCGGCAGTATTACCCCCGGCAGCAGCCGCCGCAGCGGCGCTGAACGCGCTCGAGAAATCTTCAACTTCCCGGTAGCCCTCAGGAATCTCGAACAGACTCGGATCGAGTGTCGCCTGCGAAAACTCGACGACTTCGTTGATGGTCGAAAAGCTCTCCGCGCCGTCGGGACCAAACATCGTCATCTTTTCCCAAACCGGATAACCCTTCTTCGCGAGGCCGATCGTCTTCATCTCGTAACGATCCTGACAACCGCCGCTCGCCTTCGGTTTGTAGTTCGTGTAGGCACGGCCGGCGTCGCAATCGAGTGCGAAAGCAGCATCGATGTACCAGCCATCGATCTGCATCTTCGTATTGTTTTGCGAGCATGCGTCCGGAGATGACTTCGTCTCCATCGTCGTGATGATGTGACGCGCGGTGTAGCCAAACATCTGTTTGCGCTCCCCAGTGTCTTTGGTCGTGACGGTCGACGTGACGACACCGCCTTTTGTCACGGGCTGCGATGCCGGCGCGGTTGTGTTGCTCGGCGTAGTGCTGCTGGTTGACGGCTGATCGTACGGCTGAATCATGTACATCTTTGCCTGCGGCATGATCTGGATGTTTCGTCGCAGATCACACTGCTGGATCATGATCATCTGGCCGCCACTGGTTTCGCTGCGCTGGCGCTTGCCTTTGATATAGCTGGTGTTCTCGTAAGTCTGGCCGCCGCTTGTCTGGCGCGACTTCACTTTCGTGTCAGCACTGGACGTCGCGGAGAGTATCGACAGGCAGGCGATTGAAATTGCAAATCTGAGAATCGTGGTTTTGAACATATCCCTCTTGTTTTTTCTGGTTGTGATTGGGAAGACGCTGCTGCCAAATTCAGGCCTCATAATAGAACGCGAAAGTTAAGAAGGAAAGAGGCCATTAGACAGGATTACAGGATTTGCAGAATTGGCAGGATTTATCTTATTAATCCTGAAAATTGTTTAAATCCTGTCTACGGTTTTGACCGTCCGCTCGGCGCGCCACTAGAATGCTGGGCGCCGTGAGTTACAGATTCCCCTGGCATCGTCTCAGCGACGAGCAGTTGCTTGACCTGCGTATCTGCGACCTGCCAATCAAAATTAAAGGGTCGTTCCTCGAACCCCACATAATACGGCTCTATGGCGAGCTGAATGACCGCGGAATCCGCTTCAAACCGCACGTTTGGCTCTCGGAAGAGTGGTTTTCGCCGGACGGCGTGCCGGGCATCGCCATTCCGTTCTACCTCGCGCACCCGCGCCTGATGAAGCTCGAACGGAAGCAGATGCTCGAGGTCGAGGGCGGCAGCGATACCGAATGCATGCGCATCCTGCGACACGAGGCTGGCCACGCGCTCGACACCGCGTTTCGCCTGCACTTCAAACGCCAGCATCGCGAGCTCTTCGGCTCCTTCGCGCAACCGTATCCCGACTTCTACAAACCGAGACCGAAGAGTCGCAAGTATGTGCTTCACCTGCCGGCCTGGTACGCGCAGGCCCATCCCGCGGAAGACTTCGCCGAGACGTTTGCCGTGTGGCTCACACCGCGCTCGCAATGGCGACGTCGTTATCGTGGCTGGCCCGCGTTGCAGAAGCTCGAATACATCGACGAGTTGATGACTGCACTCGCGGGCACGAAACCAAAGAACCGAACACGCACGAAGATCGAGCCACTGTCTGCGCTGCGCGGAACGTTACGCGAGCACTATCGTCGCAAGCGCGAGCGTTACGACTTCGAGTGGCCCGCTGTTTACGATCGCGATCTGCGTCGCATCTTCTCTGACGATCCACATCACAAGCACCGCATGAGTGCTGCAAGCTTTCTGCGCAAGGTCCGTCGCGAGGTGCGACAGATCGTCGCTGAAGGCACTGGCGTGCACCAGTACACGGTCGATCACGTGCTGCGAAACATGATCGATCGCTGCAAAGATTTACAACTTCGTGTAGCAACCCCCTTCCGCGAAACGCGCCGACGTGTCATGATAGTGCTGACTGTGCAAGTAATGAACGTGCTTCACTCAGGTTATCATCGCATCGCCGTATGACCTTTGAGCCACGACGCAAACTGCGCATCATCGTGCTGGTCCACGAAGACCTCGTCCCGCCCGATTCGTTGGACGGTCTGTCCGACAAAGACAAAGCGTTTTACAAAACCGAGTTCGACGTGATCTCGACGTTGAAGAAGATGGGCCACGAGGTCTATCCCGTAGGTCTCTACAACCAGCTCAACGACATCGGCAACGCGTTGCTGGAGCACAAGCCGCACGTCGCCTTCAACCTGCTTGAAGAGTTTCACGGTTACCCGCTTTACGATCAGCACGTCGTGAGTTATCTCGAGCTGATGAAGCAGGCTTACACTGGTTGTAACCCGCGCGGCATGACCCTCGCCCACGACAAGGCCCTCACGAAGATGATCCTTTCTTATCATCGACTGCTCGTGCCGAACTTCGCGGTGTTTCCGATGAATCGAAAAGTGCGACGGCCGAAGCGTTTGAAGTTTCCCCTCCTGGTTAAGTCAGTCAGTGAAGAAGGCTCGGTTGGTATCGCGCAGGCTTCGATCGTGCACGACGATGAGAAGCTGACGCAGCGTGTCGAGTTTATTCATCGACAGAACAAGACTGCCGCGATCGCCGAGCAGTACATCAAGGGACGTGAGATTTATGTTGGTGTGATCGGCAATCAGAACATTCAGACGTACGCGCCGTGGGAGCTCGTGATGGAGAAACTACCGGAAGGCTCCGAGAACATCGCGACGTTGAAAGTGAAGTGGGATCCTGCGTACCAGGAGAAGGTTGGTGTCGCAACGCGTGCGGCGGAATTAACTCCCGAACAACACAAGACACTCGAGCGGTTGTCGAAACGAATCTATCGTTATCTATTTCTGAGTGGCTATGCGCGTTTGGACTATCGCATGACTGAGGAAGGGCAGTTCTACTTGTTGGAAGCGAACCCGAATCCGCAGATCGCGCACCAGGAGGACTTCGCTGATTCGGCTGAGTATTCGGGTGTGCCTTACGATCAGCTATTGCAGAAGATCATGACGGTTGGGATCAACTACGCCTCCGCACGTAACGGCATTACCGGGTAACCTCAGGAACCTCACACTTATTGTCACTTTAATTAGCTCATACAAACGAATCGATTTTTTAAGTTGTTGGGAGTCGTGTGCCCCATGACAGTCGCTCTAACTCTGCTTTTTACCTTTACACTTTTTCGAAAGCTCCATCGTGCTTGATGGTGCTTCTTGTAACTTCGCGGCTACAAATCCTTCAGATTGACCGCACTCGCAAACAATTCGTGACTTCTTTCAGTTCAAACCGTTGATACGCAAGGCGTTTCGTCACGAAACAGTCACATTGCGTCTTGAAGCACTCCGATCCAGCCGCTAAGATGCCAAAGGCTTTGAGCGGTGCCCTCCTCACGCAGCAATACCAAAAATTAAAATACTTAAGAGAAGGTAGTTCCCTGTCTATGGAGTTACGAAAACTGTTCCCTCGTGTTTTGTTTGCCAGTTTGGCCCTCGTAGTTTTATCAACAACAGCATTCACGCAAACTCGCCCACGAGTGATGGGCCAGGGCGGCGACGCTAATGAAGTCGCATGCTCGCCCGATGACTTTGCCGCAGTGGCAGTCGCCGTTTCCGACTCCAAACCACGCTGGGAAGCCAAGCCAAAACCGGTTATTGATTTATCAACCCCGACGACGGGAACCAGCACGGGTTTTCTCAAGTTTGAATCACAACTAATGGCCGCGATCGATCAGCGACTCGGAACGCCGTATCGCTGGGGCGCGACTGGACCAAACCGCTTCGACTGTTCAGGGTTTGTTTGGGCCATCTACCAGGCGACCGGGATCAGCTTCGAGAGAGCGAGTGCTCGCAATTTGTTTGCGCGCTTCGAGCCCGCGCCGGTTGAAGAGCAGTTCAAGTTTGGAACGCTCGTGTTCTTCGGTGGTCTGACACACGTCGGCGTTGTTGCTGACGAGCATGGGTTCTATCACGCCTCTCGCCGACACGGCGTTATCTATTCAGAGTTTAATGAGTATTGGTTGAAGCGCATCGACGGCTTCCGCCGCGTGCCCCTTACCGCGCCAGCCACGGAGTAAAAGTTTAGCCACAGATGAACGCGGATGAATACACGGATTTGATCCGTAATTCATCCGCGTTATCTGTGGCTATTTTGTGTTAGGAGGTGGGACGAAGCCGGCGCGGTGAGTGTCGTCGTCACGTGCTTCCCAGACGGCGATGATCTTATTTATGGCGACGTAAACGTTCTTCCCCTCATCGTCGCGCAAGTGCAGCACACCCGTTTCCACTTTCAACACCTCACCACGCAGGCTCGACGCGCCACCGCAGTAAAGATCGATCTTCTTCCCGATAAACCTTGATAGAAAGTCTTCCACCTACTTCTTCCATTTCTTGAAGGTGAGCTTCACGAGCGGCAATGTGTCCGGATCGTCCTGTTGCTCGCGTTCGAACTTATACAGATCGTAGTAAGCGCAACGCCTGGTGATCGGATACTCCCTGCATACCGCGGGCCGCGCGTGATAGATCCCACATCCACGCGTCTCGGAGTTCATGAACATGCATGATTGGCCAAAGAGCTCATCGCGCTTGCGGCGCAACACTCTTTCCTTGTCATACATCTTCGTGTACCGGGCTGTGGCCACTTCTTCAGTGACGCCGAAGTGTTTCGCCAAACGACGAATATCACGCGGCGTTACCTGAACGCGCTCATACGCCGAACAGCAGAACGCGGGGCAGTCATTACAGTCGTAATAGATCTTTGGTTTAGTGGTCGGAATTCCCATGATCCCTTTGTGCTCCTATCGTCGTTTGGACTTTTTGTATTCCGACAACAGCAGGTTCATGAACTGCTCCCGTTTGTCATAGAGACGTTTGGGCTCGCGTGGCTCGTGACGCGTAAGAGCATAAGCCGTAATGAGCGGAAGCGCCACTGTAGAATCGACATAACACACAACTGCATCGGGAAGTCGATCGGGATCGACCTTGCCCCACGACACTGCTTCACCCGGAGTTGCTCCCGATAATCCACCTGTGTCGGGTCGCGCGTCAGTCACCTGGAGAAAATAATCGTGCCCGCGTTCATCGATGCCGAGCACTTCCTGAATCTGTGGCTCAGTTTGCAAAAGAAAATTCTTCGGCGAGCCGCCGCCGAGAATGAAAACTCCGGAACGTCCTTTTACTTTCTTGCCGTTCACCTTTACTTCACCACGTTTTGCGGCCAGCACGATCGCCGCAGTCTCGTTCACATCGAGCGAAGGATCGAATGCGAGCTTGTTGCCTTGCAGCGCTTTTGCTGCGACGTTCATTCCGATCGATGAATCGCCCGGCGATGAAGTGTAAATCGGCACAGCATACTCGTAAGCGATGCCGAGTAGTGACTTTTCTTTAATTCCAAGTTTTTGCTCGCGCTCGTGCACGTAGCGTCCGCACAGGTAATGAAACTCGGCTGTGGACATCGGACGCTGAAACTCCGGCGCTTCGATAATCTTGCGGAAGAACGCGTCTGTATCGAGCAGCACTGAGTAATCAAAAAAAATGTCGTAGATACGCACCACTTCTTCTTCGCGCAGGACCACGTCTGACGTGTGCGCGTTGCCGAGGTGCATCGCGAGTCCGATTCCGAAGTGCGTGTCGTGATAGAGATTGGCGCCGGTCGAGATGATCCAGTCGACAAAGCCCGCTTTGATAAGCGGAATGAGCGCAGAGATGCCGAGACCTGCGGGTGTGAGTGCCCCAGTCAGCGACACACCGATCGTCACTTCCGGCTCCAGCATTTTCTGTGTGAAAAGCTGGCAGGCTTCACGCAGCCGCGCGGCGTTGTAAGCGAGGAACGACTCGTCGATTAAGTCCGCAACAGCGATGTTTTTTGCAATTGGTGCCGGATCGATTCGTTTGCCGCGAAGGAATTTGCTTTTTTGTTTACCCATTTGTTCTTCTGTTAGGGCGTTTGCGCCCTTTCTTTCTGATCTACTTCAGACGCATCTTCTTCCGGCGCTTGTCTCACACGCAGTCGCAGGATGCGTCGCTCGTCCGCTTCAAGAACTTCAACTTCCAAACCGCGTATCGTCAATCGCTCTCTAACCGCAGGAACTCGTCCTGACTCATTGACCACGAGTCCGGCGATCGTCGTGAAATCATCATCTTCGATCTCCATGTCGAAGAGGCGCTCGATCTTTCCGATCTCGGTCGAGCCAAGCACTTCGTAACTCCCGTGCGGACCTTCGACTATCTCTTCAAGCTCTTCGCCCAGGATGTCTTCGTCTTCGATCTCGCCGACGATCTCTTCGAGAATGTCTTCGACAGTGACGAGTCCGCAGACACCGCCGTATTCGTCGATCACCATCGCGAGCTGCGCGTGCGCCTTCTGCATCTCCTCTAATAGATCCGCGACCGGCTTTGTTTCCGGAATGAAATAAACCGAGCGCACGAGCGATTTGATGCACTCGTCTTCACGCCCATCCGCCCAGCACTGAAGCAGATCGCGCACGTAGATCATGCCTTCGACGTTGTCGATCTGTTCGCGGTACACCGGAAGGCGCGAGTACTTCGACTCGAGAATGATATCGCGAGCTTCACGCACAGTCGCGTTTTCAGGAACGGCGACGATGTCAGGCCGCGGCGTCATCACTTCGCTGACGCGCGTGTCGCCAAACTCGATGATCGAATGAATCAGCTCGCCTTCTTCTTCTTCAAGGATGCCTTCTGCTTCACCGACGTCGATTAGCGCCTGCAAGTCGCCGCTATCGTCATCTTCTTCCTCTTCGTCGCCGGTCTCGGTCACCTGATCCTTGCGACGCGAGCGATCTGAGCGATCAAAGAGTCGCTGAAAAGGATCGGCGATGAACGTCATGATCGGAAAGAACGGCCGCACGACCGGAACCAGGAAGAGCAAAGTGTTTTCAGGGTTTCGCGTAGAGATGAAGAGGGGGATGAGTTGACGAAAGATGCCGGCGAGTATCAGTCCTGCGAAGAGTCCGACGAGGACGAGTCGCGGATCGGGGAAAAGGCTCAGTGATATTGAAGTGATAAGGACGGCGACGACGACGAGCAGTATCTGGATCATCGCCGAGAGTGCGAAGCTGAAGCGCGGGCGATTCTCCAGTGCCTGGCGAAGAAAGTGTCTGGATGGTCGTTCGTCAGGCTTGTCTCCGTTCTCGCCGATGAGGCGGCGTAGACCCACGTCGCTCAACTGAGCGAAGGCCATATCAACCGTGGCCAGCAGAGAGAGCACTATGAGCAGTAGGAGCGCAAGTCCTATTTCAAGTTCCATCGATGGTGAAACAGTATGGACAAGATTCATGAGATTAACAAGATGATCCTGTTAATCTTGTCAATCCTGTAATCCTGTAATCCTGTCCAACAACTTCTCTAAATGCTAAACGCCTAGCTTCCTTCTTAACCTCAATTCCAACCTGTTCATCTCGCCATTATCCGTCTCATGATCATACCCGCAAAGATGCAGTAGCCCATGCAATATCAACTGCGCGATTTCATCATCAAACGATAACCCGTTTTCCTTCGCCTGCACTGCCGCCGTATCAACCGAGACAGCGATATCACCGAGATTGAATTTCTCCTCTGCCGGAAACGACAATACATCCGTCGCTTTATCAACGCCACGAAACTGCCGGTTGAGTGCCAGAATCCTTTTATCTGAAACGAAAGCGATCGTAGCTGAGGATTCGCTCTTTCCGATTGCGTCGAGGGCCCGGGCCGCGAAATTGGACCACGCTTCAGTGTCGAGCTGCAAACGTCGCTGGCGATTGACAACCTCGACCATCGCTACATCTGGCTTCTCTTGGTTTGTTCTTCGTACGCGCGAATGATCATCTGCACGAGCTTGTGACGCACGACGTCTTTGTCGGTGAAGTAAACGAATTCGATACCTTCGAGGTTTGAGAGTATTCGTTCTGCTTCGATCAGGCCACTGCGTTTGCCTTGCGGCAGATCGACCTGCGTCACGTCGCCCGTGATCACAGCCTTCGACCCGAAACCGATACGCGTGAGAAACATCTTCATCTGCTCGCTCGTCGTGTTCTGTGCTTCGTCGAGAATGATGAACGCATCTGACAACGTGCGGCCACGCATAAACGCGAGCGGCGCCACTTCGATCACGCGCTTCTCGAGCAGACGCGTGACGCGCTCGTAGTCGATCAGATCAAAGAGGGCGTCGTAAAGTGGACGAAGATAAGGATCGACTTTGTCTTGCAGGTCGCCGGGCAGGAAGCCGAGTTTCTCACCCGCTTCGACCGCAGGACGTGCGAGCACAATGCGGTTGACCTGTTTCTGCATCAACGCCTGCACCGCCATCGCGACAGCGAGGTAAGTCTTGCCCGTGCCGGCGACACCGATACCAAACACGACGTCGTTGTCCTGGATTGCCTGAATGTACTTGCGCTGATTGGCTGACTTCGGTGCGACCTGTTTCTTCCCGGCCGGATTGAAACGGGTCTTGGTGAAGTAGTCGCGCAGGCTGAAGGCGCGGTCTTCTGCGATTTGGGCAAACGCCTCGCGCAGCTCTTTGTCGGTGAAGTGTTTTCCTTCCTTGAAGAGGTCGGAAAAGTCTTCGAGGATGCGTTGGGCAGTCTCGACGTCAGCGGGATCACCGTCGATCGAGACGTCCTGACCGCGGGCGTCAATTCTCACATCAAGCAGAGACTCGAGATATTTGATGTTCTGGTCGTGAACACCAAACAGCGTCTCCAAACCACGAGGCGGCAACTCAATCTTCTTCAAACTCTGTTAACTTTCTCCTTCACAGACATGCTGCCACAAAGAAGCACAAAATGCACAAAAGGAAGCTCGATTTTGTGCTTTTTGTGCCTCTTTGTGGCTAATTGACCGTGCCTTGACACTCACGGACCGGATCTTTATACTCCGTCACTTGCGCTTTGGGCGGTGTGCCCGGCGCGGTTTGGAGAAAGTGAATGCCGAATCATAAATCAGCAGAAAAACGCGTCCGACAGAGTGAGAAAAGACGCACTATCAATCGTAGCCATAGATCAAAGGTTAGGACTTATATCAAGAAGCTGCGGACGGCGCTCGACTCGGGCAGCAGCGACGACGTGCAGAAGGCTCTGCCGGAAGTCATGTCAGTGATCGACAAGTCCGTGCAAAAAGGCGTCATGCACAAGAACGCGGCGGCGCGATACAAATCGCGGCTGACAGTTCGAGCGAACCAGGCGACTACCAAGTAACGTAGTTCACATCAAAAAGTTTACCGAGGCGGATCGACATTTCGGTCCGCCTCGGTTTTTTATTTAGAAGGAGAACGTGATGGACCGGTACCAGTCAGAAGACGAGATCGAGAATGTGGTGCGGGCGTTTGAGGCGTGTGAAACCGGCGCGGATGACTTTCATCATCGCGAGCACCTCGCGGTGGCTGTTTGGTACGTGCACACGATGGACAGGGACGCGGCGCTCGATCGGATGCGCGCCGGGTTGCTGCGGTTCTTAAATCATTACGAGGGAGATACAAGCAAGTATAGCGAGCCGATCACCGTGTTTTATATCGACAAGATTGTGGAGAAGTTGAATGAGCTTGGGGCGGAGATTTCGGTGGTTGAGAAGTGTAATACGATCTTAGCCGCGGATTTTCGCGGATTGAAGACGGATTAAGAAGTGAGTTCGCAGACCAGCATTTCGAGTTGGAGGCGAGGAGTTGCTTGAGAGGTTTTGATTGCGAGATCAGTGGCGGCGGTGAGTTGGATGCCGCGCGCGATCTTGGCTGCGGTGCTGCGTTGTAGAGTTGAGATGTAAGAGTCGCGTTTGAAGGGTGGGAGATTGATGTTGCGAAAGACTTCTTCGCGACCGCCGCGCGAGAGTAAGTGTTTGCCGAGGGCGAGGCGGTGATAGTTGCCTGCGATCAAGCCGACGAGCATGACTGGCTCGGCGCCGTCTTCGAGAAGTCGATGGAGTGTTTCGAGTGCTTTCTTGCGATTGCCGGCGAGGAGATGATCGCCGAGCTCAAAGTTTGACAGCTCACGTGAGCGGCCGATCAGCTCGTCAACATGATCGGGAGTAATCCGGCCGGTGTTTGCGGCAGCCGACGCGAGTTTCTCGATCTCGTTGTAGAGTGTTTGCACGTCAGTGCCGACCAGGCCGATGATTTCGCTCAACACCTGATCGTCAGCCGTGACCTTCAGCTCTTTGAGCCGCGACTTGGCCCACGCTTTTGCTTCCGAGTCTTTCAGCGGCGCGAATTCGACAACCGTACAAGTATCCAGCAGCACTTTGCTCGACTTCTTACGTTTGTCTAGCTCGTCGGCAGTGAAGATCATCACGGTCGAAGGTGATGGATTGTTGAGATAACGAATCAGAGTTTCCTCGTCAGCCTCGCGCAGCTTCGCAAAGTCGCGAATGCGTACCACGCGCGTGTCAGACATCATCGGCAACTGCTCTGCGGCGGCAATCGCTGACTGCACCGGATCGCTCAACAGGCTAAACGACGACTCATTGAACTCGCGCAGCATCGTGCGACCCAACGCTGTGTCTGCGATTGTTTGTGCTGCGACTCTGCGCAGGTAGATCTCGCTACCAAGCAACAGGTAGAGCGGGCGCACGCCTTCGCGCAGAGATCGTTCGAGCTCGGTCCGATTCAGTGCCTTCATTTCTTTCCGATATCGACTGCGTTGATGAGTGTTGAGACGATGCTCTCTGCAAAGCTGCGTGACATGCGCAGGATGGCGGGATCCTCTTCGTTGAAGAATGTGCGCGGGTCGCTCGCGAACTCATACTCGCCGCGGAAGACGAAGTTCTGATTGTCGTAAAGCACCTTGTTCTCGGTCTGGTCGCGCACCGTGACAGCAGCCTCGATCGTGACTTCGTATATCCGGGCGCGTCCTTTGTCATCGAGCAGCACGCCGCCGAAATAAAACTTCCTGATAACGCCCTCGATCACCGCGTCGGCGCCCTCACGTTGTCCCTGCACACGCAGCCCGCGCCCGCGATGCACGAGCTCCCGCATCACCGCATCCGTAAAGCGCGATTCGATCTTATAGCGCAGCGCCTGGCTCTCCATCTGGAACGCCGGCACGCCGATAGTTTTGAATCGTGCTGGAAGTTGATTCTTGGTTACCGGTTTGTAGCACTCAGCAAAACCGGAGACGAAGAAAAGCATCAGGATGAAGAGGGAAACACGGATTGACGGATTCATTGGCGCCCGATTGTCTCACATAGTCGGCAGATTTTCACGGATTGAATGCGCGACGCGGATTGTCTCGACAGTGGCTTTGACGTCGTGGACGCGGACGATGTGGGCGCCGTGGAGGATGGAGGTGGTGATGGTGGCTAGGGTGCCGTAAAGGCGAGCTTCGGCAGGGGCGGGAGTGCCGTGTTCGTCGGCGAGGATGCGGCCGATGAAGGATTTGCGCGAGGTGCCGATAAGTAATGGGTAGTCAGGAAACGAGGCGATGAGTTGGTCCAGTTTCGCCAGCAGCTCGAGGTTTTGGTCTTGTGATTTGCCGAAGCCGATGCCGGGATCGATGACGATTGATTCAGGCTTGACGCCGCGTCGCTCGGCCATGTTTATACTTGCGCGGAGGCTGTGTGTGACTTCGTACATGATGTCGGCGACTGGCGCGAGGCGGTGCATCGTTGCGGGTGTGCCGCGTGAGTGCATCAACACGAGACCGGCGCCGGCGCGCGCGACGACGTCCGCGATGTAGAAGTCGAAGCGAAGCGCGGAGATGTCGTTGACGATTGCGGCGCCTGCGTCCAGAGCAACGCGTGCGACTTCGGATTTGGTTGTGTCGACGGAAAGCGGTGTGTCGGTGCGGCGGGATAAAGCTTCAATAACGGGAACGACGCGCCTGATCTCTTCTTCAACCGAAACTGGTTCACCACCAGGCCGTGTCGATTCGCCGCCGACATCGATGATGTCAGCGCCTTCCGCGATCATCTGTTCGGCGTGCGCGAGCGCTGTATCGAGAGAAACGAATTGGCCGCCGTCGCTGAAGCTGTCAGGCGTCACATTAAGAATGCCCATGATGAGCGTTCGCTCACCGATGGGCATCCTGTGGTTCTTAATTTGCCAGAACTGCTTAGCCACAGATTAACACGGATTACTCCACGGATCTGGGTTAGGCAGGCTGCGGGTTGCCGCCGGTTATCGGTGGCAGGATTGGCTTGAGTGGCTTCGCGGTCGGCTCCTTCAACTGCGGCCGATCCTGATCGTTGCCGGAATCTACCTGCGGCGGATTCTCATCGAGCGGCAGGCCCGCGACAATCCGTCGAATCTCAACTCCATCCAACGACTCACGCTCCAACAAGCACTCCGCCAGACGAATCATCGTCTCGCGATTCTCTTCGATGATGGCCTTCGCACGCTCATACTGCGCGGTGACGATCTTCTTCACCTCCTGATCGATCTTGATCGCGGTATCTTCCGAGAAATCACGATGCTGAGCAATCTCGCGTCCGAGGAAGATCTGCTCTTCCTTCTTGCCGAAGGTCAAGGGACCCATCTCAGACATGCCATACTCGCAAACCATCGCACGCGCGAGCTCAGTCGCACGCTCGATGTCGTTTGAAGCTCCCGTGGTGATGCTGCCGAGGAAAGTATCTTCGGCGATGCGTCCGCCCATCAGGATCGAGATCTGGCCCAGCAGGTATTCCTGGCTGTAGTTGTGACGGTCGCCTTCGGGAAGCTGTTGCGTCACACCGAGCGCCATCCCACGCGGAATAATGGTGACTTTGTGAACCGGATCCGCGTTCGGCACTTTCAGACCAACGAGCGTATGACCGGCTTCGTGATATGCCGTGACGCGCTTCTCCTCGTTCGAGATCACCATGCTCTTGCGCTCAGCGCCCATCAACACCTTGTCCTTCGCCAGCTCGAAGTCGCCCATCGCCACGAGCTTCTTGTTGTAACGAGCTGCATTCAACGCCGCTTCGTTAACAAGGTTCGCGAGATCCGCACCGGTGAAGCCCGGTGTACCACGCGCGATCACGGAGATATCAACATCTTCACCAAGCGGAATCTTGCGTGTATGGACTTTCAAAATGCCTTCACGTCCACGAACGTCAGGTCTCGACACCACGACGCGTCGATCAAATCGTCCCGGTCTCAGCAACGCCGGATCGAGAACGTCCGGACGGTTCGTCGAAGCGATCAAAATCACGCCGTCATTCGACTCAAACCCATCCATCTCAACCAGCAACTGGTTCAACGTCTGTTCACGCTCATCATGGCCGCCGCCAAGGCCTGCGCCGCGATGCCGGCCTACCGCATCGATCTCGTCGATGAAGATGATGCACGGCGCATTCTTCTTGCCCTGTTCGAACAAGTCGCGCACACGCGATGCGCCGACGCCGACAAACATCTCGACGAAGTCAGAACCGGAGATCGAGAAGAACGGAACGTTTGCTTCACCCGCTATCGCACGGGCCAACAGGGTCTTGCCGGTTCCCGGCGGTCCCATCATCAAAACGCCCTTGGGAATGCGTCCGCCGAGCTTCTGAAACTTCTGCGGCTCCTTGAGAAACTCGATAATCTCCTGGAGCTCTTCTTTCGCTTCTTCAACGCCAGCCACGTCCTTGAACGTCACGCGCTTCTGCTGGTTGTTGAGCAACTTCGCGCGCGACTTCCCAAACGACAACGCCTTGTTGCCGCCTGACTGCATCTGTCGCAACATGAAGATCCAGATTGCGATGATGAACAGAAGCGGCGCCCACGTGATTAGCATGGGCCAGATGAAACTCGCGCTCGACTCTTCTTCAACCTTCGCCACGCGCGGTTTGCCGCCCACGATCTCGCGCGCTGACTTGAGCACATCGTTCTTTGCAGGGTCGTTTGATAAAGCTACTCGATATTCCTGATTATTAACGTCGATTGCAACCGTCTCACTTTGCTTGACCGTGAGTTGTTTAAGGTTGCCGCTTTGGATCATCTGATCCAGCTTGGTTAAATCGACAGTTTGATAGCTGCTACCGCGCGGATTGACCAGCTTATAAAGCAAGACGGCTCCCGCGATAATTAAAAGCCAAAATACGATCTGTCTAGCCGTAGAACTCAAATTCATTAACGCCTCCGACCCCCGATAATACCTTATCAGGGCGTCATTTGTCGCTTAACTCAATTAAAAACAACTGTCACTTTGATGCACATCCGCGTCTAAGGTTCCCAGTGCGCATTCCGAATATCTTGTAAATCCTGTCAAAACTGACTGTCAATCATTTTCCGACTCGAATTCGAGCCGGTTTCGGCGGCGTCTGACCCTGCCGCCACTCGGCAACTCGGCCACTCGACCGCCCGCATTTCCCTCCAAAAGCTTCTCGACCGCTAACAGGTGAACCATTTCCAGTCTGCGCGTGCCGCCACGCGCGCTCGAAAGCCATTGCCGCAACGCCCTGCGCCGCAGTGCCGGGGGCGCTCCGGCCAGCACCTTTACGTCCAGCGCGGACACTTTG
>Ga0081539_10002466_pt1 | contig 26042 bp, 16 predicted proteins | sample TabmetS4T2R2_FD_71023 | JGI IMG/M metagenome (GOLD analysis project Ga0081539, IMG submission 71023) | Tabebuia heterophylla rhizosphere microbial communities from the University of Puerto Rico - S4T2R2 | ecosystem: Host-associated > Plants > Roots > Rhizosphere ...
CGACGGCGAACGGCCGCACCTCGGTTTCGAGCGCTTCATAGTCCGACCGGCGCAGCCGCTGCTGGCGCGTTCTTTCGGTGTCGAAGCGTAGTGAAACCAGCGCGTCTGGATTGGGTAAGTCGATCGGCTTCAGCAGATAGGCATTGACGATCGTGAACGCGGAGCCGACCAGCCCGAGGCCAAGTCCCAGCGTCACCGCGACGGTTGCGGCGAAGAGCGGCTGTCGCCGGAGGATGCGGACGGCGTAGCGAATGTCGTGAAAGAGTGAGTCGGCCACGCGAGCCTTTACGTGAGCGCTGCGAGACTAGTTCCTTTCGCGCCGGGTTTGACAAGGCCTACCGGGCATCGACGTCCCCGCACTGGCGCTCGAGTGGCTCGAGACTGCCGTGACGTGTGTCAGCCCGCACACGCCGTGGGCCGCCTGACACGCGATCTCGCCGTCCGATGGTCTGCAAAGGCAATCAAAACAATGGTTTAGCGTTTGGCTGATCGGTTGCTCTCCTCCTCCGCGAGAACGCATGGAGGCGGACATGAGAGCGAATCGAGGGATGTGGATTGCGGCGGTGGTAGCGGCGATGGCGGCGATGACGGGCCACGCCGAGGCCGCCGACACAGTGAACGAGGCGGTTGTTCGCCGTGTGGTCGTGAGCATCCCCGACCGCAAGCTGGCGGTGATCGAAAACGACGCGGTGGTTCAGATATTCGCGGTGGCGGTCGGTGCGCCGAACGCACCGAGCCCTATCGGCACGTTCACGATCGTCAATCGCATCACCGACCCCACGTACTACCACCCGGGCACGGTGATCGCCGCGGGCCCGCAGAACCCGCTCGGCACGCGCTGGATCGGCGCCGACAACAACGGTCTCGAGCCCGGCCGCAACTATTTCAGGGGAGCCGACGGCTCGGTGTTCTACAAGGGGACGTTTCGCGAGGATCTCTATCACCGCATCTTCGTCTTCCCGATCACGCTGCCTCCGCTGCGCGAGCGGGTCGAAGACATTCCGCTGCTGGCGACCCACTTCGCCGCCATCGTGGCCGATCAGAACGGCTGGAAGCCGAGGCCCTTCAGCGCCGAAGCCATCGAGCAGCTCACGCGCTATTCATGGCCTGGCAATGTCCGCGAGCTGCGCAACGTCGTCGAGCGTCTGTTGCTGCTTACAGACGATGTGGTGGACGCGGCGACCGTGCGGCAGATTCTCGTCGGCCGTCCGGCGGCCGGCGCGAGCGGCTCCGACGTCGGCGGGCCATTGGCCGATCGGGTCTGCGCGTTCGAACGGGAAGTCGTGCTCGGCGAGCTGCAGGCGCATGGATACAACGTCGCGGAAACCGCCCGCACGCTGGGCCTCGAACGGAGTCACTTCTACAAGAAATGTCAGCAGCTCGGCATCGACGTCAAAGCCGAGCGCTCGCAAGCGTAAACGCGATGAGCGGGGGCGGCCCGCCAAGGGCGCGCGCGAGTCACTGTTCCCACGGATTCAACACTGGAACGGCCGCCCGCTCATACTCGGCCGTGTCCCGCGACACGACAGTCATTCCGTGATGCAACGCCGTCGCCGCGATGAACAAGTCGGGCTGCGAGAACGTGTAACCTGATTTCCGGCCGTCCTCGACCAGGAGACGCCACTTGAACAGCACGTCCTCGGTGACGGCAAGTACGCGTTGGGCGAACAGCGGCCGGACCTTATGGGTGAGCCACGCGTTCAATTCGGCCCGGCGGTTCGCATCGGTTACCAATTCGATGCCGAAACAAATCTCGGCGAGCGTCACCGTGCTGATGTACAGCAGATCCAGCGGCTGCTCGGCGACAAACGCGACGACTTTGCGATGTGGTCGCGGCTTGCGGATCTCCGAGATGACGTTGGTGTCGAGCAGCCAGGCGGTCACAGATCGACGCTGCGAACGGGCATCCGCGTCCGGGATGGCGCGATGGTCGTGGACCGATGCGGTGACATCTGCAACGCGTCGACGAGGGCCTTCCCGCTCCGCTCACCGGCGAGCCGCCGAAATTGGTCAGCTCCGACGACCACGACTTCCTCGCGGCCGTGGACGGTCACGTGTTGAGGCCCCTCCTGTTTCGCACGTCGCACGAGCTCGCTGAACCTGGCTTTGGCCTCCTGCAACTGCCAGTGTCCCGCTCGAGAGCGGCGTGGCCGTCGCCCGGCTGCGGGCGGGGTCTTTCGCAAACTGGTCATGCTGACCAGATTACCATGACAGGAGGAGAAGCCCGTGGACCTGGAGCCCGGGTGTCACGCCTTGTGCCATGCGCCTGACGCGGCGGAGTACTATCGAGGGCGTGTCGCTGTCGCCAGCCAGCGAGGCACGCCTCAGACCTCGCTGGTTTGCAGTGTCTGTTGGCCACGCTTCGCGTGGCGGCCGTCTTGACGGAGCAACGCTTGGCTCACATGCGAGGAATCGAGTCCGTCAAGACGGCTAGTCCGCTTGCCGTGCACCCGAGCGGCGCGCCCCTCGGGGCCCGGATTGGCGACGTCGACCTGCGCCAGGTCGATGACCGCATGTTCGCGGCAATCCACGAGGCGTGGCTCGCGCATCTGGTGCTGCTGTTCCGCGGCCAGCAGCTGACCGATGCCGAGCTGATCGCGTTCAGCAGGCGGCTTGGCGACCTCGACCTCGCGCCGATTCAGGAGACGGGCCGCCGCTTCGTGGACGGCTATCCGGAGATCTATGTCGTCTCCAACGTCATCGAGAACGGTGTGCCGATCGGCAGTCTGGGCGCTGGCGAGGCCGTCTGGCACACCGACATGTCGTATCAGGACGTGCCGCCGAAGGCCAGCATCCTGTACGCGTTGGAAGTCCCGGACGAAGGCGGCGACACCAGCTTCTGTTCGATGTACGACGCGTGGGATCGGCTGCCGGCGGACCTGCAGGCACAGGCACGCGGTGCTTCGCTGAAACACAACGGGACCTACAACAGCGGCGGGTTCCTGCGGCTCGGTGCGATCGCGACTGGCGATCCGAGGGAAGCCGAGGGGTCGACCCATCCACTCGTCTGCCGTCATCCGGATACCGATCGCCCGCACCTCTATCTCGGTCGGCGCCGCCTGGCCTGGATCGAAGGCTTGCCTCTCCCGGAGTCGGATGCGCTGCTGGACCGCGTCTGGGAAACGGCCACCGATCCCGCGCGTGTCTGGACGCATCACTGGGCACCCGGCGATCTCGTGCTGTGGGACAACCGCTGCACGATGCACCGTCGAGACGCGTTCGATGCGGCGAGGCGCCGAATCATGCACCGCACGCAGATTCGGAGCACCCAGCGGCCGGTGCCACTGACCTGACCTACAAACCACACGCAGGGTCCGCCTTTAGGCGGACCGGAGTTGTGGTTTCAAACTTGTAGGGGCCACCTTTAGGTGGCCCTGAAGGTCCGCCTAAACGCCGACCCTACGTCGGTTCGCTAGTCAGATCACCCTGAACCCGTGCGTGCCATCGCGCTCGAGCTGGGCGACGAGGCCGTACTCCCATTCCAGGTACGCGCGCATCGCCGCCGCAGCGTTGTCGGTGCCCTCATATGGACGCTTGTACACGTCCGTCATCGTCGTGGACAGGTGTTCGGGTCCCTCTCGCATCGGAAGGCCGGCCGCCTGCCAAGCAGACGTGCCGCCAGTGAGCACGCTGACGGGTGCGTCGACGAGCGCCGCGATGCGAGGTGCGGCATAGCCTGCGGTGACGCCATCGGGCGACGTGACCACCACGCGATCTCCCTCGGGCCACCTGGTGGCAGCTTCGCGTATCCGCGGAAACGAGACGAACCACGCGCCGGCGATGTGTTGCCGCACGTATTGCGGGCTCGGCGCGAGATCGAGAATGACGACGCGCTCGAACGTCGCCGCCTGTGAGACGGCGTGCGCGTCGACGAGAGTCACCTGCGGCAACGGTGGACGGTTCGGCCGCCAGGCTCCGGTCTCGTGTGGCAGCTCCGATGGGTGCGCGTCGAGGACGTACACCTCCCAGTTCATCTGCGCCAGCCACGACGCAGTCATGTCTGCACGCGCACCAGCTGGATCCCACAGCACGATACGCGCGCCGCGCACGGGCGCGAACACGTCGGTCTCCTGAACCAGCTGCCCGCCGGGCGTGCTGCGGAAACCGTGGACGTGCGAGGCCTCGTACTCTCGTGGATCCCGGACGTCGAATCGATAGACCGTCCGTCGATCATCGCGCAGGAATGCGCGCAGCCCGTCAACCGACAGACGACCAACGCCTGCGCGATCGGCGACGGTCCGGGCCGCACGCGCGATCGCCGGTTGTGCGTCTTCGTCGGGATCGGGCGCGCGCTGAGTCTGTCCGTGGGCCAGCGCGAGGCCGTCGAGCGTCCAGCCGATCGTGCCGTTACGAAGGGCAACGACGCGGTTCGGGATACCGGCATTGACCAGCGACTGTGCGCCGATGATGCTGCGAGTGCGTCCGGCGCAATTGACGACCACGAGCGTTTCCGTGCGAGGCGCCGCCGCACGAGCGCGCCAGACCAGCTCTCCTCCCGGAGCGCTGATCCCGCCAGGGATGCTCATGGTGCGGAACTCGTCCTCGCGCCGTGCATCGAGCACGACGACGTCGGCACGCGCGTCGAGCAGGCCTTTCAGTTCGGAGGCCGTCATCGACGGTGTATGCCGCTTCGCCTCGACCAGCTCTCCGAAGGCCTTGCTCGCCGAATTGACGTCGCGGAACAGCTCACCGCCGCCGCGTCGCCATCCATCGAGTCCGCCCGCGAGGCACGACACGTTCATGTAACCGATCGCGCGCAACGTCTCGAGGGCCTCGTCGGCCAACCCTTCGCCGGCGTCGTAGACGACAACGGGCGTGCTCCGTCGCGGGATTCGATCGAACACCTCGGCCTCGATCCGTCCCACGGGCAACGAGGCCGCGAACAGCGGATGTCCGTCCGCGTAGGCCCCTTCCTCGCGAACGTCGAGGAGCGCGATCTCTTCGCGCGTGAGGAGCGACCGGCGCACGTCCTCTGTCGTCACACGCGGATGCGTCGAGGTCATCTCACCAGCCGGACACACGGCCCGCTTCGACCGAGACCGCCACGCACAGCGCGGCCAGAACGGTCATCAGCAGTCCGGCCCGGGCCATGTCGCGGATCGAGAAGTACCCCGACGAATACGGAATGATCGTCGTCGGACCCTCGCTGACCAGGATGAACGCCAGCGACGAGGTGAACGCGGCCGGCGCCACGACGGACCAGACATTCAGGTGCAGGTCGGTTGCCAGTGCGACCAGAATCGGCACGATGATGCTCGCGGTCACCGTGTTGCTCGAGAACAGCATGTGAAGTCCGGCGACGGCAAGAACGATGACGACCGGCTTGAGCACGTCGGGCACGCTGGTGATCTGCCCGAGCAGCACCCATGCGAGCCAGCGGGCGGCGCCGCTTTCGAACACCACGAGGCCGAGTGACAGCCCCGCGACGATCAGCATGATGCCGCCCCACTCGATGTCGTGCTCCGCCTCCTTCCACGACATCACGCGGACACCGGGCAAGAAGAGCACGATGCCACCGGCGAGCGCCACTGCCTCGATCGGGGGATCGACCACCCCACCGGTCCAGGCGGCAGCAACCGGGGTCGCGAGCCACACCGCGATGACCGTCGAGAATGTCGCCAGCGTCCAGCGCTCGGCGCGCGACAGCGGCCCGAGGGCATCCAGACGATGACGGATGTCGGCGGCGGTGAACGGAAGCCGGTCGATCTCGGGCGGGAACAGCCAGAGCAACAGGCGCCAGCACAGCGGCACCATCAGGATCGCCGCCGGCGCGCCGTAGAGCATCCAGCGCGCGAATGAGATGTCGACTCCGGCGAGCTGCTTGATCTGGGCGATCGCAACGAGGTTCGCCGCGGTCCCTGCCGGCGTGGCGATGCCGCCGATCAACGCACCGAACGCGGTCGCGATCATCAGCGCCCGGCCGAAGTTGCTCGCCCCGGGCGTCAACCTGGCGTCGCGCAGCAGGCCGACAGCGAGAGGAAGCAGCATGGCGGCGACGGCGATGTCGGTGATCCACCACGAGATGAAGGAACCGGCCGCGAGCACGGCCAGCAGCACACGATCGGTGCGCGTGCCGACGCGCTCGAGGATGCGGTACACCAGCCGCGTGCCGAGCCCCGAGCGTGTGAACGCGGCCGAGAGCATCAGCACGCCGATGAAGAACACCACGACCGGATCGCCGAACCCGGCGCGCACCACCGTTCTGAAGTCGGCAAGCTGGAACAACGGAATCAGCAGGACGACGAGCAGCGACGTCACGGCGAACGGCACCGTCTCGGTCACCCACAGCAGGACGGCGAAGGCCATGATCGCCAGACAGGTCTGCCCCTTCGGCGTCAGCGGAATCGCGCCGCCCGCGCGCTGCAGCGGCGCCGGTGACGGCAGCAGATAGATGACCAGCAGCAGGACGATCGCGGCGGCGAGCGTGGCCAGCTGGGCACCGGTCCGCCGCGATAGCGTTACGGCAGTTTCGTTCAACGAATCAACGACGCTCGCCCTTGATATGCGTTCGGGGCCGCATAACAGGCTAATCGTCGAGGCCGAACACGAACAGTGAAAGGCCGGACACTATGGACACGTACTGTTTGTTGCCCACGCGAAAACTGATCGGGCCGCTGTTGATCGCCGCACCGAGGTTCGTCTTCCACAGCAGCGCGCCCGTCCGTGCGTCCAGGGCCTGGAAGAACCCTTCACGTCCGCCGGTAAACAACAGATCCGATCCGGTCGTCAGGATGCCGCTGTCGGTCACGTCGGTCATCTTGAACTTCCATCTCTCGCCACCAGTGACGGGATCGATCGCGATCACCGCGCCATGACCGGCTGTCTCGGTCCAGTTGTTGATAGGTCCGCGGCCGAGACCCGGTGCGCCAGGCACCGGTGAAGCATTGCGTGGGCCGCTGCCGGTGAAGTTCGCACCTTCCTTGTGCTCGGCCTTGTACTGCGCGGCCGGGGGAGAATAGATACTCGCGTAGTCCTCCCACGCTGACACGTAAAAGAGGCCGGTGCGCTGGCTGAATGACGGCGAATACCAGTTGGTGCCGCCCTGATTGCCCGGATACGTGGGCTGCCCTTCCGGCTGCGGCGTCTGCTTCGGACGGCCGCGCTCATCGAACTCGCTCATCCAGTTGACCTTCACGAACGGCTTCCCGAGCAGGAATCGTCCTGTCGCCCGATTCAGCACGTAGAAGTTGCCATTGCGGTTCGCCCACGTGACGACGTTGACCCCGCTGCCGGCCCAGTTGTCGACGAGCACGGGGACCTGCACGGAGTCGTAGTCGTAAAGGTCATGCGGGGTGAACTGGTAGTGCCATTTCAGCGTGCCAGTGTCGGCGTCGAGCGCGACCACCGAATCCGTATAGAGGTTGTCGCCGGGCCGCTGCACGCCGTTGTAGTCGGGGCCGACATTGCCGACGCCCCAGTAGGTCAGGTTCAGCTGCGGATCGTAAGAGCCGGTCATCCAGATCGATCCGCCGCCATGCTTCCACGCGTCCGGATCGCAGACCGCGTCGGCCGGTGCGCAGCGCTGCCAGGTCTCGGACCCGGGCTCGCCTGGCGCCGGAATCGTGTAAAAGCGCCATGCCTCGCGTCCCGTCGTCACGTTGTAGGCGGCGATGAAGCCACGGATGCCGTACTCGCCGCCGCCGACGCCGACAATCACCTTGTCCTTCACCACGAGCGGCGCGTGCGTGATCGAATAACCGGACTTGGCGCTCGCCACCTCCGTCGTCCAGATCGGGTGGCCGCTCTTCGCGTCAATCGCGATCAACTGCGCGTCGAGCGTGCCCATGAACAGGGTGTCGCCGAGAATCGCCAGGCCGCGATTGTTCGCGCCGCAGCAGACGATGCGCTGGGCGGCCGGTGTATAGCGATAGGTCCAGAACGCACGGCCGGTCGCCGCGTCGAGCGCGACCACGTCGTTCAGGCGCTGCGTGATGTACATGACCCCGTCGACGACGAGCGGCGTCGTCTGCCAGTTGCCGGCAACCGGCGCCTGATACACCCATTGCAGTTTCAGATTCTTGACGTTCGCCGGTGTGATCTGAGCGAGCGGGCTGTAGCGCGTGCTGGAGTAGTTGCCGGAATAGGTGAGCCAGTTCTGCGGCTCGTTGCCGGCCCCGAGGAGTCGCTGCGGCGTGATCTGCGCCTGCACGCCAAGCGAGAACACCACGAGCGCCGATACCACGCTGCCTGCGAAGAGCGCACGTCTCGGGATCATCGCTACTGTCCTTTCAGCGAAAGCAGATAGGCGAGGACGTCGGCCGTCTCTTCGTCAGAGAGTTTGCCCTTGTAGGATGGCATCGGCGAGGTCGTTGCGATGGTGAATTCGCGCAGCTCGCTCTTCAGGATCGAATGGAGGCGCTCGCGCTCGTCGATGACTTGCACGCTGTAAGTGTCCTCGTTCAGGCGCCGGCCGGTGATCACCGTGCCGTCTTTCGTGACCAGACGGACGGGGCGATTGATCGGCATCATCTGGCTCGTCGGGTCGAGGAGGGTGCGCTGCAGCGATCCCGCGCTGCGCGTCGCGCCCACGTCACCGAGGTTCGGGGCCACCCGCGATCCGATCGCACCGATGCGGTGACACGTGATGCAGCCGCCTTTGCCCTCGACGATCGCGCGTCCACGCGCCGCGACTCCGATCTTCACGGACGCCGAGTCGAACCCGTTCATGTTGCGAAGATAGGCGATGAGTCCGGCCATGTCTGCGCTGTCCAACGACGCGAACGCGGGCATGCCGGCCGGTGATCCGGCGCGAATGAACCGCTCGAGATCGCGATCGGTCACCGCATTCCGGAACCGTCCGCTGCGCAGGTTGACGCCGCCGATGGCATCGCCCTGCGGGCCATGACACGTCACGCATTTCGACGCGTACACGGTCGCGCCGTAGGCAACATCGGCGTCAGGGTATTGGCTGTCGTGGAGCGGTGTCTGCGTCTGGGCCAGACTCGATTGTGAAGCGATCGCCCACAACATCAGCGCAAGCGTCACAGAAATGCTGCGCATCGCTTTGTAACCTCAGGACACTGAAAGCGGTTCGAGAATCCGTCCGTTGCTGTCGCCGAACGTCTCGAGGTGCACGCCGCCGCTGTCCAGGATTGTCAGCAGGAGGTTGGCCATCGGCGTGTCCAGTTTGTACTCGAGATGGCGACCCATCTTGAACGTGCCGCCGAGACCGCCGGCCATCAGCGTCGGCAGGTTGGCGTGACGATGCAGGTTGCCGTCGCCCATGCCGCCGCCGTACAGCAGCAGCGACTGATCGAGCACCGAGCCGTCACCCTCGGGCATCGCGTGCAGCTTCTCCAGGAAATAGGCAAAGAGCTGCGACTGGTACAGATCGATGCGCGCCTTCTTGGCGATGAGCTGCGGATCGTCGCGATGGTGCGAGACGGCGTGGTGCTGCTCGGGTACGCCGATAACCGGGAACGTCATCGAGCTCAGCTCGCGCGACATGATCATGCTGAACACGCGCGTGATATCGGCCTGGAAGGCGAGCGCCTGCAGGTCGAACATCAGTTTCGTGTGCGCGTCGAACGAGGGTGGAATGTCCGTCGGCCGCTCCGGCAGATCGATGTCGATCGGCTGCGACTCCGCATGCTGAATGCGCTGCTCCACCTCGCGTACCGAGTCGAGATACTCGTGCAGCTTGTTCTTGTCCCCGCGGCCCAGGCTGCCGGCGACGCGGTTCGCCTCTTCTCGCACGGAGTCCAGAATGCTTCCTTCCGATCGGCTGCGGGCGAGACGCGCGTCGGCGCTCCCGCCGTCGCCGAACAGCCGCTCGAAGAGAATGCGCGGATGCGACTCCGTGTTGTTCGGGGTCGTCTCGTTGCGCCACGAGACGGTGTTCACGTAGAAGCAGTCACCGGAATCGCACGAGCCCTGGGTCGGGAAATCGACGGACAGCTCGATCGAGGGGATCCGTGACGTCTTGCCGATCTCGCGCACCAGGATCTGATCCACGGTCGTCGCCAGCTTCACCTCGACGCCCGGTTTCGCACGGTCGTAGGCGTGCACGCCCGTCAACCACACGGCGGTCGCGCGCGGATGATCGCCGGTGCCATCACCGAACGTGTCGGCCTGGCGGTGCGACAGGCCGCTCAACACCGAAATCTTGTCGCGAAGATTCGCGAACGGCTGCAGCGTCGGCGTGAGCTCGAAACCACGGCCGGTCGTGGCGGGCGTCCACAGGTTCTGGATGACGCCATTGGCGATGTAGACGAAGCCGTAGCGCGGCGTGGGCTTGAGCGCGCGCGCCGAGAGCGCCGGCACCATCGCATCCAGGAATGGCAGCGCGATCGTCGTGCCCATGGCACGCAGGAAGGTCCGCCGCGGCAGCGTCCGCTTGCTCACGAACATCACTCGCCTCCAGCCTCTCGCATCTGGAACGGTCGGCTCTTCACGATCCCGAGCACCAGCGACGCCAGCGTGTAGTTCGACCGCCGTGCATCACGCATGACGGCGCGTACAGTCGGCGCGTCATAGTATTGCAGGTTGCGGCCGATCGAGTACATCAGCAGTCGCTCGGCGATCGTGCCGACGAACTGCGACCTCTCGCCAGAGTGACCATCACCGCGCCTTTCGTCGGACGGACGCCGGCCCGCCTCTGGGATCGACAACGAAACGGTCTCGCGCTGGCATGACGATCGTCGGGAGAGAGGTTGAGTCAACTACCGTATCCCGCTCTATCACTCGGTTCATGGCCAGCAGGTAGGCGACGACGCGGTACACGTCATCGTCGCTGAGCGATCCTGGTGAATCCGGAGGCATGGCTCGACGAACATAGTCGAAGACGGTCGTCGGATATGGCCAGTAGTTCCCGATCGTCTTCGTCAATTTTGGATTCCGGCCAAACGAAAAGCCGTCGCCGGCGTCGCGGCCGACCAACACATCGGCAGGCCCTTCTTGTCCGGTCCTGCCGTGGCATGCCGCGCACTTGGACGCGTAAACCTGTTCCCCTTCGCGTGCCGTTCCACGGCCCGGTGGAAGACCGGCACCGTCCGGCCCGACATCGAGGTCCCATCTTTCGATTTCCTCGGCGGTCGCAGGCCGGCCGACACCGAAGCGCGCCGGCCCCTTGGATGAAGCGGCCTGCCCGGCCTGCGCCGCACTCGAGACATCGGCGATGGCGGCCATCGCAAACAGAGCGAGGAGGCACGCCAACACGCGGAATTCGCCGACGAAGCTCATTCCCACGCCTCCGGACGGAGCGACACGGCCCCGTCGGGATCGATGCGCCACCCGGTAATCGGATTTCGATGGTAGGTTACGTTGCCGCGCGGTCCGCGTGTGGCGACCAGTTCCGACCACGAGGGCTGCACGTAACCAGTCTCATCAACGGCTCGGCTCAAGAGGGTTACTGGTTCGCCCGTCCAGTTGAACGGCAGACTGAATCGTGTATGAGCCTTTGACAAGACCGGGCCATGCAGCTTCGCCGGCGTCCAGTTCCTGCCGTTGTCGAGACTGATGTCCACTCGCCGGATCTTTCCATAGCCGCTCCAGGCGAGGCCGCGAACTTCAAGCCATCCTCGCGCCAATCGCATCGGCGGACAGGGAGACGTTATGACCGATCGAGCGTCCATGACGAAGCTGAAGATGCGGGCGGTGTCGTTTGCAAGGGGGTCGGTATATTTCGAAGTCTCCTCACGTGTCATGAATGGGCGATCGGCGAGCTCGATACGCCGAATCCACTTGACACTCATATTCCCTTCCCACCCCGGCAGCAGCAGCCGCGCAGGATAACCTTGCTCAGGGCGGAGTCCCTCGCCGTTCTGACCGTACGCGATCAGCGCGTCGTCGTAACCCTTGTCGACCGGAACACTGCGTGACAGCAGTGCGGCATCTGCACCCTCGGCAAGGAACCAGGTCGCCTTCGGCTTGGCGCCCACTTCTCGCAGCAACGTCGAGACGGCAACACCGACCCACTCGCTTTGGCTGGTGAGACCACACAGGTCTTGCGGTGTCGTCGTAGCCGTCGGCGACGCGGTGAGATTTCCTGAGCACTCGAGAAAGCAGATCCGCGTGACAGACGGGAGTCGTTTGAGATCGGCCAAGGTGAATATCGTCGGGCGATCGACCATCCCGTGGACCAACAACGAATACTCGCGCGGATCCATCTCCGGCACGCCGGAGTGGTGTCGTTCGAAATGCAAATCTGCTGGCGTGATTGTGCCTTGAAGGTCTTGCAGCGGAGTTCGCGAGTTGGTTGGGAACAGCGAGAGTCTTCGAGGCTGCTCGAACGTCGAACGTTGCCCGATGGAGGTGGCTTGATGTCCCGGCTTCTTACTCGCTTCCTGGCGGGACTGAGCGGCGCCGGCGGCGCGAAGAGCAATCCCGTTTACGGCCGTCTGGATGACGTCCCTTCTCGATAGCCTCATGCCCACTCCTGATCATCCGTTGGTCACGAGTGCGGACGACAGAGGGTTGCCGTTCTCCGCCAGCACACCTTCCGGTCGTCGATCGGCGCGATCCGCTCGAGGGGATCCGGTCGCACCGAGCACGGCCGCGGCCGCTTGCTCACGAACATCACTCGCCTCCAGCCTCTCGCATCTGGAACGGTCGGCTCTTCACGATCCCGAGCACCAGCGACGCCAGCGTGTAGTTCGACCGCCGTGCATCACGCATGACGGCGCGTACAGTCGGCGCGTCATAGTATTGCAGGTTGCGGCCGATCGAGTACATCAGCAGTCGCTCGGCGATCGTGCCGACGAACTGCTCGGGCTGGCGCAGCAGTTCCTTTTTCAGGCCGGGAATGCCGTCGAAGGTCGTCCCGTCGGGAAACACGCCCGTCGCATCGACGGTCTGATCGCCGTCGCGTTCGCGCCACCGCCCGACCGCGTCGAAGTTTTCCATGGCGAAGCCGATCGGATCCATCCGCGCGTGGCAGCTTGCGCACGCCGGCGCCGTCCGGTGCTGGATCATCGCGTCGCGCAGCGTCAGCGGCTTGCCGGGCGCCTTCTCGGTGTTCAGCGACGGCACGTCTGGCGGCGGAGGCGGCGGCGCCGCGGACAGCAGGTTCTCGAGCACCCATTTCCCGCGCAGCACGGGCGACGTGCGCGTCGAGTACGAGGTGATCGTCAACACACTGCCCTGCCCGAGCAGCCCGCCGCGGACGCTTCCCTCCGGAAACGTGACCCGGCGGAAGTAGCTTCCCTTGATGTTCGGGATTCCGTAGTGACGCGCGAGCCGCTCGTTCAGGAACGTGTAGTTCGCGCGCAGCAGATCGAGCACGCTCCGGTTCTCGCTGAACACGCTGCTGATGAACAGCTCGGTCTCGCGCTGCATCGCGCTGCGCAGAGTCTCGTCGAAGTCGGCGAAGAGGATCTCGTCGGGCAGCTTTGCCGAGATGTCGCGCAGGTACAGCCACTGGGCGGCGAAGTTCGTGACCAGCGACTCTGATCGCTGATCCCCCAGCATCCGGCGCACCTGCTGCTCCAGCACCCTCGGATCCTTCAGCCTGCCCGCCGCGGCCACATCGAGCAGCTCGTCGTCAGGGATGCTGCTCCAGATGAAGAACGACAGCCGCGAGGCGAGCTCGATGTCGCTGACGCGATAGGCTGTTCCCGAGGCAACGCTCGCAGGCTTGCCCTGAGCGGAGTCGAAGGGATCGCGTTCGATGCGGAACAGGAACTGCGGACTGACGAGCAGGCGTTCCAGAGCCCTCTGGATACCGAGGTCGAAGCTGCCCGCCTGCGCTGAAGCTCCGGCGGGCAGGCCTTGACGGCCTCGTTCGTAAAACGGCATCAGGTCGCGAAGATCGGCGTCGTTCACCGGCCGTCGATAGGCGCGGCGCGCCAGCGTTGAAAGAATCCGCCGCGCGCATGCGGTCTCTTCTGCGGTGGAGACAGGACGGCAGACGAACACGCGCCGGCGGCTCGGTGAATCGCCGGAACCGGCGACGTTGTACGGACCGCTGATCGTCACCGCGTTGATGGCCGGCTGCGTGCCGCGGCTGCGCATGCGCGGGCGCAGCGTCGCTTCGTCGCGCGCTTCCGTGCGCTGGACGAACGCGACGCCAATCAGCTTCGGGCCGGCCTTCAGCGCGAGCGGAAACTCCAACGGACCAGCGGCGGCTCGACCCCGTCCACCCGGGTCGGCTCCTCTGCCGGGCGTGGCGGGTCGAGCAGCAGAGGGAGGTGTGGGATCGGGATCGGACGGATCTGGCTGCCCCGGCGGAGCATCCACCCCGGGCGCGGCCAGCCCGCCACCGAGGGAACGAAACGCGGCACGCTCGCCATCGACGAGGATCTCCAGGTCGTGTCCCTGCGCCGCACCCACATCCACCTTGACGATGTACGTACCGTCGACGGGGAACTCGCTCCTCACGGCGATTCCGCCGCGGGTCCCGAACGGGAGCTCCTCGACGCGCTCGTCTTGTGGATGCTCAGGGTCGAGGGGATGGATGTTCACCATCACCGGTATCGCCGGATCGCCAACGGCCAGGCGGCTGATCTTCCGCGCCGCGTCGAGATAACGCTCCATGCTGCTCGGCGACACGAACAGCAGGTCGGCGATGTTGTCGAAGCCGCTGCTGATGTTGTCGGGCGGCAGCAGGTAGTCGATGCTGATCTCGCGCGGCAGCGATTCGAGGGCGAGGAGATCGCGGACGGCGTTTCGATATTCGGTGCGGCTGAGACGATGCGTCAGCGGCAGCTTGCCGAGATGCGGCCGCAGCGCCTCCACGCGATCGAGCTCCGTTTCCAGGAACGTCGCCACGCGGTCGTAGCTGTCGGCGGTCGGACGCGGCGCACCCGGCGGCGGCATCGACTGCGATCGCAGCTTGCGAACGACCTTTTCCCAGCGATCAGCATCGGCGCTCACGTCCGCGAGCGACGCCGGATCGATGACCAGACCGCCGGTCTTCAGGCGTTCGTTGTGACACGTGGAGCAGTACTGTTTGAGAACAGCCGCAGACCCGGCGGCGGAGTCCGGTTGTGCCTGTGATGCGGGCGTCTGCGCCCCTGGCCTCGCGGTGCCTGCAGCCATCGTCAAACCCACGATGGCTACCCCAAGTAAAGCTCTATAGGCCATCCAAATACGGGGGTATATTACGCCGGTAGCGAGGCGATATGAGGTTTCGCGGTTGTCTCCACATTGTGGCCATCGGCTGCCTGGCGGCGATGATATCCGTCTTCGCGGCACAACCTGCCACGCCGAAGCCGGCAGGCGAAGGCGGGCCCCTGATCGACGCGGTCAAGAAACGGGACCACCAGACGGTCCGCGCTCTCCTGCGACAAAAGGTCAACGTCAACGTGACCGAGGCGGACGGCTTCACCGCGCTGCACTGGGCCGCCCAGCGGAACGACCTGCAACTCGTCGAACTGCTGCTCGCGGCGGGCGCCAGCGTCAAGGCATCGACACGCTACAGCATCACGCCACTGTATCTCGCGGCGACGAACGGCAACGCCGCCATCATCGAGCGACTGCTCGATGCCGGCGCGGACGCGAACAGCACCGCGGAGCAAGGTCAGACGACGCTGATGTCCGCGGCGCTGTCGGGAAAAGCGGATGCGGTCAGGCTGCTGCTGACGCGCGGCGCGAAGGTCGATACGAAGGAACCCTACAAAGGGCAGACGGCGCTGATGTGGGCGGCGGCCGAAGGCAACACGACCGCGGTCGATGTGCTCGTCGAAGCGGGCGCCGACCTCTCGATGAAATCCAACGGCGGCTTCACTCCGCTGCTGTTTGCGGTTCGCAACGCACACGTCGAGACGGCGGTCGCGCTGTTGAAACACGGCGCCAACGTCAACGACGTCGTGCCCGATGGCTCGAGCGCGCTGAGCGTGGCAACGGTCAACGCCTATTTCGAGCTGGCGTCGGTGCTGCTCGATCACGGCGCGAATCCCAACCTGCCCGACCCGCGCGGGTCGCCGCTCCACACCGTCGCGTGGCTGCGCAAGCCGGGCGCCGACGGGGCCGCCGGCGTCGGCAACACGCCGGTGGGTACGCCGCAGCAGACAGGGAGCGTCACCGCGATTCAACTCGCAAGGAAACTCCTCGAGCACGGCGCAAATCCGAACACGCGCGTCGACTGGAAGGAACCGCGCTTCGGCAAGGAAGGCGGCACGGCCCGCAACCCGCCGAACATCCGGCTCGGACGCCATCTCCTCAGCTACATCGGCGCCACACCGTTTTACGTGGCGGCAAAGAACGGCGATGTGGAGTTGATGCGGCTCCTCGTCGAGTTCAAGGCCGATCCCACGATCCCGACTCGGACCGGCGTCACGCCGCTGATGGTGGCCGCGGGCTTGGACACGTGGGAAGGCGAGACGCCGGGGCCGTTCACCGGCGTGCCCGAGACGGAACGGCTCGAGGCGGTGAAACTCGCCGTGGCGCTCGGCAACGACGTCAACGCGCGCGCGAACTTCGGGGACTACCCGATGGAGGGCGACGTGGAATACACGCTGCTCTACTACCCGCACAACATGGATGCGCTCGTCGATCTCGGCATCGGCGATCCACGCTGGAACGGGAGCACGCCGCTGATCGGGGCCGTCATGTCGAACCAGCCGTCGATCGTGCAGTACCTCGTGGATCAGGGCGCCGACGTGCACGCGAAGACCACGCTCGGCTGGACACCGCTCCGCGTTGCCGAAGGCGTCTTCTGCTGCAACGCGAAGAAAGAGTTCCCGGCGGCGGCGGCCATCATCCGCAAAGCGCTGGGCGAACCGGCACGCTGATGCGCCCCCACTTCATCACCACCGTTCTGGTGCTCGGATACGTCGTCGTGACCCTGGGTCAGACGCGCAACTGGACACCTGCGCGCACTCCAGACGGTCAGATCGACATCGAAGGGGTCTGGGACTTCAGCACGATCACGCCGCTCGAGCGCCCGGCCGATCTGGGAGAGAAGACGACGTTCACCGATGCGGAGGCCGCGTCGTTCGAGCGTGAAGAGAACCTGCGTCAGAACCGCGATCTCATCGACCAGAAGAAAGGCGGCCTGCAATATCTGCCGGGAAGCGTCATCCCCTACAACGAATTCTGGTACGAGCGCGGCAATCGCATCGTCGGCTCGAAGCGCACCTCGCTCATCGTCGATCCGGCCGATGGCCGCATTCCCGCGCTCACCCCCGACGCGAAGCAGAAGCAGGATGCCGAGGCGGCGATCGCACGCGAGGAGCAGCTCGGTCGCGTGCGCGCCGACTCGCCGCAGTCGCGATCGCTGGCCGACCGCTGCATCCTGGGCTTCAACGCCGGGCCGCCGATGACGCCCGGCGCCTACAACAACCACGTGCAGATCGCGCAGGCGCCCGGCTACGTCACGCTGGTTCCCGAGATGGTCCACGATGCGCGCGTCATCCCGATCGATGGGCGTCCGCATCTGCCGCCGGGCATCCGCCAATACCAGGGCGACTCGCGCGGCCACTGGCAGGCTGGCACGCTCGTCATCGACACGATCAACTTCCTGCGCGAGACGAGCTTTCGCGGATCGAGCGCGAATCTGCGACTCACCGAGCGCTTCACGCGCATCGATGCCGACACGCTGATGTACGAGTTCACCGTCGACGATCCGATGACCTGGACGAAGCCGTGGAGCGTCGCGGTACCGATGAAGAAGGTCGACGAGCCTATCTACGAATACGCGTGCCACGAAGGCAACTACGCGCTTCGCAACATCCTGAGCGGGGCGCGCGCGGCAGAACGATCAGAACGTTGATCCGGAATTCACTTGTGTTCGATGGCGAAGCGAGCGGGTGGCGCCGGGTGGGGCAACCCGGCGACAGGACCCGCTCGCGTATCTGAACTCAGGGTCTTACTTCACGAAGATCCGCGCTGATGATCCCCGAGTCGCGTTCGCGAGCTGCCAGCTCTGGTTGCCCCCCTCGATCGCGTCGGACACCGACATCGCGCCCGAGTTCACGGTCTGGCTCGGCGGGACCCTGCCCGCCGGGCAGTCGGTCCCGGTGCTCTCCGAGATCAGCTCCAGCGAGTTGATCGGCTCCGGCAGCATCACCTCGAACGACTTGCGCGCGTTGGTCAACGTCACGTTGTTCACCACGGTGAGGCCGTTGATGCGCACCGAGATGCGGTCGCCGTCCTCGCATTGGCTGTCCCACACGCTGATGGTGATCCGGCGTGACGAGACCACGATGTCCTTGAGCGGCTGCTCCGCGGTGCCGTCCGGCAAGGTGCCGGCCTGACCCGGTTGATTCGCGCCGGCCAGCCCGTTGGTGAAGCCGTTGAGGAAGCCCTCGAGAAACGCTTGCGCCCCGTCGGCGCGCCGCTTGCGACGGTCGGCGGCGAGGCGCTCCTGTTCCTCTTTCTCGCGCAGCGCCGCCAGCCGATCGGCTTCTTCCTTGCGCCGGATCGCGGTCAGTCGCTCTTCTTCCGCCTTGCGACGCTCGGCGGCGGCGCGTTCCTCAGCCGCCTTTCGCCTGAGCGCCTCCTGACGGATCCGCTCCGCCTCCGACTGATTCGTCCGTGCCACTTCCTGGCGAATCTTGTCGAGCGCGTCGCCTTGGCTCGTGACCGGCGCAGGTCCTGGCACTGGCGGGACCGGAACGTCCGCCTTGCCACCGGATTCGGACTGCAGGAAACCTGGGACGGTATTGCTGGCGGTCTGCGACGCGTCTCCAGCACCGCTTTGATCGAGAAAGGCCGGTGTACCCGCCGGCACACCCGAACCGATCAGCACGATCTCGCCCACAGCGATGCTGCCGGCGCCGTACGGTGCCGTCGTTGCCGCGAGGCCGCGATACTGGATTGCGCCGCTCCCCTTGCCTGCCGCGGCGAAGTCGATGTGTTCCGTTGCCTGCACTGCCATCGGCAGCGTCACATCGAATGCCGCATCAGCGGTCTGCGTGATGCTCAACCCATGGGCAGCGTCCTGAATCGTGAGCTCCGAGGGCGGCGCCGGATCGTCCGGCAGCTTCTCCACCCGCGTCGTCCCTGTTACATGAAGGCTTCCCGGCAGATAGAACGGCAGCCTCATTTGGAAGGAGGGCGAAGGCGCGTTCGGTACCATCGCCGCAGCCGCCGTCAGCGTCTGCTGGACGACGCTGAGCGGCCCGTTCGGCATGCGATAGCCCCCCTGCACGATGATCGATTCGCCGGCTTTCGTGAACGTGTATTCGCCGACGAACAGATCCCCTTGCCGAACCGCCGGTGTGTCGCCGATCAGCAACTCGCCGGTGCCCGCCGGAAGCGGCACGCCGGTGACGTCGAAGAGCCGCGCCTGAATCGGCTTCACCGTGATGCCGCGCGGTACGACCTCGATGCTTCCGAGATCGATCGCGGCGCCGCGGAGCGCAATGGTCAGCGGATCGCTTTTCGGTCGATAGAGACGCTTGTCGCCGTCGGTCGCAAAGGCCTGTGCCTCGATGGTGGCCGCGCCGCGCAGGTCGATCGGCTGGGAGTTTCTCAACGTGAACCCGCCACCGGAGCCGACCGCGGTGTTCCCGATCGAGCTCAGAACTTGCCCGCCAGTGAGCGCCGGCACGGGCGTCAGCGACGCGTCGGGAACGAAGCGGCCGAAGACCGTGACGTGGTTGACGTCGAACATCGGCAGCGCGGCACGCAGCTGAATCGCGCGACCGTTGGCCGGATCGAAGGCGGTCTGTGCTGAGACCTCGATCGGCGGAGCGAGCCGCAACTCCGTGGCGGAGGCATTGACGCTCGTTCCCGGCCACACTCGCGCCGCTGCATCGCGACCGGCGAACTCGCGTCCGCCAGCGTTGATCTTTACCGCCGCACCCGGCACGTCGATGCCGGCGGCATCCGCGACCTTCACCTGCACCGTGACATTGAAGGGAAAAGGCAGTCGGAGCTCCTCACTCACCGCGACGAGTCCTGCCGCCGGCGTGGCCAGCAGCGCGCCGGCATTGCTCTCCGAGCAACGGCCGACCGCCGAGACGCGCGCGGACATCCGCGCATCGTTCCACTCGGATCGATCGAATTCGTCGACCTCGAGCTCGAAAGGACCGAGGCGATTGATCTCCCTCGCCCCTCTCACGCCGCCAATCGACGGCAGCAGCGCGATCGTCTCTCCCGCGTAGTCGCCCGTCGCCGCCGCAACCGTGCCACGGAGCGTCAGCGATTTCGCCGTCACCTGCGCCTGCTCGGTGCTCCGAGCCACGACGTTGCCACCACGATCGAGCGCAGCCACCTCGATCGCGTACGTTCCCGCGCGCCCGATCACGAGCGGCGCCGTCGGCTGGTCGGACTCGGCCTCGCTGGCGATCCCTCCCCCACTCGCGTTGCGAACCGTCCAGCGGAATCGCACGACGAAATCCGGAAATCCTGCAGCCGACCCCATTGTCTTGGCCATGGCGGGGTCGGGCGTGGGCGAAGCCGTCACGTTGAACGTCTGGCCGATGAATGGCGTGTCGTTGTCGACGACGACCGGTTTGAACGTAAAGAGATCAGTCAACCGGGCGAGCAGGTCCTGGTAGTCCTTTTCCAGAGCAGCCGTTGCGCCGGCGAGAGCGTCGGCGCGGCTCGCTGCGCTCCCGGCGGTCCACTCGTCTTTCCAGACAGGCTCACCCTTGGCATCGGTCATCGCCTTGACCGCGCTTTCGAGCTCAGAGGCGGCCATGGGAGTCGTGAACGCCGCCATCGTATCGAGCTTGTTGATCTCGTAGCGAAGCCTAACCAGCGTCGGCCACAGCGGGTGGGCCGGGCTGCCGCCGGTATCGATCGGATCGCGTCCGATCGCCTTCAGCAACGTCGACGCGGCCCGATTGAGCTGCCCGAGAAATCCTTGCGGAGGCGCCGTCTTCGTTTGCTCGACGATGTCGTCGAGGACGCGCTTGCGCGCTCCCTGGTAGGTGAGCACCCAGCTCTTGGCGAGGTCGGCGTCGCCATCGGTCAGCTTTTGCGCGTTCGGGGACAGCTTGAGGTGAACGGGCTCGACATTCACCGCGCCTTCTCTCGTGAGCGAGATGCCACGATCGAGAAGGCTCTCGACACGCTGATAGGCGTCGGATACTTCGAAGAAGTACGCCCGCAGGCCCTGCAGCAGCGATGCGGCTTGCAGTTCCGCCGAGCGACGATCGACGGCCGGAATCGTTTCAGGCCCGATCCTCAGATCGAGCGTCTCCTGCTGCGCGTTCTTCAGGAAGGCCTCGATCTGCGTCAGCTGATCGACGGCGGTCACGACCCGATCCGCGGCCTTGAACGCGCGCAGCACCAGCAACTGATCGCCGGCGCGAGGATCGAAGCCGTCCTGCGTCGCCGGGCCGGCCGATTGCGCAATCCTCGGCCACAACCGCTCGTCGATCGTCTTGACCTGCTGATAGATCTCGTCGACCTGGGAGAGGTAGTTCTTCGACTGCACGGCCTCTTCGCCGCGCACCTCGGTGACGAGATGCTGCGCCGCGATCTTTTCCAGCTCTGGAAGCAAACGCTCTTCGAGCACCGTCTGCTGCTTCACCCAGAAGTCACCGACGAGCAAACCCAATGTCCGCAGGTGATTCAGCTCCGCGGGCGTGGCGCCGTCCTTGTCTGCCTTGACATCGGCGGCGGTCACCCGCCGCGAGCGATCGTCCTCGCGATGTCCGACGAGGATTCCGGCCTTGATGAGAGCGGCTCGCGACCAGCCGTCGCCAACCGGCCCGGCACGGCCATCGTCCGAGAGCGTGGCGAGGTGCAGTTTCCGGGCGATATAGCTGCCCGAGGCCTCGCGCACCGCGTCGCGCGACGCGGCCAGCACCGGATCGTCGTTGACGACACCGCTGTCCCACAGGATGTCGATCAGCGACTTGCGCGGCTGCACCTTCGCATGGCTCTTCGCGAGTGTCAGCTCGCCAATCGCGATCGTCGCCAGCGCCTTCGGGTCGAGCGGGGCGCTGCCTGCATTGACGCGGATTCCTTTCAGCCTGGGCAGCGCTCCCATAGGCAACGCTTTGAGGCTCTTGGCGTCGGCCGGTTCCCAGACGCCGTTCTCCACCATCGCTTGCACGATGTCGCTGCGGTCCGCGGCGAGGGCGTGCGTTTCGTACGCCCACGACGCAAGGTCGAAGAGCGCGATCGCCGGCGCCAGGTGTGGCGAATAGAGAATCGCCAGGTCCTTGAACGCGGCGGCCACGAGCTGGTCGGTGGCGGCATCATCGACTCCGAGCGCGCCGGCGTTGGTGGCGATGAACCCGGCCGTGTTCGAGCTCACAGCACCGCCGAGCGGCAGCTTCTTCCAGAATTCTGGCGCGAACGCCTCACCGAGTCCGACGGCGTTGGCAAAGAGCGCCGCCTGCGTCTGGCCGATCTCGGCGTCGGTCATCCCGGCGCTGTCTGTGAACAGCTTCTCGACGTTCTTGAACAGATCGTGCCCGTTCTGCACGTGGCCCCACCACTCGGTCGCCTGAGCGACAGCCTGCCCCGTCGTTCGGGCGGCATCGCTGGCGTTCAATGCGGTTGCGAACAGGCGCAGCCCCATGTTGTCGCGGCTCGGACGAATGGTGGAGCGCGTCGACTGCTGCCCCTCTTTCAGTCTGGCGACCTCTGGCACTTCGATCGGCGCGGCGTTCGACGCGTCGAAGATTCGATACAGGTGCTGGAGATAGTTGATACCGCGGTCCGGACCGTCGCTCATGTACTGACGGAGACGCTCGGCTTCGCGGGCCGTCGGCCACCCTGCTTCCGCGGCTACCGCATGCAGCAGCTCGATGTGCTGCAGCACTTCCTGCGGCGTCAGGACACGCTCCTGCCGCGTCACGCGCCAGCCTTCGCGTCGCAGCACCGACTCCTTCACCTCGCCCTTCGCCACTCTGGTCAGAAACTGATGAACGTCGGCGGCCGGGAGCGCTCGTCCGAGGTTCTGCAGGACTCGCTGGCGGATCCCGACGAACGCGTCCGCTGCGCCCTTCTGGAAGTCGGTCTCGGTCTGGACGACCTCCATCACGTGCGTGAACAGACGACCGAGCATCCGGTCGTGCGGCGTTCCAGCCTCGTCGTACTGATCGATGCGCAGCGCCACCTGCTGCATCAAGTCGGTGTGAACGTCCGGCAGCACGTTGGTGTACGCCGCCAGCAGACCATCCAACTCGGTGGCCAGTGCGGGGCTCGCTTTCAACAGCTGACTGAAGGCCTCCGGTGTCTGCTGCGACGGCGTCTCCTTCAGTTGCGTCGTAACCTTCTGGAGTGCCACTTCGACTCTGGAGAGCTGGAAGGCATGGCCGGCCAGCACCACGTTGCGGATATGACCGGCGATCTCGCGCTTGAACGCCACTGCCGATGGACCGCTGTCGCCGTGTTTGTAGACCCGCTCGGCCTGCGTCCGGATCTTCAGCCATTCCGAGGTGACCTGCCCGGCGCCGTTCACCGCTGCCCAGCCATCGATCATCCGAACGAGGTACTTGCACTGGCTTTCGAACTTGCCGTCATGGACGCCGTAGACCTGACGATAGTTGTCCGCCATGTACCCCGCGAGTCCGTGTGATGGCGCGTCGCCGGGCGGATTGAACAGGCGGTTGCCGTCCTTGTCCTTGGCGGCTTTGACGGTGGTGGTCGACGTCATCGGGTTCGTCACGTCGAGCGTGACGACTCCGAGGTCGTACCCCCACTTCTCCAACATATAGACGCCAAGCGGGTCGTTGTACTTCTCGGGGTTGGCGCGGACGAAGGCGTTGAGAAAGTCGGGAGGCGCTCCCGACCCGTACTTCTTGCTGAAGACCTCCCATGCCTTGGTCGGCGACAGGAACTCGACCTGTACGGCGGCGGGATCGAGCGCGTTGCCGAAGAGGCGCCCCGTGACGTCGCGAAACGCTGCCTTCGCGGCATCTTCGTTGACCGGCTCGTCGGCGAGCGGGTCGGTGATCTCCATCACGCGGTTGGTCACATCGTCATCGCTGACGAACTGCTTGGTGCCGCTGAGACCAGGGCCTTCCCCGGTGCGACCACGGTTGACCCATTCGATGATCGCCAGCTCGCGCTGGCCCGAGGAGCCGACGCGAAGCGATCGCGTGACGCCCTTCTTCGCCAGCTCCTTCCGGACCTGCATGACGATTTCGTACTTGGCGATGTCGACGCTGAGAAAGAGCGCCTTGTCCTCGGCGAACAGCGCCTCCCGTTCGGGCGCCGACATCTTGTAGAAGTCGCTGGTGAAGAACTGCAGCACGCCAATCGCCGACTTCATCGACGGGTTGGTCTGGTAGGCGCGCAGCGCGGCATTGAGCACGGGCCGCACCTTGCCGCCGTCGCATTTCGCGCAGGCGAAGCTCGCGAAGTCCTTGACCTGAGCGTCGGTGCGCGGTGCGATCGCTTCGAAGACGAAACAGGTGGTGGACCCGCACGCGGGCGCCGCGGCGATCGCGGTTTGGGGAATGGGCCGCTGCGGCGGCGCCGCAAGCGCGGGCGCATGCCAGAGGAGCGAGGCGAGGAGCAGCGCCGCGAGTCGAGCAATGTGGCGCACGCCTGCCTCGCTAGTTCACGGTCAACAAGAGTTTCTTGAAGTCTCCGTTGTCCTGGACAAACGCGAGACGCGCATCGGAGGTGAGCTGCGCGCGGTCCTTGAAGCCGGCTTCGACGGCGCGCTGCAGCCACATGAGGGTTTCCTTCTTCTTCTTCAGGCCTCCCCAACTTTGCGCGATCGTGAACATCGTCAGCGCGTCGTTGGGCTTCAGCTTGAGCGTCACCTGCCCTTGGTGTACGGCCTCGGCGAACCGGCCAGCCCCGTTCAGCGCCTGCGCGAGATTGAGGTTGTGGAGGAGCACTGTCGGACTGGCCTGGACAGACCGCTGGAAGTAGTCGACGGCCGCGACCCAGTTCTTGTCGTCCTCGGCGAGCCCGCCGAGGTTGTTGAGTGCCACTGGCCCCAACTCGGGGTGGGTGACGATCTTCTGGTACTCCGCGATCGCCGGCGCGGCCTTGCCCGCCCGCCCGAGCGCATACGCGTAGCGGAAGTGCGCCAGCGCTCCGCCGGCATAGGCTGGCGTCGCGTCGGCGTGCCGGCTCAGCTCCTTGTAAACGGGCAGCGCGCGAACGAACTCGCCTTTGGCCCACAGAGCCTGCCCAAAGGCCTCGCCGGCCGCGAGATCGGCACCATCGGCATCGACCGCCTTCGCAAACTCGGCGAGCGCCTCGTCCGGCTTCTTCTGGCTCTCGAGAAATTTGCCGTAGGCGAGATGCGCCTGCGCGCGGAGCTCGGGCGGCGCCGACGACACAGCCCCGCGGAACTCCTCGTCTGCCTTGTCCGGGAAGTTCTTGTGGTCGACGTAGACCCGGGCGACGGCCAATCGGGCGCGACATCGATCGGCTGCGCTGTACTTGGCGGTGCTCGCGGCGGTGAAGCGGACCAGGGCTTCGTCCCAGTTCCTCTGCGAGAGGTAATAACGGCCCTGCGCCAGATACCCTTCGCCGCCATCAGGATCGACGGCGACGGCTTTGTCCGCTTCGGTGCGTGCTTCTTCGTACGCTCGCTGCGTCATCAGGGCATCGAAGCGATCCACGTACAAATGACCCAGCGTGCGTCGGGCCAAAAAGCTCACGGCCACAACCGGCGCATCCGCGGCGCGGCTGCTGAAGATCAAGCCTTGGAGCTGCGGGTAGAAGAGCTCTTCGCGGCCGCCATCGGCGCGATCGCGCGACACGATCTTGGTGCCGAACCGCTGCCGAAGCGGCTCGGCAAGCGTGGCCGACTTCAGATGGACATCGATCCGCGCCACTTGCAGCGTGTCAGGATCGAAGCTGATGACCAGACGTCGCGAGTCGTTGTCCTCGCGCGCCGGCGCGTATTCGTACACCGGCTCGCGTTCGGACACCCGGCGCGTCGGCTCACCGCGCAGCAGATCGACATTCGCCTTGGTGGCCACTCCGGGCTGGATACCGAAGTAGGTCTGGACCTGCGCCGTCTGCGCACCGGCCGGAACCGCGATCAGCAACGCGCCTATCCAACAACTGACACGGGAAAGCGTGGCCATCATTCTTTTCAATCGGCGCCGGCGCCCTGGTCTGGAAGTCCTGGAAGTCCTGTGAAGAACAGCGCACGATCGGGGCATGTCGACCCGCGATCTTCTCGCCGAGGCGCACAGCCAGGCGGCGGCGTACCTCGAAGACGTCGCCAACCGGCACGTCGGCGGCACGTCCGATCGGCAGACGCTGATCAAGCAACTGGGTGG
>Ga0081539_10002467_pt1 | contig 26041 bp, 26 predicted proteins | sample TabmetS4T2R2_FD_71023 | JGI IMG/M metagenome (GOLD analysis project Ga0081539, IMG submission 71023) | Tabebuia heterophylla rhizosphere microbial communities from the University of Puerto Rico - S4T2R2 | ecosystem: Host-associated > Plants > Roots > Rhizosphere ...
GCACCGCGGCGGCGGCGAAGGCCCCTGCGGCCTTGGCCCGTGAGCCGACCATCTCGCCCAGCTCCTGCTTCGCCAGCTCGATCTGCTTCGAGACCAGCGTCGACAGGTCCGCGGCGATCGTCCGCAGCAGGCTCGCGGTGCCCCGCCCGTTGGGCACCGCCCCGTAGGACGAACCGCCCGCCGGGGGGAGCGCCTCCTGGCCCGGTCCGGGCGGAGGAGGGATCCCCACCGGATCCGTCCCGTTCGTCGATCGATCCGAGAAATGCACCTCCACGGTCTCTTCCTCCCTTCGTTCCTCCACGGCAGCATGACCGCGGAGGGCGCGCTCGTCAGCCGGCGTTCGCCGCTCGGGATCGAGAGCGCGCGGCCACAGCCGCTTCACGCGGACGACGTTGATCTCGGCGCACATCAGGAAGACCTGTGCGCCGAGGTAGATCCAGAACATCAGCACGACCACGGTCGCGAAGAAGCCGTACGTCTTGTTCGCGGACTCGAGCCGATAGCCGATCAGGAAGCCGCCCAGGGCCTGCAGCGCCGTCCACACGAGGCCGGCGAGGATCGCGCCGGGCCACACGTCGCTCCACGACACGTCCTCGACCGTCAGCACGCGGTACGCCACGAGGAAGATCGCGACGTTGAGCAGTGCCGTTCCGGCGATCCCCACCAGGCGGACCCACAGGGGCGCGTCCTCCACGCCGGCCGCGATCCCGCCCAGGAACGTGGATAGGACGACGAAGACCCCGAGCGTGATCAGCATCAGGAACGCGCGGAGCAGCGCCTTGACGAAGTTCGGCTGTCGCTTCATCGGCACGTTCCACACCTGGTCCATCGCGTTCTGCGCCGCCTTCACCCCGGCCAGCCCCGCCCACAACGCGCCCGCGACGCCGAGCGCGAGCCCGATCCCCTTCCCGGGGAGCGTGTCGATGTTGGCCCGTAGCTGGTCGCCGATCACGGGGAACTGGGCGAGCGCGGTGTCGATCAAGCGGTCCTGGGCGTCGGTGTTCCGCACGACGAGTCCCGCCAGCGTCACGAACGCCAGGAGCAACGGGAACAGGGAGAAGAAGCCGTAGTAGGCGATCAGGGCCGCGAGTTGGCCCGCCCGGTCCTCCCCGAACCGCTTCACCACGGCCAGAGGGAACGAGAGGAGCGGACGCCGACGCTGGGCGTCGTCGGCGCGGCGGACGACGCGATCGACCGCTTGCACGATGTCGCTGATACCCGGACGGCGCCCCGTCCACACGGCGATCGCGGTGGACGCGGACCGCAACGCCGACTATGAACCCTTGGGCGCTAAGCCTTCTCGAGCGAGGCCAGCGCCGCTGAGGCGGTGCAGTCATCGGCCGTCCCTCGCACGACGGCGCCGGAAGGATCGACGCCGATCCACCGACACACGTCATCGGGACCGAGCACCGCCGCGGCCCAGCGATCGTCGGTCGAGTCGACCGACACGATCCGCGCGGTGGTCGACGGCCCGTCGACGTAGACGAAGCCGGGTTGCAGCTCACCGAGCCGCGCCGGATCCGCGTCGAGGAACGTTCCCCGGTCCGTGTACGCGGCTCGCGCGGCGAGCAGCGCGCTCTGGAGCGCTTCCTGGGCGTCGCGGACGGTCCCCCTCGGTTCCAGCGGAGTCTCGGGGGGGGCGGTCACCTCCGGGATCGGGACCGGATGGAGAACGAGGCTCCGTCGCTCGCTCGCGGTCACCCATCGCGCGAACAACCCCACGACGATCACGACGAGGGCGATCGCGAAGGCCGCCTTCCACACCCGCGGGTTCACCTCCCGCCGGATCGGAACCGTGGTCCGATAGACGAAGGAGTCGTCCATGCCTCCCTATCGGCCCGGGACCCCGGCGGACTGAGCCGCCCTACCAGGCGGAGCCGGTCGCGGCGGTCGCCGCACGCCCGGTGCAGGACCCGCCGCTGCCGTATCGCGTGACCCCCGTCCGGTCGAGCGTGACCCACCAGCACGTGCCCGACTCCGATCGCACCGCAGCGGCGAAGGTGGATCCCGTGGACGTGAACGAGACGAGACCGGGTCCGGTCGACCCTCCGGTCGTGAACCGCATCGATGGGTCGAAGGCCGAGAGCGTCGCGGCGTCGTCGGGGAACGAACCGCTCTCCGCCGAGAGGGTCCGCGCCGCGACGAGCGCGCGAGACGCCGAGGTCTGCGCCGCGACGTCGTGCGCTCGATCGATCTCGGCGATCGCGTCGGACTGGGTTTCTCCGATCTCCCGACCCGCTCCCCCGATCACTCGGAAGAAGGCGAACAGCGCCGCGGCAGCGACGACGAGACCGATCGCGATCGCGACCAGTCGCGGGCTCACCGCAGCGCTCGAGCCGCCCCGCGAGGACGCGAGCTTGGCCGGCCGCTTCGCCGGTGCTCCGAAGTTGAACCCACCGTCCACGCCTCAGGTATCGACCGCGTGCGGCCACCTCATGAGCAGGCCCCTCGTAGCATCCCGACCGTGAGCGAGATCGGTGACGTCCTCGCGGCGATCGAGGCCCTCTCCGCGAAGGGTGAGCGGATGGCGCTCGCCACGATCGTGGCGGTCCGAGGCTCGACCTACCGACGACCCGGCGCCCGGCTCCTCGTGCCCGAGGACGGCGGACCGATCGGCAACCTGTCCGGCGGGTGCCTGGAGGGCGATGTCGCGGACGCCGCTCGGGTCGTGCTCCACGACGGCCGCGCGCGGCTCGCGGGGTGGGATCTCACCGCCGAGGACGACGCGGTGTGGGGCCTCGGCCTCGGCTGCAACGGCGCGATCGAGGTCTTCATCGAACCGGCGGAGGACGCCGCGCGCGTCGCGGGCGTGTTGCGAGCGGCGCTCTCGGAGGGGCGACCGATCTGCGTCGTCACGGTCCTCGAGTCCTCGAGGGACGGCGTCACACCGGGCGCCCGGATCGTCGTGCACCCGGACGGCAGGACCCAGGGCTCGCTCGGCGACGACGCGATCGACGGGGCGGCCCGGGCGGCGGCCGGCGCCGTGCTGCGCGAGGAACGATCGGAGATGCGGACCGTCGCGGAGGGCGTCCGGGCGTTCGTCGAGGTCCTGGACCCGCCCGTCCGCCTCGTGATCTGCGGCGCCGGTCACGACGCGATCCCGCTCGTGCGGACGGCGTCGGTCCTCGGCTGGGACGTGACGGTCGTCGACGACCGACCGGCCCTGCTCACCGCCGAGCGGTTCCCGGGCGCCGGCTCGCTCGTGGCGGTCGACGACCCGGCGCATGCGGCGAGGGTTGCGGAGATCGACGACCGGACCTTCGTCGTCGTGATGACCCACCACTTCCTCCGCGATCAGGCGTACGTTCGATCGGCCCTCGCTTCCCCGGCGCCGTACGTCGGGATGCTCGGTCCCGCCGCCAGGACCGAACGGTTGCTCGGCGAGCTGCGCGACGAGGGTGTCGACATCGATGACGCGACGCGGCCGAGGATCCACGCGCCCGCCGGGCTGGACCTGGGCGGCGAGGGGCCCGAGGAGATCGCGCAGGCGATCGTGGCGGAGATCGTCGCCGTGAAACGGCGACGATCGGGAGGGTTCCTGCGAGACCGGCCGGGGCCGATCCACGATCGGCCCCGGCCGGGCACCGAAGCGCGTCCGATCTGATCCTCCGGATCAGATCGGACCGGAGAACGTGTCGCAGTCGTTCGGGTCGCCGCCCCGGTAGCCCTCGAGGAACCATCGCTGCCGCTGGGTGGAGGACCCGTGCGTCCAGGTCTCCGGGTTCACCTGACCCTGCGTCTGGCGCTGGATCCGGTCGTCACCCACGGCCGAGGCGGCGTCGAGGGCCTGGGCGATCTGCTCGTCGGTCACCGACACGAGGAAGCCGGTCTCGACGGCGTTCGACGCCCAGACGCCCGCGAAGCAGTCCGCCTGCAGCTCGTTCCGGACCGAGGCGCTCTGCGGTCCCTGCTGGTTGCCGCGCACGCGGTCGAGCGTGCCGAGGACGTTCTGCACGTGATGCCCGTACTCGTGGGCCAGGACGTACGCCTCGGCGAACGGGCCGCCCTCGGCGCCGAATCGGGATTGCAGCTCCTGGAAGAACCCGAGGTCGACGTAGACGCGCTCGTCGGCCGGGCAGTAGAACGGCCCCACGTCCGAGGTGGCGTACCCGCACCCGGTGTCCGTCGCATCGGAGAAGAACACCGTGATCCCCTCGCGATACTTCGAGACCTGGTCCTGCCAGTACGCCTGGATGCTGTTCACCGTGGCGATCAGCCGGCAATCGCGGCTCTCGTTGGCGTCCTCACCGGTCCGGCACTCCTCGATCACGTCGCCTTGCTGCTGCCCCCCCGCGGAGGTGCCGTCGAGCGAGTCGAGCGCGCTCAGATCGATGTTCCCGCCGGACAGGAGGGAGATGAGGAGGACGACGATCAACCCCACGCCGCCCACGCCGCCGCCCAGCGCGGCGCCCCGACCGGCGGTCATCCCGCGCCGGTCCTCCACCTGCGTCGGATCGAGTCGTGCTCGCTTGCGGAACTTCACCGCGGTTCGATACCCGCATCGGCTCGAGCCCGAAACGGCGCCCACGCGTACGCTCGCGCCACGATGATCGGCGCCGGCATCCCACGGGGGTGCGCATGATCTCCGGGATCGTGCTGGCGGGCGGGTCCGCCACGCGATTCGGTGCGACGAAGCAGATCGTGCGCGTGCGAGGGAAACCGCTGGCGCAGCACGCGATCGACGCGCTCACGTCGGCGGGGCTCGATGAGATCGTCGTCGTCACCGGCCACGACGCGGACGTCGTCGAACGGGCGCTTCGACCGCCGCCGCAGGCGCGCTTCGTCCGCAACCCGGAGTACCGATCCGGGCTGGCGTCGTCCCTCGCCGCCGGGCTGAGGGCGCTCTCGACCGAGAGCGAGGCGTGCGCCGTGCTCCCGGCCGACCAACCCGGCGTGACCGACGCGGAGGTGCGGGCGATGGTCGACGCGTTCGTCCGCACCCGCGCGAGGATCGTGCGGATCGCGTACGCCGACGCTCCCGGCCCCACCCTGCTCTCCCGGGAGGTCTACGAGCTCGCGTCCCATCTCCAGGGGGACGTGGGGGCTCGGGAGCTCATCGCGTCGCACCCGGACTGGGTTGAGCAGGTCGACGTGCCCTTCGCGGCCCCGGTCGACGTGGACCGTCCCGAGGACCTCACGAGGGGTTGAGCTGGTTGGCACGGAGTCGGACCATCGTGCGCTCGTTCGGGAAGGCGAAGCCGAACCTGGCGTAGAGCGTGTGCGCGTCGCGGGTATTGAGGAACCACGCCAGGTCCCGGTGCGCGGGATGCTCGACCGCCTCCCGCACGAGCTCGATCCCGAGACCGTGACCCCGGTGCTCCTCCACGACGAAGACGTCGCCGAGCCAGGCCATCGCCGCGCCGTCGGAGATCACGCGGGCGAAGCCCACCTGCTCCTCCCCGCGGTAGACCCCGATCACGCGGGTCGACTCGCGGACGAGGCGCTCGACCGTCTCGCGCGAGCGCCCGAGCGCCCAGTACGCCTCCTCCGACAGGTACCGGAAGACGAGGTCGACGTCGACCCGATCTCGGTCGTCGTCCACCTCGTAGCCGCCGTCCACGGCGCGCCGCATCAGCAGACGAGACCGAGCCGTCGGTGCTCGAGCGCGGGCAGGATCGAACGGATGCGTCGGAGCTCCGTGAGGTCGACGTCGGCGAACCACACGCCGCTGCCCTCCTCCGGAGCCTCGACGACGACGCTCCCCCACGGGTCGACGACGATCGAGTGCCCGTACGAACGGCGACCCTCTTCGGGCGAACGGAACGCTCCCCACTGCGCCGCCGCCGCCACGAACAGCTGATCCTCGATCGCACGGGCGCGGAGCAGGACGTGCCAGTGGGCCGTGCCGGTCCGGTGCTGGAACTGCGCCGGCACCACCACGAGCTCGGCGCCCAGCGCCATCAGGCTCCGGAACAGCTCTGGGAACCGCAGGTCGTAGCAGATCGACAGCCCGACGCGGACGTCCTCGACCGGATACGTCACGATCTCCGTCCCCGCCGTGAACGTCGCCGACTCTCGGAACGGCGCCTGTCCGCCGAGGTCGACGTCGAAGAGATGGATCTTCCGGTAGCGCGCCACGAGCTCGCCGGACCGATCGAACAGCGGAGCGCTGTTGTAGATGCGACCCTCCTCGACCTCGTGGACGCTCCCGCCTAGGACCCACATCGCACGCTCGCGCGCGATGGACGCGATCCGCTCCGAGATCCTTCCGTCCGGGAGCGTTTCGGCGATCTCGGGGATGCGACCCTCGGGACCCAGGTACGCGAACAGCTCGGGCAGGATGGCGAGGTCGGCGCCTCCGTCGGCGGCATCGCGCAGGAGGTCGGCGGCGGCGTTGAGATTGGCCTCGACGTCCTCTCCCGACCGCATCTGGCAGACGGCGACCCGCATCGTGCGCGCGAGTCTAGGGCGGGCCGGTCAACGCCTCCCGGATCCGATCGAGCGCCGCCGGATCCTCGAGCGTGCTCAGGTCGCCGGGGTCCTCGTCGACGGCGACCGCCCGGATCGCCCGTCGGACGATCTTCGCGCTCCTCGTCTTGGGAAGCAGCGGCACGAACACGACCCGCGCCGGCAGGAACGAGCGACCGAGGTGATCGGCGACCAGCGTCCGGAGCTCGCGCGCGAGCGCCGGCGTCGCCGACGCGTCGGGTCGCACGACCACGAAGCACCAGATCGTCTCGCCCTTGAGCGCGTGGGGGACGCCGACCGCGGCGGACTCGGCGACGGCGGGGTGCGAGGCGAGGACCGACTCGACCTCCGCGGGGCCGAGGCGCTTGCCCGCGATCGAGAGCGTGTCGTCGGACCTCCCGTGCAGGAACCAGAACCCGTCTTCGTCCCGAGTTGCCCAGTCGCCGTGCACCCACACGCCCGGGAACCGGCGCCAGTACGTCTCGAGGTAGCGCTCGGGGTCCCGCCACAGGCCGCGGGTCATCGACGGCCACGGCTGGCGGCACACGAGCTCCCCGACCTCGCCGGGACCGACGGCTCGCCCGTCGGCGTCGACGACGTCGACGTCCATCCCCAGCGACGGGCCCCGGAGCGTCGTCGGCTTCAGCTCGGTGATCGGCAGTGGCGACAGGAAGCACGCCCCGACCTCCGTGCCGCCGGAGAGGTTCACGATCGGCAAGCGCGAGCCGCCCACCTCGCGGTGCAGCCACTGGTAGGGATCCGGGTTCCAGGGCTCACCGGTCGAGGCGAGGATCCGCAGCGACGACAGATCGTGGCGTCGGACGTGGTCGGCGCCCGAGGGGAGCAGGGCGCGGATCAGCGTGGGCGAGACGCCGAGCGTCGTGATCCGGTGCCGCTCGACGAGCGCCCACAGGCGATCGGGGCCGGGGTGGCTGGGCGCGCCGTCGAACAGGAAGACCGTCGATCCCAGCGCCAGCGCTCCGACGATCTCCCACGGGCCCATGATCCAGCCGAGGTCCGTGACCCAGTGCAGCACCTCGCCGGGATGGAGATCGACCTGATAGGCGACCTCCGCGGCGATCTTCACGAGGAACCCCCCGTGCACGTGGACGGCACCCTTCGGTCGACCGGTGGTCCCGCTGGTGTAGCCGATGAAGAGCGGATGCTCGCTGTCGAGCGGCTCGGCCGGCAGGGGCTCGTCCGGCTGCGACTCGACCAGCTCGTGCCAGTCCCGCTCGCCTGGCCCCGCGCCCCCACCGGCGTGCCGGAGCACGACGATCGTCTCGACACCGGCGCGCTCGGCCGCGGCGCGCGCCACCTCGACCATCGGGACGGCCCGTCCCTTCCGGGGGAAGGCGTCGGCGGTGAGGAGCACGTTCGCATCGGCGTCGGCGAGACGGACGCCCACCGCGTCGGCCCCGAACCCGCTGAAGATCGGGATCCAGATCGCGCCGATCTTCGAGCAGGCCATCACCGCGGCGACGGTCTCCGGGAGCATCGGCAGGAAGATCCCCACGGTGTCGCCGCTCGCCACCCCGAGCTGCCGGAGGGCCCGCGCCAGCCGGTCGGTCGCCCGCCGGAGATCCGCGTAGGTCCACGTCCTCACCTCGCCGGGCTCCGCCTCGAACACGACCGCGGGCGCCTCGGGGGTCTGACCGGACCATCGATCCACGCACGCGTCCGCGAGGTTCACCCGGCCGCCGCCGAACCATGTTGCCCACTCGACGCCACGCGAGACGTCGAGGACCTGCTCGTACGGTTCCTGGAAGCGGAGGTCGAGGTCGTGCACGACCGCGTCCCAGAACCACCCCACGTCGTGCACCGACCGGGCGACGAGCTCCTCGTACGTCTCGATCCCGTGGGCCCGCATGAACCGGGTGACGTTGGCGCGCTCGACGTATCCGGGCGTCGGCGACCAGATCACGTCCGTCACGGCGTCCACCTTCGCAGACGCCGAGGGGACGGGGGCGTCGTGGCCGTCGAGGGCAGCGCTTCGATATACAGGAGCCATGGCGGTCCGTGTCGGTGTGGCCGGGGTCGGCTGGTCCGGCTTCGCCCCGACGACTCCCGGCGTCTCCTACAAGGAGCTGATGTTCGAGGCGGCCAGGGCCGCCTATGCCGACGCCGGGGTCGATCCACGGACCGAGGTCGACTCGTTCGTGTGCTGCTCGGAGGACATCGAGGAGGGCACGAGCATCATGGACGAGTACGTGCCCGACCAGCTCGGCGCTGTCCAGCGCCCGGTCCACACGGTTGCCTCGGACGGGCTCTTCGGGCTCGCGACGGGCGTGATGCTGATCCGGAGTGGGGTCGCGTCGACCGTGGCAGCCGAGGCGCACTCGAAGGCGAGCGACACCGTCTCGACGGGTCGGGTCGATCGCTTCGCGATGGACCCGGTCCTGAACCGGCCGCTCGGGCTGAACGCGACGACGCTCGCCGGACTCGAGATGCGGCGCTGGCTCCACGTCACCGGCCGTGACGAGTCCGAGTGCGCCGACGTCGCCGCCCGCAACCGGGAGCACGCGCGATCCAACCGGCGCGCGTCGTATGCGGACATCCGCGATCCGTCACCGCTGTTCGACCCGCTCACGCGCGAGCAGGCCGCGGAGCCGGTCGACGGCTGCGTCGTCCTTGTGCTGACCGAGGAGTCGAAGGCGCCGGCCGGCGCCGTGTTCGTGGACGGCGTCGGTTGGAGCCAGGACGCGCCCTCGGTCGAGAGCCGCGAGTGGGATCGGGCCGCGGCGGCGCAACGCGCCGCCGCGGCCGCGTACAGGAGCGCAGGGGTGGAGCCCGGTGACGTCGACCTCGCAGAGGTCGACGACACCTACGCGTACAAGCAGCTCCAGCACCTCGACTCGCTCGGTCTGAACGACCTCGATCCCGACCGGGTCAACCGGAGCGGCGGGGCGCTCGGCGAAGGACACCTCCGCGAGGGAAACGGGCTCGCGCGAGCGCTCGCCTGCATCGAGCGGCTCCGCGCCGGCGAGGGTCGCGTCGGGGTCGCGCAGTCCTGGCGCGGCGTTCCGTCGACCTCAGCGGCCGTGGCGGTGTTCCGCCGGTGAGCCAACGCGTCGCGGTCGTCGGCGCCGGCATGACCAAGTTCGTCCGCCGGGCCCAGGAGACCGGGAAGGAGCTCTCGGCGATCGCGGCCCGCGAGGCCCTCGCGTCGTGCGAGCTCACCCTCGACGACGTCGACGCCGTGTGCCTGACGAGCGCCCCCGACGCGTTCGACGGAGTGCATCGCAAGGGCGACTACCTCTCGGACGGCGCCGGCGCGTGGGGCAAGCCGTACATGCGCACGTACGTCGGTGGGGGCAGCGGCGTGTTCACCGCGATCCAGGGGTGGTACACGGTCGCGTCGGGCCTGGCCGACGTCGTCCTGTGCGTCGCCGAGGAGAAGATGTCGTCGTGCCAGCCGCACCCGCAGGCGGCGTTCATCACGATCTTCGACAACATCATCGAGCGGCCGCTCGGGCCGAACCTGCTGTGGATCTTCGCCCTCGAGATGCAGCGGTACATGCAGGCGTACGGCCTCGAAAAACGCGACATCGCGCAGGTCGCGGTGAAGAACAAGCAGAACGCCGCGGGCCACCCGGCGGCGCTCCTCGGGCAGGCTGACATCACGGTCGAGGACGTGCTGGCGAGCGAGACGCTCGCGTGGCCGGTGCAGCGCCTCGACGTCTCGCCGATCTCCGACGGCGCCGTCGCGATCGTGATGGCGTCCGAGGAGGCCGCCAGGCGGATGACCGATCGCCCGGTGTGGATGCAGGGCGTCGGTTGGAACCTCGACACGACCTATTGGACCAACCGGGATCTCGTCTACCCGGAGTACGTCGAGAACGCGGCGCGGATGGCCTACGCGATGGCCGGCGTCGACGAGCCGCGCAAGCAGATCCACGTGGCCGAGCCGTACGACCCGTTCGACTACAAGGAGCTGCATCACCTCGAGGGGCTCCTGCTGTTCGACCGCGGGAAGGCGCCCGAGGCGGCGGCCGACGGCGTCACCGCCCGCGACGGCGACCTGCCGTGCTGCCCCTCCGGCGGGCTCCTCGGCGTCGGCAACCCGATCGCCGCCGCCGGGCTCATGAAGATCGCCGAGCTCTTCTGGCAACTCCGCGGCGAGGCCGGCGCGCGCCAGGTGCCCGGGACGCCGGAGCGCGGGGTGGCGCAGGCGTGGGGCGACCTCATGCAGGTCGGCACGGTGGTGGTGATGGGCAACGACGGCGGGCCGCTCACGACCGCGACGGCCTCGCCGCCGTCGGAGCTGCGGGCGACCGCGCTCTCGGAGTCCGAGTTCCGCTCGGCGACCGGCGCCGTGGAGCAGCGGCTCGACACGCTCTACGACTGGGACGCGGGCGAGGCGATGGGGGCGTTCCTCGACGGTCTCCGGGAGGAGCGGATCCTGGCCACGACGTGCGTCTCGTGCGGCCGGACGCTGGTGCCGCCGCGGAAGTTCTGCGAGCGGTGCTTCCGGCCGACCGACGGCTGGACCGAGGTGCCGCAGACCGGCACCGTCGAGACGTTCTCGATCGTCCACGTCACGTGGGACATGCGGCCGCTCGACCAGCCGCAGATCCCGGCCGTGATCCGCCTGGACGGCACCAGCGAGGGAGGGTTCCTCCACATGCTGGGCGAGGTCGCGCCGGACGACGTGCAAGCGGGCATGCAGGTGGAGGCGGTGTGGAAGCCGCTCGGCGAGCGCGCCGGTTCGATCCTCGACATCCGCCACTTCCGCCCGGTCGACCCGGAACTTCGGCGCGAGCTCGTGGCCGTCGCCGCCGCCGAGGTCGCGGAGCCGTCGAAAGCATGAGCACGACGAAGATCCCCGGCGAGCTGTCGGTCTCGTTCCGGTACACGCCGGGCGTCGGCAACACCGCGTTCTTCGAGGGGCTCCGGGATCGAGGCGTGTTCGTCGGATCGCGCTGCGAATCGGATGGCATCACGTACCTGCCGGCGCGCGTCTTCTGCGAACGGTGCCTCCGCGAGCTGGAGCCGGGGGTGGAGTGCGGACCCGAGGGCGAGCTGCTCTCGTGGACCGTCGCCCGCGTCGACGTGGACGACAAGCCCCTGGCCGAGCCTGTCATCTACGGGCTGGTGCGGATGGACGGGGCCGACACCGCGTTGCTGCACCGGCTGATCGGCGTCGAGGGCGACCCGTCGATCGGGATGCGGGTGCGCGCCGTCCTCGCGGACACGCGCGACGGATCGATCCTGGATCTCGAAGGGTTCGAGCCGGCGAGCTAGGCGATCTGCCGCCAGTCGAGCGCGACGACGCGGACCGGCTTGGCGAACCCCTTCAGCGAGACCTCGCGCGGCTCGCCGGTCACCGGCGCGTCGTCCCCGTCGATCGTCTCGGCGCTCACCAGCACCTCGCCGCTCTCGGCGAGCGCGCCGATCCGCGCCGCCAGGTGGACGCCGGCGCCCTCGTAGTCGCCTCCCTTGCGCGTGGCCTCGGCGGCGTGGAGTCCGATGCGCACCCGTGGCGCGAACCCGTGGTCGCGGCGATGCTCGGCGAGCTTCCGCTGGATCGCCGAGGCGCACGCGATCGCCGCCCGCGCGTCGGGGAACGCCGCGAAGAAGCCGTCGCCGGTGTGGTGGACCTCCTCGCCCGCGTTCTCGGCGAGGCAGCGACGCAGCGCCTGGTCGTGCCAGTGCAGCAGGTCGTGCCAGGCCTCGTCGCCGATCGCCTCGACGAGCGCGGTCGAGCCCACGATGTCGGTGAACATGAACGTCCGGACCTCGCGCGCGGTCGCGGGCCGTTCGAGGGACCCGAGCAGGGCGTCGGCGCGCGCGAGGTCCGGCCGCGCCCCGAGCCGTTCGAACGTCTTCCTCGCGGACTCCAGCTCCAGCTTCGCGGCCTCGACGTCGCCGGCGGCCGCCTGCGTCTCGCCGAGCGCGACGGTCTCGAGCGCGGCCTCGTACGGCGCGTCGATCTCCCGCCAGAGCTTCCGCGCCTCGCGGAACCGCTGCGCCGCCTCGCCGTGCTCGTCCGACATCAGCGCCGTGACGCCGGTGGCGTGCGCCGACGCGGCGCGGATCGCGGCCGTCCCGAACTCCTCGGCGATCTCGCGCAGCTCCCGCGCGGCGGCATCGGACGTGTCCCTGTCGCCTCGCGCGCGGGCGATGTCGGCCTGCGCGGGCAGGAGACGCGCCCGCGCCAGCCGGTCCCAGTCGGCGTCGTCGAGCGCGTTGCGGATCGACGCGGCGGCGGCGTCGGGCGATCCGTTGGCCAGCAGGAGCTGCGCGCGGCCGGGCTGCCCCCCGTCGCCCAGCTCCTGCGCCTGCTCGAACGCCTCCGCCGCCGCGTCGAGGTCGCCGATCCGCAAACGGATCTCGCCCAGCTCGTGGAACGCCGCGCCGGCGATCGCCGGCAGGAAGCCGACCAGCTCTTCGGTCGCGCGCTGGACCTCCTCGCCGGCCTCGTCCCAGGCCCCCGTGAGGCGCATGAACTCGGCGCGGTGGACCCGGCAGATGCCCGGGAACCCGGCGATGTCCTGTCGCTCGCACCACGTCTTCGACACCTGGGCCCACTCGGTCCCGCGCCGGTAGTCGGCGGACTCGCGACACGCGGCCATCACGTTGCAGAACACCGACCCGGTGGTGTGCGCGCCCAGCTCGCCGCCGACCGCCGACGCCGCGACGTCTTCCATCAGGACCCACGATTCCTCCAGACGACCGGACATCGCGAGGGCGTGGGCCCGTCGCATCGCCGACCAGGCCCGGAGGTCGCGATCGTCGAGCCCGGACGCGATCTCGACCGCGCGGTCGTAGTGCGAAAGCGCGTGGTCGAGCTCTCCTCGACCGAACGCTTCCTCGCCGTGCGCGATCGCCAGGTACCCGTGGGCGCCGGACCCGGGCTCGCCCTCCAGCAGCTGCTCGGCTCGACGGAGCCAGCCCTGGGCGACGGACGGCGAGAGCTTCGCGAGGTATTCGCGACGGAGGGTCAAGGCGACGAAGGCCGCCTGCGCCTTGTCGCCATCCTCCACGAACGCGGCGTAGGCCCGTTCGAACGCCGAGATGCTGTCCGCCGAGCGCCCGATCCACCACGCGGACTTGGCGAGCGCCTCCAGGTCGGACGCGGTCAGTCGTTCCCCATCGTCGGCCTCGGTGAAGCGCTGGTAGGCGTCACGCCAGGAGCGGCGCTCGAACGCGTCGCGTCCTGCCTCGAGGGGATCGGCGGCGACGATCTCCGACATCGCCGGTCAGTGTCTCGCAGCCGGGGTGCGGAGCGGAAGAGGGTACCCTCGACGCATGGACCTGGAGCTCTCCCCGGAGCAGCGACAGATCCGCGACCTCGTGCGGGAGTTCGCCGTCGAGGAGATCGCCCCCGGTGCGGCGGAACGCGACGAGCGGGAGGAGCTTCCGCTCGACATCGTCAAGAAGCTCGGTGAGCTGGGGATCTGCGGCGTCCCCTTGCCCGAGGAGCACGGGGGGCTCGGAGCCGACGCGGTGACGTGGGCGCTCGTGATCGAAGAGCTGGGACGAGCCGACGCGAGCGTCGCGGTCACGGTGTCGGTCGCCTCCGGCCTGGCCGGCGGGATGGTCGCCCGGTACGGCACCGACGACCAGCGCAGGCGGTGGATCCCGCCGATCGCCGCGGGCGAGATGCTCGCGGGGTTCGGCCTCACGGAGCCCGGCAGCGGCTCGGACGCCTCCGGGCTTCGCACGCGCGCCCGCCTCGACGGAGACGAGTGGGTGATCGACGGCTCGAAGGCGTTCATCTCCAACAGCGGCACCCCGATCACCGGTTTCGTCGTGGTCGCGGCGCGGACGGGCGACGGCTCCGACGGCGAGATCTCCACGATCCTCGTCCCCGCCGAGACCGCCGGCTTCGACGTCGGACCCGCGTACCGGAAGCTCGGGTGGCGGTCCTCCGACACCCACGAGCTCTCGTTCGACGGGTGCCGGGTGCCGCGCGACAACCTGGTCGGCGAGCAAGGGAGGGGCCTCGGGCAGTGCCTCGCCGCGCTCGACGACGGGCGGATCTCGATCGCCGCGCTGTCGGTGGGGCTGGCGCAGGGCTGCCTGGACGCGAGCGTCGAGTACGCGAAGCAGCGGGAAGCGTTCGGCCGTCCGATCGGGGCGTACGAGGCGATCGCGTTCAAGTTGGCGGACATGCGCGCCGCCGTCGACGCAGCCCGTCTCCTGACCTACCGAGCGGCGTGGCTGAAGGACCGGGGACGCCCGTACACGACCGAGGCGGCGATCGCGAAGCTCCGCGCGAGCGAGACGGCCGTCGACGTCACCCGCGAGGCGATCCAGGTCCACGGCGGCTACGGCTACACCGAGGAGTTCCCGGTCGCCCGCGCCTACCGCGACGCGAAGGTCCTCGAGATCGGCGAGGGGACGAGCGAGATCCTCCGTCTCGTGATCGCGCGCGACCTCGGGCTCCAGCCGCAGGTCTGAGCGCGGTGCCCAGCGGCCGGTACGCGGTCCGCGGCAGGAGCGGCGACGTCGTGGGGACCGAGGACTTCCGGTGCGCCCCGGGGGCGATCGGGTGGCGTTACGTGTCCGAGATCGAGCGCGAGGAGCCGTCGAACCATCGTGAGACGGTCGACGTCGTCGTGGATGCGTCGTGGCGGATCGTCCGCGCCAGGATCGAGACGGGGTCGCACGCGATCCTCCTCGAGCCGCGCGACGGCACGCTCTCCGGCCTCCGGAACGGTCGGCCGATCGAGGTCCCGTGGGACGAGTGGTCGCATCTCGACTACCTCTCACCGGCCTTCAACGCGATCACCGCGCGACGGCTCGACGACACGGCCGAGATCGACGTCGTGTACCTCGCGCCGGTCACGCTGGAGCCGACCGAGGTTCGCCAGCGGTACGAGCTCCTCGACCGCGAGATCGTCGACACGCCGGCGGGGCGGTTCCTCGCGGCCCGGTGGCGGTACACGGCGCTGACGAGCGGCTGGACGAGCGAGCTGTGGACCGCCGACGACGTGGTCGTGCGCTACGACCGGGCCTTCGAGCTGATCTCGTACGCGCCCGGCCGGACCGGCCCGTTCCCCTTGAACGACTGAGGCCGAGCGGCTGACGCCGCTCGGCCTCGGCTCGATCCGGTTCGATCTCAGTCGACCTTGATCGCCTCGACCTCGATCTCCAGGTCGATCTTCTTGCTGACGAGGAACCCGCCCGTCTCGAGCGCCATGTTCCAGCTGACGTTCCAGTCCTCGCGCTCGAGGACGCCTCGCGCCGTCGCGCCGAGCACGGTCTTGCCGCCCGGGTTCGTCGACGTGCCGAGGTACTCGCCCTGGAGCGTGATCGGCCGGGTCACGTCCCTGATCGTCAGCTCACCGTCGAGGTCGAACGTGGTGCCTCCGGTGGGCCGGACCGCCGTGCTGCGGAACGTCATCGACGGCCACTTCTCGACGTTCAGGAAGTCGTCGCTCTTCAGGTGCTGATCGCGCTGCTCGGTGTTCGTCTGGATGCTCGCCGTGCGGACGTCGATCGTCGTCGACGAGTCCTCCGGCCGCTCCGCGACCTCGATCGTGCCCGAGAACTCCGTGAACCGCCCGCGGACCTTCGTCAGGATGTGCCGGGCCACGAACTCGACGGCCGTGTGGGCCGGATCCAGCTCGTACCGGCCCGCGGGCGGGAGCGCGATCTCCCGGGCCTCCGCTTCAACGTGCGCCATGCTCCGCACCTCCCCTTCCTCTGGGTTCCATCGCACGACGGAACGCATCGCGATGACTCAGTATTCCGAAGTTGCTATCGGCAGCGTAGCAGCTCCGGTATCATGAGCTCATGGATGCGGAACGCGCGGTGTGCGAGAGCTTCCAGCGGGCTGCGGAGCTGGTGGGGAAGCGCTGGGTTCCCCAGATCGTGTGGGTGCTGCTGGGCGGGTCCCGCCGCTACTCGGCGATCCGCGAAGCGATCCCGGAGATCTCGGACACGCTGCTCTCGGAGCGGCTGCGCGAACTCGAAGAGGCCGGGATCCTCACGAGGAACGTGACGCCCTCGACCCCCGTGCTGATCGAGTACGGCCTGACCGACCGAGGCAGAGACCTCGCCGGCGTGATCGAGGGTCTCTCCGCGTGGGCCGACCGCTGGGCGGCCGCGCCGGTCGGTTAGCCGGCGATCGCGGCGTCCGCGACCTCGAGGCACTCGTCGATGATCGCGAAACCTTCCTCGAGCTGCTCCTCCGTGATGCAGAGCGGTGGGTTGGTCATGACGCCGTTGAACCGGATCATCGTGAACAGACCTCGCTCGAGCAACGCTCGGTTGACCGCCTGCATCGTCTCGTTCGTGACGTTGAACGGTGACAGCGGCTCCATGGTGTCGCGGTCCTCCACCAGCTCGAGGATCCCGAAGAGCCCGATGTTGCGGACGCGACCCACGCTCGGGTGCTTCGCCATCAGCTCCTCGTGATGCCGTCGCATCACCGGCTCCAGGCGCTTCGCGTTCCCGACGAGGTCGTCCTCCTCCAACACCCCGATCGCGGCGATCGCCGCCGCGCACGACAAGGGGTGCGAGTTGTACGTCAGCCCGCCGAAGAACACGTGGTCGTCGAAGTACGCCGCGATGTCCGGCCGGATCGCGACCGCCCCGAGCGGCAGGTACGAGGACGTGAGGCCCTTCGCCGCCGTCATGAGATCCGGCACCACGTCCCAGTGGTTCACCGCGAACCACTCGCCCGTCCGACCGAACCCGCACATCACCTCGTCGGCGATCATCACGATCCCGTGGCGCGTGCAGAGCTCGCGGACGCCCTGGAGGTAGCCGTCGGGCGGGATCAGGATCCCGTTCGTCCCCGTGACGGTCTCCAGGATGAAGGCGGCGATCGTACCCGGCCCTTCGAGCTCGATCGTCTCTTCGAGCACGGCGAGCGCCGTCCCCGCGTCCTCCGTGCCGCGCTCGGTCCCGTGGTACGGGTCCAGCACACGCACGACGCCGGGCATCGGCGGCTGCTCGTTGGCCCAGCGTCGCGGGTCGCCGGTGAGGTTCGCCATCGCGTAGGTGGCTCCGTGGTACGAGCGGTAGCGGACCAGGACCTTCTGCCGTCCGGTGAACGTCTTGGCGATCCGGATCGCGTTCTCGTTGGCCTCGGCGCCGCCCAGCGTGAAGAACGTCTTGTCCAGCTCTCCCGGCCAGAGCGTCGCGAGCTTCTCCCCCAGCCGCGCCCTCGTCTCGTAGGCCATGAACGGAGAGACGTACGGGAGCCGCTCCGCCTGGCGGGCGATCGCCTCGGTCACCCGCTTGTCGCCGTGCCCGATGTTCACGCCCATCAGCTGCGAGTTGAAGTCGAGGTAGCGCTTCCCGTCGACGTCCCAGAAGTGAACGCCCTCGGCGCGGTCCACGGGGATCGGGGCGAGCGCCCGCTGCGCCTGCCAGTCGTAGAGGGTGTAGCGGGTCGACTTCTCGACCACCTCACGGGCGGACATCGCCTCGTCCTCGGGCATCACGGTCTCCTGCGGGCCGGGAGCCGCTCATCATCGCAGACCTCCGGAGCCCGTCGTTGACCGTGCCGGGCCGGGATGGCACGCTTCGACGCTCGCACCTCGAGGAGTGACGATGTTCAGACGAAGCTTCACGGCCGTCACGATCGTGTTGATCCTGGGCGTCGCGTCGATCCCGGCGCTCGCCGGGTCCGTCACGTTCACGGACCCCGATGACTTCGAGATCGCCCCGGACGTGCACCGCACGACCAAGACGACGTTCCTCACGCCCGAAGGCCACCGGCGTCTGAGGATCAGCGCGTCGGGGGAGGTCGGTCCTCGCTATCGCCTCCGGGTCTTCATCGACTCCCGGCGAGGCGACCGGGCCGACTACGTGATGGTGGCGACCGTCGCGCACCTGCGGCTCCGGTCGTGCGCGGTGCATCGGATCGGGGGCGGCGAGATCGACTCGCTGTGCGATGCGGATCCCTACCGCGCGTGGTGGGGCGTCCGGTGGGGCGACCTCCGGCCCGACAAGCGGATCCGGTGGCGGATCGTCGCGCTCCGGGGTCCGCGGTTCCGTCAGGTGACGGACCTGGCGCCCGACACGGGGTGGTACGCCTGATCAGCCCGTGATCATGGCGCCGCCCTTCATCACGAACGGCACCTCCTCCAGCACCGTGACGTCGTCGAGCGGATCGCCGTCGACCGCGATCAGGTCGGCGTAGCGACCCGCTTCGAGCGCGCCGACCCGGTCGTCCCAGCCCATCAGCTCGGCGGAGACGATCGTGGCGCTCCGGATCGCCTCGATCGGCGCCTGTCCGAACCGGACGTGGAAGGCGAGGTTCCGCGCGTTCATCCCGTGCGGGTAGATCCCGGAGTCGGTCCCGAAGGCGATCCGGACCCCCGCCTTCACCGCGCGAGCGAAGTTCTCGCGCTGCGCGTCGTTGGTCATCTCGGTCTTGCGCAGGACCTCCTCGGAGTATCCGAGGCGCGGTCCCTGCTGGATCATCCAGTCCCCGTCGAACATGTCGGCGACCAGGTACGTACCGCGCTCGACCATCAGATCGATCGTCTCGTCGTCGATCAGGCTCGCGTGCTCGATCGAACGGACGCCGGCGCGGATCGCCCGCTTGGCTCCCTCCGCGCCGTGCGCGTGCGCGGCGACGTGCGTGCCGCGCGCGTGCGCCTCCTCGACCGCCGCCCGGATCTCCTCCTCGGTCAGCTCCGGTTCCCCGGGATCGGTGCCCGAGGTCAGCACCGCGCCCGTCGCGATCACCTTGACGAAGTCCGCGCCGCCGTCGAGGATCCGCCGCACGTTCGTTCGCACCTCGTCGGGTCCCGTGGAGACCCCGACGCGGAGCTCCGGCGGAACGGCGACGTCCGGCGGCACGCCGGTGACGTCGCCGCCCCCGCCCGGGCAGGTGACATACGCACCGGCGCACATCATCCGAGGTCCCTCGATCGAGCCGCCCACGATCGCGTCTCGGAGCGCGACGTCCGTGAACGAGTGGAACGTGCCCACGTCGCGGACGGTCGTGAACCCCGCTCGAAGCGTCGCCCGCGCGTTCGGCACGCCGGTCAACGCCTCTTGCGCCGCGGAGCGGTCCACGAGCGACGCGTACCCCTGCCCGCTGTCGAGCTCGCCGATCAAGTGGGCGTGGCAGTCGATCAGTCCGGGGAGCACCGTCCGGTCCGACAGGTCGATCGTCTCCGCCGCGGGCGCCTCCGCCGCCGGGACCACGTCGAGGATCCGCTCACCCTCGATCAGGAGCGCCCGTCCGGTCTCGACCTCGCCACGTCGGGTGTCGACGAGGCGTCCGGCCAGCACGACGAGTCGACCGGAGGAGGACATCCGGGCGCAGCTTAGTGTGGACGGTCAGATCCGGTCGAAGAACGAGACGGCGGTCGGCGCCGGCCGCAGGCAGTGCACGGACACCATGGACGCGTTGTACGAGCCCACGTTGGGGATCGCCACGATGTCGCCCTCCCGCACCTCCGGCATCGGAAGGTCCTCGGCGAAGACGTCGTTCCCCTCGTTGATGTGACCGGTCACGGTGACGTTCGCGACTGGCTCGGCGTCGGCGGCGCGGCAGAGGATCGGATGGAACGGGATCCGGTAGACGAAGTGCTCGTTGATCACGTTCCATCCCGTGTCCAGGCCGACGAACGTGATGCCGTCACGATCCTCGACCGTCACGACCTCCGCGAGGTGCACGCCGCTCTCCTTCGCCAGGAACTCGCCTGGCTCGGTGCCGACGGTCACGTCGAGCGGACCGAGCTGTCGAGCCAGCACGTCCGCCCACGCGTCGAGGTCGAGCGGCTCGTCGCCCGGCCGGATCGGCACGCCCAGTCCGCCGCCGGTGTTCACCTCCCGGATCGGGAAGCCGGCCGCGACGACGGTGCGCGCGGCCACCGCGACCCGACGGATCGTCTCCTCCACCGTCGGGAGCGACTCGGTGAGGTACAGGTACCCGGCGTGGACGTGGATCGTCTCGATCGTCAACCGATGACGGCGCGCGATCCCGATCGCGTCCTCGAGCTGCTCCGGATAGATCCCGAACTTCGTCGGTCGGTCGCCGGCGTAGCTCTGGGCCCCGCCGGCGAACGCGGCGCCGATCCGCGGGTTCACCCGGATCCCCACGCTGGATCCGGGAGCGCGCCGGCCGACCCGATCCAGCTGGGAGAGCAGATCGACGTTCAGGTGCACGCCGGACCCGAGGATCCGATCGAGGTCGCGCTCCGAGAGGTTCGTCCCCGTGTAGCTGATCTCGGCGGGCTCCCACCCGTGGTCGAGCGCCCAGGTGAGCTCGCCGGGCGAGCAGACGTCCATGCCAACGCTCTCGGGGGCGCCAGGGGCGCCCAACGAGCGCAGGACGCGGAGGAAGTCCGGCTCGCGCTGCGCCTTCAGCGCGAGCCGCACGCGGTGCTGCAGTCCCGCCCGGGCCATCGCGTCATGCAGCGCGCGGGCCTGCTCGCGGGGGCGGACGAGGTCGTAGGCGTAGAGCGGCGTGCCGTGCTCGCGGGCCAGCGACTCGGCGTCCCGACCGGCGATCGAGAGACGTCCCTGACGCACCTCGAGACCGGAGCGCTGCCACCAGGTCGTCGTCGCGATGCCCATCAGGGCGGGAAGGCTACCCGCCCCGACCGCCGCTCAGGTCGTGGGACGGTCCTCCTCGAGTCCCTGCTCCCGCCGCGAGACCAGCAGGATCGACGCCACGGTGGCGATCAGGCCGCTGAGGAACGAGACCGGGAGTCCGATCGCGACGCTCGCGACGTACGGGGTCGTTCCGGTGGCACCGGGCAGGAACGGGTTGGGTCCACCGACCGCCTCGTCGATCCGCGTGAAGCCGATCGCCGAGGACACCAGCAGGACGACGCTCGAGATCACCATCAGCAGCGCGGTGATCCGCCGGATGTCGGGGTCCTGCAGGAGGATGTAGGCGCACCCGAACAGCAGCGCCCCCAGACCCGCGGCGACCGCGATCGCGCCGGTCCCGTCGGTGGTCCCGTAGGAATCCAGGACGACCTCGGAACCCGAGACCACGTACGAGATCTGGAACCAGTCGGCGAACACCCCGATGAATCCGACGAGGCCAGCCACGGCCGTCACCGACGGCAGGAAGTTGATCCGATCCGAGTTCATGGGAGCAGGACCCTCCTGTTCGACGTCCCCAGGTGTATCGGCTCCGGACTGCCCGATTCTCGACCGGCGATAGGACCGGTTCAACGACCGGTCAGGGAATCGGATCGGAAGAGGGTCCGTGGAGGTGAGCGGATTCGAACCGCCGACCTCTGCCGTGCGAAGGCAGCGCTCTACCGGTCTGAGCTACACCCCCGGGTGAGGCAGCGTAGCAAAGGGCGTCCGCGCTCCGGGTTCGTCACTCCTTCGCGATCCGCTCCGAGTGCCGGTCGAGCGCCTCACGGAGGTCCTGCTGGACGGCGGAGACCGACAGGTCGCCGCGGGTCTTCTCCAGCAGTGATCGGGCAACATCGGTCGAGCGGCGGAGGTTCATGGTCATCGCGTCCGGATAGTCCATCGTGACGAGGACCCCGTACAGCTCCTCCATCACGTCGAGGAGCCGCTCGGCGTGCGCCACCGACCCCTGCCGGAGCAGGTCGAGGACACGGCGGCGGCCCTCCCCGATCGCCTCGGAGATGCCGTTCAGGTACGGGGCGTCCTCGACGCCGAGATCCGTCGGAGACGGCAGGTCGTCGTCGCGGACGATCGCGAGCGTGAGGTTCGCCTCGGCGTATTCCTTCTGCGCATCCTGGAGGTAGCCGGCGTGGCGGATGTCGGCGTGCCCCTCGACCGCGCCGAGCCCCTCGTCCAGCGCGCCGCGCGACTCGGCGATCAGCTCCGCGGCCGCGTCGAAGTCGAGCCGGTGGATCGCGCGGATCGCGTTGGCGCTCGCCCGGATCGAACGTCGAGCCGCCGGGAGCGCACGCTCCCGGGCGGCGTACTTCTCATCGAGACGGTGCCGGATCGGATCGGCGAGATCCGAGAGCTCCACGCCTCAGCCGGCGAGGTCCGGTGCCGGCCGGACCACCACGTGGACCCGGTCGTGATCGGGGATCGCGATCGCGGGGGTCTCGGTCCGTGCGGAGCGACCCTCTCGGGCGTCGAGGACGTGACGCGCGGCGAACGCGGCCGCTCGATCGGTGGGGCTCATCGCACGCTCGTCGGCCTCGATCAGGGACCGATGCTTGATCAGCAGCAGCAGCCAGACGTACGCGACCAGTAGCACGGCGAGCGCGATCGTGCCGTACCAGAAGACGCGGAGCGGAGGGACGAGCCCGATCAGCAGCGTGATCGCGATCGCCTCGAGGAAGAACACGAGGATGCGACGGCGGCGGTCGCGGATCCGGGCGCGCCGGCGCTCGGCGTCACCGATGAAGCGCGCTCCCTTCCGCGGGGTGACGATCCACCGTCCGGGCGTCCCGTTCACCTCCGCGTGCGCCAAGAACTCCATCCTCCGTTCGAACTCGTCGACCGATGTCGTGGGCGAACCTCGCCGCGACGACATCGGCACCAGGAACGCGGCCCACATGATGACGAGCCCCGCGAGGAGCAGCCAATCCAACGCGCCCAGCCTCCGTCTGTCGAACCCCGGAACGACACAACATCTAGGCTGGGGATGGAACGTAGCACCACATGTAGCGCGAAGCGATCACATCGATGTCATCCGCGGAACTTTTTCACAAGCCCGAGGATCGGTCGGCCCGATAGTCGCCGGAGCGGCCGCCCGACTTCGCCAGGAGACGCAGACCGTCGACCCGGACCGCCCGGTCGTACGGCTTCGCGGTGTCGTAGAGGCTCAGCGCGGCAACGGCCGCGGCCGTGAGCGCCTCCATCTCCACGCCGGTCCGGTCGTGCGCGCGGACCCGTGTCCGCACGTGGATCCGACCGGCGGCGGCGTCGGCATCCACCACCACCTCGGCGCCGGTGATCGCGACCGGGTGGCAGAACGGCAGCAGGTCCGGGGTCCGCTTCAAGCCCATCAGCCCGGCGATCCTGGCGGCCTCGATCGGATCGCCCTTCGGCGTGCCCTCGACGAGCCGGGCGCACGCTTCGGCCGTCATCGTGACGATGCACTCGGCCTCGGCCTCGCGGTCGGTAAGGTCCTTGTCTCCCACCTCGACCATGCGGGCCGCCTCAGCGGCATGGAGCCGCATCCGCTCGGGATCGCCGCCGATCACGTCAGTCCTCCGCCGAGCGGAACACCATCACCCGCACCTCGCTGCCGGCCGGCGCGACCTCGGTGCCCGCGGGGATCATCGCCAGGCCGTTCGCGCGCGCCACCGTCGAGATCAGGTTGGAGCCGCGGCCGCCGGTCGGCTCCGCGGACCACCCCTCGGTCGTCCGACGCACGTCCACACGGGCGAACTGCAGCTTGCCGCGAGGTCCGCGGACGTCCGCGGTGAGCGTCGCCGTCACCTCGGGCCGGAACAAGTGACGCCGGCCCATCATCTTGAGGATCGCTGGTCGGACGAACACCTCCAGGCTGACGAAGACGCTCACGGGGTTGCCGGGGAGGCCGAAGAAGGGCTTGCCCTCGATGTGCCCGAACCCCTGAGGCATCCCGGGCTGCATCGCGACCTTGTAGAACTCGACGTCGCCGCGCCGGAAGAACGCGGCCTTGACCACGTCGCGCTCGCCGACGGAGACCCCGCCGGACGAGACGAACGCGTCGGCCTGGATCTCGTGTCCCAGGACGACCTCGCGCAGCGAGTCGACGTCGTCTCGGACGATCCCGGCGAGGACCGGCATCGCGCCGGCGTCCCGCAGCGCGCCGAAGATCGTGTACGCGTTCGAGTCCCGCACCTGACCGAACGACGGCGTCTCCGTCGGCGCCACGAGCTCGTCGCCGGTCGACACGATGATCACGCGCGGTCGCGGGTGGACGAGCGGCGTCGGGTGTCCTGCGTTGGCCAGGAGGCCGAGCTCCGGCGGGCCCAAACGCTTCCCCGCCGGGACGAGGACGTCGCCCTCGCGGACGTCCTCCCCCTGCGGGCGGACGTGCATACCGGCCGTCGGAGCCTGCCGGATCCGCACGATCTCGCTTTCGGCTGCCGCGTTCTCGATCGGAACGACCGCGTCCGCGCCGGCCGGGATCGGCGCGCCCGTCGCGATCCGCATCGCCTCGCCGGCGCCGACGGTTCCGTCCGGCCGGTGCCCGATCAGGACGCGGCCGACGACCTTCAGCTCGACGGGCCGACCACCGTCGGCCCCGTCGACGTCGGAGGCGCGGACCGCGAACCCGTCCATCGCGGAGGAGGCGAACTCCGGCAGGTCGAGCCGCGCCACGACGTCCTCGGCGGCCACGCATCCGTGCGCCTCGGTGAGCGGTAGCCGGAGCGGGGACAGCGGCTGCACGCCGGAGAGCACGTGCCGGCGCGCATCCTCGACGGACAGGAGTCCGTCACCCGAGTCGTGATCGTGGACGTGGGGCTGCGCCGACACCGCGCCAGTCTAGGCGCGGCGCTGACGGCCGCTCAGGTGAGCTTCTCTCGCCGGACGAGCTCCGCGAGGTATGCCTTGAACTCGCCGCCGAGGTCGTCGCGCTCCATCGCGATCTCGATCGTCGCCCGGAGGTAGTCCAGCTTGTTCCCGACGTCGTAGCGCCCCTCGAACGTCAGCGCGTACACCGCCTGGTCCTGCGCGAGGAGGTTGATCGCGTCGGTGAGCTGGATCTCTCCGCCGTGCCCCGGCGGCGTCTCCCGCAGCGCGTCGAAGATCTCGGGCGTGAACACGTAGCGCCCGATCGCCGCGAGGTTCGACGGCGAACGCTCCGGGTCGGGCTTCTCGACGATCGAGACGATCCGGACGAGGTCGTCCTCGACCGGCTCCGGCTCGATCATCCCGTACAGCGACGCGTCCTCGCGGGCGACCTCGATCGCCGCGAGCACGCTCCGGCCGTAGCGCTCGTGCACCTTCAGCATCCGGTCGAGCAGCGGCGTCCTCGGCCGCACGAGATCGTCCGGGAGCATCACGATGAACGGCTCCCCGCGGACGTGATCCTCCGCGCACGCGACGGCGTGGCCCAGCCCCAGCGGGTCCCGCTGGCGCGTGTAGAAGATCGTCGCCAGCTCCGCGATCGACCGCACCTGCTTCAGCTCGTCGAACTTGCCCTTCGACTCGAGGAACTGCTCGAGCTCGGCGGAGCGGTCGAAGTGATCCTCGATCGACCGCTTGCCACGTCCCGTCACCATCAGGATGTCCGCGACGCCGGCCCGGACGGCCTCTTCCACGACGATCTGGATCGCCGGCGTGTCGACGACCGGGAGCATCTCCTTGGGAACGGCCTTCGTCGCCGGGAGGAACCGCGTCCCGAGGCCGGCGACCGGGATCACCGCGTGGCGCACCTTCACGACGGCCACGGTACCGGGGCGGCCGGGGGTTGTCATCGCGTGCATACCCGGTGGCTCGTTGTGCCACAGGTACACTCGCTGCGTGCCCACGTACGAGTACACGTGCCGCGATTGCGGCCACACGTTCGAGATCGTCCAGTCGATGTGGGACGACCCACTGACGATGTGTCCCGAGTGCGGCGGCAGCCTCCGCAAGGTGTTCGCGCCCCCGGCGATCTCGTTCAAGGGCAGCGGTTTCTACGCGACCGACCACGGGAAGAAGTCGAAGCGCCCGGAGACCGAGAAGAAGGACGGCGAGAAGAAGGGCGGGGCGACGAAAGACGCCACCAAGGACACGGCGCCCGCCGAGGGCACGGCGGCGTCCGCGGACGGCGCGAAGACGTCGA
>Ga0081539_10002468_pt1 | contig 26025 bp, 21 predicted proteins | sample TabmetS4T2R2_FD_71023 | JGI IMG/M metagenome (GOLD analysis project Ga0081539, IMG submission 71023) | Tabebuia heterophylla rhizosphere microbial communities from the University of Puerto Rico - S4T2R2 | ecosystem: Host-associated > Plants > Roots > Rhizosphere ...
GCCGGGTCCGGCGCCGGCTCGCCGTGTCCGGGCTGGTGCAGGGCGTCGGCTTCCGCCCGTTCGCGTACGTGACGGCCGCCGCGCTCGCCCTCGCCGGGTCGGTCGTGAACACCGGCGACGGCGTGGTGATCGAGGTGGAGGGGGAACCGGACGCGGTCGGCGAGTACGTCCGCCGCCTTCGCGCCGACGCGCCGCCACTGGCGATGGTGACCGCGGTACACGAGTCTGAGCTGCCCGTCGAGGGCGGCACCGAGTTCACCATCGCCGCGTCCACGACGGACGGCCCGGCTCGCACGCTCGCCTCCCCCGACGTGGCGACGTGCGACGACTGCCTGCGTGAGCTGCGCGACCCGGCGGACCGCCGGTACCGCCACCCGTTCATCACGTGCACCAACTGCGGACCCCGCTTCACCATCATCACCGGCCTGCCGTACGACCGGGCCGCCACCACGATGGCCGGGTTCGCCATGTGCGCCCGCTGCCGGTCCGAGTACGACAACCCGGCCGACCGGCGCTTCCACGCCCAACCCATCGCCTGCCCGGACTGCGGGCCGCGGCTGGAGCTGCGCACGGGCGACGGCACCGCCCACGCCGACCCGCTGCGGACGGCCCGGGAACTCCTCGCCGCCGGACGGATCGTGGCCGTCAAGGGCCTCGGCGGATACCACCTCGCCTGCGACGCCCGCAACGCAACCGCCGTCACCGAACTGCGCCGCCGGAAACAACGCGGCGGGAAGCCGTTCGCCGTGATGGCCGCCGACCTCGACGTCGCCCGGCGCCTGGTGACCATGACCGCCGAGGAGGAACGGCTGCTCACCGGCGTACGCCGGCCGATCGTGCTGCTCCCCCGGCGCGCGCCCGGGCCGTCGAACCTCGGTGGGGTGGCCGACGCGGTCGCGCCGGACAATCCCGACCTCGGCGTCATGCTGCCGTACACCCCGGTGCACGCGCTGCTGTTCGGGCTGGACGGCGACCCGCCCGGCCCGGACGTGCTGGTGATGACGTCCGGCAACCTCTCCGGCGAGCCGATCGTGACCGACGACGCGGAGGCCGAGCGCCGCCTGGCCCCGCTTGTCGACGCGTGGCTGCGCCACGACCGCGGCATCCGGGTGCCGTGCGACGACTCGGTGAGCCGGCACGTCGCCGGTGAAGAACTGCCGATCCGCCGCTCGCGCGGGTACGCCCCGCTGCCGCTGGCCCTGCCGGTCGAGGTCGGGCCCACACTGGCCGTCGGCGCCGACCTGAAGAACACCTGCGCCCTCGCCGACGGGCGCTACGCGTGGCTCAGCCAGCACATCGGCGACATGGACGACCTGAGCACGGTGCAGGCGCTCACCCATACCGAGCGGCAGCTGGAGGTGCTCACCGGGGTGCGGCCCGAGGTTCTGGTCGCCGACCTGCACCCGGACTACCGGTCGACCGGCTGGGCTCGCGCGCATGCGGCCGGCCGGCCGGTCCGGCTCGTGCAGCACCACCACGCCCATGTCGCGTCGGTCATGGCCGAACACGGGATGGGGCCCGATGAGCAGGTCATCGGCGTGGCGTTCGACGGAACCGGATTCGGCACCGACGGCGCGGTGTGGGGCGGGGAGGTGCTGATCGCCGACTACAAGTCGTACCGGCGGGCGGCCCACCTCGGGTACGTGCCGCTGGCCGGTGGCGACGCCAGCGTGCGGCGGCCGTACCGGATGGCTCTGGCGCACCTCCGCGCGGCCGGCGTGTCCTGGGGCACGGACCTGCCGGCCGTCGCCGCCTGCCCGCCCACCGAGCGGGACGTGCTCGCTCACCAGCTGGAGACCGGTTTCGGTTGCGTGCCGACCTCCAGCATGGGCCGGTTGTTCGACGCGGTCGCCTCGCTGGCCGGCGTGCGCCACACCGTGGAGTTCGAGGCGGAGGCCGCGATCATGCTGGAAGGCCTGGCCCGCGGTGTCGGCGGCGAGCCTTACGCGTTCGGCCTGCTCCGCTCGGACGGCCGTACCCCTACCGGCGGGCCCACCGAGGCGGATTGCGGCCCGGTGATCCGCGCGGTCGCGGCCGACGTGCGGGCGGGCGTCGCGCCGGGCGTAGTCTCGGCCCGCTTCCATGCCGCGGTCGCCGCCCTGATCACCGAGCTCGCCGAACACTGCCGCGAGCAGACCGGCCTCGACGTCGTGGCGCTCGGCGGCGGCGTCTTCCAGAACGCGCTTCTGATCGACGCGGCCCAGCACGCCCTGAACGAGCGGGGCTTCACCGTGCTGAGACCGCGTCTGCTGCCGCCCAACGACGGCGGCCTGGCGCTGGGCCAGCTCATCGTCGGCGCGTCCGGCTGACTCACCAGAAAGGAGATCCACGCATGTGCCTGGCCGTTCCCGGACGGGTCCTGAGCATCACCGAGGTCGACGGCACGCTGATGGCCGAGGTCGACTTCGGCGGGGTACGCAAGGACGTCTGCCTGCAATACATTCCCGATGCCACGGTCGGCGAGTACGTCGTGGTGCACGTCGGCTTCGCGATTCAGCGCCTCGACGAGAAGTCGGCGCAGGAGACGCTCGCCAACTTCGAGCGGCTCGGCATTCTGCAGGACGAGTTCGGCGACGGGTTCAGCCGCGCGGCCGATCAGGCGGGAGTGGAGCGATGAAGTACCTCGACGAGTTCAGCAACCCCGATCTGGCCCGCAAGCTGCTCGATCAGATTCACGCCGCGACCACCCGGCCGTGGGCCATGATGGAGGTCTGCGGCGGCCAGACCCACTCGATCATCCGGCACGGCATCGACCAGCTGCTGCCCGAGGGCGTCGAGATGATCCACGGCCCGGGCTGCCCGGTCTGCGTCACACCACTCGAGATCATCGACAAGGCACTGACGATCGCCGCGCAGCCCGGCGTCATCTTCTGCTCGTTCGGCGACATGCTGCGGGTTCCAGGCAGCACCCAGGACCTGTTCGGCATCAAGAGCGCCGGCGGTGACGTACGCGTCGTGTACTCGCCGCTCGACGCGCTGAACCTCGCCCGGGAGAATCCGGACCGCCAGGTGGTCTTCTTCGGGATCGGCTTCGAGACCACCGCACCCGCCAACGCGATGACGGTCTACCAGGCCAAACGGCTCGGCGTACGAAACTTCTCGCTGCTGGTGTCGCACGTGCTGGTGCCGCCGGCGATCGCGGCGATCATGGAATCACCGCGATGCCGGGTGCAGGCGTTCCTGGCGGCCGGGCACGTGTGCAGTGTCATGGGCACCAGCGAGTACCCGGCGCTCGCCGAGAAGTACCGTGTGCCGATCGTGGTCACCGGCTTCGAGCCGTTGGACATCCTCGAGGGCATCCGGCAGGCCATCTTGCAGCTCGAGTCCGGGCGGCACGAGTTGCAGAACGCGTACCCGCGTGCGGTCCGTGCCGAGGGCAACGTGGCCGCGATGAGGATGCTGCGCGATGTGTTCGAGGTGACCGACCGGACCTGGCGCGGCATCGGCATGATCCCGAACAGCGGCTGGCGGCTGTCCCCCCGTTATCGGGACTTCGACGCGGAGCTGCGGTTCGAGGTGACCGACATCCATACCGCGGAGTCGGCGCTGTGCCGCTCCGGCGAGGTGCTGCAGGGACTGCTCAAACCCCACGAATGCGCGGCGTTCGGCAAGCAGTGCACCCCGCGCAATCCGCTGGGCGCCACCATGGTGTCGTCGGAGGGGGCGTGCGCCGCGTACTACGCGTACCGCCGGCTGGATCTGGTGCAGATCTCATGACGGCCGAGCTCGACCTGGAGAACTGGACCTGCCCGGCTCCGCTGCGGGACACGCCCACGGTCGTGATGGGACACGGCGGCGGCGGGGCGATGTCCGGCGAGCTCATCGAGCACCTGTTCCGCCCGGCGTACGGCGCGGCCGCCGACGACACCGCACTCGGCGACTCCGCCGTGATCACCGCCGGTGGCAGCCGGCTCGCCTTCTCGACCGACTCGTTCGTGGTCAAGCCGATGTTCTTCCCCGGCGGCACGATCGGCGACCTGGCGGTCAACGGCACGGTCAACGACCTGGCCATGTCGGGTGCCACGCCGCTGTGCCTGTCCACCGCGTTCATCCTGCAAGAGGGCACCTCGCTGGCCGACATCCGCCGGATCGCCGAGGCCATGGGTGCGGCCGCCCGTGCCGCGGGGGTACGGCTGGTCACCGGGGACACGAAGGTCGTCGACAGCGGCAGCGGCGACGGCGTCTACGTCAACACCAGCGGCATCGGCCTGCTCGACGCGGGCGTCGACATCAACCCGACCCGGGCCGCGGTCGGTGACGCGGTACTGGTCAGCGGTGACATCGGAGTGCACGGGGTGGCCGTCATGAGCTGCCGGGAGGGCTTGGAGTTCGGCACCACGGTGGCCAGCGACACCGCTCCCCTGCACGGCCTGGTCGCCGCGATGATCGCAACCGGCGCGGACCTGCACGTGCTGCGCGACCCGACCCGCGGCGGGGTCGCCGCGTCGCTCAACGAGATCGCCAGGGCCGCAAGCGTCGGTGTCGAGCTGGTGGAACGCGACCTGCCGATCCCGGCCGAGGTGCGCGACGCGTGCAGCCTGCTCGGTCTCGATCCGTTGCAGGTGGCCAACGAGGGCAAGCTGCTCGCGTTCGTGCCGGCCGACCGGGCCGACGACGTCCTCACCGCGATGCGCTCGCACCCGTACGGCGCGGGAGCACGCCGGATCGGCACGTGCGTCGCCGAGCATCCAGGCATGGTCGTGGCGCGGACGGCACTCGGCGGCAGCCGGGTGGTGAACCTGCCGATCGGCGAGCAGTTGCCGAGGATCTGCTGAGGTGAGCGCGCCCGGGGTGCTGCTGTTCGCCCGGTACGCGTACCCGCCGAACGAGCTGGGCTACTGCGGACCGGACGGGGCGGCGACGATGCTCCGCGCCGAGGAGTACGCCGAGATCGCCCGGCGGGCGCGGCGCTTCGAGGGCGCGTGGAGCTACCTGGAGTTCATCGCGCGGGCGGCCGGGGTCGCCGATCCCCTGGACGAGGCGGTGGTGGAGGCGTACTGGGTCGGCAATGACCTGCTCGACCAGGTCGACCCGGACGCGTTGGTGTGCTGGCTGCGCGACCGTTTCGCAGGCCAGGACGGTGGCACCTGGCAGACGGCCGGTGGACGGGCCACCGCGCATCACAGCTTCCAGGTCTTCGAGGTGTATCCGTGGGCCGCGATGCTGCGGCGCAACCAGAGCCCGGTCGCGCTCTCGGTGCTCGACCGGTGCCGGATCCGGACCGGCGTCGTGGTACGCGTCGACGCCGAGACGGCCACCGTACGGTCCCGTCGGCTCCGGTGGGACGGCGGTGCCCTCGGCGCGGGGCCGGAGGTCGAGGAGGTGGTCCGCTGGTCCCGGAACGGCCGGTCGCTGATCGACGAACCGGTTCCCGGTGACCGGGTGTCGCTGCACTGGGATTGGATCTGCGACATCGTCAGCGACCAGCAGGCAGCGCGTCTCGAATCGCTGACCGCGCGGCAACACGATGCGGTGTTCGAGCCGCGCTGACCATCAGCAACCGGCCCGACGTGCGTACAGCGTGGAGCTCTGAGAGGGGTAATGCCAGGACCTTCCAGCGGCGTGCTCGACTGACTACCGTCGCCTATCAGTGATCACTCTTCCTCGATCGACCCGTGGGCAGCGCCCCTTCCCCGCCCGACGACAGGAGAAAGCAATGGACAAGCGCAGGCTCGGCACCTCCGGCCTCGAGGTCTCGGCCATCGGGCTGGGTTGCATGAGCATGACCGGCGGCTACAGCGAAACGCCTGACCGGCAGGAGATGATCTCACTCATCCACGCGGCCGTGGACCGTGGCGTCACCTTCTTCGACACCGCCGAGATCTATGGCCCGTACGCCAATGAAGAGCTCGTGGGTGAGGCGCTCGCGCCGTACCGGGATGAAGTGGTGATCGCCACCAAGTTCGGGTGGGACATCGACCCGGTCGAACGCAAGTCGAGGGGGCGGGTCACGAGCCGTCCCGAGGTCATCAGGCAGGTAGTGGACGGCTCACTGCACCGGCTCGGCGTGGACACCATCGACCTCTACTACCAGCACCGGGTCGACCCGCAAGTGGCCATCGAGGATGTCGCGGGCGCGGTCAAGGAACTGATCGACGCCGGCAAGGTGAAGCACTTCGGGATGTCTGAGGCGGCGGCCGGGACGATCCGGCGTGCGCATGCGGTCCAGCCGGTGACGGCCGTGCAGAGTGAGTACTCGCTGTGGTGGCGGCGTCCCGAGGAGGAGGTGCTGTCCGCGTGCGAGGAGTTGGGCATCGGCTTCGTGCCGTACAGCCCGCTGGGCAAGGGCTTCCTCACCGGCACCGTCACGGCGTCGACCAGCTTCGACGCCGGCAACGACATCCGCAGTACCATCCCGCGCTTCGCCCCGGAGGCTCTCCAGCACAACCAGGCCATGGTCGACCTGCTGGCGAGCATCGCCCAGCGCAAGGGCGCGACACCGGCGCAGATCGCGCTGGCATGGCTGCTGGCGCAGAAGCCATGGATCGTACCTATCCCCGGCACACGAAAACTGCACCGGTTGGAGGAGAATCTCGGCGCCGCCAACGTCGAACTGTCGGCTGACGAACTCACCGAGATCGAGGACGCTGCGTCCAAGATCGACGTGCAAGGTGGCCGCTACAGCGAAGCCGGCGAGAAGATGACCAACCTGTAACCCGCATCGTCGGTTTGTCTCGCATCCACGATCTTGCACTTTCCAGGCGACATAACGGACATTCGCACCAGGAAACCGCAAGATCGGCCTGGGTGGCGGCGGGGGTCTCGGCGATCTTGCAGTTTCCAGGGGACATAACGGATATTCGGACCTGGAAAGTGCAAGATCGGCGGGAGAAGGGGAGCGGGGAGAAGGGGAAGCGGGGAGAAGGGGGAAGTGGGGAGAGGGGCGGGGTTAGCTGTGGGTGGGACGGTGGATCTCGGCGAGCGCGCGCACGACGTCGTCGTCGGTGAGCTGACGGAAGTCGGTGTACCACTGGCCCACAGCCTGGAAATGTGCCGGAGCGTGCAGGCTGACAACCGCGTCGGCGTCGGCGGACAGGGCGTCGCAGGCCCGACGGGAGCAGACCGGCACGGCCAGGATGAGTCGGTGCGGCCGTTGTCCGCGCAGCCAGCGCAGCGCAGCCCGGGCGGTCACTCCGGTGGCGAGACCGTCGTCGATCAGGACGACGTCACGATCGGTGACCGCCGGCGACGGACGGTCCCCCCGGTACCGGCGTACTCGGCGTCTCAGCTCGGCACGCTCGCGTTCGATCGCGTCAGCGAAACTCTCCTCGCCCATGCCGAGAAAGGCGAGCGCCTCCGCGTCGAAGACCGGCGGCCCGTCCTCGGCGATGGCGCCGACACCGTACTCGGGTCGTCCCGGTGCGCCGATCTTGCGGGCGATGACCACGTCGAGATCGCCGCCGATCCGTTCGGCGACGGGTACGGCCACCGGCACCCCGCCGCGTGGCAGCGCGAGCACCAGCGGCCGGCCTGACGCCTCGCCGGGCAGCTTCTCGGCGACCTGCTTGGCCAGTGCCCGGCCGGCCGCGTCGCGATCAGCGAAGATCACGGTGGACCTCCGGGATCCACCCCGGCCAGTCCCCGGTCACGAAATCCCAGGTGCCCGACCGTCGCCGTGCCGTCCATCATCGTGGGGAGCAGGTGTTCGGCACGCTGCACCATTGCCACGAGGCTCAGCCGGTCCCGGGTGCGCAAGATCAAACGATCCGGGTACGTCGCCCGGTCGGCGCAGAGTGCGGCTGCCGGCTCGGCCCGTTGCGGTCGGAGCATGGGATCCCCTCGGGCGGCTTGGAACGGGGCCTTCGGGCGGATGATCCCTCGCCGCGAGTTCATTCCGCAAGGACCGTCCGGCCCCTTCTCGAGTCGATATGAATGTTCCTCACCTTCCCCATGACAATTGCTACTGATGCCGGCCACCAGCCCTTTGCAAGGGTGGATGCGGCGTCATTCGCCGGAAAAGTCGATGAGCGGAGGGAACGCCGAGCATGAAGTCGCCGACCCGAACCGAGGCGGCAAGCGCGGAACGCCCGCGGGCGAGTCGTGACCCGGATGCCTTGAAGAAGCGGATCAAGCGACGCTTGAACGAGTCGTCGCTGCGCAGTCGGCTGCGTGCGCGTCCGCGGACCCAGGGCCGGATCCTGGCGCCGGCCGGGATGTTGCGCCGGCTGCCCACCACTGCCGGCCTCTTCTTCCCCTTCTACCACGACGTGTTGCCGGCCTACGCCAACGATCTGCGCAGGCATCTGACGACCTTCCGGCGGATCGGTCCGATGGTCTCCTGGGACGAGGCGCTGGCCGTTCTCGACGGGCGGCGCGAGCTGAGCGGGCCGATGTTCTGCCTGTCCTTCGACGACGGGCACCTCAGCTGGCGCGACGTGGTGGTGCCGATCCTGCGGGATCTCGACGTCCCGGCCACCTTCTTCCTGACCACCGGCCTGATCGGGCAGGCCGGCAACCTGAGCTGGCAGGACTGCCGGGAGATGGCCGCACAGGGATATCAGTTCGGTTCGCACACCGTGTCGCATCGGCGTCTGTCCGATCAGGACGATGAGTCCGCGATCCGCGAGGTGCGCGACTCCAAGCAGCAGATCGAGCATGAGCTCGGCGTCGAGGTACGGGACTTCGCCGCACCGTACGGGCATACCGTCGACTTTCTCGACCGCGACGTCCGAAACGTGCGGCAGGCCGGTTATCGCAGCTTCGCCACCACGCTCCGGGCACCGATGCATCCCGGCGACACTCCGATGTGGATTCGGCGCCAGGGCCTGCATCCCGCCTGGCCGATCTGGGCCGTGAGGACGCGGGTCCATGACTGACACCCGTATCTACCTCTCTCCGCCGGACGTCAGCGACATCGAGCGCAAGCTGCTGCTCGAGGCGTTCGACTCGAACTGGGTGGCGCCCGTCGGGCCGGACCTGGACGCGTTCGAGGCCCAGGTGGCCGACCTGCTCGGCGTGCGGCACGCGGTGGCGCTCACCAGCGGTACCGCGGCACTTCACCTGGCACTGCTCGCGGCCGGAGTGCGCCGCGGCGACACCGTGCTCGTCCCGTCGTTCACCTTCGCCGCGAGCGCCAACGCGGTGATGTACCTCGGCGCCCGGCCGGTCTTTCTGGACAGCACGGCCGAGAGCTGGAACGTCGATCCCGGCCTGGTCGCCGACGAACTGCGCAGCCGGGCGGCGCGGGGAGTGCTGCCCCGGGCGGTGATCGCCGTCGACATGTATGGGCAGTGCGCCGACTACGACCCCTTGCTGACCGCCTGCGACCGGTACGGAGTAGCGCTGATCGAGGACGCGGCCGAGTCGCTCGGCGCGTCGTACCGCGGCCGCCCGGCCGGCACGTTCGGACTGGCCGGAGTGCTGTCCTTCAACGGCAACAAGATCGTCACAGCGGGCGGTGGCGGCATGCTGGTCACCGACGACGGCCGGGTGGCGACACAGACGCGGCACCTCGCCACACAGGCGCGCGAGCCGGTGGCGCACTATGAGCACCGCACGGTCGGATACAACTACCGGCTGAGCAACCTGCTCGCCGCGGTCGGGCGCGGTCAGATCCAGCGGCTCGGCGACCTGATCGCCGCCCGGCGGGAGACCGCCCGCTACTACCGCGCCGCGCTGGCCGACCTGCCCGGGTTGACGTTCATGCCGATCGCCGACTACGGCACGCCCAACTGGTGGCTCACCTGCCTGCTGGTCGACGCGAACGAGTTCGGCGCGGGCCGCGACCGCATCCTCGATCAGCTGGGTAGGCACAACATCGAGGCGCGTCCCACCTGGAAGCCGATGCACCTGCAGCCGGTGTTCCAGGACTGCGTGATGCGCGGCGGTGCGGTGAGCGCCGACCTGTTCCGGCGCGGGTTGTGCCTGCCGAGCGGCTCCGCTCTCACCGACCACGACCGGGAACGCGTCGTCGACGCCGTCCGTGAGGTGGCCCGGTGATGGCCGAGCGGGAAGGGTGACGGCGGGATGCGCATCGTCTACATCCACCAGTACTACTGCAACCCGCAGATGACCGGCGGCATCAGGTCCTACGAGCAGGCCCGCCGACTGGTCGCCCGGGGGCACACCGTGCATGTCATCACCACCGACATCACCGGCGGCAAGCGGGCCCTCGGCTGGCGGCAGACCGACGACGACGGCGTCACCGTGCACTGGTTCTCCGTGCCGTACTCGAACGACATGTCCTATGCCCGGCGGATCCGCGCCTTCGCCGAATTCATGGTCCTCGCGACGGCGAAGGCGGCCGCGCTGAAGGCCGACCTGGTGTTCGCCACCAGCACCCCGCTGACCGTCGCCGTCCCCGGCGTCGTCGCGGCGCGGCTGCGCCGGGTCCCCTTCGTCTTCGAGGTCCGCGACCTCTGGCCCGAGGTGCCCATCGAGATGGGAGCCCTGCGCAACCCGTTGACCCGCAAGCTGGCCGGCGCGCTCGCCGGATTCGCCTACCGCAATGCCGCGGAGGTCGTCGCCCTCTCCCCCGGCATGGCGGCCGGCGTCACCGCCCGCCGCCCGGCGACTCGTACCACGGTGATCCCCAACGCCGCCGATCTGGCGCTGTTCGAGGTGCGGCCGGAGGCGGTGCGGCGCTTCCGCGATGAGCACCGCTGGCTGGGTGACCGGCCACTGATCGTCTACACCGGGGCGCTCGGGGCGGTGAACGGCGTGGAATACCTGATCCGTGCCGCGCGCCGGATGCGTGACCTCGATCCGGACGTACAGACCCTGATCGTCGGCCACGGCAAGGAGTGGGACGACACGCGGCGGCTCGCCGCCGACTTCGGCCTGCTGGACGTCACCGTGCACATGTGGCCGCAGGTACCCAAGGCCGATCTACCGCTGATCTTGGGTGCGGCCACCATGTCGACCAGCTTCGTCCGGCCGGTCCGCGCGCTCTGGGACAACTCGGCCAACAAGTTCTTCGACGCGCTCGCCGCCTCGCGGCCCATCGCGATCAACTACGGCGGCTGGCAGGGTGACCTGCTGCGGGAGTCGGGCGCCGGCCTGGTGCTCGACCCCTACGACGCCGACCAGGCCGGCGTGCTGCTGGCTCGGCACCTCCGCGACGAGGCGTGGTTGACGAAGGCGCGGGAAGCCGCGCATCGCCTCGCGGTCGAGCGGTTCTCCCGGGATCTGCTCTTCGAACGCTTCGAGGCCGTGTTGAACAGGTCTGCGGTCGCCGCGGTACGGGGCCGCCGTGCGGCGGGCCGCGCCGCGCTGTCCGAGCAGTAGCGACAGTCGGGGGAACCCAAGGTGGAATTGCGGGAGTACGTGCGGGCCTGCCGTCGCCGGTGGGTGTGGATCGTCGTGCCGGTGCTGCTCGCGGTGGGCGCCGCCGCGGCCATGACGCTGACCGGGTCACCGGCGTACCGGTCCTCCATGGTCCTGTTCGTGACGACCGGCGCCGGCGATCCGGACGCCAAGTCCAGCCGGCTCAACTCGTACATCGCGCTGCTCACCGGTCCCCGGGTGGCGCAAAGTGTGATCACGCAGCTGGACCTGCCGCTGAGCACCAGGCAGGTGCAGGACAGCATCAGTGCCCAGGTGCAGGACGGCACCGATCTGCTGGTCGTCTCCGCGACCGACTCGTCCGCGGCACGTAGCCGGGCGATCGTCACGACCGCCACCTCCGCGCTGGTCGGCCTGGCCCGGCAGCTGGATCCGCCGAGTACCGCCACGGATGCGCCCGCACCATCGGTCAAGGTCGCCCAGGACCCGGTCACCACGCGCCAGCCCGACAACATGCTCCGCAACCTGGCCTTCTCGGCCGTGCTGGGTTTGCTGATCGGCGCGGCCGCGATCGCGGTACGGGAGGCGACGCGCAAGACCGTCACCGACGAGGAGGATCTGCGGCGCCTCGGCCTGGGGGCGGTCGGCGTCATCTCGCTCGGCGGCCGCTCCGGCCGGAACGGCTATCCGAAGGAGGCGCTCGCGGAGGCGTTCCGGCGGCTACGCAGCCTGCTGCCCGATGTGTCCGGGCCGACAGGCGACGACGCTCGTGGCACGTCGTTGCTGCTCACCGGGTCCAACCCGAAGGAGGGCACCACCGCTGTCGCCTGCGGCCTGGCGATCGCCATGGCCGAGACCGGCGCCAAGGTGGCCCTCGTCGACGCCAACCTGCGCAGCCCGGGAGTAGGCCGGTACCTGTCGCTGGACACCAGCCCCGGCCTGGCCGAGGTGCTCGCCGGCCGGGCGGACGTGACCGACGTGCTGCAGGACTCGCTGGACGGCCGGCTGACCGTGCTCCCGCCCGGTGACCACCCGCCGGACCCGGGCGAGCTCCTCGCCTCCCCCAATCTGCGCGACACGGTCCAGGCCCTCACCGAACGCTTCGACATCGTCCTGGTGGACGCGCCACCCGTGCACGCCGTCGCGGACGCCGCGGTACTCAGCAAGGTGACCGACAACGCGCTGCTCGTGGTGCGCGCGAATCACACTCGTACGGTGGACGTCGAACGCTCGAAGGACCTGCTGGAGCGCGTGGGCGCGCGGCTGGCCGGCGCAGTGCTCAACGCGCTGCCGCGCAAGCTACCGACCGGGCCGGCCTGGCACCGCGAGAACCAGGTTTCGGCGCAGTCCGAGGCGGAACTGGTCACCGGCCTGCTCGGCGACGGCGTCGGTCCGCACGACGGCGACGATGCGGACGATCGCAACGACGGCACCGACACCGCCCAGGCGCATGTCGGCGCGGTGCGCGGGCGGGCTCGCGTGGTCAACGTCACCATCGTCGGCGATACGGACGACTCCGAGCCTGAGCCCAAGCCGAAGTCCGGCCGTCCGGTGGCCGCGCGGGGCCAGGCCCGGGTCGTCGTCATCACCGACGCCCAGCCGGCCGCCAACCCCCGGCCGGACGCCGCGCCCGAACCGCCCGACCTGCCCGCGCAGCCGAACCTGCCCGCCCAGCGCAAGTCGGACGAGAAGCAGCCCGGTGAGTGAACTGCAGGCGGAACGCCCGGCGCCGGTGGAGGAGCTCGCTCCCCCGCGCCGCGGTGATCCGTCTGCCTGGATCCGCAACCAACTGCGCGAGCCGTACCTGCAGCTGCTTGCCTCGCAGCTGCTGACCGCCTGCGTCGCGCTGGTCGCCAACGTGCTGATGGCCCGCGCGATGACCCCGACGGGCCGCGGCGAGGTCGCCCTGATGCTGCAGGTCGTCTACCTCGCCACCCAGGTGCTGCTGCTCGGTACGGAACGCAGCTTCGTGGCGAGCTACCACAACGTCTCGCCCGCGGCCGCGGTACGGGCGTACGCCCGGCTGCTGCTGATTCCGTGCGGACTGAGCCTGACCGCAGCGGCGGTGTTCGCCGTGGCCGCGCCGGAACACCTCAATCCCGGCCCGGCTGTGGTGGCCATGCTCGCCTGCTATGCGATCGTCGAGTGCGCGAGCCTGGCGACCCGGGCGATCGCGGTCGCCGCGGGCCGGGTGCACGAGTTCCTGTGTTGCCGGGTGATCGAGTCCCTGCTGCTGCTGGCGACGCTGGTCGGGCTCTTCCTGGCGCAGATTTCGCGGCCCAGCGTGTGGATCCTCGGCTATCTGTTCTCCGGCGCGGTGCCGACCATCGTCTACATCGTCATCTGGCTGCGGCTGCCGGCAACGGGCGTGACCGAGGTGGCGCCCGGGCAGAACCGCCTGGTACGCCGGGAGGGTCTCACCCTCTTCCCGGCCGCGCTGTCGAACATGGCGATGCTCCGCGCGGACCGTCTGGCGCTGCCGGCGCTCGCGTCGACCTCCGCCCTCGGCCTGTACGCCAGCGTCGCCACGATGACGGAGTTACTGGCCTGGCCACCGCGCGCGTACGCGGACTCCCGCCTCGGCAGGTGGCGGGCGACCCATCGCGACGGCGGGCTGAACGCCCGGCCCCTGATCGTGGCCGCCGCCGTCTACGCACTGGTGGTGACGCCGATCCTGGCGGGCGCGTTGTACCTGCTCATCGTGCCGGTGTTGGGGGTGCGGTACGCGCCGGCCAAGGCGGTGGTGCTACCGCTGGTCGCCGCGGCCGGCCTGTACGCGGTGTCGCGGGTCAGCCTGGGTCTGCTCATCGCCAAGGGACACGCCGCCCTGGTGTCCGCGGCGGAGATCACCGGCTTCGTGGTGAGCTTCGCGGCGTACCTGCTGTTGATCCCGGACTACGGCATCCTCGGCGCCGCCTATGGCTCGCTGCTGGGCTACGGCGCCTGCCTGATCTTCGCCATCGTGGCTACCACCAAGATCACTGGTCGCCGGGCCGCCATCCCGGTCGCTCCGGGGCAGGCCCCATGAGATGGCTGCACAACCCGCGGGTCTTCCTCGCGCCCGGTCTGGTGATGATCGTGGTGGCCATCGGCGGCCGGTACACCCTGGACCGGGCCGGGCTGGTGGACCTAGCCTGGGTGGATCTGCGGGTGATCGGCCTGATCATCGCCCTCGCGGTACTCGCCGTCGACATCGCACGTCGGCCACACGCGTATGCCGGCCACCGTCCGGAGGGCTGGCTGGTGGTGGCCATCCTCTTCTTCCTCTTCCAGATCGCCTCCGGGCTGTGGGCGCCCGCGGCGGCCCGGGTCGGCCCGCAGTCGCTCGACCTGATCCTGATGGCGGCCCTCACCGTCGCCTTCTACCTCTACACCGTGGGTGATCCGGTGGCCGTCATCCGGACCACGTTTCTGCTGTTCTTCCTCGCTGCGGTGATCTTCGCGCTGGCCGCGCTGTTCATCAACGGTCCCGGCGAGCAGGGCCGCTACTCCGCGTTCGGTGGCGGGCCGAACGTCTTCGTCCGCATCGAGATCCTGGGCGTGATCAGCGCCGCGGCCCTGTACCGATCCACCCGGCGGATCCTGCCGTTGCTGGTCGTTCCGCTGTTCCTGCTGGCCGCCGTCCTGTCCGGATCGCGCGCCGGCCTGTTGGCCGGAGTGGCGGTGGGCCTGGCCGCGCTCGTGCGCAGCCGCCGCCGGTTGCGCACCGGCCCGGTCGTCGCGGCGATCGCGGCGACGGTGGCCGCCGGGATCACCGTCTGGGCGTTCGCCCCACCCGCGTTCACCAGCCTGTTTCAGGACCGGTTCGTGGAGCAGACGGTGGAGCAGCGTTATCTGTCGGACCGGACGGAGATCTGGCGGGCCGCGTGGCAACTGGCCGTGGACCACCCGCTCCTCGGCGCCGGCCTGGACGGCTTCTACGGACTCGTCGGTGTGAACCAGGCGGTCGAGTATCCGCACAACTACGTCCTCGGCGTCGCGGCGGAGGGCGGCCTGGTCGGTATCGGATTGCTCACCACGGCGATCGTCCTGTGGGCCGGCACGCTGCGCCGCGGCGGCGGGCACCCGCAACTGACCGCAGCAACCGTGGCTGCGGCCGTTTTCGTCGCGTTGAGCAGCCTGTTCTCCGGCGACTACTACGACGCCCGCCTCGCCTGGCTGTTCGCCGCCATGGCTGCCGCAGCCGCTGTCACACCGGCCGAGCCGGTGCTGCCCGATCCGTCGGACCTCGATCGGGAGGCGGTGGGCCGATGACCCGGCGGCATGAGATGAAGGGGGTGAGGAGATGACCGCTGGCACAGCGCTGCTCGATCCGGCAGCGAGTGCATGGAAGGAGGCATTGCAGCACGCCGACCATGACGTGTACCACCTGCCCGAATACGTCGTCCTCGACGCGAAGCTGTGCGGCGGCGACCCGACCGCGTTCTGGTACGAAGAGGACGGACGGCACCTGCTGATCCCGCTGATCGTTCGCGACGTGCCCGAATCGGACGTGCGCGACGCCTTTTCGCCGTACGGGTATCCCGGCCCGGTCGGCAACGGCGCGGACGGCGACTTCTGGGCGCGGGCGTGCGCCGCGATGCTGGAGACGCTGCGTGCCGAGGGGATCGTCGCCGCGTTCGTCCGGATGCACCCCTTCCTGGATGCACCATTGAGGACACTCGAGCGGTTCGGCGCGGTGATCCGGCACGGCGAGACGGTTTCCATGGATCTGACGGTCAGCCTCGAACAGATGTGGCGGCAAACCCGTAGCGACCACCGCAACCACATCAACCGGGCGCGCCGTGACGGCACCCGGGTGGTCTTCGACGACTGGGACCGGCTCGGCGAGTGGGTGGCCGTCTACCACGACAACATGCGCCGGGTGGGCGCGTCGTCGTACTACTTCTTCACCGTGGAGCATCTGGCGGCGCTCCACGACGCCGTCGGCGACCGCATGCATCTCGCGGTCGCCATCGAGGGTGACGAGGTCGTCGGCGGTAACACGTTCTTCGAGTACAACGGCGTCGCGACCGGGTACGTCTCGTCCACCCGGCGCGCCCGCAACCGGTACGCCGACGAACTGTTGTACGACGAGGTGCGGCGGTGGTGCAAAGGCCGCGGCGACACCCGCTTTCACCTGGGCGGCGGCAAGGGCGGGTGCAACGACTCGCTGTTCTCGTACAAGGCCGGCTTCTCGCCGAGCCGGCACCCGTTCCACACCTGGCGGCTGGTGCCGGATCCGCGCGCCTACCGGCAGCTCGTCCTCGAACGCCGGCCCGAGGCCGATCCGGCCGACCTGTCCGCCCGCTTCCCGCCCTACCGTTAGGAGATCGGCATGCGCATCAGCTGCGTCGGAGGCGGCCCGGCCGGCCTGTACTTCGCGGTGCTGGCGAAGCTGGCCGACCCCGCGCACGAGGTCACCGTGCTGGAACGCAACCCGGCCGGTGTGACGTACGGATGGGGTGTGGTGTTCTGGGACGACCTCCTCGACGACCTGTTCCGGTACGACCCGGTCAGCGCCCGGAGGATCTCGGACGCGGCCTGCCGGTGGGACGAGTACGAGGTCCGCGCCTCCGGAAAGGCGGTGACCCACCTGGCCGGGTACGGCTTCAGCCTGGGCCGACGGAACCTGCTCGACATCCTGGCCCGCCGGGCCACCGAGCTCGGCGTGGAGGTGCACTACCGCGATGAGTGGACCGATCTGTCCGGCTACCCCGATGCCGATCTGGTGGTGGCCTGTGACGGCGCCCGCAGCCGGATCCGCGAGCAGCACGCCGAACATTTCGGGGCCGAAGTCGAGGTGGGCCGCAACAAGTACATCTGGCTCGGGACGCCGCACGTCTTCAAGACGTTCACCTTCGGGTTCGAGAAGGTTCGGGCCGGGTGGATCTGGTTCCACGCGTATCCGTTCGCCGCTGACGCCAGCACGTTCATTGTGGAATGCGCGCCCGAGACGTGGGCGGCGCTGGAGCTGGATCGCCTCGACGCCCAGCAGGGTTGCGCCCGCCTGCAGGAGATCTTCGCCGCGCATCTCGGCGGGCAACCGCTCATCGACCACCGCGCCGAGGTGGGCGGCACGGGCTGGCTGAATTTCCGCCGGATCACCAACCAGCGGTGGGACCACGGCAACCTCGTGTTGATGGGTGACGCCGCGCACACCACCCACTTCGCCATCGGGTCGGGCACCAAACTGGCGATGCAGGACGCGATGGCCCTGGCGGATGTCCTGTCCGGCGACGACGATCTCGCCGTGGCCCTGGAGCGCTACGAGCACCGCCGCAAGACGGCGCTCGCGCCGCTGCAGCGTGCGGCGAAGGCCAGCAGCGAATGGTTCGAGCGGCTGCCGGAGTACGTGCACCAGCCGTCGACGCAGTTCTCCTACGCGCTGTCGAACCGTCGTGGCGAGTATCCATTGTGGCGTTACCTGCTGCACGTCGGCACTCAGAACACCGCCCCGCGTACGCTGCTGCGGTGGGCGCTCAGCGCTCGCCGGTGGAGCCGGGCCCGCCGCCGACTGGCCAGAACCCGCCAGTGGCCGGCCGCCTCCGAGGCTCCGAGACCGGTGGGCTCGCTCCACCGGCCCAGAGTGACGTCGAGAACGGCGAAGGGTTTGACGGATGGCTGACGGCACGCTGCTGGGCCCCGATGACGCCGCATGGGCCGACACACTGACCCGCCTCGAGCACGACGTCTACCACCTCCCCGAGTACGTGCGACTGGATGCCCGGCTGTCCGGTGGCACGCCGGCCGCGTTCCGGTACGACGACGGCGGTCGTGTGCTGCTGCTCCCCCTCGTCCTGCGCGCCGTGCCGGACACCGACCAGCGCGATGCGGTCTCCCCGTACGGATATCCCGGCCCGGTCAGCAACGCCGGCCCGGCCGACGCCGGCTTCTGGCGGCGCGCCTGCCGGGCGATGGCGGATCTGTTGTGCACCCACGGCATCATCACGGCCTTCGTCCGGCTGCATCCGATATTGCCGGCGTCCACCGCCGCTTTGGCAGGCGTGGGCACGGTGGTGCACCACGGCGAGACCGTTTCGGTGGATCTGTCGCTCAGCGCCGCGGACATGTGGCAGCAGACCCGCCGGTCCCACCGCAACCAGATCAACAAGGCGCGGCGGGCCGGCGTCTCGGTCGTCATCGACGACTGGGACCGGCTCGACGAGTGGATCGGCACGTACCACGCCAACATGCGCCGGGTCGGGGCGGCGAGCTTCTATTTCTTCTCGGCGGATCACTTTCACCGGTTGCGCGCCGCGTTGGGCGAGCGGGTGCACCTGGCCGTCGCGCTCGCGGACGGTGAACTACTCGGCGGCAATCTCTTCTTCGAGCACGACCGGATCATGCACACCCACCTCCAGGCGACGCGGGACGGGCGGATCCACCACGCGGACAAGCTGCTCTATGACGAGATCCGCCGGTGGGGCCGGGAGCGGGGCAATGCGATCTACCACCTCGGCGGCGGCGTGGGCGGGGGAACCGACTCGCTGTTCGCGTACAAGGCGGCGTTCGCGGCCGGCCGGCACGATTACCACACCTGGCGGGTGGTCACCGATACCGGCGCGTTCGAGAAGCTGGCCGGCACGCCCACGCCGGATGCGATGTCGGGGAGATTCCCGCCCTACCGATAAGCGGGCGCCGGGCCGCTGCGCGCGGCCGGCGGCTCCGCGGCGACGGCCCGCAACACCTCGGCGACCCGCCGTACGTCGTCCGGCCCGCACCGGTGGTCCACCGGCACCGTCAGCATCCGCGACGCGAGGTCGGCGGCCTCGGCGTCGCCGCTCCACAGGCCGGCGCGGTGCTGCCGCCAGTGCACCGGCGCGAAGATTTGGTGCCGCGCCAGGTGACCCAGCAGTGAGTCGCGGCCCGCCTCTGAGGCACAGACGAGTTGTACGCGGAACGGCGCCGCATCATGCGGACCGCCGGTCAGGACCGTCCACGCCGGGGTAGCCGACGGCAACTGCGCGATCAGAGCGCGGGCGTTGCGCGTACTCGCCGCCCGCAGACCGGCCAGGTCCAGCAGGGGAAGCACGGCCGCGGTCAGCGCGCTGGCCGGGCCGGTGCTGCCCAGGAGGGCGCGCTCGCCCCGCTGTTGCAACGCCCGGAAGTCGTCCTTCGGCACGGCCCGGCCGCCGAGCCACGCCTGCTTGAGCAGCATCGCCGCGAGCTTGAGGTGCGCGCCCGGACTCTCGCCGCCGGTGGGCTGCGGCAGGGTGAGACCGCGCGGCGACCACAGCAGGCCACCATCGGGCAGCGGCAGCGTCTTGCGTAACGAGGCCACCGCGTACGCCGCAGAGCTGGCGCGCGCCCAGGTGCTGAACGGATCATGCGAGTGGTCCTCCAGCACGGTGACGCCGGGATGCGCGCGGATCCACGTGTCCCACGCCGCCTGCTCGTCGCGGCCGAACAGGTTCTGCGCCACGACCACGTCGCCGGCCACCGCACGCAAGGTCTCGAACCGGGGACCCCGCCCGTCCGGCAGGTGGCGATACCAGACCAGAGGTACCTCCGCCGACAGTGCCTCGGCGACACCCATGCAGAAGTACGACGGCATGTGCAGCCGTCCGCGGAATTCGGGTTCTCTGCGCCGTACCGCCGACGACGCGCCGGCATCGGCCGGGCCTCGCCGGGCCAGCAGGCGTAATACCGCGGCCATCGCTCCGCAGCCGGTGGCGAAGAGCGCGTGCCGGGCCGGCAGCCATTGCGGCGGGCCGCTGCCCTGATCGGCGGAGCGGAGGGCGGCGGGGTCCCAGTGGAACTCCGAACCGACCTCGCGCGACGGCTCAGGCGGCACGGCCTGCATCACGCGCCGCCCGCTGGATGTTGAGCTGGTCCACGTGCACCGGGACCTCGTCGCGCCGCAGGGTGGCGAAGGTCCGCCAGAGGATCCGCAGGTCCAGCGCCGGCGACCAGTTGTCCACATACCAGGCGTCCAGCCGGAACCGCTGCGGCCAATCGATGTCGTCGCGCCCGTTGACCTGCGCCCACCCGGTGATGCCCGGCTTCACGGCGAGGCGCCGGCGGTCGGCGTCGGCGTAGTTGGCGACCTGCGGGAGGACGTCCGGCCGGGGACCCACCAGGCTCATCTGCCCGCGCACCACGTTGACCAGCTGTGGCAGCTCGTCCAGGCTGGTCCGGCGCAGGAACCGGCCGCAGCGGGTGATCCTCGGGTCGTCCTCGATGAGGCCGAACGGGTCGCTGATGCCCAGTTGCGCGCTGAGGCCGACGGCGTTGTGCACCATCGTCCGGAACTTCCACATCCGGAACGGCACACCGTGGCGTCCGGCGCGGTCCTGGATGAACAGGATGCCGCTGCCGTCCGCGATCCGGATCCAGGCGGCGATCGCGACGATCAGCGGCGACAGCGCGACGAGGGCGAGGGCGGCAACCAGGCGGTTGAGGCCGTCCCAGCACAGGCGTACGGGGTCCACGGCGTCCTCCAGCGGCTAGAGCGACTCGACGGTGGGTCCGGTCAGGCGGTGGCGGGTGTCCAGCACGTACCTGGCGTGCCGTAAGACGAGATCCAGGTCGAACGCGTCGTGGTCGGCGAGCAGGATCACGGCGTCCGCCCGGGCGATCTGCTCCTCGGTCGGGGCGACCCGGACGACGCGCTGGTCGACGTGGGCGTCCTCGACGACGTGCGGGTCGGCGGCCCGTACCTCTGCACCCATGTCCAGCAGCAGCGAGGTCACGCGCCGCGCCGGGGACTCGCGGGCGTCGCCGCTGTTCTTCTTGTAGGCCAGGCCGAGCACCAGCACGATCGAGCCGTTGACGGCCTTTCGCTGCCGGTTGAGCGCAGCCACCAGGCGCCGGACGACATAGTCCGGCATGTGGTTGTTGATGTCGTTGGCGAGCTCGACGAAGCGGAAGCTCTGGCCGAGCGTCCGTTGCACCCGCCAGGACAGGTACGACGGGTCGATCGGCAGGCAGTGGCCGCCGACACCCGGTCCGGGCACGAACCGCATGTAGCCGAACGGTTTGGACGATGCGGCATCGATCGCCTCCCAGACGTCGATGCCCAGGTCGTGCGCGAACACCGCGAGCTCGTTGACCAGCGCGATGTTGACGTGCCGGAACGTGTTCTCCAGGAGCTTGGCCAGCTCGGCCACCTTGCAGTCGGAAACCGGCACGGTGTGCTCCACGACCGAGCCGTAGAACGCCTGTACCCGCTCGAGCGACGCCGGGTTGATGCCGGAGACCACCTTCGGGGTGGTGGTGAGGTTGTAGGTCCGGTTGCCCGGATCGATGCGCTCGGGGCTGTAACCGAGGTGGAAGTCGACACCGGCGATCAGGCCGGAGCCCTCTTCGAGAACCGGCGCGACCAGGTCGGTCGTGGTGCCCGGGTAGGTGGTGGACTCGAGCGCGACGGTGGCGCCCGGACGCAGATACCGGGCGAGCGTACGGGCCGCCTGCTCGATGTAGTTCAGGTCGGGCGTGCCCTCTCGCAGCGGAGTGGGCACCGCGATGACCGCGACGTCGAATCCCGCGCACGCTCGCGGATCGGACGACGGTTGGAAGGCGCCGCTGCCGAGAACCTCCTGCAGCTCCTCCGACGACACGTCGTCCACGTAGGACTCTCCGGCGGCGAGGCGCTTGATCCGCTCCTCGTCCACGTCGAACCCGACCACCGAGTGACCCACCCGGGCCGCGCGGACGGCCAGCGGCAGCCCCACGTATCCCTGGCCGGCGATGACGACGCGCATGCGTGTGCTCCCCTCCTGCGCCCGGCGGCTCACGGGTGCCGGCCCAGACGTAAGGTGAATTCGGGCTGACGCTTGTTCCGGCCGCCCGCGTGCGGCCTCCGGGTCGACGGCTTCGTCTCGCTGGTGGGTGACAGGGCCGGGCTCTCGGCGAGCCAGCGCAGAACGGCGATCAGATCCGCGCGCGGCACGGTGGGGTCGAGCAGCGACAGCACGGAACCGTCCAGCGGTGGCACCGGCGCCTGCGAGATCAGCGGGTGGTTCGGCCGATGGTCGGGCTCACCGGGACCGAGCAGGACCTCCTGCAACTTCTCACCGGGTCGTAGTCCGGTGTAGACGATCTGGATGTGCCGCTCGGACGCGTCGGCGATCCGGCGGGCGACGTCGGCGATGCGTATCGGCTCGCCCATGTCCAGCACCAGGACCTCACCGGTGGTGTCGATGGCGCCGGCCTGGATGACCAGGCGTACCGCCTCTTGCACGGTCATGAAGAACCGGGAGACCTCGGGATGGGTGACGGTGATCGGGCCGCCCGCCTCGACCTGCGCCTCGAAGGCGGTGAGGACGGAACCGCGGCTGCCCAGCACGTTGCCGAACCGGACACTGCAGTAGGTGCCGTGCGCCGACTCGTCGGCCGCCGCGGTGAGCCGCTCCGTGATCCGCTTGGAGTATCCGAGCACGCTCGTCGGTTCGGCGGCCTTGTCGGTCGAGATGTTCACCAGACGGTCGACTCCGTGCCGCAGCGCGGTCTGCAGGACCTGGTACGTACCGATGATGTTCGTCTTGAGCGCCTCGGACGGATGCATCTCCAGCAATGGCAGGTGCTTGAGTGCCGCGGCGTGAAACACCACCTGCGGCCGGTGCTCCGCGAAGATCTCGTCCAGCCGCTCCTGATCACGGATGTCGGCGACGACCAGGTTGCGGTCGTCGAGCATCCCGCGGCCGTCCAGGGACAGTTGCACGGCATGCAGGCCGGACTCGTCGCGGTCCAGCATCACCAGGCGGGCCGGGTGGAACCGGGCGACCTGGCGGCACAGCTCCGAGCCGATCGACCCGCCGGCGCCGGTGACGAGCACCCGGCGCCCCTGGAGGTAGCCGGCCACGGCTGCCAGGTCGATGCCGATCTCGCGCCGTCCGAGCAGGTCGGCGTGGCTGACCGGGCGGATGTCGTCGACACTGACGGTGCGGCCGAACAGTTCGACCACCGGTGGCACGACCTTCAGGTCGACGTTCAGCGGCTCGGCCAGCACGGTGAGCTCACGGATCGTTTCGGCGCCCGCACTGGGGATGGCGATCAGCACCGCGTCGGCGGAGAACCGCCGGACGACGTCGGCCATGGCGTTGCGGTTGCCGGCGACCGGAACGCCCATGATCTGCAGAGTTCGCTTGGCGGGGTCGTCGTCGAGCAGGGCCACCGGGACGTACGGGCTGAACGGGCTGCGCAGCATGGCACGGACGACCTGGGCCGCACCTTCGCCTGCGCCCATCACCACGACCCGGGTGCCCGGCTCGGGTGACGGCCGCAGGCGCTGGTCGTTCAACAGCCGTGCGGCGTACCGCACGCCGGCCGCCAGCACCAAGGCGATCAGGCCCGCCGCGATGATGGCCGAGCGCGGCACCATCCGGCCGAGAAGGGTGTCCAGGACGAACAGCACCGGTGTGGTCAGCGTGGCGGTCTTCGCCAGCGCGGCGATCTCCTCGAAGCAGCCGTACGACCAACGGCCGGTGTAGAGGCCGAACCGGATGCCGGCGATGGTGTGTACGACCGCGGCGACCGCCGAGAGCACGAGTAGCCCGGACACGTCGACCTGCGCGAAGACGCCGTCGTGCCGGAGCAGCGTGGCGACCAGTAGCGCGACGGACAGCGCCAGGGCGTCAGCGCCGGCCCGTGCGGCGCGGCCGGGGAGCGCCGCGAGGAACCAGGGCGCCATCCTCGGGCCCCTGCCCGGCCAGTTGCCGGGAGTCGAGTCGTCCGTGGAGTCGCCGGGCGCCGCTCGCCGTACCTGCATGGATTCCTCCCCGCACTGATCCCGGCGGCAAAGGCCGTGATCCCCCGCCTCGACAAGGAAATCGAGCGCCCGGAAACGCATTTCCACCGACGGAAATGCATTCCTGGCCGCTCGCTTTTCGATGCTTGCGACCGAGCGTGCCAGCCGAGGAAGGCCGTTCACAGTAGCAATTGTCACGCGGTATGCGAATCTTCCTCATGTTGGCGTTCGACCGGACAATGCCGTTTCCGGGAGCGGCCGGCGCCTCGAACGGTCAGCCGGAAATGTCATGCCGGCGGCGAGAACACTTCATGTTGGGCATGACATTTGCAACTGTCATTGAGTCCGGTCGGGCTGGCACCGTCTTCTAGGTCGTGAGCTCCATGCCGGCGATGCGACCGGGAGACGATGATGAGGCAACAGTTGAAGGTGCTGCACGTCATCTCCAGCCTGGCCGAAAGCGGTGCCGGGCATCAGCTGCGGCTGCTGGTACGCGGGCTGCCCTACCACTGCGAGGTCGTCACGCTGTCCAGGCCGGGCGCCATCGCGGCGACGATGCGCGCCGACGGTACGACCGTGCACGAGCTGGTCGCCCGCAGCGACCACGACCTGTCCGTGATCGGCAAGCTCAGCCGTCTGATGCGAGCCGGCCACTTCGACGTCGTGCACACCCACCTCTACCGCGCCTGCGTGCACGGCCGGTTCGCCGCCCGGCTGGCCGGTGTTCCGCACGTGGTCGCCACCGAGCGATCCCTGGGGAACGGCGTCATCGAGGGCCGGCCGACGGCGGCCGGTGTCCGCGCTCTCTATCTCGCCGGCGAGCGCCTCGGTCAGGCGACGATCGCGGTGTCCGAGGCGGTCGCCGGCCGGCTACGGGGGCTGGGCGTGCCGGACTCTCGGATCGTCGTCATCCCGAAGGCGATCGACCCCACCGAGTTCCGGTACGACCCGGCGTTGCGTGCCGCGGCCCGGGCACGTCTCGGGATCGCGCCGGACGTGCCGGTCGTCGGCGGCGTGGGCGGGTTGGAGCCGGCCAAGCGGTTCGACCGCCTGATCCGGGCCGTCGGCAAGGTGCCGGGCATCACCCTCCTGCTGGTGGGCGACGGCTCTGCCCGGGCCGCCCTCAAACGGCTCGCGGCGATCGAGGGCGTGACCGACCGCGTGGTGTTCGCCGGCGCGGTGGGGCACGTCCGGGAGATGCTCAGCGCCATGGACGTCTTCGTGTCACCGTCCGACCAGGATGCCTTCGGGCTGGTGGTCCTGGAAGCTTTGGCCGCCGGCCTGCCCGCGCTGTACGGGGCCTGCCCGCCGCTGGACGAACTGGCCGCGGCGCACACCGCCGTCTCCGGTGCCGGGCGGCTGTCACCGCGCGATCCGGAATCCCTGCCCCGTGCGTTGCGCGCCGAGCTGCTCTGCCTCGAGGAGCGACGCGGTGCCCGCCTGCCGCTTCGCTCGGCGAGCAGCCGGTACGACGCCGCCCGGCTGGTCGAGTCCGTCGCAGAGCTTTACGAGCGGATCGCCGAGCGGCGCCGGCGGACGCTCCACCTACCGGTCCCGCACCACAGCGCAACCTTGGTGACAAACCGCGGACAATGCGAACGCCGGCGCGGATCCCACCTCACCGGACCGCATTTCGGGCACCGAACTCGGAACGGACGAGCGAGCAGTTTTCCGCCACCTGGGGAAACGATTGTGAACGCATCGCGCGCTGGAACAAAAGAAACCCGAGCAGAGCGCCCGAGGAGTTCGACATCAGATCTTTGACGTCTGCTCACTGGTGGCTATCAAAGGCGCGGTTCAAGACGGCCTGAGCGGCGCTGATCAAAAGCCGGTCAAGACCACCCGACTCTTGCGTCGTATTCCGAACACCGCGCGTAACCGCGGGGCCAGCGGGATGGTCAGCCCTACCAAGATCGGCGGGTGGGCCGCGGCGGGTGGTGCGGTGAGTAAAGGACGGGTCGGGCAGGTCCGGCAGGTCGAGCGGGTCGGACGGGTCGAGCGGGTCGGACGGCTCGGACGGTCGGCAGGTCGGGCAGGTCCGGCAAGTCCGGCAGGTCCGGCAGGTCCTGCAGGTCGAGCGGGTCGGGCGGCTCGGGCGGCTCGGCCGGGTCCGACGGCTCGGGCGGGTCGGG
>Ga0081539_10002469_pt1 | contig 26025 bp, 28 predicted proteins | sample TabmetS4T2R2_FD_71023 | JGI IMG/M metagenome (GOLD analysis project Ga0081539, IMG submission 71023) | Tabebuia heterophylla rhizosphere microbial communities from the University of Puerto Rico - S4T2R2 | ecosystem: Host-associated > Plants > Roots > Rhizosphere ...
GCGCGATGACGAGCCGGGCAGGCGACGAGGTCCGTGCCACGACGGAAAGTCTAAGGACCGGGCCCGGAACGCGGCCGGTGAGGCCTCAGGCCTCGGCGGTGTCCCGCTCGCGACGCCGCGGCACGTCATACCCGTGCTCGAGGCAGAGCGACCCCGGTGCGTCCTCGGTGAGGGCGTCGCAGTACCCCTTGCCGTAGGCCGCGCGCATGAACGCGGACACGACCTCGAGATTCCACTCCGCGATGTCGGCCGCCTCGCGCCAGAGGTCGGCCAGGCGTAGGTCGATGTCGAGCTCGAGCAGGTCGATGCGTGTGGGATGAGGCATGGATCGAGCGTACGGACCCCATCGGACGACATTCGACGTGGGGGAACCACGTGTTTCCCCCACGCGCCCCCTCCTTTTGCGCTGCATTTCGCCGATTCTTCGTTGGCCTCCCGGCCCGGCAAAGCCGGCCTCCGGCAGCCACGCGAAGCGTCACCTCGGAGGTCGAGTACAGTCGCCCGATGGGACGCATCCGCGTCGGGCCCGCGCACGTACCGGACCACGACAGCCCCGAGCGCGCGATCGAGCTCGTGCTCGAAGGCGGCTACACCGCCTGTGAGATCGACTTCGAGACGGGCTTCTGGATGGACTACCCGTGGGCGGAGCGGCTGGGCGAGCTCGCCGGCGAGCACGACGTCGCGCTCTCCGTCCACGCGCCGCTCTTCGGCTGGGTCGGCCATCTGGAGGCGACCGGTCGCAAGTGGTCGTCGGCGCTCGGCGCGCTCGACCGCAGCTCGGGCATCGCGGCCGCGTGCGGGGCAGAGCTGGTCGTCCTCCACCCGGGCTTCCTCCTGGGTCGCAGCCGCGAGGACGCGATCGACGCCGTCGTGGAGCAGCTCGCGACCGTCCGCGAGCGCCTCGAGGGCAAGGGTCGAGCGGTGCCGTTCGGGGTCGAGGTGATGGGGCGCGTCCGCGACCTCGGGTCGCTCGAGGACTGCATCGAGATCAGCCGCCGCGTGGGCTGGGTTCGCCCCGTGATCGACTTCGCGCACATGCACGCGACGAGCGACGGCGCCTTCGTCGAGGCGGCGCCGTTCGAGGAGGCGCTGACGCTCGCCGACGGCGTCCTCGAACCGAGAGCGCCGTTTCACATCCACTTCTCCGACGTCGCGTACGCGAACCGCAACGAGACGAAGCACTTGCGCTACGGCGAGGGCACCCTCAGGGCCGACCCCCTGCGCGAGGCCCTCCAGGGCTTCGCGCGCCCCGCGACGGTCATAAGCGAGTCGCCGGACGACGACTCGTCTCAGATGATCCGGGCGGCGCTCTCGGGCTGAAGCAGATCGACGACCCGGTCCTCGAGGGCCGCCGCCTCGTCGTCCCGCCCGCGCTCGCGCAGGAAGCGCGCGAGGGCGGCGAGCGGCTCGGGCTCGCCGTTCCGGTAGTCGGTCTCGGCCAGGATGTCGAGCGCCTCGCGGAGGAGAAGCTCCGCCTCCTCGTCGCGGCCCTGCGCGGCCCGGACGAGGCCGAGCACCATCCGCACGTTCGAGCGGGACATCATGTCCTGCATCCCGACAGTCTCGACGGCCGACAGCGCCCAGCGCTCCGCCTCTTCGACGTGACCCTGGTCGAGGACGATCTCGGCGAGCGTCCGCTGCGCCTCGACGATCTTCCCGCGCTCCTGTACCGAGAGGAGCATGCGCACCGCCTCGCGGACGAGCCGCTCCGCGCGCTCGCGATCGCCGCTCCGCCACACCGCGACCCCCTCGAGCTGCTTGGCGCGCGCCGCGTCCGGGAAGGCGCCGGTCTCGTCGAACAGCTCGGATGCCTTGTGGAACGCGACGACCGCGTCGTCGAGACGCCCGCGCCGGAGCAGGATCGAGCCCTGCACCCTGCACGCCCACGCCCGCGCGGAAAGGCTTTCGGACTCCTCGGCGAGCTTCGACGCCCGCTCGTTCACCTCCTCCGCCTTGGAGACGTCGAGTCGCGCGTTGTGGGCGGCGGCGATCTCGGAGAGCGCGAGGCTCTCGAGATCGCGACGGCCGGCCGCCTGCGCGATCTCCAGCGTCTCCGCCGTATACCGCTCGACGCTCCCGAGGTCGCCTTCCCACCACCCGACGCTGCTGAGCAGCGTCAGAGCCTCGTAGCGGGCATCGCCCGGCGCGTCAGCGAGAAGCTCCAGCGCCTCCTGGCCCAGCTTCCGTGCCGTCTCGACGTCGGCGTTGCGCTGGAGCACGATCTCGGCGATCTGCGCCAGAGCGAGACCCTCGATCGTCCGGTTGCCGTCGGCCTGTGCCCGGGCGCGGACGTCCTCCATCTCGACGGACGCGGCGGGGAGCTCCCACAGGCGCCAGGCGGCCCGCGCGGCGTAGAAGCGGCGCTCGAGGGTGGGGTCCAGCTCGAGCGCGCGGAGGAGCAGCCGCCGTGCCGTGCGATTCGCCTCACGATCGAGCGCGCGGCATCCTGCCCGCTCGAGCGCCTCCGCCGCTTCCGCGCGGAGGTCGGCCGGCACCGAACCGTCGAGCTCGGCGAGCACGACGGCCGCGCGGTCGAGATGCACGGCGCGCGTCTCCGCGAGCTCGTCCGGCGAGCGAGCCTGGAGCCATGCCGCAAACGCCCGGTGGAGCCTCGCCCGCTCGCCCTTGGCAAGCCCGCTGTACGCGACGTCGCGTATGAGGACGTGGCGGAAGCGGTACTCCTCCTCACCCGCGATGCTCGAGAGCGGCTCGCGGGTGAGGAGCTGGCGCTCGACGAGGTCCGCGAGCGCGTTGTCGACGTCGAGGTCCGGGTCGAGATTGGCGACCGCTCCGCGCCAGAAGATTCGGCCGATCAGCGCGCCGTGCCGCACGACCGAGCGCGACGCCGACGGGAGGCGGTCGATCCGGGAGGCGATCAGCGCCTGGACGGTGTCGGGGATGCGCGTCGCCGCGGTGTCGCCCTGCTCGACGAGCATGCGCACGGTCTCCTCGACGAACAGCGGGTTCCCTTCGGTCTTCTCGACCAGCGCACGACGCAAGTCGTCGGGAAGTGACACGCCCGCGAACAGCGCGTCGACGAGCACGCGGTTCTCGTCCTCGGTAAGCGGCCCGAGGTCGATCGCGATCGACCGGCGCCGCCCTCCGCCCCACGTCGGCCGGATTTCGAACAGCTCCGGCCGGGCGAGGCAGACGATCAGAACGGGCGCGTCGTCGATCCGGTCGACGAGGTGCTCGACGAGGTCGAGGAGCGGCTCGTCGGCCCAGTGCAGGTCGTCGAAGCCGAGGACGAGCGGCTGCGCCTCGGCGAGGTGCGTCGCCCATTCGTGCGCCGCCCACGCGATCTCCTGGCCGCGCCGACCGCCGGACACCGTGTCGAGCACGCCGGACGCGAGCCCGAGGAGGTCGGCGACCGCGTCGCTCGTGCACGCCTCCTTCAGCTTCCGGAACGCCTCCTCCGGCGAGTCGTCGGGCGAGATCCCGGCAGCGACCTGGACCATCTCGGAGAGCGGCCTGTACGTGATTCCCTCGCCAAAGGGGAGGCACCGGCCTGTGAGAACGGTCGTGCGCTCGAGACCGGCGAAGAACTCGCGCGCGAGGCGACTCTTGCCGATCCCCGGGTCGCCGTAGATCGTCACGAGCTGCGCCCGCCGGTCGCGCACGACGCGGGAGTACGCGTTCGCGAGCAGGTCGAGCTCCTCCTCGCGGCCAACGTAGGGGGCGGCGATGCTCAGCGGCCTGCCCCGCGGGCGCTCGGCGGAAAGGACGCGACGCACCTCACGGCCGTCGGGGAAGCCCTTGAGGTCGCGCTCGCCGACGGGCTCGGTGACGACTCCTGCCGCCAGGCGGACCGCCATGGGCCCGAGGAGGATCTCACCCGGGTCGGCGATCTGCTGGAGCCGGGCGGCGAGGTTGATCGCCTCGCCGGTGGCGAACGTCGAGTCGCCGTCCTCGACGACGAGCTCGCCGGCTTCGATGCCGATGCGGACCGGCAGCTCACCGTCCCCGCTCTCGATGATCGCGACCGCGGCACGGACAGCGCGCTCGGCGTCGTCCTCGTGCGCGGTCGGCACGCCGAACACCGCGAGTACGGCGTCGCCGGCGAACTTCTCGACCGTCCCCCCGTACGTGTCGATGTGCCCCTTGACGCGGTCGAAGAAGCTCGTCACGCGCCTCCGCGCGATCTCGGGATCGCTCGACGACACCAGCGCGGTCGAGTCGACGAGGTCGACGAACATCGCCGTCGCGAGCTTGCGCTCCACGCACGAATTCTAGGGTCGCGGCAGGAGGGTAAGAACGGCGGTTTCCCGCACCGTTTTCCTACGATGCGGCCGTGCTCGATCCCAAGGTCTTCAAGGCGTACGACGTCCGCGGCATCCATCCGACAGAGCTCGACGAGGACGGCGCGTACCGCATCGGACGGGCGTACGTGGAGCAGTTCGAGCCCCGTTCGATTGCCGTCGGGCGCGACATGCGGCTCGCGTCGCCCGCCATGACGTCGGCGCTGATCGAAGGCGCCGCCGACGGCGGCGCTGACGTGCTCGACCTCGGGATGGTGGGGACGGAGATGGTCTACTACGCGGTCGGCGAACTCGGTCTCGACGGCGGTGTGTGTGTCACCGCCTCGCACAACCCCAAGGAGTACACGGGGATGAAGATCGTCCGCCGCGGTGCGTTGCCCGTCGGCGGCGACTCGGGCCTCGAGGACGTCCGGCGCCGGGCGGAGGCCGGCTTCGGCGACGTCGCACGGCGCGGCTCGGTTCGGACGGAGGACATCTGGGACGGCTTCGTCGACAAGGTGCTCTCGTTCGTGGACGAGGACGCCATTCGTCCGCTGCGGGTCGTCGTGGACGCGGCGAACGGAATGGCGGGGACGATGCTCCCACCCGTGCTCGAACGCCTCCCGCAGCTCGACGTCGTTCGGTGCTACTTCGAGCCCGACGGCTCGTTCCCGAACCACGAGCCGAACCCGCTCCTCCCGGAGAACCGCGCGTACATCGTCGAGAAGACGCGCTCAGAGGGCGCCGACCTCGGCGTCGCCTACGACGGCGACGCCGACCGCTGCTTCTTCGTCGACGACACCGGCGAGTTCGTCCCCGGCGACTTCGTCACCGCCCTTCTCGCGCAAGCGATGCTCGCCAAGGAGCCGGGCGCGAAGGTCATCTACGACGTCCGCGCGAGCTGGGCCGTGCCGCGCGTGATCGAGGAAGCGGGAGGCGTCCCGCTCGTCAACCGCGTCGGCCACGCGTTCATCAAGCACCGGATGCGAAAGGAGGACGCCCTGTTCGCCGGCGAGGTGTCCGCGCACTACTACTTCCGCGACTTCATGCAGGCGGACACGGGCGTCGTGCCCTTCCTCGTGATGCTCGAGCTGCTCTCCCGCGCGGACACGCCGCTGTCCGACCTCCTCGCGCCGTTCCGTTCGCAGTACTTCATCACCGGCGAGATCAACACTCCGGTCGCCGACGTCGCGCTCAAGCTTCAGGAGATCAAGGAGCGCTACGCCGCGGAGGGCGGGCGGATCTCCCATCTCGACGGCATCTCGGTCGACTTCGACGACTGGCATTTCAACGTCCGTCCGTCGAACACCGAGCCGCTCCTCCGCCTCAATCTCGAGGCCCTCTACGAGGCGACGATGGAGCGCCGCAGCCACGAGGTGCTCGACGTGATCCGGAGCTGACCGGTTGAGCGACGTCCTCGAGCTCGGGCGGCCGACGGCCGAGCGGCCTCCCTTCAAGTACTCCGCCCTCAATCGTGTCTGGTTCTCCGACACGGACGCGCAGGGCGTCGTCTACTACGGCCGCTACCTGCCGTACTTCGACCACGCGCGGACCGAGTACCACCGGCACCTCGGCAGCCTCTCGGTCGCCGGCGCCGAGTTCGTGATGCGCGCGTCGAACGTCGAGTACCACGCTCCGGCGATGTTCGACGATCTGATCGAGTGCTTCGTCCGCGTCAGCCGGCTCGGGCGGACGAGCGTCACGTACGAGTGCGAAGCCGTGCGCCTGCCAGATCTGAGGCTTATGGTCACAGCGACTCAAACCCTCGTCCTCGTCGACCGCGAGAGCCGACGACCGACGCCGATCCCGGAGGAGGCCCGCGCCCCGATCCGCGCGTTCGAGGGCGCCGACATCGTCGAATGAGCCTCGACGCGATCGACCACGCGCTCGCCTCTGCCGGCGAGGCGGACGAGGCGCTCCGCGCCGTCGTCCAGACGCTGGCCTCGCTGCCGGGCGCAGCCTGGACGGGCATCGCGTTCGTCGAGCGCGAGCAGCTCGTCCTCGGCCCCTCGGCGGGCACCCCGGACGCCGCTCGGCGTCACATTGCAACAGTCTGTTACAAGCAGGAGGTCGTCGGCGAGCTGTGGGTCGACGGCGACGTCGACGGTACGTTCCTCGAGGCCGTCGCCGACCGGATCGCCGAGCACGTGCTGCTCGGCTGGGACACGGCCGGCGAGGCCTGGGAGCCCTGATCACACCGAGCGCAGGGCGTCGACCGGCGCGAGCCGTGCGGCGCGGAGCGCCGGGTAGAGCCCCGCGATCGCTCCGACCGCGAGTGCAGCGGCGACACCGCCGGCCAGGACTGTCAGCGGAACGACGATCTCCCACCCGCGGCTCGACGCGTACGCCGCGGCGACAGAGGCGCCGAGCAGAACCCCGGCCACGCCCCCGGCCACGGACAGGAGCAGCGACTCGGCGAGGAACTGGACGCCGACGTGACGCCGGGTCGCGCCGAGCGCGCGTCGCAGACCGATCTCGGACCGGCGCTCGAGCACCGAGATCACCATCACGTTCGCGATCCCGACGCCGCCGACGAGGAGCGCAACGGCGCCGAGCCCGAGGAAGAGCGACGTGAACGTGCTCTTCGCCGCGGCGCGCGCCTCGATCGCATCGGAGGGCCGCGTCACGTCCACCTCATCGGGGTGCTCGGGGTTGGCGGTCAGCGCGAGGACGCCCTGGACGTCCTCGACGTCGTCGGGGTCGCTGCGCACGTACAGCGACGAGACGTCACCCTCGTCGTCGAGGTACCGACTCGCCGCCGGGAACCCGACGAGGGCGGCCGTGTCGATGGAGGGCACGAGCTCGACCGGGTCGAGGATGCCGACGACGGTGAACCGGACGCCGCCGATGAGGATCTGGACCCCGCCGCCGGCCCGGGCAATCCCGAGCCGGCGGGCGGCCGTCGATCCGAGGACCACGGCGGGGTATCGGGCCGAGGCGACGTCGAGGAACACGCCGTCGGCAAGCGTCGCGCCCACGGTGGCGGGCAGCGAGGGATCGACCGCGAGCGTCGAGAGGCCCTTCGTCTCCGCCTCGGGGCTCAGCTCCGAGCGGTACACGAGAGCCGACACGGCTCCCGTCGCGGAGACCTGCTGGACGGGGCCGATGCGCCCCACCATCGCGATCGCCGAGTCGGGAAGCGTCGCCGCCTCGCCGAAGATCGACTGTCCGGGAGAGACGGTGAGCAGGTTCGTGCCGAGCCGGTCGAGCGCGGACAGGAGGTCCGCCTTGCTCGACTCCGAGATCGCGAGGACGGCGACCATCGCAGCGATGCCGATCGCGATCCCGAGCGCCGACAGGGTCGCGCGCAGCTTGCGCGCGGTCAGGCCGACGGCTCCCACCCGGAGAACGTCGCGCGGCGCGAGGCGGCTGGCTGCGAGCTCGCTCATGCCGCCGTGTCCCTCTCGACGAGGCCGTCGCGCAGCTCGACCCGCCGCGGCAGCGAGCTCGCCAGATCGCGCTCGTGCGTGATCACGATCACGGTCGTCCCCGCGTCGTTCAGCTCGCGCAGGAGCCCGACGATGCCCTGTCCCGCGGCCGTGTCGAGATTTCCGGTCGGCTCGTCCGCGAATAGGATCCGCGGCCGTCCGACGATCGCGCGCGCCACGGCGACGCGCTGGCGCTCTCCGCCCGACAGCTGGTTCGGCCGGTGCTCGAGGCGATGGTCGAGACCCACGGCGCCGAGCGCCTCCTCGGCGCGCGCTCGACGCTCACCGAGCGGCGCGCCCGTGTACAGCAGCCCGTCGGCGACGTTGTCCCGGGCCGAGCGCCCGTCCAGCAGGAAGAACTGCTGGAAGACGAACCCGATCGCGCGAGCCCGGAGGGCGGCGAGCTCGCGATCCGACATCCCGGACGCGACATGACCGTCGACGCGGACGGTGCCGGCGGACGGGCGCTCGAGTGTCCCGAGCACGTGGAGCAGCGTCGACTTGCCCGATCCCGAAGGGCCCACGATCGCAAGCAGCTCGCCGGCCTCGACTCGGAGCGAGACGCCGCGAAGCGCCGCGACGTCCGCTCCGTACCGCTTCTCGAGGGACGCCGCCTCGAGGACGGGCGTCACGCTGCGACCACCACGGTCGCACCCTCGACAATGCCCTTGCCGGATACCTCGACGTAGCCGTCGGCGAAGGTGCCCGTCTCGACCGCCGTGAGCGAGCGTTCGCCGTTCGGGCGCACGAGCTCGACCGCCTCGCCGCCACCGCGAAGCGCGAGGATCGCCTCGACCGGCACGGCGAGGACGTTCTTGGCGCGCTCACGCTCGAGCGAGACGATCACGGGCGCGCCGTCGAGCCCGTCGCGCTTTGCGGGCTCCGCGAGCCGCACGACGACCGCGACCGTCGGCGTCCCCTGCGAGCCGTCGGGGCTCGTGGCGATCTCGGCGACCTTGCCGACGGACGCGATCCGGCCCCGGACGATGCGCCCGGACGGCAGCTCGACGCGGACGGCAGCGCCGACACGCGCGAGCTCCTGCTTCGTGGCGTCCAGGTCGATCTCGACGACGGGCGTCGTTCCCGTCACCTGCAGCACGGCCTGGCCGGGCTGCAGCTGGGCGCCGACCGACGTCTCGAGCTGTCCGATCCGGCGCGGGCCCGGCAGGAAGACGGCGTCGCCCGGCTCGACGACGCCGGTCTCCTTCAGGTCGAGCGATTCCTGCCAGGAGCGGACCGCAGCGGCGGTGTCCGCGTCGAACACGTCGTCGACGTTCATCCCGTTCGGGTCGTGGCCGAGCTCGACGAGGTTGCGCTCGAGCTGCTCGACGTCGCCGCCTTCCACGCCCACCGCGAGGCGCCGCCACAACGGCATCGTCCCGTAGAGAAGCCGGACGCCCTTGGCGTTCACCTCGTAGAGCGATCGCCCTCGTGTGACGACCTTGCCTTCGGGCGGTAGGTGCGTGACGGTGCCCGGCGCGCTCGCGACGATCGACCTGGCCTCGCCGTACCCGAGCGTCCCGTCGACGTCGTCGCGGAGCACGAGGTCGCGTCGCGTCACGGTCGCGGTTGCAGCCGCGCCGTCGGTCGTCGCGGCGCCGGCTCCGGACGACCCGGACGTCGCGACGACCGCGCCTGCGCCGAGGGCGACGACGCCCACGGCCGCTCCGGCGATGACGACCCGCCTCACGAGCCGTCACTCCTCTGGACGCGCCCTGGGCCGCGACCGTCCGGCAGCGCCTTCTGGAGGATGTCGCCGCAGGCCTTCTCGGCCTCGCGGAACCTCGGACTGTCCGGGTTGACGGCCCCGCGACCACGTCCGGCGCGGAACAGCAGGCCTCCACCGCCGTCACCCGAGAACTGCGGGTCGGGCATGTCGACACCGTGCTCGCGCATGCACTTCGCGAACGCGAGCATCGCTTCCTGGAGCTTCTCGCGCTCCTCCGCCGAGATCGGCGGCGGTCCCGAGTCGCCGAACGGCGTTCCACACGCCTTCTGCGCCTCGCGGAACTTCGTCCCGTCGACCCGGTCGAGCCGGCGGCCACGGGAGCCCGCGCGAACGGTGAATCTGCCGCCGTCTTCGCTGACCTCGGGATCGGGGACGTCGACCCCGTGCTCGCGCATGCACTTCGCCCACTTCAGCGCTGTTTCCTGTGGGTCGTCGTCGGCCGTCGTGGCGGTGCTCTCGTCCTCGGTCGTCGTGGTCTCGGAGTCGTCGAGCGCAGCGACGCCGTCGTCCGAGGCGGACGTCGACCCGCACCCGCTCGCGACGGCCGCGACCGCGAGGAGGAGCGCGGTGAGCGACGCCGCGAGCGTGGCGCTACGGGTCTTCACGGTTCTCCTTTCGTCGCTGGCGATCACGACTCCAGGAAACCCGCCCCCGGTGAGAGGGACCTGAGCCGAACCTAAGAAACGGGTGAGAGTTGCTCGGCCGGCAGGTCGATGCGGAAGCGCGCGCCGCCCCCGCTCGCGCGCTCGGCGGACGCCCGGCCGCCATGGGTCTCCGCCACCTGCCGGACGATCGCGAGGCCGAGACCGGATCCCGGACGGCCCCTGGCTCGCGCCGAGCGGTAGAAGCGGTCGAACAGCCGCTCGGAGTCCTCCTCCGTGATCCCAGGGCCGTAGTCGCGCACCGCGATTCGCCCGTCCGCGACCGTCACCTCGATCGGCTTGTCCTCAGGCCCCCAGGCGACCGCGTTCTCGAGCAGGTTCACGACCGCACGGTCGAGGCGCGCCGGGGAGCCACGGACGAGGGTCGGCTCGAGGACGAGCTCGAACTCTCGCCGCGGAGCCCGTCGGCGGACTCGCGCCACCGAGTCGGCGACGAGCACGTCGAGACGGACGTCCTCGAGCTCCTCGACGCGCTCCCCGTCCCGCGCCAGCTCGACGAGGTCACCGACGAGCGCCGTCAACTCCTCGAGCTGGAGGACGACGTCCTCCACCATCCGCCGACGCTCCCTGGCGGTGACGCCCGGCCGGACGAGCAGTTCGACGTTCGTCCTCATGCTCGTCAGCGGCGTCCGAAGCTCGTGCGAGGCATCGGCGACGAGGTTTCGCTGCGCCGCGACCGAGCGCTCGAGCGAGGCGAGCATCGTGTTGACGGTGGCACCCAGACGGCTCAGCTCGTCCTCGCCCGTCACGTCGATCCGACGCGAGAGGTCGGCCGTGCGGGCGACGTCCTCGGCGGCGTCCGTCAGGCGGCGAACAGGGCGGAGCGCCGATCGAGCGACGAGCACTCCGAGCAGGCCCGCGACGCCGATGCCGACGAGCGCGACGACGACGAGGATCGTGCGCAGGCGCGCGAGCGTCTGGTCGACGTCGGTCAGCGGCTTCGCGACGAGCACCGCGAACCCCGGCGCGATCTGCTGGACGAACGCCCGCACCCTCGTTCCGCCCACGTTCGCGTCCCTGAATCCGGCGCCTCGGCGCCCCGCCGCCACGTCGCGGTCTGGGGCCACGATCGGGACGCCGGCGATGACAGGGGGCTCCGCGTCCGCGTCCGCCGCGACGATCTGCGCGCTCGTTCCCGCGATGCCAAGCGGCGCGGCCGGCATGCGGATCACGAAGCCGGCGCCGGTGTCTCGCAGAGCTGCCTCCCCAGCCCGCTCGCGCAGCACGTTGTCGACCTGCCGGTAGAGGACGTCCCTGGTCAGCACGTATGCCGCGACCGAGAGGATCGCGACGGCGATCGCGACGGCGACCGCCGACGCGAGGCCGATGCGCGCCCGGAAGCTCACGGCTCGCGCAGCACGTAGCCGACGCCGCGCACGGTCTGGAGCAGTCTCGGCTCACCACCGCTCTCGAGCTTGCGCCGCAGATAGCCGACGTACACCTCGAGCGAGTTGGACGTCGGACCGAAGTCGTAGCCCCAGACGCGCTCGAAGATCAGCGACCGGGGCAGCACCTGCCTCGGGTTCAGGAGGAAGAGCTCGAGCAGGAGAAACTCCGTGCGGGTCAGCTCGATCAGACGGTCCCCGCGGCGGATCTCTCGTGTCGCAGGATCGAGCGAAACATCCGAAAAACCCAGGACGCCGTGGTCGTCGCCGTTGACCGTGCGCCTCAGGAGCGCCCGCACGCGTGCGAGCAACTCCTCGAGCGCGAAGGGCTTGACGAGGTAGTCGTCGGCGCCCGCGTCGAGGCCGGCGACGCGATCGGACACCGCGTCGCGTGCCGTGAGCATCAGGATCGGCGTCCGGTCGCCGTCGCGACGGAGTCTGCGACATACGGCGATCCCGTCGAGGCCGGGCATGAGGATGTCGAGGACCACGAGCTCGGGCCGCTCGCGCCGGATCGCGGCGAGCGCATCGTCCCCGTCCTCCGCGGTCGCGACCTCGTAGCCGTCGAGCCCCAGCGCGCGCTGGAGGGCGGCCCGCACCGGAGGCTCGTCGTCGGCTACGAGGATCCTCACTGCGGCAGTGTCTCCCACCGACCTGAAAGGTTCCTGAAAGGGCTGATTACGCGCCCGTGAAGCACGAGAGGGCCCGTGGAGTCGACTCAGCGGGATGGCCTTGCGTGCGCCATGGGGCAACGCGGGCCGCCCGGCTGCGAAGCAGCCGGCTTCAGGGATGTGCCCCGCCGCAGGCGGGGATCCGAGCGCAGGAATCCGCTCGGCGGATTCCTGCTTGCGAACAAAGGGGAGCCCGGCTGCGAAGCAGCCGGCTTCAGGGATCTGCCCGCGCTGCAAGCGCGGGATCCGAGCGCAGGAATCCGCTCGGCGGATTCGTGCTTGCGAACAAAGGGAGCCCGGCTGCGAAGCACCCGGCTTCAGGGATGTGCCCCGCCGCAGGCGGGAATCCGAGCGCAGGAATCCGCTCGGCGGATTCCTGCTCACGTACAAGAAAGCGCCGGTGCGCCCGTCCGGTCGCCCGGACGGGCGCGACACGGCTTCCCCTCCCCCAGACGCGTTGTAATCACCCGTTCGACCGGCTGCTATCCCTCGTTTCAGGGATGCCTCCCTCGATGGGGGTACCGCACCGATCGAGGTATCGGATCCTCCGATCGAGGGAGCGGACGGCTCAGCGGTCCATCGCCTGGACGAGATCGACCGCGTCTGCCCGGTCGAGCGCGCCTTCGATGCGTACGGTCACACCGCCTCGGTCGACGATCAGCGTGTTGCCCGCGAGCCAGCCACGGTCGTCTCGGACGGTTCCGTCGGGCAGCAGCACGTAGACGACGTGCGGCCCGCCCTCGAGCCAGACCGCCGAGTCGCCGTCGAGCTCGAACCCGAGCATCCGCGTGCCGCTGCCCGCGAGCTTCTTCAACAGGCGTGGGTCGCTCCCGCGTCCCGGGAACTGGGTGACGAGCAGCCTCACGTCGGCGCCGTCGCGCCAGACGTAGCTCACCCTCGCGCCGGGCGCGACGCGGATCTCGTCCGGCGCCGGTTCGTGATCCGGCGGGTCGGCGAACGGGAACCCCGCCCGCGACCGCGCCTCGTCCAGCGTGACCTCGTCGCCGAGGAGCTCGATCCCGGGCGTGGACGGGACGGTCGGCAGTTCGTCGACCTGGACGATCGTGACGCCGCCGATGCCGAGCCAGTCGAAGATCGCCGTGCGCGCCGGAGGGACTGCCAACACCGCGAGCAGGGCAGCGAGCACCACAGCGAGCGCGAGGGCCAGCCTGCGGCGAGGCGCTCGCCGGCGCGGTACCTCGTCGGCGATCCGCGTCGACACCGACGCGGCGACGTCGGGCTCCGTGGGCCAGTCGATCGACGAGCGGAGAGCGGTCAGCTCGCGTTGGAGGCTGCTCACTCGGTGCCCTCCCCGACGATCGCCCGCATCCGCTCGAGAGCCCTCGACGTGCGGGACTTGACGGTGCCACGACGGACTCCCAGCGCAGCAGCCGTCTCCTCCTCGCCGAGCTCGAGGACGAACCGGTGCACGAGCACCTGCCGGTCGCGCTCCTCGAGCTGGGCGAGCGCGTCCATCAGCTCGGTCCGGCGTTCGTGCGTCAGGGCGGCCGCCTCGGGGGACGGAGCCGCGTCCCCCGAGGTCGCCGCCGCGACGCGCAGCACGAGCCCTGCGCGCCGGCCGGCGGAGCGGCGCCGGTTGCGCGCTTCGTTGGCGACGATGCGGAGGAGCCACGGTCGGAACGGCGCGCCGTCGCGGAACCGGCCGAGCGCGCGATAGGCCTTCACGAACCCGTCCTGGACGGCCTCCTCCGCGTCGCTGCGGTCGCCCGCTGCGACGAGCGCGACACGGAACGCGATCCCTTGATGCATGCGCACGAGCTCCTCGTAGGCGGTGGCATCGCCGCGCTTCGCGTGCGCGACGAGCGTCCTCTCGTCCAGTGGTCGGCTCCCCACTGGCCCCTTCTACACCGGGAGCGGGAGCGAGGTTCCGCGTAGGTAGTGTCGAGCGCGTGGGAAACGGATGGACGAGCCTTCGCATCGCCGACGTGGCGCCCATCACCGTGGCCGGTGACCTCAAGTGGAAGCCGATCCGCCGGACGCTCGGGATCGAGGCGTTCGGAATGAACGCGTACGTCGCCGAGAACGCCGGCGATGACGTGGTGGAGCGCCACAGCGAGGAGGTACTGCGCCACGAGGAGGTGTACGTCGTGCTCTCCGGGCGTGCCGCGTTCCAGCTCGGCGAGGAGAAGCTCGACGCGCCGGCGGGAACGGTCGTCTTCATCCGCGATCCGGCCGTCCGGCGCTACGCACGGGCGGAGGAGCCCGGGACGACCGTGCTCGCCGTCGGCGGCCGACCAGGCGAGGCGTACACGCCCTCCGCCTGGGAGTGGTATTTCGAGGCCGAGCGGTTCCGCGACCCGTTCGATCCGGAGGCTGCGCTCCGGCTCATGGAGGAGGCGAACGAGAAGTTCCCCAACCACCTCGGGGTCGTCTACTCCACCGCGTGCTGGGAGGCGCTCGACGGCCGCCCGGACGACGCCTGGGCGACGCTCCAGCGCGCGATCGAGATCGACCCACGGGCGCGCGAGTGGGCGCTGGGCGACGCCGACCTGGCGCAGTTCCACGAACGGTTGCGGTCGGACGAGGCGCAGGTCTCTGGCTGAAGCCAGAGACCGAACCAGCGCAAGGGCTCTGGCTTCAGCCGGAGCCCGGACTCAACCGCCCGGCGTCATCCGATACGCGTCGAACACGCCGTCCAGATTGCGAAGGGTGGTGAGGAGCGACCGCAGGTCCTTCACGTCGCCGAGCTCGGCGGTGTACCAGTTCCGGGCCATGCCGTCCTCGACCGAGCCGCCGTAGAGGACGATGTTCGCGCCGTGCTCGGAGAAGGTTCTCGCGACGTCCTCGAGCAGCCGGGCGCGATCCCACGCCTCCACTGCGATCTGGACGCGGAAGCTCGTGGACGCGGAGCCGCGCTCCCACTCGACCGGCGTGAAGCGCTCCGGGTTCCGCATCAGCGCCTTCACGTTCGGGCAGTCGGACCGGTGGATGGTGATGCCGCGCCCGAGCGAGATGTAGCCCTTGATGTCGTCGCCCGGCACCGGAGTGCAGCACTTGGCCAGCCGAACGAGGACGTCCTCCACACCCGGGACGAGCACGCCGAGCGAGTCGCCGGTGACGATCCGCTTCCGCGCCGCGGGCTTCATCGTGATCACGGGCTCGTCGGCGACCTCGTCGGTCTTGAGCCGCTGGAGCACCTTGTTCACCACGTGGCCCGCGCCGACCTTGCCCGAGCCGAGGGCGAGATAGAAGTCCTCTGCCTTCTTGAAGCCGAGCTCGCGGATCACGGACGCCAGCACGCTCGAGCCCTGCAGCTTCTTGTACGGCAGATTTTGCGCCTTGAGGGCCTGGTCGAGCGCCTCACGGCCCTTCTGCTCGGTCTCGCCGCGCGTCTCGCGCTGGAACCACTGGCGGATCTTGTTGCGTGCGCGGGACGAGGCGGCCAGCGAGATCCAGTCGCGTGACGGCCCGCGGCCTGCCTTCGACGTGAGGATCTCGACGAAGTCGCCGTTCTTCAACCGGTAGTGGAGCGGGACGATCCGCCCGTTCACCTTCGCGCCGACGGTGCGGTGGCCGACGTCGGTGTGGACCGCGTACGCGAAGTCGATCGGGCTCGCGCCCGCAGGCAGGGTCTTCACCTCCCCCTTCGGCGTGAACACGTACACCTCGTCGTCGAACAGGTCCGTGCGCAGCGTCCGCATGAACTCGGCTGCGTCCTGCTCGTCGCCCTGCCAATCCATCAGGGACCGCACCCAGGCGAGCCACTCGTCGTCGCCCTTCCCGACCTTGCCGCGCTTGTAGAGCCAGTGCGCGGCGACGCCGAGCTGCGCCTCCTCGTGCATCTCCTGCGTGCGCACCTGGATCTCGAGCGGCGTACCGGACGGCCCGATCACGGTCGTGTGCAGCGACCGGTATCGGTTCAGCTTGGGCATCGCGATGAAGTCCTTGAATCGGCCCGGCATCGGCTTCCAGAGGGAGTGGATGATCCCGAGCGCGCCGTAGCAGTCGCGGGTGCCCTCCTCGCCCGAGCGCTCCACGATCACGCGCATCGCCGTGAGGTCGTAGATCTCGTTGAACTCGCGGCCCTTCTTGGCCATCTTGTCGTAGATCGAGTAGAAGTGCTTCGCGCGCCCCGAGATCTGGACGGGCACGTCGGCCTTCTCGAGCTCGAGCGCGAGGATCGTGGCGGCCTGCTCGACCTGGAGCTCGCGGTCGGCGCGGCGATCGGCGACCATCGCCTTGATCTCGGCGTACTTCCGCGGGTGCAGGATCTGGAACGAGAGATCCTCGAGCTCCCACTTGAGCTTGTGGATACCGAGTCGGTGCGCGAGCGGCGCGTAGACCTCGAGGGTCTCCTTCGCCTTCTGCACCTGCTTCTGCTTGCCGAGGTATTCGATCGTCCGCATGTTGTGGAGGCGGTCGGCGAGCTTGATCAGGATGACCCGCACGTCCTGGGCCATCGCCACGATCATCTTGCGGTAGTTCTCCGCCTCTGCCTGCTCGCGACTCGAGAACTGGATGCGGGTGAGCTTCGTCACGCCCTCGACGAGCTGGGCGATGTCGGCACCGAACTCGGCGCGGATCTCGTCGAGCTCCGTCTCGGTGTCCTCGACGACGTCGTGCAGGAGCGCCGCGGCGATCGTCTGCTCGTCGAGATGCAGGTCGGAGCAGATGCGGGCGACTCCCAGCGGGTGGTGGATGAACTCCTCGCCCGACCGCCGGACCTGCCCGCGGTGCCGGCTCTCCGCGACCTCGAACGCCCTGCGGATGAGGTCACGGTCGACGTCTGGGTTGTAGGTCGCGACGCTCGCCAGCAGCTCCTCGACGAGGTGCTCGTGATGCCGCTGCGTACCGACGACCGTCATGAACTCAGTGTACGGACAACCCTGCCCGACTCCTGGGACGCCGTTTGGGGCGATTGGTCAGGGGTATCCAGGCTTGACGTCCGGTGAGGACTTCACCGTAGGAACGCGAACAGACTTCGAATGCATCTCGTCCACGCCTATCTCGAACGCCGTCGCCTCCGCCGGATGCTCCTGCTGCTCGCGGTCGCGACACGCCGCTGAGCCCCGTCTCGTCGTCGGGCCGCCGCTAGGCGGCGCGCGGTAGCTCGACGTCCGTGCGCTCGAGCAGCGCACGGAACGTTTCCGACTCGAGCAGCTGCCGTCTCACGTCGGTGCCGTTGAGGCCGAGCTCCGCGAAGATCCGCCGCGCATCGGGCGACCACTCGCGTTCTCCGGCCCGCCATTCCTCCGCCAACCAAGTCCGGAGCGCGAGGTAGGACTCGGCTGCGTCGAACACGCGACGAACGACCAGCTGCGGGGCGGTCGTGCCGTTCCACCGGTTCTCCTTCAGCCGGAACGCGACGTCGAAACGACCGACGGCCAGCATGCGGTCGAGCTGGAAGCCGAGCCCGAAGGCGATCGCCGAACCGCCGTCGCGCTCGTGCTGGCGGATGCGGAAGCGGAGGTGCTTCCCCTCCCCCACCGTCCTCGCTCCGACGGCCTCGACGCTCGCCACGAGCAGCGTCGGCTCGGGATTGCCGAGGCCGAACGGCGCGAGGCGGTCGAGCTCCTGCGCCAGGTCGAGCGTCAGACCGCTCGCGGGGACGACAGCATCGACGACCGTGAGCGGACGGAGGTCGACCTCGCGGAGCTCTTCGTCGGCGTGGGCTGCGAACGCCGCCCGGAACGGCTCGAGGCTGTCCGTCTCGATCGACAGGCCGGCGGCCGCACGGTGGCCGCCGAAGCGCGTGAGGTGCTTGACGCAGGCGGCGAGCCCGCCGTGGAGGTCGAAGTCGGCGATCGAGCGCCCGGATCCCTTCCAGTCCTCACCGCTTCGCGCGATCAGCACGACGGGGCGATGGAACCGCTCGACGAGCCGGGACGCGACGATGCCGATGACGCCTTCGTGCCAGCTCTCGTCCCACAGCACGTAGCCGCGTCGTTCCCGCTGCTCGGCCGGCCACGCCTCGATGTGCGCGATCGCGTCGCGGAGGATGCGCTCCTCGACGCCCTGCCGTTCGCGGTTGAGCTCCTCGAGCTTGGCGGCGAGCGCGTCGGCCTCCTTGCGGTCGTCGGTGAGGAGCAGCTCCAACGCGAGATCCGGCCGCCCGAGCCGGCCGGCAGCGTTGATGCGCGGTGCGAGGCGGAAGCCCACCGCCGTCGCGTCCACGGCGGCGGGGTCGACGCGAGCCGACTGCATGAGGGCCTTGAGGCCGGGCCGCGCGGTGCGGGCGAGCGCTCGCAAGCCCGCCGCGGCGAGCGCGCGATTCTCGTCGACGAGCGGGACGACGTCGGCGATGGTCGCGAAGGCGACGAGATCCAGCGTCCCCAGAACCGCCGGATGGTCGTCTCCGAGCAGAGCCCGTGCGAGCGTGTGGACGACGCCGGTTCCGCAGAGATCGGGGCACGGGTACTCGGAGGGCCTGGTCGCCACGATCGGGCAGTCCGGCAGAGCGTCGGCGGGACGGTGGTGGTCGGTGACGATCACGTCGAGTCCGAGCTCGCGCGCACGGGCGACCTCGTCGACTGCTGTGATGCCGCAGTCGACGGTCAGGACGAGGTCGACGCCGTCGGCGGCGAGCTGATCGATCGTCCCGGTGGCGAGGCCGTAGCCCTCGTCGAAGCGGCTCGGGAGCCGCCATTCGACGTTGGCGCCGAGCTCGCGGAGGATCAGCACGGCGACGGCTGTCGCGGAGATGCCGTCGACGTCGTAGTCGCCGTGCACGCAGATCCGCTCACCCGCGTCGACCGCCTCGCGGATCCGCGCGACCGCGGCGGACACGTCCCCGAGCGTCAGTGGATCATGGCCGGGCGGCTCGGCCGCGAGAAACGCACGCGCCGCTACGGGCTCGTCGAATCCCCTGCGCACGAGCACCGTCGCGGTCGTCTCGCTGACCCCGAGCTCCGCCGCGAGAGCCTCCACGCGGCTCCAGTCGCAGGGTCGGGTCGTCCACCGGCCGTCCAGCATCGCCCCGCGAAGGTACGGACCTCGTCGGACGGCTCAGCCCACGACTCTGGCTGAAGCCAGAGCCGAAGCGCATGCGGGCGGGGTCTGGCCTCAGCCAGAGCCGAAGCGCACGCCGGCGGGCTCTAGCCCTCAGAGCCGAAGGGTATGCGGGCGGGCTCTGGCTTCAGCCAGAGCCGTGGTTCATGCGCGGCGCTCGCGGCGCTCGCGGCGCAGCTGCAGGATCACCTTCACCCACACCATCACGACCGCGATGGTCGCGCCGACGACGCAGATCGCGATCGGCGCGAAGAAGGCCATCTGCTCGAGCGAGTACCGAGTGACCCACGTGCCGACGAGCCAGACGACGATCACGGCGGCGATCACGGCAGCCACGAGGCGCTTGTCCTTCATGTCCGGAGGCTAGCCTCTACGCAGATGGGCGAGGACACGTGGAACTACACGTCGGGGGACGACTACACGCTCGAGTTCCTGGGATACCGCTTCTCCTTCGCCGGGCGCGACTTCGAAGAGCGCGTCGCCGCGTCGGCCGTGAAGCTGGGCATCGTTCCCTCGAACGACCTCGACGACGAGGAGATCGGCGATCTCGTGGAGCTCGCGGCGGACGGGCGCATCCGCCAACCGCGCAGCGGGCTGGGCTCCTACCTCGTCCGGCACTGGGAGCGCCTCGCACTGGTCGACGGGGAGTCGCTCGTCTACTGGCTGCGCAAGCTCGTCTTCCGCGGCGCGTACCTCGACCATCGCGTGAAGGAAGGCCTGCTCGACGTGGCCTGGGACGACGAGAACGCGGAGTTCGCGTACGCCGAACCGAACGGTGGACGCGCGCTGCTCGAGCTCGCCCCGACCCCGTCCTGGCACACGCTCCAGTTCCGCGGCGACTGAAGCCGGGCTCTGGCTAACAGCCAGAGCCCTTCATGACCCGCATCCGGCTAACAGCAAGAGCCCTTCAGGACCCGCACTCCGGCTAACAGCAGCAGCCCTTCAGACCCCGGACCCCGGCTTCAGCCGGAGTCCTGCACTTCGTCTGCCGACCCTGCGAAGCCGAGAGTCTGCTCGGTCTCGGGTGGGCCGATCCTGATCTCGCGAATCGCGCCGAGCGGGACGATGATCTCCTCCTGCTCCTCCGTCGTGTGCGGCCGGAAGCTGACGAATCCGAAGCCCGGCTCGGACGACAGCGTCTTGAGGCGGTGCAACGAGCCGTCGATCAGCTCGATGCTGACCTGAACCTCCTCGAGCGCGTGCTCCTCCTTGAACCCGTCGACGCGCCGCAGGATCCGCTTGACCAGCTCGTCGAGCGGCCCGGCCATGCCGGGCGTCCAGATCATGCTGCTCAGAAGAGGCTCTCCTCGCCGCGGGCCGCGCCGAGGTGGCCGCGGCCGAGCTCGGTGATCACACGGCCACGCGGCGTCCGCTGGAGGAAGCCGAGCTGCAGCAGGTACGGCTCGTACACATCCTCGATCGTGTCGGTCTCCTCGCCGAGGGCGACCGCGAGCGTCGACAGGCCGACCGGGCCGCCGCCGAACTTGAGCGCGATCGCCTCGAGCAGCTCGCGATCAATGCGCTCGAGCCCCTGCACGTCGACCTCGAGCAGGTCGAGCGCCTCTCGGGAGACGTCCGTCGTGATGGAGCCGGAGTGGCGCACCTCCGCGACGTCGCGGACACGGCGGAGGATGCGATTCGCAATCCGCGGCGTGCCGCGTGAGCGGGACGCGATCTCCTCGGCGGCGTCGTCGGCGATCTCGACGTCGAGGATCCCGGCCGAGCGACGGACGATCGTCGCCAGCTGCCCCGGGTCGTAGTAGCCGAGCCGGAAGGTCATCCCGAACCGGTCGCGCAGCGGCGTCGTCAGCAGGCCCGTGCGCGTCGTGGCGCCCACGAGCGTGAACGGCGGCAGGTCGAGCGTCAGCGTGCGCGCGGCGGCACCCTGTCCGAAGACGATGTCGAGCCGGAAGTCCTCGAGCGCCGGGTAGAGGATCTCCTCGGCTGCGCGGTTCAGACGGTGGATCTCGTCGACGAACAGAACGTCGCGCGGCTCGAGCGCGGTGAGGATCGCCGCGATGTCCTTCTTCTCGAGCGCGGGGCCGGCGACCGTCCTGAGCCCGACGCCGAGCTCCTCGCGCACGATCTGGGCGAGCGTCGTCTTGCCGAGCCCTGGCGGCCCAGCCAGGAGGACGTGGTCGAGCGCCTCGGCCCGCGCCTTCGCGGCGTCGAGCGCGATCCGCAGCTGCTCCTTGATCCGCTCCTGGCCGACGAAGTCGTCGAGGCGGCGCGGCCGGAGCGACCGCTCCGCCTCCTCTTCCTCCTGGCGGAGCGCAGGCGCGAGGAACTGGCTCATGCCGCGGCAGCCCCGCGGAGCGCGAGGCGGACCCTCTCCTCGGCCGGCAGGTCGGGGTCGATCTCTGCGAGCGCCCGCTCGGCGTCGACGACCGAGTACCCGAGCTCGACCAGCGCGTCGCGTGCGACGAGGTGAGCCGGTGCATCCGACACCGCCGCGAGCGCCTGCTCGGCGACGGCGCCGAGCTTCTCCTTCAGCTCGAGCACGATCCGCTCGGCGGTCTTCTTGCCGATGCCCGGGATCGCCTGGAAGCGGGCGTGGTCTCCGAGCGCGATCGCCTTGCGCAGCTCGCCCGCCGGCGAGCCCGAGACGACCGCGAGCGCAACCTTCGGCCCGATGCCGCTGACCGTGAGCAGATGGACGAAGAGCTCGCGCTCCTCGGCGTCGGCGAACCCGTAGAGCTGCAGCGCGTCCTCGCGGACGTGCGTGTACGTCTCGACCGTGATCTCCGAGCCGGCGGTCGCTCGGCGCATCACCGTCGGCGTCGCCGCGACGAGGTACCCGACGCCGTTCACGTCGAGCACGAGCCCTTCGGGCGAGCGTCCCGCCGGACGGCCCCGCAGGCGCGCGATCACCCGTCGCTCCTCACGACGCCACCCGCGCGAGCGGCGGCATCATCGCGTGGCAGATCGCGACGGCGAGGGCATCTGCCGCGTGCGACGTCTCGGGCTCGGCCTCGAGCGCGAGGAGCATCCGCACCATGCGCGAGACCTGGCCCTTGTCCGCGCGGCCGTAGCCGCAGACCGCGTTCTTCACGCGGGCAGGCGCATACTCGGTGCACGCGACCCCGGCCGACGCGGCCGCGACGAGCGCGGCGCCGCGCGCCTGTCCGACGAAGAGCGCGATGCGGGCGTCGGCACCGACGAACGACTCCTCGAGCGCGACGGCGTCCGGTGCGTGCTCCCGAATGAGGTCGGTGACCCCGTCGAAGATCCTCATGAGACGAAGCTCGGGACGTTCCCTGGCGTTTGACGTCCAGCACCCGTGCGCAAGGGCTCTGACACGCCCGCCGCTTTCGTGGACGATCCCGTACCCGCACGCAGCCGTCCCTGGGTCGATGCCGAGGACTTTCACGGGGAGAGGGTACGGAGCCTCTCGGACGACTCCTGCCGCGCGACCCGCGGCGTCGAGCCGACTGCGGCGGAAAGGTCACCGAGGTTCGCGATTGGCCCGCTCAGGCTGGCCTCTCGGACAGCAGGGCGCGACGACGGCCGCTCGTTGCTCCAGCCGCACCCTCCATTTCACGCTACGACGCAACGGCCTCCAGCACGGCCTCGGGGATGTCGAAGTTCGCGTACACGTCCTGCACGTCGTCGTTCTCCTCGAGGCCCTCGACGAGGCGCACGACCTGCTTCGCGGTCGACTCGTCCGCGATCGCCACGGTCGTCTTGGGCACCATCTGCAGCCCGACGGACTCGAGCGCGTAGCCGCCCGCTTCGAGCGCCTCGCGCACGCCGACGAGGTCCTCGGGAGCTGCGGAGACGACGAACGACGACCCGTCGCGCTCCACGTCCTCCGCACCGGCGTCCGCCGCGACGAGCACGAGCTCGTCCTCGTCGACGTCGTCCGCCGTCAGGAGCACGACGCCCCGCCGCTCGAACTGCCAGGCAACCGCGCCGGTTGCCCCGAGGTTGCCGCCGTACTTGGAGAACAGGTGGCGAACCTCGGAGGCTGTTCTGTTCCGGTTGTCCGTCAGCGCCTCGACGAGCACGGCCACGCCTTCCGGCCCGTACCCCTCGTAGACCACGGTCTCGAAGGCCGAGCCGTCCGCGCCCTCACCGGCGCCCTTCGCGATCGCACGCTCGATGTTGTCCTTCGGCATCGAGTAGGAACGGGCCTTCTCGATCGCGTTCTGCAGCGCGAGGTTGGAAGCCGGGTCGGGCCCGCCCTCCTTCGCGGCGACCATGATCGCGCGGGAGAGCTTGGAGAAGAGCTGGCCACGCCTCGCGTCGGCGGCGCCTTTCTTGTGCTTGATCGTCGACCACTTGCTATGCCCTGACACTCATCGCCTCCGTCACCAGCTCGAGAAACCGTTCGTGGACGCGTGGATCGTCCGTCAGCTCGGGGTGGAACGCCGCGACCAGCACGCTGCCGTCCCGGAGCAGCACGGGCTCGCCGTCGAGCTCCGCGAGCACCTCGACGTCCTCGCCGACGTCGCGGACACGTGGCGCACGGATGAAGACACCGCGGAACGGCCGGTCGTCTCCCTCGAGGTCGAGCTCCGCCTCGAAGCTCGCGACCTGCCGTCCGTAGGCGTTGCGCTCCACCTCGAGGTCGGCGAGCGCCAGGTGCCGCCGGTCGAGCAGGATCATTCCCGCGCAGGTGCCGAAGAGGGGCCGGCCGAACGCGCGGATCGCCTCGTCGAGCCCGTAGAGAGAAGCGAGCTTCGCCATCGTCGTCGACTCGCCGCCGGGGATCACGAGCCCGTCGAGCCCGTCCAGATGCTCCGGGAGACGTACCTCCACGACCTCCGCGCCCGCGGCTCGCAGCGCCCGCGCATGCTCGCGGAACGCTCCCTGGAGCGCCAGGACACCGATCCGAGGCCGCATCACCATCGAGATCCAGTGTAGATCCGGAGTGAGCCTAGCCCCGGCGGCAGCCGGGGCTTACCAGCCGCGCACTTCGAGCCGCTCCGCCTCGGGGAGCGAGCTCGCGGAGATCCCGACCATCGGGGCGCCCAGACCGGCGGACACCTCGGCGAGGATCTTCGGGTCGGCGTAATGCGTGGTCGCCTCGACGATCGCCTTCGCGCGGCGGGCGACGTCTTCCGCCCAGCCGTCGCGGTCGAGGTCGACGTCGCGGCCCGACTTGAAGATCCCGGAGCCGACGAACACGCCGTCCGCGCCGAGCTGCATGCAGAGCGCGGCGTCGGCCGGGGTCGCGATGCCGCCGGCGGTGAACGTCACGACGGGCAGCCGCCCGTGCTCCGCCACCCAGCGGACGAGCTCGTACGGCGCGCGATGCTCCTTCGCGGCCGCGTAGAGCTCCTCGTCGCGCAGCCCTTGCAGCTGCCGGATCGCGCCGAAGACGGCCCGCATGTGCGTGACGGCGTTGACGATGTCGCCGGTCCCCGCCTCGCCCTTCGTCCGGATCATCGCGGCCCCCTCCGCGATCCGGCGGAGCGCCTCGCCGAGGTTCGTGGCGCCGCAGACGAACGGGACGGTGAACGCGTGCTTGTCGACGTGGTGCTCGACGTCCGCCGGCGTCAGGACCTCGGACTCGTCGATGTAGTCGATCTCGAGCGCTTCGAGGATCTGCGCCTCGACGAAGTGGCCGATGCGGCACTTCGCCATCACGGGGATGGAGACGGCCGCCTGGATCTCGCGGATCCTCTGCGGGTCCGACATGCGCGCGACGCCTCCGTCGCGTCTGATGTCGGCGGGGACACGCTCGAGCGCCATCACGGCGACCGCCCCCGCATCCTCGGCGATCCGTGCCTGATCGGCGTCGACGACGTCCATGATGACCCCGCCCTTGAGCATCTCGGCGAGGCCGGTCTTGACGCGCAACGTGCCGATCTCGGCCATGCGCTGAGTGTACCGGGGCGCCTCTTCCCCTCAGGGACTAGACGCCCCGTATGGATCAGGTCGTTCGCGCGTCGTCAGGCGTGTCGGGCGCGTCCGGCGTGGTCGGCGGCGGAGGCGTCGTGGCGGGAGGCGTCGTGGCGGGAGGCGTCGTGGCGGGAGGCGTCCCAGCTGGTGGCGGTGCGGTCTCGGTCGACGAGCGCCGCGCGGTGACCGACTCGAGCGACTTCCGCATGTCGCCGAAGCTCTCACCGGCGGCCTGCATGTTCAGCCATGCGCCGACGACGAGCAGGATCGCCAGCACCAGGCCGACCCAGGCCCAGAACGAGCGGTCGATGGCGTCGGAAACGGCCCCGCTCCCCGGCTTGTCGATGAACCGGATCACCACGAAGAGGAGGATGAGGACCGCGAGCGCGCCCGAGATGAGCGAATCCGACACGCCGATCTCGAAGCTCACGTTGGCGAGGCGCAGGCCGTGCCAGACGAGCAGGACGATCAGAAGCAGCCCCGCGAGCACGCCGAGTCCGCCCCACATGTTGTCGACGCCGATGTCGCCGACCTTGAACCACGAGAACCACGAGTCGACGAACAGCAGTACGCCGGCCACCACCATCAGCTTCGCACCGGTTGTCAGCTTGTTGAACGTGTCCATTTTCCGCGCGTTTCCTTTCCCGGGTCGGAGAATGCTCTCGCAATCATGCGCGATTTGTGAGACAGATACGAGCGAAGCGGCGCGACTCCTCTCCCCACAGGCGTCCTTTCGCCTGACCGACGTTGCGCCGTCCTGAGCGGGGGCCCGCCTGGCGGGCCCTCGCCCTTGTCTTCGTTCGCAAGAAGGATTCCGCAGGAGCGGAATCCTGCGCTCGGATCCCCGCCTGCGGCGGGGCACATCCTTGAAGCCGGCTGCTTCGCAGCCGGGCGGCCCGCCATCCCTCATAGCCCCCGACGCGACGAGCCGCCGGACAATCCCGGACGGCACGCTAAGGCACGCCTGTTCGCAAGCAGGATTCCGCAGAAGCGGAATCCTGCGCTCGGATCCCCGCCTGCGGCGGGGCACATCCTTGAAGCCGGCTGCTTCGCAGCCGGGCGGCCCGCCATCCCTCATAGCCCCCGACGCGACGAG
>Ga0081539_10002470_pt1 | contig 26024 bp, 32 predicted proteins | sample TabmetS4T2R2_FD_71023 | JGI IMG/M metagenome (GOLD analysis project Ga0081539, IMG submission 71023) | Tabebuia heterophylla rhizosphere microbial communities from the University of Puerto Rico - S4T2R2 | ecosystem: Host-associated > Plants > Roots > Rhizosphere ...
CCAGCAGGGCCTCGATCTGGGGGCTCATATAGAGCACCGAGTGCGGTTCCTCGGGGCTGAGCGCGTACACCACACCGGGGAGGCGTTCCAGCAGTGCTCCCAGGCTCGCCTCGACGTCGATCAAGCGCCGCTCGAGCTCGCCGCGGGTCGTCAGCTCGGCTCGCAGCTGGATCTGGGTCATCACGAGACCAGCCAGGTCGGTGAGGATGGCCACCTGGTCGGGGGTCCACTCGCGTGGCCGGTGGTCGGCCACGCACACCGACCCCAGGACGTACCCAGAGGTGTCGTCGATCAGCGGGACGCCGAGATAGGCCGCCAGGCCTAGCTCCCGGACCAACGGGTTGTCACGGGCAACGGCGACACGGTCAGTGTCGCCGATCGCCAGGGGCTGGCGGGCGACCACCACGTGCTGGCACAGCGAATGCGACAACGGCGTCTGCCTGGCCGATGCCCACGGCTCGGGCAGCCCCACGCACGCCTTGAAGAACTGGCGGTCGTCCTCGATCAGCGGCACCAGCGCGATGGGGACATCCAGGAGGCGGGCAGCCATCCGGGCCACCCGATCAAAGGCGTCCTCGGCAGGGGTGTCCAGCAGGTTGGTCTGGCGCACGGCGGCCAGCCGACCCGGGTCGGCCAGCACACTGGTCAGCCGGGAAGCCATGTTGCCCCGTCCCCATCGACCGCCGACCGGCTCACGCGACGCTCTTGCTCCTGCACGGACACCAAACCGACCTATCGTCCCAAGGCACGCCACCACAATCCGCAGTTCTTACCAGCCGCCGCTCGACGTCAGGGCGGAACATCGCCCGCAGGGTACTCGCGGACTGCCGGCATGGGGAGGTGCTCGAGCTGCGGGCATCGGCCCGGTCCTGGCGGTCGTCGGCATGCTCGACCGCTTGGGCGGTCACGACCGCATGGAGGCAGGGTTGACGGCCGCCGCCGGTCGTCTGCTGAGGCAGAGACGCAGGGATGGGCCATGTCCCCAGACCGGTTGGTTTCGTCGGTCTGGAGGAGCTGCGGGTCACCGGGGAAGAGGTCCGGCTCAGAACGAGCAGCTGACCGACTGCGGGCCAACCGGCGGGCGGCGAGTCTGCTCGGCGTCGCCCAGCACCTTCTGGTCGGCCGGCCGTTGGCCATGTATGTGGCGTCCGAGGAGCGCTGGCGGTTGCGGGACCGGCTGGGCCACGCAGGTGGCCTGGACGCCGGGGCCTGGGAGCTGCTGGTGCAGCCACGCCAGCGCGAGCCGGTCGCGGTCACCGTGTCCGCCAGCGTCGCCCGCGACCTGGATGGCGAGGTAACGGGGGTGCGCTGGCGGCTGACCGAACCCACCTCGGCCAGTGCCAGCCCGACCGGGGACCCGCCGGCCAGCGCGACCGGGAGGGTGCCGTCGTTGCTGGCCGAGCTGGTGACAGTCGGCCCGCGGCCCGGACCAACCTGATCCGAGGGGTCCTGGCGGCCCCGGTGCTCCAGGAGGGCAGCCCGATGGGGGCCTGCAACGTTGTCACGACCCGCTCCAGGGCCTGGACCGAGGCCAACCAGGAGGCCATCCGCATGTATGCGGCCATGCTCGGCCAGCTGGTCGATTCGGCGACCGACGCCCGCCGCAAGGGTGAGCTGGCCATCCAGCTCCAGCGTGCCCTGGTGTCCCGGGTGCTGATCGAGCAGGCCAAGGGCGTGCTGATGGAACGCTATGACCTGGACGACCAGGCCGCCTTCACCCGCCTGCGCCGCCAAGCCCGGACCTCTTCCCGCAAGCTGGCCGACGTGGCCCGCGACATCGTCGGCGACCACCCCGCTAGCGGCATCCGCACCCCCGAAGCACGGACACAACTGAGCGGAGCGCCTCCTTGAGCTGGAACGGCTCACGTCCTAGGAGGCCGCCACAGCTGCAGGGCAACTCATACCTCTAGCACCGGGCGGGTAGCAGCCGATGCAGGGTGACACTGCATCGCGGCGCGTGTGATCGCCGCGGCGGTGTGCTTGCCCTCGTCTGGGGCTTGTTCGGAACTGAGTCGGCTCAGGTGGGTCCTGGAGCGGTTGCCGGCCCCTCGGTGGCGAGGATGGCGTCGGCGACCTCCGCCAGGTCGGCGCCGACGATCCCGGGCCGCTCGACCAGCGGGTCCAGGATCTTGCCGGGCCGGGCGACAAAGGCGGTGGCGCAGCCCGCCCCGGCCGCGCCGGCCACATCCCAGGCGTGGGCGGCGATCAGCCGCACCTGGCCGACGGCCACCCCGAGCCGCTGGGCGGCCATCTGGTAGGGCTCGGGGGCCGGCTTGAGCCGGCCGACGGTGTCGGCCGACAAGACCAGCTCGAAGCGGTCGATGAGGCCGGCGTGGGTGAGCTGGGCCGTGGCCACCTCTTCGGTGGAGTTGGTCAGCGCGGCCAGCCGCAGCCCGGCGTCGCGCAACCGCCCCAGCGCGCTGGCGACCTCGGGATGGGCGGGGAGCTGGCGCAGCTGGGCGGCGACAGCCTGCTTGTCGTCGTCGGCCAGAGTCACGCCGGCCTGCTCGGCGGTCATCTCCAGGGCGGCCATGGCGTGGTCGCCGAAGGGATGGTAGGTGCCGGTGACGGTGGCGACCAGGGCCGAGGAGACCATCTGGGTGAACCAGGTCACGCGCACGCCCGGATCCCCGAAGATCCGCTGGAAGTGCGGGTCCATGGCGGCCAGGTCGAGCAGGGTCTCGTTGACGTCGAACACCTGCACCCGGCCCATCGTGACCTCCTCGCGCTTCCAGACCCCGATAGCCTCCGCCTATCGTGTGGGGTCGGCAACTGAGAGAGGATCGCGCGATGGCGTACGACGAGGGCCTGGCCACCAGGATCCGTCAGGCGATCGGTGACCGGGCCGGGCTGACCGAGCAGCGGATGTTCGGCGGCCTCGCCTTCCTGGTGCACGGGAACATGGCCTGCGGGGTGCGGGGCCAGGACCTGATCGTGCGGCTGGCCGCCGACGACGCCGAGTCGGTCCAGGGTGAGCCGGGCGTCCGGCCCTTCGACCTCACCGGCCGGCCGATGAAGGGCTGGCTCTTGGTCGCCGCCGACGGCCATGCCGAGGACGACGACCTGCGCCGCTGGGTCGACCGCGGCGTCGGCTACGCCGCCTCCTTGCCACCCAAAGGGCCGTGACCCCGCCGCCGGGCGAGCCGCTGGACCCGGCGGCGGCCGCCGACGAGATCGACCGCGAGATCCGGGCCCTGCCCGATCACCGGGTCCAGCCCGTCCGCGCCGTCCGGCGCGCCTGGTCCAGGCGCCTGCGACCGGCGCCGGCCGAGGCGGCCGTGGCCGTGGCCATGGCGCTGGTCGACCGGCAGCGCTGGGTCGCCTACGAGCTGGTCTTCCACCACCCCGGCGCACTGGACCAGCTCGGTGTCGAGGAGGTGGAGCGGCTGGGGGAGGGGATGGCCGACTGGGGGGCGGTGGACGCCTTCGGCGTCACCGTCTCGGGACCGGTGTGGCGGCGGGGAGGACTCCCGGACGAGGCCGTGCAGCGCTGGGCGGTCTCCCCTGACCGGTGGTGGCGGCGGGCCGCGCTGGTCTCGACGGTGCCGCTCAACCTCAGGTCCAGGGGCGGGACCGGCGACGCCGGGCGGACCCTCGACATCTGCCGGCGGCTGGCCGCCGACGGCGACGACATGGTGGTCAAGGCGCTGTCATGGGCGCTCCGCGAGCTGGTCGTCTGGCACCCCGAGGCGGTACGGCGGTTCCTGGACGACCACCACGAGGTGCTCGCGGCCCGGGTCGGCCGCGAGGTCCGCAGCAAGCTGGAGACCGGCCGCAAGCACCCCGCCCGGCGGGCGACCTGACCCGCGGTCGGGTCAGCCGGCCGACAGGGTGTCGCGCAGGATGCCGAGGAAGTATGCCCAGCCCCGCTGGTGGTCGGGCACGGTCTCGGGAGGCAGGCCGTGGTGGACCAGGCGCAGGGTGGTCGCGCCGGCCTCCTCGACCAGGTCGATCTCCACAGACGTGCTCCCGGGCGCGACCCCGAGGCGGCCGTCCTCCCAGCCGTAGGTGAAGACGACCCGCCGACGGGGGACCAGCTCCACGAACCGGCCGACGACGGTGGCGCCGTTGGGGTGCACCCAGCGCAGCATCCCGCCCGGCGTCGGGTCGGCGGTGGCCTCAGGGCCGACCCACCGGACCAGGCCCTCGGCCGTGGTGAGATGCGCCCAGACCACCTCGACTGGGGCGGCGATGGTGACCTGGAAGGACGCGAGCCTCATGCTCGGCCCTCGGCCTCGGCGGCCTCCTTGAGCGCGAGCAGGGCCGGTCCCCAATAGGCGTCCAGCTCGCGGCGGAGCCGCTCCAGGCCCTCGAGGTCGACCCGGTACAGGCGCCGTCGCCCGTCCACCCGTCCCCGGACCAGTCCCGCGTCCCGCAGGACCTTGAGGTGCTGGCTGGCGGCCGGCTGGCTCAGCCCCGTCCGCTGGGCCAGCTCACTGACGGGCAGCTCGCGGTCCAGCACCAGCCGCAGCATGGCCCGGCGGGTCGGGTGGGAGATGGCGTCGATGGCGGCCTGCATGATGACACCTTAGCTCTTTCGCATATAAGATTCTCTGCATATGAAGTTCCCGTTCCCAGGAGGCCCGATGAACCTGACCCAGCAGGTGGCACGCCGCTACTACGACGCCTGGACCTCGGGTGACCGGCACATCGTGACCACGGTCCTGGCACCGACCTTCTGCTTTACGGCCGGCGACCTGCGGATCGACGGGCGCGACGCGTTCCTTGCCAGCGGGGCCTTTCCCCGAGACGCCACCGTCACCATGGTCGCCGAGGCCTATCAGGACGACGTCGGCTTCCAGCTGTACGACGCCACCCGCGGGGACCGGACCATCCGGGTGGCCGAGCAGCTCACCGTCCGCGACGGGCTGATCACCAGCTCCAACTTCGTGACCGACATGGCGTCCTTCGCGAGCTTCGCCGGGGCGGGCGACCGCGGATGAACCACAACCTCGAGGTGGACCGGTGGTTCGAGCAGGCCGGCCATCCCCTGGACGCGACGATGCGGCGGGCCCGCGACATCATCCTGGGGGCGGACGGCCGGGTCACCGAGTCCATCAAGTGGAAGACGCCCACCTTCGCCTACCGCGGCAACATCGCCAGCTTCAACCCGTCCAAGCGCCTGCTCAGCATCATGTTCCACCGCGGAGCCGAGATCCCGGGCGAGCATCCCCGCCTCGAGGGCGACGGCAGGCTGGTCCGCACCATGCGCTTCACCGGCCTTGACCAGCTCGAGGACGGACGCGCCGACCTGGAGGCCGCCATCCGTGCATGGTGCGACTGGAGAGCGGTCTCGCCGGGGCGGAGCTGAGCCCCGCGCCCCGCTCAGCGGTGTTCGGGGTTGTCGGAGTCGAAGCGGCAGCCGGCGTCCCATTCTGAGCGCTGGTTGCCATGGGCCGGGATCCCCCCGGCCCGCTTGAGCAGCGCCCCCAGGTGCAGCAGGTTCCAGGTCGCGAAGGTGGTGTTGCGGTTGGTGAAGTCGTTCTCGGGCCCACCCGACCCGGGGTCCAGGTACGACGGGCCCGGGCCGGCGGCGCCGATCCAGCCGGCGTCGGCCTGGGGCGGGATGGTGTAGCCGAGGTGTTGGAGGCTGTAGAGCAGGTTCATGGCGCAGTGCTTGACCCCGTCCTCGTTGCCGGTGATCAGGCAGCCAGCCACCCGTCCGTAGTAGGCGTACTGGCCAGCATCATTGAGCAGGCTCGAGCAGGCGTACAGCCGCTCGACGACCCGCTTGGTGACCGAGCCGTTGTCCCCCAGCCAGATCGGCCCGCACAGGACCAGGATGTCCGCGGCCAGGACCTGCTCGTAGATGCCCGGCCAGGCATCGGACGGCCAGCCGTGTTCGGTCATGTCGGGCCAGGTCCCGGTGGCGATGTCGTGATCGACCGCCCGCAGCACCTCCACCGTGACCCCGTGGGCTTCCATGATCGCGCGGCTACGGTCGATCAGCCCCTGGGTGTGGCTGCGCTCGGGGGACCGCTTGAGGGTGCAGTTGATGTAGAGGGCACGAAGGTCGTTGAACCGCCAGAGGTCGGCGTCCGTGCTGGCCTGGTCGGTCATGGTTCTCCTGGCGTCGGGGCTCAGCCGGGGCTGAAGTGACGGACCAGCTCCTGGGCGTAGTAGTCCTCCCAGCGCTGGTCGGGGCGGTGCTCGGTGTACTCCTTGTCCAGTCGCACCAGCAGCCAGGTCAGCTCGCTGCGGACCAGCTTGCCGCCGACCAGCTCCGGCAGCTCCGACAGGGTGACCAGCCAGTTCGCATACCAGGACGCCCAGTCGTCATCGGCCCCGTCGCTGATCCGGAAGACCTGGTGATGGGTCTCGGCCGCCTCGTGCAGCAGCCCGCTCACCCTGGTCTGGCGCTCGTCCATCGGCGGCCTACCCGGGAAAGGGGCTGACGAGCTGGAAGTAGTTGTCGTCGGCAGCCAGCCGCTGAGGATGTTCCCTGCACAACGGCATCGCGTACCCCCTCTGTGGCTGTTACGCACGCCACGTGGCCGTAGTGTGGGCGGGAGTGTACCCCACCGACGCGTGCGGCCGTTTTCACGGGCAGGTCAAGACCGCTGCATCCTTGGATCGTGCGTGGGGTCGGCATACAGCGGCGGGCAACGGTGACTGATGGCTTCGGGGCGCAGTTCGTAGTGCCAGGGCTCGTTGCGGTAGATCTCGCACAGTCCGTACCCGGCGCCGTGTTCGGACAGCCACGCCGTGGCATCGGAGTGCCCGATGTCGACCGCGTCTCCGGACACGTGAGGAGACGTTTCCGCGGTGGCGACCCATCGGGCAGCCTCCTCTTCCGAGCCGTACTCGGAGACCGCCTCGCGAAGTAGCTGGTCCTGGTACTCGGGGGAGCGCCATCCGCTGTTGACGTAGACGTCGATGCCGTCGTCGGCGGCATCTGTCGCGGCTTCGCGCAGGGCCTGGAGCAGATCGGGGTCGAGGTTGGCTACGGCGGGATACTGGTCGTCGAACACGGTCACGCCGTCGGGGAGGGCGCCGTCAGCCTCCGTAGTCGTACCGCCGCGGCCGCCGCGAAGGACGTCGCTGAACGAGGGTGCCGGTGACGATGCTGCCTGATGGACGAGGGTCCCGATGATCGCAGCGGCGACGACGACCAGGCCGACAGCGGTGGGCCTGAGCCTCCTGCGGGTCTTCGGTCGTGCTGCGGTTTGACGCATGCTGCCAGTCAAGGCAGCGAGAGGTTGTCGGCCCGTATGTGGTTTTCGATAGGCCGACGATATGCGCCGGCTCCTAGCATGGGGAGCATGCGTGTGCTGGTCGTCGAGGACGAGCCCTTCATGGCGGAGGCGATCCGCGATGGGCTGCGGCTGGAAGCGATCGCGGCCGACATCGCCGGTGACGGCGACACCGCGCTGGAGCTGCTGAGCGTCAACGCCTACGACATCGCCGTCCTCGACCGCGACATTCCCGGGCCCTCTGGCGACGAGATCGCCGAGAGCATCGTCGCCTCCGGCAGTGGCATGCCGATCCTCATGCTCACCGCCGCGGACCGGCTTGACGACAAGGCCACCGGGTTCGGGCTCGGAGCCGACGACTACCTCACCAAGCCGTTCGAGCTGCAAGAGCTCGTGCTCCGGCTCAGAGCACTCGATCGCAGGCGCGCCCACAACAGGCCGCCCGTGCGGGAGATCGCAGGCCTGCGTCTGGACCCGTTCCGCCGTGAGGTCTACCGCGACGGCCGGTACGTCGCGCTGACCAGGAAGCAGTTCGCGGTGCTCGAAGTGCTGGTGGCAGCCGAAGGCGGGGTCATCAGCGCCGAACAGCTCTTAGCGCGAGCGTGGGATGAGCACGCCGACCCGTTCACCAACGCCGTGCGCATCACGGTCTCGGCACTGCGCAAACGTCTCGGTGAACCCGGGATCATCGCCACCGTGGCCGGCGTCGGCTACCGCATCGACACAGCACCCGGCACCGGACGTGAGGGAGGGGACCGTGGATAGGGCGCCTGGGTTGAGTGTTCGCCTCAAGCTCACCATCAGCTACGCCGGCTTCCTCGTGCTCGCAGGTGCCTTGATGCTCGCCGCCGCGTGGCTCGCCGGCCAGGACCGGCAGTCGTTTGAGTTCCTCCTGCGTTACGTACCCGACGGTGCGATCAGCGCCATCGGTGCCCTGGTGCCCGGGAACAACTCCTTCCTCTTGCGCGCCTTCGCTCCTGCCGCGGCCATCGCGCTGGCATTTCTCCTGGTGTTCGGCGTCGTGGGAGGGTGGATTCTGGCCGGCCGGATGCTCACCCCTCTGACTCGCATCACCGACGCCACACGTGTGGCCGCGAACGGATCGCTGTCCCACCGAATCCGGCTACCGGGCCGCAGAGATGAGTTCCGCGAACTCGCCGACAGCTTCGACGGCATGCTCGCACGGCTCGAAGCACACGTCGCCGAACAGCGGAGGTTTGCCGCCAACGCCTCCCACGAACTGCGCACCCCACTGGCGATCACGCAGAGCCTCCTCGACGTCGCCCGCAACGATCCGGAGCGCGACAGCGGCGAGCTCGACGAACGCCTCCGCGCCGTCAACACCCGAGCGATCGACCTCACCGAAGCGCTGCTCGTGCTCAGCCGCGCCGATCAGCGATCCTTCACCCGGGAACACGTCGACCTGTCCCTCATCGCGGAAGAGGCCACCGAAACGCTCCTCCCCCTCGCAGAAAAGCACGGCGTCACCATCGAGACCGCCGGCGACATCGCCCCCACCATCGGCTCGCACGCGCTCCTGCTGCAGATGACCACCAACCTCGTGCACAACGCGATCGTCCACAACCTGCCTGAACAGGGCACCGTGTGGGTCAGGACCAGCGTCCGCCCCAAGCGTGTGGTGCTCACGGTCGAGAACACCGGCGAGAAGCTCTCACCACAGCGGGTCTCGACACTCACCGAACCGTTCCAGCGCGGCACCGAACGCCGGCGCAACGATCATGCAGGCGTCGGCCTCGGCCTGGCGATCGTCAAGAGCATCACCCAAGCGCACGACGGAACACTCACCAGCACCCCGCGCACTGCAGGCGGGCTCCACGTCACCGTGCAGCTACCGGCCACACCAACGCGCACCGGCAGATCGAACCATCCCGGTTCTGGTTCGTGCACCGGCGTCGGCATGCCGTAGATCGCCACCGAGAGTCCTGGATTGGCCTTCACCCGGATCGGATGAGATCCCGAGTGAATGGATCAGAACGGCGACCTCAGCCGACCCGGTGAGCGACCGGCCCCAGCGTCCATGCCAGCGCAACGTCGCACCGGAAGGGCAACAAGTTCACCCGTAAGCGATGAGGCCCCACGCAGCCCTGGCTTGCTACGGTCCGGCTCACGGTCATGGACCCGATGCCAAGGAGGAGACCGTGGTGGTCGCCGATGTCTCGTTCATCGACATCTTCTGGTCGATGCTGTGGTTCTTCTTCCTGTTCATCTGGATCGTGATCCTGTTCCACGTCCTCACCGACCTGTTCCGCGATCACACGCTGTCGGGCGGGACGAAGACCCTCTGGGTGCTGTTCCTGGTGTTCCTGCCATTCCTGGCCGTGCTGGTCTATGTCATCTCCCGGGGCAAGGGGATGGCCGAGCGGTCCGCGGCCCGGCAGCAGCAGGCCCAGGACCAGTTCGAAGGCTACGTCCGATCGGTCGCCACCGGTGACGGCGCCGCCGCCCCGGCCGACCAGATCGCCCAGGCCAAGCAGCTGTTGGACGCCGGCACCATCGACCAGGCCGAGTTCGACCGCCTGAAGGCCAAGGCCCTCGCCTGACCAGGACATGCCCGAGGACATGAACCTGGAGGTTGCCCACAAGCTGACCGAGCGCGAGGAGACCGTCAGGGAGAGCCGGCGCTGGGAAGAGGTCATCGAGATCCTGGGAGTCCTCATGCTCGCGGTGGCCGCGGTCGCCACCGCCTGGGGTGGCTTCCAGGCGGCCAAGGGGGACGGCCGCCAGTCGATCCTGTACGCCGAGGCGGGCGTGGACCGGGTCCACGCCACCACCATCGCCATCGCCGGCGAACAGCGGTTGGCGTCGGATGCGGCCACCTTCAACGAGTGGCTGCAGGCCAAGCGTGCCAACGACGCGCAGCTTCAGGTGCTGCTGGTGCGCCGGTTCAGCCCGGAATACCGGACGGCGTTCGACGCCTGGCTGAAGACGGCACCGTTCACCACACCCTCGGCGCCGCCGGGGCCTGGCTACATGCCCGAGTACCACAATCCCCAGCTGGAGCAGGCCGAGCACCTGAACGAGGAAGCGGCCGTGACCGAGGAAGAAGGCACCCATGCGCGCGAGACGGCCGAGAAGTACATCGGCGCGACCGTGTTGTTTGCGCTGGTGTTGTTCCTGGTCGCGGTGAGCCAGCGGTTCAGGATCCTGGGCGTGCGCATCGGGGCGATCGCGCTGGCCGCGATACTGCTCGGCTATGCCCTCTATGAGGTCGCCACCCTGCCACGGTTCTAGGCCCCGAGCCGCGGTAGCCGCCATTTGGGAGGACGTCATGGGAGCGCTGGTCGTCAACATGTTCACGTCGTTGGACGGGGTCCTGCAGGGGCCCGGCGCGCCCGAGGAGGACCGTGCTGGGGGATTCGAGTACGGCGGCTGGCAGGTGCCCTACCTCGACGAGGAGTCGGGCAAGGTCATCGGCGACAACATCGCGGGCTTGGAGGCCTTGCTGCTCGGCCGTACGACCTATGAGATCTTCGCGGCCTACTGGCCCGATCAGCCGGCCGAGAACCCGATCGCGGGCCGGCTGAACAGCGTGCCCAAGTACGTCGCCTCGCGGACGCTCGACACCGTGCGGTGGTCCAACTCCAAGCTGCTCCAGGGCGACGTGGCCGGGGCGGTGGCGCGGCTCAAGGGAGAGTTCGGCCGAGTGGACACCATCGGCAGCGGGGACCTCGTGCAGACGTTGCTGCGCAGCGATCTGGTCGACCGGCTGGACCTTTGGGTGTTTCCGGTCCTGCTCGGCAGCGGCAAGCGGCTGTTCGCCGAGGGCACGGTGCCGACCGCGCTGCGGCTGGTGGACTCGGCGGCCTTCCCCACGGGCGCTGTGCACCTCATCTACGAGCGCGCCGGCAAGCCGACCTTCGGCAGCATGGCCTAATGGACGCCATCATCGAGCCATGAGCGAGCGACCTTCGTCCCTGTCCTTCGAACCAATCGCTGACCGCTACGACGCGACCCGCGGGGGCGACCAACGCGGACGACGTACAGCCGTGAACCTGGCCCCATTCCTGGACCCGGCCGCTCCGGTGATGGAGGTTGGTATCGGCACCGGCATCGTCGCGCTCGCCCTGCGCCAGCTCGGCTTCACGGTCGTCGGGGTTGACCTGTCACCGGCCATGGCCCAAGGAGCGCGACGGCGGCTCGGTCCAGTGGTCGCGGTCGCCGACGCCGCGCAACTGCCGGTCGCCGATGCCGCGATCCAGCAGGTCGTGTCGGTCTGGCTGTTGCACCTGGTGGCGGATCGGGCGGTGGTCCTGGCGGAGGTGGCACGCGTCCTGCGGCCCGGTGGCCGATATCTGGTCTGCTCAACCTCGGTACGCGTTCCTCCCCAGGACGAGATCGAGTGGCTGCTGTTCGACATGCGCAACCAGTTGGACCCCACCGGAGGGTGGCGCGAAGACGAGCGCCAGGTGCTGGACGCCGCCCCTCTTGCTGGCTTCACCGTCGTCGACCAGCGGCTCGCCTCGTTGGGCGAGATTCAGCAGTCACCAGCGGAGGTCGCTGACAAGATGGAGGCGAAGACCTGGTCGTATCTGTGGGACCTCACCGATGCGCAATGGCGAACGGTGGTCGCGCCCACCGTCGCGGCCCTTCGAGCGCTCCCCGACGCCCACGTCCAACGCCGATACGACCTGCCCCTGCGGAGCATCGTGCTGCAACGGAGGTGAACTGCCGCGCCTTGTCCAGCGCGGCGCGGAACCTGGATCCGGTGGCTCAGCGGCGGTCAGCTCAGGTCCGCGTCGTCGGGGAGGCGCTGGGCGCGCTCGACCGCGGCCTGCTCCCGGTCGGCAGCTGTCCGGTCCCGATCCCGCTCGGCTGCTGCCCGGTCCTCGGCGGCGGCCGCCCGATCCGCGGCCGCCGCTTCGCGCTCGGCGGCAGCCGCGGATCGGTCGATCACGGTCTCGGAGCGGTCTTGGGCCGCCAGGAGCCGGTCTTGGGCTGCCAGCTGCCGGTCCGACGACGCGATCTCCCGATCGATGACGTCCTGCTCATAGTCGGCCCACTGCTCAATCTCATCGGGACGCCCGCGACGGCCGACCGCCAGCCGGTGGCTCTCGGCCGCCCGATCCCGCAGCGCCGCGGCCTGATCCCGCTGGGCCGCCGCTGTATCCCGCTGGAATCCCGCCCGCGCCCGGTCGTCGGCCAGCTCGTCGCGCCGGCGCCCGGCGCCGTCGCGTTCGCCGGCTAGCCCATCTCGGGCCGCCGCGTCGCTGTCGCGGTCTGCGGCCGCCTGGTCCTGATGATCGGCGGCCTGCTCTCGTTCTGGGAAGGGGCCGTCGGCGCCCATCGCATCTACCCCTCGCGGCGAGACCCCCGTTGCGGTTGTGCTACCGGCTTGGAATGCCGCCGAGCAAACCATACGCCGGATCCCGGCTCGGAACCCCGACCGGCGTCAACGGAGTCTGCCGGTCGGTCCTCGACCGCTACCGGCACCGGCTCCTCGCGTCCTAGGCTCCGAGCGTCGGTCGGCCAAGGAGGACGGGATGGGCTTCGAGCAGACGATGGACGCCATCGCCAGAGGCGTCGAGATCATTGGGATCGTGACCCTCGTCCTGGGCTTGGCGGCGGCCCTCGTCCGTGCTGGGCTGGTCCTGGCCGGCGGCCAGGGTGGCGAGGAGGCCTACCGGATCGTCCGGACGGTCTTCGGACGCAGCATTCTGCTGGGGCTGGAATTCCTGGTCGCGGCCGACATCATCAGGACCGTGGCCGTCCAGCCGTCCCTCGAGAACGTCGCTGTCCTCGGGCTGATCGTGCTCATCCGGACGTTCCTGAGCTTCTCGCTGGAGGTGGAGATCGACGGACGCTGGCCCTGGCAGCATGCCGTCTCCGGGAGGTCAGCGCCGTCGCCGGCGCCACCTGGCTCGCTCGAGCCAGGTGACGAGTGAGCATCCGATCGGGTCAGGGAGGCGCGCCGGGGGCCGCGGTGGCGGCGCTGGCGGCGGGAGGTGTGCGCAGGGCTGTGCCGCGGATCTCCTCGGTGGCTTCGCGGTAGGCCGGAGCGGCGTGGGCGAAGTAGTCAAACAGCAGGTCGACTTGCTCCGGGGTGTAGCGGGCGAGGATCGCGGTGATCTTGTGGCGTGCCGGACCGACGATCTCGTCGATGCGGGCGGTGGCGTTGGGGACCTGCTCGACGACGACCTTGCGCCGGTCGGCGGGGTCGGTGGTTCGGCGGACATAGCCGGCGCGTTCCAGCCGGTCGATCAGGCGGGTGGTGGCGCCGGTGGACATCCCGGTCCTGCTGGCGAGCTCACCGGAGGTGAGGCTGGCGGCCAGGCCGACCTGGCTGAGGGCGTACCACTCGGTCGCGTTCAGGCCGGCCGCCTGGGCCCCGGCGAGGCCATGCAGGCCGACGGCGTCGAGGTACTCGCGGAAGATCAGGTGGCGTTCCTGCGGGTTTGCCATGGCAGCGGCACCTCTCTATTATCTGCATAGAAGCAGATACAGCCTCCGTGCAACTTCTGCCCTCAAGTCTACGATCTTGGGAGAAGCGATGCGGTCCGATGAGCCTGACCAGGTCGAGTCTGCCACGCCGGAGCGAACCGCCGTCCTCGCCGTCGTGCATCGGGACCCACTACCAGGGCAAGCAGGAGCTCGTCGAGAGCCATCGGATCCTGTTCGCGACCTACCTCAAGGGGACGCGCCTGGCGGCGGCGGTGCTGACCGTCCGATTTCCCGGCCCGGGCGTGGCGGTGCTCACCGGACGCGGTGACACCTACAGAGGACCCACGCCGAAGAAGCTGCGCAAGGTCCAGACCTACGTCCTCGTCCGGCAGGCCGATGGCTCCTGGCGCATCGCGGCCTTCCACAACACCAAGCGCCGGCCGCTGCTGGAGGCGATCACCTTCCGCTCCGGCCCTGGCCTCATCCCCGCCCAGCCCTGACCCCTGCCGAGCGTTCAGGAGACCGCCCATGGACACCGTGACCTCCGCCGACGGCACGACCATCGCCTACGACCGCGCCGGGAACGGGCCGCCGGTCATCCTCATCAATGCCGGGCCGACCGACCGGACGGTCAACGCGCCCCTGGTCGACCTGCTCGCCCCCCGCCTCACGGTGCTCAACTACGACCGCCGGGGCCGCGGCGACAGCGGCGACAGCTCACCGTACGCGGTCGACCGCGAGTACGAGGACCTGATGGCCGTCATCGGCGCCGCCGGCGGGTCGGCCCACCTGTACGGCAACTCCGGCGGCGGCATCCTGGCCCTGGAGGCGGCGGCCCGCGGCCTTCCGGTCACCGGCATCGCCGTCTGGGAGCCGCCCTACATCCTCGACGGTGCCCGCCCACCGGCTCCCCGCGACTACCGGCAGCGGCTCGTCGACCTGCTGGCGGCGGGCCGCCGGGGCGACATGGTCGAGCTGTTCCTGACCCAGGCGGCCGGGATGCCGGCGGAGTTCGTCGCCGCCATCCGCCAGTCGCCGTTCTGGCCCTCGCAGGAGGCGGTCGCGCACGCCCTCGTCTACGACGCCGAGATCGTCGGCGACTTCTCCCTGCCGACCGCTCGCCTGGCCGCCGTCAAGGCGCCCACCCTGGTGGTCGACGGCGGCCAGACCTCGTGGCTGACCGCCGCAGCCGACGCGGTCGCCGAGGCCATCCCCGACGCCCGGCGCCGCACCCTGCAGGGCCAGCCCCACAACGTCGACCCGGCCGCCCTCGCCCCCCTCCTGGCCGAGTTCTCCACCGCCTGACCGCCCTGGCGGCCGGGCCGCCGCCCTGCCGGAGGAAAGGAACTGACAATGCGGAAGCTGATCGTAGCCGAGTACGGTCGCTCGACGGGGTCATCCAGGCGCCCGGGCACGCCGGCGAGGACGACGACGGCGGGTTCACCCAGGGCGGCTGGACCGGCCCCTACATGGCCGACCACCGCCGCTACAACGACGACTTCTACCAGACCGCCGGCGGCTTCCTGCTCGGCCGGCGCACCTACGACATCTTCGCCGCCTTCTGGCCGACCGTCACCGACGAGGCTGATCAGATCGCCCGGGCGCTGAACAGCCTGCCCAAGTACGTCGCCTCCGGGACCAGGCCGGAGGTCGACTGGGCGGGGACAACGATCCTCGACGGCGACGTGGCGGCGGCGGTCACCGACCTGAAGCAGCAGCCGGGCAAGCCCCTCGTCCTGGTGGGCAGCGGACAGCTCCTGCAGTCGCTGCAGGACGCCGACCTGGTCGACGAGTACCGGCTGTGGCTGCATCCGGTGGTGCTCGGGGGCGGCAAGCGGCTGTTCCGCGACGGCGGACCCCCGGCCAGCTTCCGGCTCGCCGACAGCCAAACGACCAGCGGCGGCCTGGTCATCCTCACCTATCAGGTGACGTGCCGAGCCACCGTTGACCCTCGGGTCCGCGAGCAGGAGCGGTAGTGTGATCGCCTTGGGGCCATCGGTCTGGGTGTGGACAGCATGCAGGACGACCAGGGCGCACTGGACCGGTGTCGTCGTGGGTGCTGTTCGTCCAGATCATCCCGGAGATCAAACGGCGGCAGATCAAGCGGTGGCTCGATGCCTACGAGGCAACGCTGGGCGATCCGGCCCAAGCCGGAGGCGGCCAGGCGTCGGGGGACGACCACTAGGTCCACGGCGACGGGAAGGGAGGCGTTGCCGGCAACCAAGGTGGCCGCGGCGGGGGCGCGGTGTCATCCCTGGGTTGACAGAATCCCGCCAGCGGGTCACCATGAGCGCATGGAACGACAACCCAGGGTTGACATTCTTGCGTGGGAGCGCACGCTCGGGCACCGGCCTCCGGAGTCGCGCGGCAACATCCGCGACCGCTTCGTCGACAGCGGCATCACCCCCGACCAGGTGCGGGCCGTGCTCGATGACGGTGGTGACGCCCTCTACGCCGCTGCCAGCAGCGGCAGCAAGGACTGGCCTGACCGCTTCGGCGGACCACTCGCCGTGGCACTGCTGGCGGCCGAGGTCAGTGCGCTCTGTGCCCACCTCAACGCGCGAGGCTCGGCGGTGCGGGCCGTGGCCGTCGATGCCCTGCTCGACGACTTCAGCGCCATCGCCGTGGCCGCCCATCTGGGCGTCTCGCGGCAGAAGGTCTACGAGCTCAGCCGAGCCAGCCGCGACAGCTCCTACATCGAGCAGGTTCCTTGGAGGCACCATGAACGACCACCTCACCGAGCTCGTCGAGCTCCCTGACCCGGCCACCCAGCCGCTGGTCCATCCGCTGGACCTGCCCCAGGCGCGCCGGCCATTCTGCATCGCCTGGCTGATCGGCGCGCTGACCAGCCCGCCCATGGGTGCGCTGGCGGCGGTGGTCATCTGGTTCGCCAGCCACAACTACCTGGTGCCGCTGCTCGCCGGCGCCGCCATCATCGGCTTCGGCCAGCTCGCCAGCGGCGTCTACGAGGAGCAGGCGTGGGCGTTCATCCCCCGCAAGCGCCAGGACCGCCAGCGGCCACTGCCGCTGTCCTGGGAGCTGGGATCCGGCCTGGCCCTGGCCGTCGTGCTGGCGCTGGCTCTGCTGCTGGTGACCTTCCGTCTCGACCAGCCGGATGTCCCGGTCCAGGTGCGGGAATTCACCTTCGGCATGGCCGCCGCGGCCGGCCTGCTGGTGCTGATCGACGTCGCCGCCAAGCTCCTGGCCTCCCGCGGCCCAGCGCGCCGGCGGGTCCTGTTCCGGCTCCCCGGGGTCCTCGCCGTGGCCGGAAGCCTTGTGGTCGCCTACGGCGTGCTGTTCGGCCCCGCCGGACCGGGCACGCCGGCGACCGTGCTGTGGGGCGCCGCGACCATGCTGGCGGCCGGGGCCGGCGTCGGCGTCTGGAAGCTCGTGGAGCGCAGACCTCAGCGGCGGGATGGCCGTTGAGCTCGTGGCGCGGGGTGGTCCTTGACGGCGGCCAGGCGGGCGTAGGTGTCGGGTGGGCAGGCCGCTCGAACAGGACCGAACCGGCAGGTGATGCGGTTCGGTCGCAAGGGGCCGAGCTCATTGCGAGCTCGAGGCCTCGAGCCGGCGAGCAGCAGCAGGCGCAGGCTCGCTCCTGCCAGCTCGGCCGCCTGCCCTGGCAGCCGGGCGGCCCGAGCGTTGGTGAGGGCCTGGTCGTAGTGGTGGGCGAGGACCTCGGCCTGGTCGGCGATCCGGTTCCCGGCGGCGCGCTCGAGCCAGGCGGCGGCCGCCCGGTGCTCGGTGACCCTGGCCGCCCGGGGGAGCTGGCCGTAGGCGACCTCGCGGTGAGCCCGTGCCAGAAGGCGTACTCCGTGTCGTCCTTCATCGTGGAGCTGCGGGTCGGCCGGACCAGCTCCCGGCGCTGCAGGTCGTGCAGGCCCGCCCGCACCGTGGCCGCGTCGCGGTCGCCCAGCAGCGCGCCTGCGTGTCACCCGATAGGACGGCCCGATCGAGGAGCGCCTCGTCCGCCCAGTGGAGGTCCTCCAGCACCACGACCAGCGGGCCTGCCTCGGCCACGAGCTCGAGGAAGCGCGCCAAGCCGCGAAGACCTCCTCACGTTCGGCCCTCGCCGGTGGTGAGCCCGCACCGCCCCGCCCGCTCGGGGTCGTCCTCGTGGCCGGGGATGCCGAACACGCCATGACCCCGTCGGAGCGGGCGGTGAACCCGGCCAGGTCGCAGAACAGCACCGTGACGACCTTGCGCTCCTCGGTCGGAGCAAGGGAGCCGAGCGGAGCACCACAGCGACCACAGAACGTGAATCCCTCTGGGGACTCCGAACCGCAGGAGGGACACGTCCGCTTGCCGCCCGGTGTAGATGCCGACCACGTCCGGGCCGGGCGTTCCTGGCCGGCGGCGGCGTAGCATCGGTGCATGGCCAGGCTGGCGCCAGGCCCGCGTCTGCGTGGGCGTGACACCGAGCTGCTGGCGCTTGGCGAGGCAGTGGATCGGACGGCCGCGGGCGGGTCGGCGATCGTGCTGGTCGAGGGCGAGGCGGGCATCGGCAAGACCCGCCTGCTCGCCGAGACGCTGGAGCTGGCGCGCGCCCGGAGCCTGCACGTCGCCGCCGGGCGGGCCGAGGAGCTGGAGCGGACCCGCCCGTTCGGTCTCCTGGCCGACACCCTGGGGTGTGTCTGGTCGTCGCCGGACCCGCGCCGCGCCGCCATCGCCGCGCTCCTGGCGCCCCGCGCCGGCGACCAGGGTCCGATGACGGTCAGCAGCGACCCGGGCCTGCAGTTCCAGGCGGTCGATGCCTTCGTCGACCTGGTGGAGGCGCTGGCCATCCAGCGTCCGCTGGTGGTGGGCCTGGACGACCTCCAGTGGGCCGACCCCTCCAGCCTGCTCACACTGGCCGCGCTGGGGCGGCGCCTGGCCGACCATCCGGTGACGCTCATCGGCTGCCTCCGGCCGGTTCCGCACCCGGATGCGCTGGAGCGCACCGTGGCCGCCCTGCAGGCGGCGGGGGCGCAACGGCTGCCACTGGGCCAGCTCGACCAGCGGGCCGTGGTCGAGCTGGTGACCGAGGCGGTGGCCGCCCAGCCAGGCCCGGGGCTGCTGGCCGAGGTGGCCGGCGCGGGCGGCAACCCGCTGTTCGTCACCGAGCTGGTGGCGGCGCGCCTGCAGGAGGGGGCAGTCCGAACCGTCGAGGGGCAGGCCGAGGTGGCGAGGTCGAGCCTGCCGCCGAGCCTTCGCCTGACGATCCTGCGCCGCCTCAGCCTGCTCCCCGAGGACAGCCTGCAGGCCCTGTCGTCCGCCGCGATCCTGGGATCGAGCTTCGCGCTGGCCGACCTGTCGGCGTTCACCGGCCGCCCGATGCTGGACCTGTCGGCGGAGCTGGCGGAGGCGATCAGGGCGCGCGTGGTGGAGGACGACGGCGAGCGTCTCCGCTTCCGTCACGACCTCATCCACGAGGCCATCTACCAGGACGTCCCCCCAAGCATGCGGCTGGGACTGCACCGCGAGGCGGGCCAGCGGCTGGCCCGGTCGGGCGCGTCGGCCCTGCGGGTGGCGGCGCACCTGGCGCGCGGGGCCACCCAGGGCGACGCCGACGCCATCGCCTGGCTCACAAGGGCGGCACGCGAGGCCGCCCCGCGCTCGCCCGCGGTCGCGGCCGAGCTGCTGGAGCAGGCGATCGAGCTGGCCGACCCGGCCGACCCGGCCCGGGACGCGCTGGTCGCCGAGCGGGCGGGCGCGCTGATGTGGGCCGGGCGCATGCATGACGCCGAGACGGCCTGCCGCTCACTGCTGGACCGCGACCATGACCCGTCGGTCGAGGGACCTGCCCGCATCTGCCTGGCCTGGATCTTCGTCGCCGAGGGCCGCATGCGCGACACGCTGCGGGAGGTCGAGCTGGTGCACCAGTCCGCCGGGCTGAGCGACCAGGCGCGCGGCAGCGCCTGGGCCTGGGCGAGCATGGCGCGCGTGTCGCTGGGCGACCTGGACGGCGCGGCCGCCGCCGCCGAGCAGGCCCGCCCCGCTGCCGCCGCCGCCGGCGACCATGCGACCACCAGCCTCGCCCTCACCTGCCTGGCCGTCGTCAGCGAGTTCCGGGGAGACCTCCGGGAGGCGCTGCGGACCATCGACGAGGGGGCGCGGCTGGCCGACCAGAGTCCGGCCAGGCAGGGGCACCGCTATCCGCTGCACGTGACCCGGGGCCACATCCTCATGGAGCTGGACCGGCTCCAGGACGCCAGGCGCACGCTGGAGACCGGCAGGCGCATCAGCCAGGAGCTGGGCGTGCGCTGGGCATTGGCGAGCTACCAGGTGTTCCTGGGCATCGAGCGGTTCCTGGCCGGCGCGTGGGACGACGCCATCGCCGAACTGGAGGCGGCGATGGACCTCGCGGCAGAGACCGGCGAGCGCTACAGCCTCGCCCTCGGCCACAGCGTCACCTCGCTGATCGCGCTGCACCGAGGCGACCTCCGTGGTGCCGAGGAGGCCGCGACCCGGGCCGCGGGTGAGCTGGCCGACACCGGGCTGCGCTACCGCGCCCACTGGGCCCACTGGGTGGGCGCGCTCCTCCTGGAGGCCAACGGCGAGACCGCCAAGGCGTCGGCCGCGCTGGCCGATGTCTGGGACCAGTGCGCCCGCTCGGGCCTGGTGATCGAGTACCCGGCGCTCGGGCCTGACCTGGTCCGCCTGGCCCTGGCCGTCGGCGACCGGGCACGGGCCCAGCGGGTGGCGACGGCGGTCGCGGACCTGGCGGCCAGCAACGAGGTTCCCTGGCTGACCGGCACAGCGCTGCGCTGCCAGGGACTGCTGGAGAGCAATCCCGAGATCCTGCTCGCGGCCGTGGAGGCCGCTGCACAGGGCTCGCGTCCGCTGGAGCTGGGACTGGCCTGCGAGGACGCGGGCGCGGCCCTGGCAGGCACGGGCCGGGTGGACGCCGGCCTTCCGCCACTGGAGCGGGCCCTTGAGATCTACGAGCGGCTCGAGGCCACCCGCGACCTGGACAGGACCAGGGCAAGGCTGCGAGGTCTGGGCATCCGCCACGGCCGCCGGGGACGGCGTGGCCGGCCGCGGTTCGGCTGGGAGAGCCTCACCCCCACCGAGGAGCGGGTGGTGGACCTGGTGGTCGAAGGCCTCACCAACCCTCAGATCGGCGAGCGGCTGTACGTGTCGCCCCGCACGGTGCAGACCCACCTCGCCCACATCTTCGCCAAGCTGGGCATCTCCACCCGTACCCAGCTCGCCGCCCAGGCGACCCACCGGCAAGCCAGGTGATGGCCGGCGACGCCTATGAACCTGGCGGGGTCGTCGGGCTCAGCCGGCGACGACCGTGAAGCTGGCGGCTGCGCTGCTGCCTGGTCCCGAGACGGTGATCGTCGCGTGGTAGGTGCCGGGGGCGGTGTAGGTGTGGCTGCCGCTCGCGGTATAGAGGCTGTTGATCGTCGTGCTCGTGGCCTCCGTGCCGGTCAAGGTGCCCGACGAGCTGGTCCCGTCGCCCCAGTCGATCCTCGTCGTCAAGCCGGAGCGGGTCGCCCCCGGGGCGGCGACCGACGCCACCGGACCGCCGAACGCCAGCTGGCTGCGGAGCTGGTCCGGGACGGCCAGGTCGATCCGCCATGGCACCTGCGGGGACGCGTAGAAGTTCTGGTTACGGACCTGCCAGGCCGCTCCGCGAGCGGCCAGCCGGGCCTCGAACGACGACAGCGTGCGCTCCGGCGCGGCCACCGGGTCATATCCCGGCGACCAGCCGATCTCCGCGGTCGCCGGCAGGCGGGGAAAGGCCTGGAACTCGACGTCCTGGATGGTGCGCAACGTCTCGGTCCAGATCGCCGCCTCCACGCCGAGGATGTCGGCGTCGGTGACCGCGGGCAGCGTCACCTCGTCGGCGGTGCGAGCCGGGATGTAGGACCCTGGGTCGCTGGTCGACCCTGACCAGTTGTAGAAGTCCGAGACGTCCCGGACGCCCGCCCAGTCCAGTCCCAGCGGGCTGCCAGGGAACTGCCGCATGTCGAGGTAGGTGTGGCCGGCCGGGGACATGACGACCTGCATGCCCTTCTGCACCGCGACGCGGGCGGTGTCGCCACCGGGGCCTGCGGGATCGGCGTTGTCCCAGAACTGGGCGACCGCTGGTGGCGCGCCGGGCCGGTCGAAGCCGGCCGACGAGATCTCCGCCCAGCCCATCACGGTCTTGCCGCGGGTCTTCACGATCTGGCTCTCCCGGTCGACGAAGGTCTCGTACTGGTCGGCGGTCAGCAGCGAGGCCGGGACCTCGTCGCCGCCCAGGTGGTAGTAGGGCCCGGGTGACATCGCCGTGAGCTGGGTGATGATGTCGGTCAGGATCTCCCAGGTGTGGTGGCTGTCGGGGCACAGCGCGCTGTGGCCGACGTCGTAGCTGAGGTTCCACACCGGCGGCCTGCTGGCACCACAGTTGATGTCCGGGTAGGCCGGGTACGGCGGAGTGGGCCCGGTGTTGTAGGACATGATGATCGCGTTGTTGTGGCCGGGGGTGTCGACCTCCGGGACCACGGTCATGTAACGGTCGGCCGCGTAGCCGACGACGTCGATGTACTCCGCCTGCGTCCAGTGGCCGCCGGGGTCGTTGCCGGCCGAGAACTGTGATCCCAGGTCGGTCAGCTCCGGCCGGCCCTCGATGGCGATGCGGAAGCCCTGGTCGTCGCTCACGTGCAGGTGCAGGATGTTGATCTTGAAGGCCGACGCGCCGTCGATCAGACGCTTCACCGCCGCTGGTGACGCGAAGTGCCGGCCGATGTCCAGCATGACCCCGCGGTAGGGGTAGCGGGGATGATCGGTGATCTGGACGGCGGGCATCGTCCAGGGACCAGGCTGCACCGTCGAGCTCTCGATCCACGGCGACAGCAGCTGACGCAGCGTCTGCACGCCATAGAACAGCCCGGCGGGCGCGGAGGCCCGCAGCTCGACGCTGCTGGAGGTCACCTCGAGGCGGTAGCCCTCAGGTCCGGGCGCCGCACCGCCGGCAACGGAGAGGACGATCGCGCCGCGGGCCGTGGCGGCGCCGCGTCCGGTCAGCACGGGCAGCGGGTACCCGGTCGAAGGTCGCAGGATGGCGGCCAGCTGCCGCGCCACGGACAGGGCGCCGCGTCCCCCGAGGGCGACGATCCGCGTGCCATGGCGGAGGGTGAAGAACTGGCCGGGCACGGTCGTCATCGAGACCGGTACCGGAACAAGCCGCGGCGGAGTGGTCGGGACGACGTCGGCCCTCGTGGCCCGTCCCCCGACGCCCAGCATCTGCATGCACATGACCACGGCGGGCAGGATACGCGCCAGCCGCACCATGCCGCGGCGCGGTGCAGGTTCAAAAGCAGGTCCTTGACCCGGGCGGTGCCGGCTGCCTGAAATTGGGCGTCCGACGATGCGGGGGAGGCGGGGGAGGGCCAGGTGGACGCTGCGGAGGACGGGCCCCGCAGGTTGACCACGGCGATGCGGGTGGTGCTGATGGTCTTCCTGGCCCTGGCCGGGCTCGCGTTCATCCTGCTGTACCTGCGCAGCGGGCATACCGCCAGGGAATTCGCCTGGACCATCAAACCGGAGATCACCGCCGCGTTCCTCGGCGCCGGCTACGGCGCCGGCTGCGTCCTGGTCGCGGCCAGCCTGCGGCGGCGCCCATGGACGGAGGTGCGCGTCGGCATCGGGATTGTCCTGCTGTTCAGCACGATGATCCTGGTCGCTATGCTGCTTCACCTGGAGCGGTTCCACTTCGGAGCCGCCAACGGCGCCATCGCGCGCCTGGCCGCCTGGGTGTTCCTGGCCCCGTGGGTGTTCGCCCCCGCCTGGCCGTGGCCGCTGACCTCCTTGACCGCCCAGACCGTCGGGAGCTGGCTGGTTCCGATCGGCCTGGGCAACCTCGCCGTGCTGCGCGAGGGTGACCTCCAGCGGGCTCGGGTGCCCGCCCTGACCTCGGTGGTGTACGGGCTGCTCCAGTTCGGCGCCCTCGCCCGCTTCGGCGACCAGGTCCAGTGGCACGAGGCGGGCGCCTGGATCTGGGTCGCGCTGCTGCTCAACGCGATCGTCACCGGCGGCTACCAGCTGCTTGCCACCGCCGGCGGGACCGCCCAGGGGCAGCCCGCGATCATCCGCTGATGAGTCGTTCGCGGTCGAAGATCGCTGCCGTGAGCTGCCAGCCGAGTCCGTTGCCGAGCAGCAGCGCCCCCGCCAGGCCGAGGGCAAGGCCGAGCGTCGGGTGGAGCACGTCGAAGGCGACCAGCGCCGCGACCACCGCCGTCGGGAGGCTCGCGAGGATGCTGAGCTGCTGGGCGACCCGGAAGTCGCTGGCCCGGGCGGAGATGGCGATGCCGACCCAGATCGACCAGCCGGCCAGCAGCGGCGTGAACAGCAGCTGGGCGACCAGGTCCGGGCCGCGCAGGAGCGCTCCCACCACGGCCGGACGCGCGAACAGGGCAACGCAGGCGAGGAAGACGGCATAGACCGCATAGGCGACGGCGACCGAGGGGAGGAGTGCCGCCAGCGCCTTGCCCAGCAGGAACTCCTCGCGGCGGATCGGCGTGGTGAGGACCGGCTCGAGCGTGCCCTGCTGACGCTCGCCGACCACCGCGTAGGCGGCGACCGCCGCCGGCACGAGCGCCGGGATGCCCAGCATGTACAGCAGCAGATGCTCGTGGCTGAGCTCACCCGCCGCCGACGCGGGCAGGGCGAAGACGACCACCAGCGGTTGGACGAGGAAGATCAGCGGGAAGATCGCCATCGTCCAGATGATGAAGCCGTTGTGCCGGTACTCCCGCAGCTCCTTGCGGAGGATGGCCCGGACCCGCCTGCTGTGCACCCTCACCCCTGGCCCGCCTCCTGGTCGTGGTCGATCAGCTCCAGGTAGACGTCCTCGAGGGAGTGGTGCCGCTGGGAGATCGACAGCACCTCGGCACCGGCCGCCACCAGCGCCCGGGTGACGGCAGGTGCGGCGACCACCTGCTCGGACACGCTGAGGACGTAGGTGGTGGGGCCGTCCTGGCGCCAGCCGTCGACGGCCGGCAGGCCGGCGAATACCGCACCCGGATCGGGAAGCGGGGCGAGGACGCTGACCGTGAGCGTCCGGGTGAACAACTGCTCGCGTAGCTCGGCGGGCCGGCCGATGGTCCGCAGGGTCGTGTTCAGGATGGCGACGCGGTCGCAGAGGCGTTCGGCCTCCTCCAGGCGATGGGTCGTGAGAAAGATCGTCACGCCGCCGCGGCTGAGGGTGGCGATCAACTGGTGGACGTCGCGGGTGGCGACCGGGTCCAGGCCGGCGGTGGGCTCGTCGAGGAACAGCACCTCCGGGTTGCCGAGCAGCGACCTGGCCAGGGCCACCCGCTGGCGCAGCCCCTTGGACAGGGTGCCGCAGGCGTGGTGGGCCCGGTCGGCCAGGCTGACGGCCCGCAGCGCCCGGTCGATGCGATCGTCCGGGTCGGGTAGCTCGTAGAGGCCGGCAAAGCACTGGAGGTTCTCGGCCACGCTCAAGCGCAGGTACAGGCCTGGTGACTCGGGCATGATCGCGATCCGCCGGCGGATCTCGACACCGTTGTCCGGGGTCAGCGGGATCCCACTGATGAACGCGGTGCCTGCCGAAGGCGAGAGGAGGGTCCCGAGCGTCCGCACCATCGTGGTCTTGCCGGCGCCGTTGGGGCCGAGAAACCCGAACACCTCACCGTGTCCCACCTCGAAGGAGATGTCGTCGAAGGCGACGCGGTCGCCGAACCGCTTCGACAGCTGCTCGACCGAGAGCGCCGGAGCAGCGCTGTCCCCAGCAGGCGACATCCGCACCTCCCGGTCGCTCACCACCCTGCTCCCTGGTGCATTGTGCGGCGGTTGGCTCAGTCGAGCGGGCTGAAGCGGTGGTTGGGGCGACCCAGCAGCTCCGCGGGGAGGACCCGGGAGGCGAGCTGGTTGGCGGCCAGGGCGGCCAGGAACCCGGTGACCGGCATGGGGTGCAGCTCCTGGAGGGCGGCCCGCGACTCCAGCAGCGCCACCGGCCAGTCGTCGGGGGGACCCTCGGTCACCCAGTAGAGCTCGTCGCCGTTGTCGGTCCGCCCCAGCGGCAGCACCCCGCCCGCATCGGGGAACGCCGGCAGCGGCAGCCGCTCGGGGAACCGGGCTCTCGTCTGGCGGTAGCCGGCCAGGACCCGGTCCTTCTCGGCCAGCAGGTTGCCGTCCCGGCCGGTGGCGAAGGGGTTGAACAGGTACAGGAAGTCGTCGACGGTGCCGGAGCCGTACACCTCGGTGAAGGCCTTGAAGTCGGCCGGCAGCCCGGTCCCCAGGGCCGCCTCGACCGCCGCCCAGCCGTCGGCCCGGCCCGGCTCCACCGGGTCGGCCGGTGGCGGCAGCAGCTCCCGCAGCCGTTCCAGCATGGACGTGCTCCTCTCGGCGCGCGGTCGGCCGGTCAGGTGGTCGTCCTCCTGACCGGGGCCTCGGGGGTGTTGGCGATGGTGACGTCCAGGCGGAAGCCGTGGTCGCCGG
>Ga0081539_10002471_pt1 | contig 26022 bp, 17 predicted proteins | sample TabmetS4T2R2_FD_71023 | JGI IMG/M metagenome (GOLD analysis project Ga0081539, IMG submission 71023) | Tabebuia heterophylla rhizosphere microbial communities from the University of Puerto Rico - S4T2R2 | ecosystem: Host-associated > Plants > Roots > Rhizosphere ...
GAAAATGAAAGGCCATATGGCATTCGTCCTCGTCCCCGAAATACGGCAGGACGTCCGCTGGCCACTGATTCGCCTCGGCCAGAAACATGCGTGCCTCGTAGTGCTGGTCGAGGAGGCGCCGCATTTCTTTCAGCACGGCGTGGGTCTCGGGGAGGTTCTCGTTGATCGTACCCTCACGCTCGCACAGGTAGGGTATGGCATCCAGGCGCAGGCCATCCACGCCGATGTCAAGCCAGAAACGCATGACCCGGAATATAGCCTTTGAGACCTGCGGGTTGGCGTAATTCAGATCGGGTTGATGCGAGAAAAAACGATGCCAATAGTAGGCTTCTGCCACCGGGTCCCAGGTCCAATTCGACTTTTCCGTATCCAGGAAGATGATCCTAGTCCCGGCATACTTCGTATCCGTATCGCTCCAGACATAGTAGTTCCGTTTGCGTGAACCAGGCTTGGCACGCCGTGCGGCCTGAAACCAGGGATGCTGGTCGGAGGTGTGATTCACGACCAGCTCAGTGATGACCTTCAGACCATACGCATGCGCCTTTTGGACGAACACCTTAAAATCGTGCAAAGTGCCGTAGTCAGGGTGCACAGTGCGGTAGTCCGCAATATCGTAGCCATCATCACGCAGGGGTGAAGGATAGAAGGGCAGGAGCCAGAGGGCCGTTACGCCGAGATCACGCAAATAGGGTAGCTTTTGGATAAGTCCTTGAAAATCACCGATGCCATCGCCATTGCTGTCATAAAAGGCCCGCACATGGAGTTCGTAAATGATGGCGTCCTTGTACCACAGGGGATCTGACTGCGTCTGAGGAAGCCGTCGGTGTCTCATAGGTCTTGGTACTCCTTTCCCGCCTGGTGCGGTTGTGTGCCCGGTTCTGCCTCAGCGACCACGGCACAATATGATGTGGCCGCTCCTTCTTGAGGAAAGTGTACCCCTACCCAGAGTGCAAATGGAATGCCATATGTGCTAGGACTATCTGGGCGCATATTTCTAGGGATAGCAATAGAGACTGACATGCACCATGGAGGGTCGCTCTCTCAAAATGAGAGGGTGGGTTTGCCGACTTTTGCACTGTCAGGGAATATCCGCAGTGTTATGTGATACATTAGTACGCATGCGCTGCCTCTGGCCTATGCAGGGCAGGCGTGACGGGCGCAGGTTTGGACGGCGGCTAGGGACCCCGTTCTGGGTCTGAGATCAGAAGCACATGGAAAGCATGCACCACGCCCGGCACATAGCCCAACAGGGTAAACATGAGATTGAGCCAAAATTGGCTTCGCAAACCGACGGCACAAAACACACTGAGTGGCGGCAATACAGTAGCAAAGATCACTTGCATGGGACCCGAAATCATGGCAGCCATGGAGCACTTCTTTCTGAGGGCAGAGGTCGTGCAAGCAGACTGGTTCCTGGACAGTTTGCTGGCTTTCCCTTCACCTAAAATGCAAATTCTATACCACAGCGCCCGACTGCCCCAGACCTCGCACCTATAGAAAGCTTAGAATCAAGGAGCAAGTAGCCTATGCCAAAGCTCTGGCTGATTGCCAAGCGGGCTTCTCGGACTGCCCAGCTCGACCTCGTCGTGCTCGTCGCCGGGGAACTCGCCGTCGCCTTGGGGAGTGTGGTCCTGTTCGGATGGTACACACACAGCCCCTGGTTAATCCAACTGCGGCCGACGTTCGCCCCGATGCAATACAACGCCGCCCTGAGTGTACTGCTGTGTGGCCTTGGGCTGCTCGCGTTGTCTTGGGAGCGGGTACGCCTCGAGATGATCTGCGGCATCGTGGTGGCTGCCATCGGGCTTTTGACGCTGTACGAGTACCTCTTTGGGCTGAGTTTAGGCCTGGACCAGTTCTTCTTGCAGCCGTTTACCACGGTGCGTACTTCGCACCCTGGACGGATGGCGCCGCAGACGGCGCTGAGTTGCTTCCTGACTGGGACCGTGCTCGTGGTCCTGCGCCTGCCGGCTCGCCATGGGCTCGTCCGGCTCCTCCCCGCGCTGTTGGGTTTAGCGGTAGGGGGCCTGGGATTCGTGGGCGTCCTCGGATACCTGACGGGTGTCCCAACGGCATATCAATGGCCACCGTTCACGGACATGGCGGTGCTGTCTGCAGTGGGGAGTATCATCCTAGGGGTGGGCGTGACGACGGCTGCCTTGCGCCACTATCGAGCGGACGCCAGCGGGCCCTCACCGCGCGCCCCAGTGCTCGTGGGGGGGCTCGTCACCGTGCTCACTTTAGCCCTCTGGCAGGCCCTGCTGGCTCACGAGTCGGTGCTCGTCAGGCGCACGGTGACGCTGGCCACGACGAGTGTCCAGGATGCTATTACCGAGCAAACCGTGTCACGTCTCCGCTCCCTGGAGCGGATGGCACAGCATTGGGAAAGCTGGGAAATGCTCTCCCCAGAAGTCCGGGAGCAAGACGTGGCGCTCTTACGCCGCTATGACCCCTATTTGCGGGGCGTCGTGTGGGTCGATGCCGACTTCTGGCCCCATGCGCTCGGCCCTCTGGCGGACGAGGGGGCGTTGGGTGACCCCTATAGCGACGTGCCGATACGCCAGCAGCGGCTCCTGTCCCTGGCCCGAACGACGCAGGAAGCGCAGGTAATACGGGTCGCAGACCCTGGCGGCACGCAAGAACTCTGGATGGTGGTACCTCGCGTCACCGGGACCACGTTTAAGGGGTGTCTCATTGGGATGCTCCGCTTGCAACCCTTCCTCACCTCCATCGCGACTGCGGTAGTCGAGGACTTCGCTGTCGTTGTGCTCGATGGCGCGGAACCCATCTATGCCCGTCATCAGACCACCACGCAATATAGAGATACGCTACGCCAGGAGGTCGCCATCACCCTGCCCGGGCTGACCTGGCGGGTGTGGATTTGGCCAACGGTCGGGGCCATCCTGGCCGATAAGTTCTCGGCACTCCCCTTCGCCGTGTTCCTCATGGGCCTCGTGACCATGGTTTTGCTGGCCTCCCTGGCCTATTTTGCCCAGACAGCCCAGGTGCGCGCCACCCAACTGGCGCGCACCAATGATGCCCTCACCAAAGAAATCAGCGAGCGACAGCGCACGGAAGTGGCGCTCCGAGACTCCTACCAGTTTCTCCAATCAACGCTCGATGCCCTCTCTGCCAGTATTGTCATCCTGGAGGAAACCGGGACGATTGTCGCGGTCAATGCCGCCTGGCGTCATTTTGTGCTGGCCCATGACCTCTCTGCCGCTGCCCATGGCGTCGGGACGAATTACCTGGAGTTCTGCCACGCCATCAGCAGACGGGTAGGGACCGACATCCAGGAGTTCCTCACCGGTCTCCGGGCGGTGATGGCGCGCCAGTGTCCGACCTTCTCCTGGGAGTATGCCGGCCATGGTTCGTCCGAGGCGTCCTGGTTCCTCCTACAGGTGACGCGCTTTGATGAGACTGAAGACGGACGGGTCGTCATCGCCCATGAGGATATTTCGGAGATCAAACGGGCCGAGGATGCGATACGGCGCCAACAGGAAGTGCTGCATCAGAGTGAGAAGCTCGCGGCCCTCAGTGGGCTCCTGGCCAGCGTGGCACATGAACTCAACAACCCCTTGGCCGCGCTTATGGTGCAATCGGACTTGCTCCGGGAGCAGGCCATGGACAGCAACCTGACCGAGATGGTGACGGAGATTCATCAAGCCGCTGTACGCTGTGAGCGCATTGTGCGGAATTTCCTCTCCCTGGCGCGTCCCAACACACCAGAGCGCACCCGTGTGCAGCTCAACGACGTGGTCCAGGAGGCTCTGCAACTGCTGCGGTATACACTGCAGCTCGATGAGATCGATGTCGTCCAGCAGCTAGCAGACGATCTGCCTGTGCTCTGGGGAGACCCGCATCAATTGCATCAGGTCGTCGTGAATCTGCTTACCAATGCACACCAGGCTCTGCGTGAGACTCCGCCGCCGCACCAGCTCGTCCTCACGACGCAGTACAACCCGGCGCAGCAGGAGGTGCGACTTGAGGTGTTGGACACCGGGCCAGGGATCCCGCTGGCACTCCAGGCCCGCATCTTCGAGCCGTTCTTTACGACAAAACCAGCCGGGGTCGGCACCGGACTGGGGCTGTCGCTGTGCCAGAGTATTATTGCTGGTCATGAGGGCATCCTCCAGGTGGAAAGTTCCCCCGGCGACGGGGCGCGCTTCGTGGTCATATTGCCCATGGCAGCCGAACCGAGCCCAGAACCCCCAGCGCCTGAGCCTCTCCCATCGACCATCGTGACCGGCAAGGCGATCCTGGTCATCGATGACGAAGTAGGCACGGCAAAGGCGCTCGTGCGTTTATTCCACCGTGATGGCCATCGTGTCGACACCGCGGCCAATGGGCACCTGGCGTTGGCTCAGCTCCGGCAACGTCCCTATGACCTCATCTTATGCGATTTGCGCATGCCAAAACTCGATGGCCCAGGGCTCTATCGCTCCCTGGCGCAGGATCAGCCGCAACTCCTCCCCCGCTTCATCTTCGTGACGGGCGATACCTTGAGTCCGGCGGCGAAAGCGTTTCTTGAAGATAGTCAGGCGCCGTACCTGGTGAAGCCATTTCATGCCGAAGAGGTGCGGCGGGTTGTGCAGCACGCCCTGCACCGCCTCGCGGGCCTGTGACAGGCGTCTCAGCGCAGGGGGTGCTGAAGCTGCGCGCTGCCGGCCTTATTCCTGGAGACGTGCCAGGGCACACAAGGCGGTGCCCAAGAGGTGTTCGTCCTTTGGCACCGCCTGCATGTCCAGAGTGATTGGCCCCAGCGTCACCTCTTGGCTGAGCGGCTCCAGGAAGATCGGTTCGACATCCAGCACCAGGGTAGTGCAGGTGCCGCGCAGATCGAGTAAAGACGCCGGCGTGTTCACCGTCCGTGGCGGGATCGGGGTAGCACTGCCAGCCTCGGGGGTTGCTATCCCGGCCAGCACGCCAGTAGCGGCGAGTTGGCCAAGCTCATTGACGGTCAGCGCTTCGACGGTCAGCCGGCCGGCGAATGTGCCACCATGCCTCAGACGCCCCGTCACCGGCATCTGCGTCAGCACACGCTTCACCCCCACAACCTCGCTATGCCCCAGCGCGACCGCACACCCCACCGCAAGCACCACAAGCAGCAAGAACATCAAATGTCGTGGCATGGCAATGTCTCCTTCCGCCAGATACATCATTGTAAGGGGACAACACAATGCTCACGCAAAATCTATACCATACGGGGTTATGACAGCCTCCCATATAGGGATAGCGGCAGTAGCGAAACCAAGCCACCAGCCCAGGCGGTACCGCGCCGATGACTCGTGCGTCATTACTTTGCCTCCATAGCCTCCAGCGTCCACGCCACCACGTCGAGTCGCTGTGCGAAATGCAGCAGCGGCGCGCGTGACGGTAGCCTGAGCTGCAGCGGATCGGTCATGGTGTTGCGCGTAATGTCGGCCTCGGCTGGTTGGAGTGGCCACTGCGCATGATGGATGTTGCCGCGCCAGACCCTGCCGCGGCGATCGGCGGCGTAGAGGCAGTAGCGCTCAGTCAGCCAAGACTCGAGTGAGTCGATGGCTGCATGCGAGACCGAGCCGCTCGGGCGGTAGCGCCCGGTGAAGGCGGCACCCGGCGCGCCGCGGTGGGTGCGCGTGCTGGTATACCGCACTGCGTCACCGTCGCTCTCCGTCTCCATGGCTGCATCGTAATAGGGCAGAGAAAACAGGGTACGGGCGCCGCGCACGGCGAACGGATTGCCGGCGTCCAGGCTGAAGAACCAGACGCCCGGCTTGCCCTCGGTGGTCACATAGGTGCGGACGTTGAGTTCGGGAAACGCAGACAACCAGGGCAGGGGCGGGACCAGGCGCGGCCGCACACCGGCCATGCGGAAGGGTATGATCCCAAGCCAAGCAGCCCCATCGAAGGTCTCCAGGGTCAGTGCGGGCGGAATGGAAGGGCGCAACAGCGCTGGAGGCACCGGCCAATGCATGAACAGCAGATCGTGCCACTGCATCGCCAGCACCCATGGACGGTGTGGCAGGGGCCAGGGCCGGTGCGCGGCGCTCGGGAGCTCCATCGCTACTCCTCAAAAATTTGGCCGATCTTTACCGGGCTTGACTCATGCTCCCCTGCTGTTGTGTGAGCTGACGTGCCATTTGGAGATGCTCCTGTAGGGTAGGTAAAGTCTTGCTAGCAAAGGCTTTGATATCAGCGTCTCTCCCCTCGTTGGCTTCTGTCGTGAAGAGCTGCACAGCTTTTTCATGGTCCGTGACCATGTCACGCGTATACTCGCGGTCAAAACTCGTCCCGCGCTTCTTGGCGAGCGTCGCTGCAGCCTTCTGATGCTTTTTATCTACTTCCTTGGGTATGGAGATGTTCTTGGACTGTGCTAAGGCCATCAGCTCCTGATTGGCTTTGGTGTGATCGCTGGCCATCCGCTGGCCAAAACGTTGCACCTCGGGATTAGTTGACCGCTCTGCGGCCATTTGTCCCAGTTGGACTTCGGCGAGACCATCGCCGGCCGCATGCCGCAGAAACTGCTGATCCTTGTCACTCGCCTGCATTGCCTGCCCCACAGCGGCTCCCGTCAGCCACCACCCGACGCTCACCGCGAGCACTACAGCGCATACTATCGCTCGTTTCATTGGATACTCCTTATCTTCGTGCTTGGCACACGATGCTTGCTATTTTGTCTCTCTAACCCGGAACTGCACCGGCAGAGTTATCGCATGTAAAAGCAAAAAATATGCCAGTCAAAGCCAATGGGCGACCGTCCTCAGCATAGTCATAAAAGTAACTACTGGCATAGATCTTGCTCTCTGTTTCTTTGACCGGTTCAGCCGTATACCCCAGAGTCGGAGGAAATGTATGCCAACGGAGATCGAGCGCGAAGAGGTATGTCGAATGGTGGAAGATGGGGCGCAGCTTGTCGAGGTCCTCCCTAAGGAAGAATATGAGGCCGAGCACTTGCCCCGGGCGATAAATATCCCACTGCAACAGCTCGATCGCCAGACCACTGCTGCACTCCAGCAGGATCAACCAGTCATTGTCTACTGCTATGACTCGCAGTGAGACCTCAGCCCCCGAGCTGCGGGACGGCTCGAAGGTTTGGGATTCACCCAGGTCTTTGATTATGTTGCCGGCAAGGTGGATTGGTTCGCCAACGGTCTGCCACGAGAAGGGAAACGCGCCGATTCGCCCCAGGTTGGGGATCTTGTCCGACGTGATGTTCCCGTCTGTTACCTCAATGACCGCGTTGGCGAGGTCTTGCAGCGTGTGCAGACGGCCGGCTGGAACCAATGTGTAGTCGTCAACAGCGCGGGTATCGTGCTCGGGCTGCTGCGCGGCGAAGCCTTGCATGCTGCTCCCGAGGCTCCCGTTGCACTGGCTATGGAGTCAGGTCCAACTACGATCCGTCCCAACCGTTCACCCAGAGACATCCGAGAGTACATGCGACAGCACGGCGCAGCGAGCGTAGTGGTGACCGCGCCCACTGGGCAACTCATAGGCATTGTGGAGCGGCAAGACATCGAACGTTGCCTTGCACCTGCCGTGCAGCCGCACCAGGGCAGATACCGCCCACAGCGCAGGACGCCAAGCGTCGAAATCGGCTATAAGCTCGCCTGCGAAGAACACAGCCCGAGTGCCTTGGTGTGCTATGCCAAGGAGGCGGAGGCCGCCGGCTTCACATTTGCTATGCTCTCGGATCACTATCATCCCTGGATTACCGAGCAGGGCCAGAGCCCCTTTGTGTGGAGCATCATTGGCAGCATTGCCCAGGTAACTGAGCGGCTGCGGGTAGGCACTGGCGTGACATGTCCCCTCATTCGGATGCACCCGGCTATTGTGGCTCAGGCAGCCGCGACTACGGCCGCGCTGCTGCCAGGGCGCTTTATGCTTGGTGTGGGGACCGGTGAAAACCTCAACGAACACATATTTGGCGACTACTGGCCACCGGGGGCGACACGGCGTGCCATGCTGGAGGAAGCCGTGGCCCTCATCCGCCGCCTCTGGCAAGGTGGCCTGCGGAGTCATCAGGGCCAATATTATACGGTTGAGAACGCTCAACTGTACACCCTGCCGGAGCAGTTCCCCCCAGTGCTGGTCGCAGCGAGCGGGACGCGCTCGGCCCATATGGCAGGCCGTCTCGGGGACGGCCTGATTACGGTGGGGGTCCACGCTAAGCTGGTTGACCACTTCATTGCCGCAGGCGGTGCTGGGAAACCGCGCTACACTGAACTCAATGTCTGTTGGGCCCCTGAAGAAGCTGAGGCGCGACGCTTGGCGCATGCGCGGTGGCCCATCGCCGGCATGCAGGGCGCGCTCCTCTCAGACCTCAGACTCCCGTCCCATTTTGCACAAGCTGCTAGCACCATCACTGAGGAGGAGATCGCGCAGGCGGTCATCTGCGGTCCGGATCCCGCACGTCACATTACGGCAATCACACAGGCGGCCGAGGCGGGTTATACGCACGTCTGGATCCACCAGATCGGGCCGGATCAGGAAGGTTTTTTCCAGTTTTACGCCCAGGAGGTTTTGCCCAAGCTCCGTTAGTCGTTTAAATGCAGCAAGGAGAAGTGGCTGCCGAACACGGTACCGCCGCTCCGCCAGGATCCTGGTGAGTTCATGGTCAAGACGGGAGAAGAAGCGCTGCCAGACTCGGTGCGTCGGCGCATCCCACAGGTGGCTGAAATGGGGGCGGCCCGGACCTTGGCCGTCGGTTACGGCCTGACCTTTGGTAGCCTCTACACACTGCTCCGCCCGCAAGGGGGCTCCCCATTCATAGATGGCGTTATCCTGGGGATCGCCAACTGGGCTACTGGGTGTCTGGGCTGGCTACCAGCCTCAGGGCTCATGCCTCCTGTCTGGCAGCAGAAAGCCTCACAGGCCATTGCCCCTATTGCTGAGCATGCGTTGTACGGGATGGTCACAGTGGCCATGTACGATTGGCTGCGAGAGCGCATACAGGATTACACCTGGCGTTCCCGCAAGACCAGAAGACGTTGGCGAGTTATTTCTGAATAAGTTTGTATCCTATAGCCCGATACACCTACTGCAAGACGAGTGTGGTCAATGTCGCATAACAGGGTGCGCCCCCTTTGTCCGGCGTGATTACCAGTTGCAGGTGGGTGACGCTCTCCGCCGGGATCGCCCAGTCCTCGCGTTCAAACGTTGTGCCTGGTGGACTGAAGGTATACTCCTGGCGCAGCAGTGTCTGGTAAGTCTGCCCCCCGTCTCGCGAGATCGCCACAGAGAGTTCCTGCGTACGGCTTACGTCCCGTTCCTCGACCTCGAGGCGGAGCATGCGTAGAGTCTGGGGGGCATCGAAGGCCAGGATCAGCCTCTGCGGTCCCGGTGTTCCTGCGACCCAGCGGCTCCCCCCAGGGCCGCGGTGGCTATCGAAGGCATGGTCAATCGGATAATCGGCGGCCTCTGAAGTCACCCATACGGTCGCGAGCGCCGCGATATCTTTTTCTCCTGGCTCAGCAACCTGCTCTGCCGGAGAGTCCGTGAGGAAGTGTTTCCGCAGCATGAGTCCCTGGTTCTCCACATTATATATTTGGCCGAGTCGTGAGCGTGGTCTCACGACCGTCCTCGTCGCTGGTAAGTAAGTTCACCGGATGCTTCCAGAGCTCGGCCATATACATCAACGTATTGTTGGCATACTGGCGGTCGAGGAAGGTCGTCGCCCGATCCAGGTGTTCGAGGCAGAGCGTATTATTGACTACTTCCTGGATGGCAATGCGTGGCACACCATAGTTATAGCGAGGCGCCAACAGGACTTCCACCACGGCATCGCGTTCCCGGGCCGTGATCACCACCGTGTGACACTGCGGACACTGTTTCCCGGGTGGGTGCGTGCAGTTACTGCCGTAGGCAAACAGGTTGAGGCGCTGCACCAGCTCTGGTGTGAGATAGTTGCGCAGGAACGATAGATCATCCTCAGTCCGGCGCACTTCAAAAATCTTCTCCCGCCCGGTCAAGGCCGTCTCGCCCGCCGCATGCATCTGATCCCAGCGCTTTTCAATATCGACGAGGATCGTATAGCCGAGATAATACGGGTTGATGGAGTAACGTCCGCCTGGATTGACCACCCCAGCGTGCAACCGTGCAAACTCGATCATGTCCTCTGGCGACACCCCATCGTAGAGGTGAAACAGCTCGGCATGCCAGTAGCTGGCCCAGCCCTCGTTCATAATCTTGGTGTTAAACTGGGGGTAAAAATAATACGACTCCTCACGCATAATCTGCAGCACATCGCGCTGCCAGGCCTCCAGAGGGGCATAGGTAATCAAAAACCATAAGAGGTCGTGCTCAGGGTGAGGCGGCAGATGCTCCCCTTCCACGACATAGGTGATGCTGCGCGTGGGCGTCTCCATGAGATCGTCATACGGCAGGACCACGTGCTCCTTTTCGACCACCCGGCGGGGCGGGTAGGGCTGACGCAGCAGGCCTTTGTGCGGATCCGTATGGCGGTCGAGCGCAAAGCCAATGTCCATGAAGTGTTCCACGGCCTCGAGGCCATAGCGCTCGATGTACGCGTCAATACGGAGCGCATGCGCCACGGCATCGTTGACCATGCGGCGATTGGTGTCGGCAAAGCACAGGTTGTTTTTGAAGAAATCGACATGTCCAAAGACATGGGCCGCGACCAGCAGATTGGCAATCTCCGGGTTGGAATCGAGCAGAAAGGCCAACCCGGGATCACTGTTGAGGACAATCTCATAAATCTTGGAGAGTCCCATAGTGCCGTAGAGATGCTGGTGCTGATAGACTTTCCCGTAGGACCAGTGGCGCGCCCGCGTGGGCAGGCCATAGGCGGCAACTTCTGTCATAATGTCTTGCGGCACCACTTCAAAGGAGACGGGGAAAAAGTCTAAGCCCTGATCACGTGCCAGGGTTTCGAGTTCTGCCACACGTACTTCAAACATGCGCCATCTCCCGCGGTTGCAGGAAGGTCTGCAACACCTGAAAGAGTTCTTCCTTGTGGGTGATGGTCACACTCAGCAAGCGCGGATGCGTAATGCCTTGCAGGGCATATTGCAGCGAACTGGGTGCCGAGCTGGTCTGCCCAATCCAGCCGTAGAAGCTCGCGTCATCGCGGTAGCGAATCTCCCCGTATCCCACCATGCTGCAGTGCTTCAGCAACGTGTCCACCAGCCCCTTGCAGACGGCGTTATCGTCCGGCAGATTGTCGCCATCCGAGAAGTGAAAGAGATACGTGTTCCAGCGGTCACCCGGGTGATGCTGTTGCACATGCGCCAGCGCGAGCTGATAGGCGGACGAACAGCGCGTCCCCCCCCCCTGTGACATGGCAAAAAAGTCTTGTTCTGGCACCACCTGCGCCTCGGTGTCATGCGCAATGAACACCATCTCGACCTTCTGGTACTTGAGCTGCAGAAAGCGCACCATCCAGAAGAAGAAACTTTTGGCGATGTACTTTTTGCTCGTGGTCATGGAACCGCTGACATCCATGAGCATGTAGACAGCCGCATTGGCTTGGTGCTCCTCATGGATGTCCCAGACCTTGTAACGCAAGTCAGCATCGCGGAAGTGGCCCACTGCCGGGACGCCCCGCGCCGCATTGCGCTTGATGTTCTCCAGGAGCGTGCGGCGTTTATCGAGGTTGGCCAGTGAGCCAGTGCGCCGGACATCCGTGAAGCGATGGCTCGTGGTGGTGATCTGGCGCTCCGGCTTTTCTTCCAGCCAGGGGAGCGCCAGGTCCTCGAGCATCATCTGCGCCAGATCTGCCAGGGGTACCTCGACTTCATACATATGCTCGCCAGGTTGATCCCCCGGTTGACCATCGCCCGGAGTGTTCCCATCCTTCCCGCGCTGGCCAAGCACGTCGCCTGGCTGCCCGTCACCTTGACCGACCCCCTGGGGAGGCTGGCCGTACTTAAAGCGGTACTGGTCCAGGTAGCGCAGCGGAATCTTCACCCGTTTCGTGCCATCCGAGGTGATAATCGCCTCTTCGGCAATCAGCTCGCGCAGATTCTTACGGATGGCCTCCTTCACCCGCTGATCGTGCCGCAGGCTATCCTTGAGCCCCCGGCGGCGCAGCTCCCATGGTAATTCGCTGCTACTTTTACGATACGTACTGCTCGGCGCCATACTATTTCTCCCGTGCCAGCAGGCTGCTGACGTATTTGAGGAGTTCGTTGGCGCAGTCAGAGCAATAGCCCTCCCGTGTCACCAGCGTCTCGATGACTTCGTTGACCTTCCGCAGTTGTTCGGTATCCGGGCTGCGCGACGCAATGGTCAGCTTGATGGTATCGCGCCTTTCCTCAAAGAGTTGCTTCTCAATGGCCTCTTTGAGCTTCTCATGCGTGGTGTAGTCGAACTTCTCGCCGTGCCGGTTCGCCATGGCCACCTTACGGAAAATCTCGTTGCGAAAGCTGTCCTTGCCATGTTCGGGCACCTGGACCTTTTCCTCGATGGAGCGCAGGAGTTTTTCGTTGGGCGGGACTTCTTCGCCCGTGATCGGATCAATGAGCTTCGATTGATCCAGGTAGGCCTCGACGTTGTCCAGGTAATTGTCGAGCAGCGTCAGCGCTTCCTTTTCAAAGGAGACAAAGAACGCTTTCTGCACATCGGTACGGGCAATCTCATCGTACTCCCGCCGGGCATCGGCAATGAGATTGGCATAGCGCTCGCGATCAGCTTTTTTGAACTGGCTCTGCTGCTCAATACCGTCCTTGAGCGCCCGCAGCACGTCGATCGGGTTGATACAACGCGTGTCCGGCTTGATCAATGAGGCAGAAATCCGGTTAATGATAAAGCGCGGCGAAATCCCATCCATGCCCTCGCGCTCAGTCTGCTCCTTGATTTGCTTGACGTCCTTCTGACGAAAGCCGTCGACGTCTTCGCCATCGTAGAGTTTGAGTTTCTTGAGCAGGGTCAGGCCACTCATTTTTGGCTCTTCGAGCCGGGACAGGACAGCAAAGATCGCTGCCACACGCAGCGTATGGGGCGCAATATGCACGCCCTCGAGGCTGGTGGCACGTAGCAGCTTCTGGTAGATGCGCTCCTCCTGGGACACCTTCAGGTTGTAGGGGATGCGTACCATGATCATGCGGTCGTGCAGCGCTTCGGACTTTTTATTGGCCAGGAACTCGTTGAACTCGGTTTCGTTGGTATGGGAAATGACGCACTCATCGGCATAGATAAGCGGAAAGCGTCCGGTCTTAATGTTCTTTTCCTGGGACAAGGTCAGCAGCACGTAGAGAAAGCGCTCGTCAGCCTTGAGCATCTCGATGAACTCCATGAGGCCGCGGTTGGCCACATTGAGCTCGCCGTCGAAGCGGTAGGCACGCGGATCCGACTCGGAGCCGTAGTCCCCGACGGTGGACAGGTCGATACTCCCCACAAGCTCTGAAATATCCTGGGATTTGGGGTCGGAAGGTACGAACGTGCCAATGCCCATGCGCTCTTTTTCCGAGTAAAAGAGACGCTTGACGGGCACGCGATACACGTCGCCCTGGTAGTGTTCGCGCAGATTCAGAGCGCACAGTGGGCACAGCTCACCCTCAATATGAATACCCGTTTCTGCCTGAAAATCCTGGCGCAGGGGATGGGGCATGAGATTCAGGGGGTCTTCGTGCTGCGGGCAGTCCGCAATCGCGTATATCGCACCCTCATCGGTCTGCGTATAGACCTCGAGCCCACGCTTGAGCAGAATGACGAGCTGGCTTTTCCCCGAGGATGGTGGGCCGTAGAGCAGGAGCACCCGCCGCCCAACGTCAGAACCCATAGCCGCCGCTTTAAAATACTCTACCACTCGCGCCAGGGGCTCATCGATCCCGAACAGGTCGTGCTCAAAGAAGGCGTAGTGTTCTTTCCCCTCGTCATCAACCTGCATGCCGACGTGCTTAATCATGTTATACAGCCGGGCGTGCGCCCGCTGTGCTAGCGACGGCTGCTTCATCACCATGCCCAGGTAGTCTCGAAAGGTTCCCGTCCAGGTGCCCATACGATGATTCTGCAAATGGACATCAATCTTCTCAAAGATGTCGGTCCCCATGGCTATCTCCCTTCACGTGCGGCTCGCGCAGCCTAGCGAGCCGCAGCCTCCTCCATTTGTATATTTGTCGCAGCAACGATCTATTTTGGGATCGTTCCTTCCCTGCCATAATCGGTTCAACAACTTCCTATAGGTGCAATGTCTGTGCCAGGCACACTTGCCCTAGGCATAGCGCCATAAAAAGTGCTTGGTGCAAAGCGAGCAGGAAGGAAGACAAAGGAGAAAAGGGGAAAAACAGGGATAATTCTATCAAAATGAGAGAACTGAGAGACTATTGAGAGACATAAAGCATTTTTGTCTCATTTTGGTAGAGGAGAGTTTGAACTTAGCTGACTTGCCCTTCCGGTCAGGCTTTTTGCACATCTAAAATCTAAAGCTACCGCTACCCCAACCCCGCACCATGCCGAAGGGCTTGCCCGTTGGCTCGCGCTGGCTGGTCCTACGGCACGCGGGGTCCTGGCCTGTCGTGTGGAGCAGCCCCACGTGCTCCGCCCGGGAATCAGGAGCATCCCCTGGCATCTGACCTGGTAGCTGGCGAGGGATTCTTGGCACGCTCTCAGCATTCCCCATTCAGTAATCAAGGCGCCAGAAGAAGTCCGCAGCGGTTTCACCACGGTCGCTGCTACTACCCCGCACTTTCATGCGGCGGTTCAGGCTGTATTCAAGCCCAACGCTGGTGCCGCTATCCTGCCCGGCCTCGCGCCCTAGGGACAAAAAGAGATCCTGCGTCACATAGCGCCCTACCTTGAAGGTGCCGCTCCCTAAATTCTGGCCGGGGCTAATTTCGATGGTATCAAGCCCCAGCGTCTTGCCGAGGGTTTTTTCCAACTCGCCGGCAATGACTCCCCCGGCGAGCTGCTGGGCCGTGTCACCCAGCGAGTTACGCTCGCTTTTCGTCAGGCGATCCGTGGTTTTGCCCAATACCAGCAAGGAGAGAATATCGGCCTGTGGCAGCTCGGGCTTACTGCTAAAGGCAATCGTCGGCTGCTGCGCGCGGCCTGTGACGTGGATGGACACGAGATACTCAGAGACTTTCTGGGCCACTATGACGTCGAGCATCGGATTGACTTCCGGCGTCCCAGTAAAAGTCACGCGCCCACTCTCCACCGTAAATCTCTTGCCATAATAACTGGCATAGCCACGCACCGTTTCAATGCTGCCGCTCAGGATAAAAGGGGCACGGAGGTCTTTGGTCACGCGCATGTTGCCGCTCAGCTCTATGGCCGTACTCGGACCCTGGAGCCAGACATTACGGGGAATGTCTACCTGGATATCGGCACGCACGAAGGGTAGCGGGAAGTCTTGCGAGGTGGGCACCGCGGCCGGTCCCTTGCCGGTGCCGAGGGCTTTGGGGCCAGGACCGTAGACGCCAGCAATGGTGAGTTCCCAGGGCTGCACGACTTTCGGCCCACTCCCAGGAATTTGCTCCAGGCTCAGGCGGGCGCGTGGCACGGTAACGTTCCCGGCGACCGTCACCGCTTGTAGCGTGCCGCGGGCCGTGATGTCCGCTGACACTACGGCCTCGACAGCGGGTGTACGCATGGCGGTGAAGTTGCGCGCCGACACCGCGATATCGACCTGGCGCAGGGCCAGGTTGTCATGCTCGATCCATCCCCGCACTTGCAGGGGTCCACTGCGCGATGCTAGCTGCAGACGTTCGATGGTGACGCGGTCACCGGCAAAGAGGAGGTGCACCTGGATATCCTGATAGCGTTCACCGGTAGCAGCCAGTTGCAGCACACCGTCGCGCAGGAGCAGTTCCCCGCGCACGTGCGGCTGTTGCAACGTGCCAGTCACGCGCAGGTCGAGCGTAAGCAGGCCAGCGCTCTGCTGCACGGCTGGACTGAGAGACCCCAGCATATCGAGGTCGACCATGGGCGCCTGAACCTGCACGTCGAGCGCACGTGCGGCATCCAGCCGCATCGTGCTGCGCACCTGGAGGAGTGGGCGCTCCTGGAGCTGCCAGTGCACGTCTGTCTGTAAAGTCGTACCGCTGAGCCCGACGGTGGCCTGAATATCGCCGAGCTGCCGCTTCTGCCACTGTATGGCGGTCAGCGAGAGCTGGCCTCGCCCCTGCGGCCGCTGCAGGGTGCCAGCGAGGGTCAGCGCTAGGTCCAGGCGTCCGTCTGGTACAGCAAGATCAGGAGCGAAGGCCTGCACCGTGGGCCGTAGCTGCAACTGCTGCACTTGCACCTCGCCCTGTACGGCACCCTGAGGGTCAAGCGTGCCCTGCAGGCGGACCGCCTGCCCTCCACTGCGCAAGTCGAGACGTTGGATCTGCAGGACACCTTTCGGACTGCGCACGATCTCGACGGGTGCAGCGTTCTCCCACGCCAGGTCCTGATGTTGCAAACGCAGCGTCTTCAAGGTCAGGCGCTGTCCTGTGGCCAGGCTCACAGTGCCGGCTAACTGGCTGCGCTGATAGGGGCCCTCGGTCACAGCCACGGTGAAACTGCCTTGCTGAGCAGCATACGTCCCTTCCACGCTTACGGAACTTGGCGCCAGTGTCGGTCCCTGGACCTTGACCACCTGTGCCCGTAGTGTAGCCTGCGGTGCGGCGGGTATCTGGGCCGCCGTGAACGTCGCCTGCAGGCGTTGGCCACTAAAATCTGCCACACGCCAGGTACCGAGCTGGAGCGTACCACGCGCGCGTAGGGCGGTGAGCGGGCCCTGCACCTCGCCGCTGAGGTCCCCGCTTGCCTGCAGGGGCATGCCCAGGAGCGGCTGGAGTGAGGCCAGGTTGCCCAGGGTCAGACGGTATTGTAAGGCGGCCTTGCTGGACGTCGATAGGGTACCGCCGGCGGTCAATTCCGCTACGGTACTGCGCACCTGCAATTGCTCGAGTTGCAGCGCTGTGCCATTGAGGGTAGCGCGCAGGCGGGCGGTCAGACCCGGAGCCAGGTTGAACCCCGTCGTCTCTACTGTCGCGTCGAGCGTGCTCTGACGGCGTTCCCCGGTCCATCCCCGGCCCTGGAGCTGGAGCCTGGCCTGGAGAGCGCCTTGCGCTTGCGGCAGTACCTGGGTAAGGGCCAGACCGTCAATGCGTAGCGCAGCACGGTAGCGCGGCAGAGCCTCTTGAAGCTGCGCCGACAGGTCCGCCTGGATCTGCGCCCCGGCGTACTGCAGGCGCGCTTCGACCTCGGGCGCCTGTATGCGGCCGCGCGCGGTGAGGGTGCCCTGCATCATCGGGGGGAGTGTAGGCGGTAGAGACAGGGGCAGACTGGCCAGATGCAGGCGTGGAATGTCGAGACGGAACTGTACCTGCTGCTCGGGCAGGGTGACATGTCCCTGGGCGCGCAGCTCGGACTGTGGTTGGCGCATGTGGAAGCGCGTTAGCTCTATACGAGATGAGGTCCACTGCGCGGCGAGTTGCACTTCGGTGCGCGGCATGCCAAAGCCAGTGACTTGCAGGTGCAGATCCTCCAGGGTGGCCTGCGGACCATCGGCAGTCCACTGCCCCATAACTTGTAACAGAAAATTTTCTACCTGCATTGGCTCTCCTGGAGTGCCGTGGCCAAGCCAGAGTCCGTGCAGGGTGGGAATCTGCAGCGTCAGATTGGGCACTTGTGGGCTCATCTGACGTTGCTCGATGGCCTGCGCTAGCTCAGCCATCGAGGGCGCCGTGATAAACCTGCCGTACAGGTGTAGGGGGGCACGTATCTGTGCGGCCATTCCCTCGATTCCAAGCTGTTGTACTTGCGCCTTGACATCGAGGCTAAGCGCGGTGTACGTGCCCTGGAGGTCAACGCTGCCTTGCAGCGTGCCGGCCAACCGCGGTGTGGCTGGTTGCCACTGATGCACAATCGTTAGATCCGGTTCCTGGAGGCGCATGTGGACTTCGAGAGGCGCCTCCAACAGCCGCTGCGTCAGGGGCATGGCAGTGAGCGCTAGGTCGATGGGGAGACGTACGTCCAGAGCGACGCTCTCACGGGTTCCCTGGCGCAGACGCCCCGTACTGTGCAATTGGCGCTGCGCGTAGGTCAGCGTGTTGGAGAACTGCGTGAAGGGAAGCCGCTGCGACGCGGCCGGCTGCACGGTCAGCGCGCTCTCGAAGCGCGGCTCAGCACGCGTGCCGGCAAGCTGCATCTGGAATGTGGCGCGGCCACCTATGACGTCTGGAAGGTGGAGGAGCTGTTGCAGATAGGACAGATCAATCTGTGTCGCGTGCAACCGGATGTCCTGCAACTCCTCGCCATGCACAGCGCCTGAGAGCTCAATGGACTCATCAGCATACACCAGGTGTATGCGTGTGAGGTCAATTCGTTGCGGCCCAAAGGCTACCTGGAGCGGGGCCGCAGCCTGCCAGGTACGGTCAGGCAGTCGGACCTGGAATTCTTCGAGCACCACCTGCTGGCCCGCCGCATCCCGAGTCAATGTCCCACGGGCCCGCCCACCGCTCTTCGGGGATTGGACCACCTCAGTAGCAAACTGTACCTGTCCCTCGGCTCCCTTATAGGTGACGTCTAGGGCGACCTGCTCGACTGGCAGGGTCCCCGCCTGGGCGCGGCGTATCTGCAGTTGCGCTGCAAGCTGCGGCTGACTGCCAAGTTGGGAGCCTTCGTAGGTCAGGTGCAGGGAGTTGATGGCATGCTCTTGATAGTGCAGGTCACGCACCTCTAGCGTGCCACGCCCATTGAGGGCCGGCCACGTGCCACTGACCTGTCCCTGCGTCTGCACGTCACCGGACAGGGCTGTCATGCTTACCAGAGATTGCCACGCGACGAGATCGGCGGTGAAGGCGTACTGCATGTCCACGGTACCAGCCAGATCAAACGTGCCGCTGACCGTTGTATGGGCAATGGAGGTATCAAGGTCGAAGCGCTGCACCTGCACCTGTTGAGCTTTAACTTCAAGGTCAACATATGAAGGGCGCAGGTCAATCTCTCGCAGGCGTGAGGGGCGGATCTCGAGCTGTATCGTCCCCTGCCGCTCCTGCGGCGCTGTGCCGGCGCCGTCAACGCGGAGTTGCAAGTTGAGATCGCTGTGCCAGGCACCCTGCTGCCGCAGCGCTGCCAGGTTCAGGTTGGCGACATCGAGGGTGCCACTATACTGCGGTGGCGTAGCGGTTGCATTGAGGTGGCCCTGGAGAGCTATACGCCCTGAGGTGGAATTGAGTTGACCGTGGAGCTCGACAGCCTCTGGTGGGCCTTCGGCCTGCAGCACCAGGTCAGCCGGGCCTTGCAGGACATCATTCTGAACCAGGCGACCAATCTCTGTGAGATCCTGGGACTGTGCATGCAGCGTCAAACTGGCATCCTGCGCTCCGCCTGGGAGCACGCCATTGGCGACGAGCGTGGCCTGGTCCGTCTGCACGCGCACGTCATCGAGTTGCATAACAGTACCAAGCTTCTGCAAAGCGCCCTGCAAGGCGCGTATCTCCAGGTTGGCTGGGCTGGCGTGTGCGCTCAACTGCTGCACCTGCAGTCGCAGCTTCTCCTGACCCTGCTGAGCGCTCAAGTGTGCCTGCAGACGCTCGAGCTTCTGGGCACCTGGGAGGGCAGGGAACTGCAGCGTCAACTCGCCATCGCGTATGTACAGGTTTTCAACTTCCAGCGCAAAAGAAGACTCCGTCGCAGCGGGAGAGGCGGGCTGCGCTGACGACAGCAGGTGAAGAATATTCAAGCTCCCGTCAGGCTCTTGGGCCAGTGTTAACTGGAGTTGCACCACCTCGATTGTTTGGATCTGCAGACGTTTCTGGAGCAACGCTTTGAGATCATAGACTAGACGGAGTTCGGCAATTCGCCCTATGACGGTACCATGCTCGTCCCGCAGCGTGATGTTCTGCAAGACCGGTGAGCCCAGCAGTGACCCTCGGAGTGCTCCCACTTCTAGTGCACCCTTGAACGACCTGGTCACAAATCTGCTCACAGTCCGCACCAAACGATCCCGTAAGGGGTCAAGTACCGGATCAAAGGCGGCGGCATGACTCCAAGAACCCATAAGTAGTAGAAGTACCAAGGCACATTGTACACTCCTGGCTCGCTGCAATACCTTACGCACCATATGCAGTTCTCCCCATTCTAGAGGCCACTACGTATATGTAACCGCAAAGTTCGTGCCAGTCTGATAACCCTGGGAGATACCGCTCGCCACTGCTCTGTTCTGCTATACTCTGGAGCACAATACCTTTGGAGTGCTCTAGGCAGGCAGGGGCATGCCTATCATGCTGAGAGAGAGCATACGATACTCTCTCAATTTGAGAGAGCCATCCAGGGCACTTCTACATGATGAAAACTTCTCAAGAGACTTATTTTACGACAGGCCAAAAATGTCCCGACTTATGGCATGCAATTTGCTTTCTAGAGCAAGGGCATGATGTCTAACCCCTGGGAGGGGGTTACGCCAGTCACGGAGCAAATTCGCCAGGAGAATCTCGGCATGGCACGGATTCTGGTTTTTGATGCTGATGCACCCATACGGAACCTGTTACGAGAAGTGCTGGAACTTGAGGGGTATGACGTAGTCGAAGCCGACAACGCCTATGAAGGGCTCCAGCAGTCTCATGCTACGCCCACGGACCTGACGATGCCAGACATCGCATATCTCATTGCCTTTTAATGTGATTGAAGTCTACAAACGAGCGTAAGTGGTCAGGCTGCGCTCACGGACCTGGTAATTACCGCTATACAGATGTCGACGTCAGTGTATCTTTCCTTCGGTGCCGGCATGGCCAGCCTACAATTTCAGCGCACCGTAGATGGTGCCAGGGTGCAGGTGCTCCGGACTGCGGGTCCAATTCAACCGCGATTTCTGGTTAGCAGATAAGCAATGCTATGCCTTTGCCCTGCAAGCAGAGCACAAACCGGTTGCCGTCATCTCTTCCAACCCCGGCCAGGCCCTCTGGACCGGGATTACCGATTCCGACAAGGCGCGACCAACGGTGGCCAGGCTCATGACAGCGGGTGGAGGGGCGGCTCGAAGTCGTCACAGAAGGTGAGGCAATGCCTACACAGGCCTGACAGGCATCAGACGTCAAGTGTGGGCCTTGCCCGTCGCCCTGGAGCTCTGGCTGTTCTTGTGGAAAGGCACATTGGGCCTCGAGGAAAAGAGTACTCCGCTGCTCGGACTCATTACTCTCTGTTTTGTCATCGCCGTTAAACTCCACCCTCCCGATTCACAATGCAGAAGAGTGCAACAGCCAAAGTGGAACGCTGTAGCCAGCCTAGGCCTAGGCAGCAACATCTCTCTGCCCGACTTTCTCATACTGAGAGAGGAGTTTTCCCATCTTGAGAGACTCTGCCCAGAGGGTGTCAGGCCCAAGCAAGTACACGCATGACTGCGGAGCATACTGGCATAATTTATGCTCCCGCCATCTGGTGAGCCATGTACGCCGATAAAGAGTAGCATCGACTGGTATGGAGTACAGTAGAGAATAGCAGAGCAGGTGCTTTTTCTCTCTGTAGTCTACTAGCTCCCCCTCCGGAGCACATGGTTACGCCTGCAGATGGATACGGTTCGCGGTCGAGCACCATCATGAACCCGTTACGCCTGGCGTGCAGGAGCAGCTTGTGCATACGGCCACCCCATCGAACCTGCTCAGCCCTGGATGGGCCAAGGCGATGGGGAGACAATAAGCGCCATCACGGACCCGGGGCTGCCCAAGGAGGAAGATGTGCGACGATCCATCACCGCTGCTCTGTGGCACACGGGCCAAGCGCTCTCCCGCAGGAGGCGTGCGTCACCGTCTCACTGGATCGGCTTTGTGCTGCTGTTGGAGATCTGTGTTCCACTCACCTGCTGGGCGCAAGTCGACCCGAGCAAGCGGCAACTCCTCCAATTCGGCTATAACCAACCGCTCGAAGGGCATGGGCCCCTGGCGGCCTATGCCTTCTACTATCTCAACCAGCCCCAGTTCATGCGTCCTGACCTGACATTACGCCTGGCAGTGGCCCCCACCTACCTCGACAGCGAATTGGGCGTAAGCCACGCCGTGGGGCCACAGACCGATCTGGGGGTGGGCCTCGCCGGTGGGGGATTCGCGGACAGCTATGCCGAGGTGCGAGCCGGCAGGTTTCTGCAGAGCGAATCCTTCGACGGCCACAGCGGGAAACTCTCCGCCAGCCTCTATCACCGCTTCAACCCGCAGCAACGTATCCCCTTAAACGGCGTGCTGCGCGGTCGTCTGGAGTATACCGCGTACAGCAGAAGCGGGGACACCGCCGACAATTTCGTGTTGCCGCCGAATCATGCCACCGTCTATATGCATACAGGTCTACGCTGGGGTGGTCGCGCGCCGGTGTTGCTCCCGGCCGTAGCCATGGAGTTGTCTGCCTGGTATGACGGCCAATACCGTAGCGCACATGGGGCGTATGGGTTGCACAGCGACCGTACGCTGGAGGCCGATTCCCACCGCTTCTGGGGAGAGGCCTTGCTAGCGTACACGATTCCCCATTTAGAGCATCGTTTCAGCCTCAGCCTGACAGTGGGCACCAGCCTGAACCCCGATCGCTTCAGCGCCTACCGACTTGGGGGGACGTTGCCGCTGCATTCCGAGCTCTACCTCGGCCTGCCCGGCTACTATTATCAAGAAATCACCGCCCGCCAATTCGGCCTGCTCAGTGGGAGCTACGCCGTGCCGGTAGACAGCGCCAAACACTGGCGTGTCACCGCGTTCGGCTCCGTAGCCGATGTCGATTACCTCGCCGGCCTGCAACAACCGGAGCATTGGCACTCGGGTGTAGGCGCGGGGATTGACTACACCTCCCCCAGGCAGGTCTGGAAGATCGTCCTCGCCTTCGCCCACGGGTTCAACGCCATGCGCCATGGCGAGCATGGTGCGCAAAGCATCGTTGTACTGGTGCAATACGATTTTGAGGCGCGCCAACATCAAGCCTATCCATCCTCCGAGCCCATCCTGGAGCCGGAGCGGTCGCGCGGCCTGGAACGGGGACTGGAGCGATTCTTTGGGCGCTAGTCTCTGCATCGCTGCTGCATGGTGGCACCAAGCGCCTTCATGCCACGGTTGCGTGACGTCTGGCATGGCACACGGCAGAGAGTAGCAGAGCGTGTGCTTTTTCTCTCCCTGTAGTCCACTGGCTCCCCACTTCCGCCGCATGCTAGCGGCAGGCGCCGTCAACGTCCTGCAGGCCGATGCCACACGCTGCGCCGGGATCACGGGTTTTCTACGCGTCGGGGCCCTGTGCGAGGCCTGGGGAATATCCCTGTTAGCGCACTGAGGACCGTCGCTGCACGCGCACCCCTGCTGTACCCTGACGCGCGTGCGGCACGTGGAGTACTGCCACGATCACGCCCGCATTGAACATATGCTCTTCAGATGGCGTTCTCACCACGGTGCACGGGGCGCTGCCGCCAGACCTGTCGCGTCGGGGCCTGGGTCCGGCGTTCAAACACGCCGATGCGACGCGCTACACCGTGTGAGCCACGCTGTCCCAGAAGTATGTGGGAGGAAGGCCATGGCATCCATACAGACGACAGGGCTTCCATAGCGATACAGTGGCCATGCCAGCCCTCGATAGGCGGCACCGGGTGCCCCTGCACCAGCTCGAAGCGACGCGACTGACGAAAACCAATACCGCAGATGTGGATGCTGACGCCTTGGCAGCAGGGTTACGTCGTCACGTGCATGGTGAGGTGCGCTTTGACGCCGGCAGCCGCGCCCTCTATGCCACCGATGGCTCGAATTATCGCCAGGTGCCGATTGGCGTGGTAATTCCGCGGGATATTGACGACATTATCGCGACTGTAGCGACGGCTCAGCGCTATGGCGCGCCAGTACTGGCGCGTGGCGGTGGCACCAGCCTAGCCGGGCAGTGCTGTAACGTCGCGGTGGTGCTGGATATGTCCAAATACCTGCACCATATCCTGGCCATCGATCCTGACAGCAAGCGGGCACGTGTGCAACCTGGCGTGGTGCTCGATGATTTACGCAACGCCGCCGAACAGTATCACCTGACCTTCGGTCCAGACCCCTCGACCCATAATCACTGCACCCTGGGCGGCATGATCGGTAACAACTCCTGTGGCGTGCACTCGGTGATGGCCGGCAAGACCGAGGACAATGTCGAGGAGCTCGATATCCTGACATACGACGGTGTGCGCATGCGCGTGGGCCAGACGAGCGCTACCGAACTGGAGCGTCTCATCGGTGCAGGCGGGCGACGCGGCGAGATCTATGCGCGCCTGAAAGCCCTACGGGACCAATACGCCGATGTGATCCGGCAGCGCTATCCTGACATTCCCCGCCGCGTCTCGGGCTACAACCTGCCGCAGTTGCTGCCAGAACATGGCTTCCATGTGGCGCGCGCCCTGGTCGGCAGTGAGGGCACCTGTGTCACGGTCCTCGAAGCCACCGTGCGTCTCGTTGAGAGCCCACCGGTGCGCTCGCTGCTCGTCCTCGGCTATCCCGATGTCTACACCGCGGGCGACCACATCATGGAGGTGCTGGCCCATCGGCCCATTGGGCTGGAGGGCATGGATGATGTTCTGGTGGACGACATGAAGAAGAAGGGTCTGCACCCCCAGGATATCCCGTTGCTCCCTGATGGGGGTGGTTGGTTACTGGTCGAGTTTGGCGGTCAGAGCAAGGAAGAGGCGGATGACCAGGCCCACCGGTTGCTGGCGGCGCTGCAGCAACAACCTCACCCCCCGAGCATGAAGCTCTACGACGATCCTCAGCAAGAACGGCACATCTGGCTGGTACGCCGCTCTGGGCTTGGCGCTACAGCGCGCGTGCCCGGAGCAAAGGATACCTGGGAAGGCTGGGAAGACTCGGCGGTACCGCCTGAAAAGCTGGGCACGTATCTGCGCGACCTCCGTAAACTTCTCAACGCCTACGGCTATGCCTGTGCCCTGTATGGCCACTTTGGACAGGGCTGTGTGCATACCCGTATTGACTTCGATCTGATCACCCAGGAAGGCATTATCACGTATCGCTCCTTTCTCCACGATGCGGCCGACCTGGTACTCAGCCACGGGGGCTCGCTCTCGGGTGAGCACGGCGATGGCCAATCGCGCGGCGAGCTGTTGCCCAAGATGTTCGGACCGGAACTCATGCAGGCATTCCGCGAGTTTAAACGCATCTGGGATCCGGAGTGGAAGATGAACCCTGGAAAAGTGATCGATGCCTACCACGCCGACGACAACCTGCGCCTGGGCACTGATTATCACCCGCCGCAGTGGCTCACTCATTTTCGCTATCCTGGCGATGACCATGGCAGCTTTTCCCATGCCATTATGCGCTGTGTCGGCGTCGGGGAATGCCGCCGAGAGCACGTTGGTTCCATGTGCCCGAGCTATCGGGTCACGCGCGAGGAGATGCACTCGACGCGCGGCCGCGCGCGTTTGCTCTTCGAGATGTTGCAGGGGGATCCACTCATGGACGGCTGGCGCAGCGAACACGTGCGCGACGCGCTCGACCTGTGCCTGTCCTGCAAGGGCTGCAAGAGCGACTGTCCCATGCAGGTCGATATGGCGACGTACAAGGCCGAGTTTCTGTCGCATCACTATGCAGGACGTCTGCGCCCGCGTCAGGCCTATGCTATGGGCTTAATCTACTGGTGGGTACATCTGGCGTCGCTCATGCCAGGCGTGGCCAATGCCGTCACGCAAACCCCCGGGCTGCGCCGCGTCGCCAAATGGATCGCCGGCATCGCGCCGCAACGGCGGCTGCCGGCCTTTGCCCCACAGACGTTGACGCAGTGGTTCCGTCAGCGCGTCCCATGCAACGTCGGGCGTCCACAAGTGCTGCTCTGGCCTGATACCTTCACGAATCACTTCTTCCCAGCCGTGGGACAGGCAGCGGTAGAAGTGCTCGAAGCCGCCGGGTACCAGGTCGATCTCCCGGCACACTCCCTGTGCTGTGGTCGCCCGCTGTACGATTTCGGCATGCTCACACTCGCCAAGAGTCTGCTCAGACAGAGCATCGAGACCCTGCGTCCGCAAATCGAGGCCGGAGTGCCGATTATAGGCCTCGAACCAAGTTGCGTGGCGGTCTTCCGAGACGAGCTAGTGCACTTCCAATAAAGGTCTTTGAGCATGTGGTATACTCGTCGACATGCAAACACCTTTATATG
>Ga0081539_10002472_pt1 | contig 26008 bp, 17 predicted proteins | sample TabmetS4T2R2_FD_71023 | JGI IMG/M metagenome (GOLD analysis project Ga0081539, IMG submission 71023) | Tabebuia heterophylla rhizosphere microbial communities from the University of Puerto Rico - S4T2R2 | ecosystem: Host-associated > Plants > Roots > Rhizosphere ...
CGGGGAGCCGCATTCTGCCGACGGTTGCCGGAAGGTGACCCTCCAACCCGATGCTCGTCGCCAGACGAGCGAAGAACAAGCCGCCGGACGCGATCACGCGCCACATCTCTTCGACCATCGTCGTGAACTCCTGCATGTCGTCCGCGAAGTGCAGGACGGCGCTGCAGACGACGGCGTCGATCGAGCCGCTCTCCCACGGCAGCGCCCGCAGGGAACCGCACTGGAAGTTGTCCCGAGGCAATGCCGGGCTGAGCGTGCCGGCGAGGCGACGCACCTCGTCGATAGCGCGCTCGTCTTCGTCGATCGCCCGCACGTCAAAACCGTGCCGGAGGAAGTACGGCAGATTGCGCCCGCCGCCGCAGCCGGCGTCGAGGATGCGACGACGACGGTCGAATCGGCCGCGCAGCAACTGGTCGAAGAGATAGATGTCGATCTCGCCGAACGACACGCGAAGGTCGGCGGAGATGCCGTCACGCATCGAGCGATGATATCGCCACTGCGGAATGTCGCTACGTGGTGAGGGCAGCGACGCTCGTCCGGCGTTCAGAGCGGCGGCGACTTGAGATGCCAGTCGGTCGCGTCCTGATACGCCTTGGCGAGCGCCAGAGTCTCGGCCTCACCGAAGACCCGGCCCACGAACGTCAGGCTCGTCGGTTGACCTTTCTCGTTGAAACCGTGAGGAACAATCACTGCCGGTTGTCCGGTGAGATTCGTGACCGCCGTGTTGAGCGTGGCTACCGCATTGGGCGTGTAGTCGGCGTAGTCAAACGGGACCACATACACGTCAACCTTCGACATGATGTCCGCCATCTCCTGCATCAGCAGACTCCGCAGGCGACTCGCATCGACATAATCGGACGCAGGCATCAGTCGCATCGCGTTCATGCTGACGGCGCGGTCCTGGCGAATCACCTCGGTCGCCCGCGTGTAGAACGGGTCCTTCAGGGCGGCGTTCATCTCGCCGAATTGAATGGCGCGGATCGGGACCGACGCATGCGCGGGCAGTTCGATCGGGACGAGCGAGATGCCGAGTGAGCGGATCGTGTCCAGGGCCGCCGCGTCATTGGCGTCCGTCTGGCGGCTCTGATTCGTCATGGAGAACGCGGCCTTCAGATACCCGACCCGAAGACCGCGGACGTCGAGGCGCGCATTCCAGTTGAACGGAACGTCGTGTACCGACATGTCACGGTCATCGGGCCCTTGTATGGCAGCGAGCACGAGCGCGCAATCCTCGACCGATCGGCACATGGCGCCCACCTTGTCGAGACTCCAACTCAAGGCCATGACACCGTGGCGGCTCACGCGACCAAACGTTGGCCTCAGTCCGGTCACACCGCAGATGCCCGAGGGTTCGAGGATTGACCCGTACGTTTCAGTGCCGATCGAGAATCCGACCAGGCCAGCGGCGGTCGCTGCTCCGGGCCCGGCAGAGGAGCCTTGCGATCCCATCGAGAGATCCCACGGGTTCTTGGTTTGTCCGCCGAACCAGACGTCGTCAATCGCCAGTTCGCCGGTGGCGAGCTTGGCGACGAGCACGGCGCCGGCCGCGTGGAGTCGAGAGACGACGGTGGCATCCTGGTCGATGATCCGGTTCCTGAACGGCGCCGCGCCCCACGTCGTCGGATAGCCCTTCGCCGCCAGCAGGTCCTTGGCGCCCCACGGAATCCCGTGCAGCGGCCCGCGATAGGTGCCGGCGGCAATCTCGCGGTCGGCCTGTGCCGCCTGCCGCAGCGCGAGGTCTTCGGTCAGCGTCACCACGCAATTGAGCTTGGCGTTGAAACGCTTCAAGCGATCGAGGTACATCGTCGTCAGTTCGAGCGATGTCACCTGACGCCTTCGAATCAGGTCGGCAAGACGAGTCACCGGCCAGAACGCGACGGTTTCGAGATCGCGCGGCCGCACGATTCGTCGCGAGACACTCGGCTGGAACGGTCGTCTCGTGCGATCGATCTTCATTCCGGGCGTGATCGGATTGAAATGCAGCGCGGGGGCAACGCTGTTGTCGAGCGGCGTTTCTCGCAGCTCGAGGTACGTGTCCAGAATCTGATTGGCACGCTCGACCACGGCATCGAGCTGCGCGGTCGAAAAACGGAGCCCGGCGACTGCTGCTGCGCTCAGGAGCATCTCGCGGGTCAGCCGAGGCTGTGACTGTTGCCGGGCCTGCGCCCACAGTGCATCGGTGAGGAGCGGTGAAGACGCGCTCAAGCCGGCAACGCAGGCGAGAAATGCGCGACGATCCGCGGCGCTCGCCATCGAACCTCCTTGCAAGAACAGATGGTGAGCCAGAGTCTACGCGGAATCACAGATCGCCACCGTGGCGATCACCCCAGTGGCAAGTGAAACACGAGCCGTCGGAGTTTTGATGCCCGGGCCTAGTTCGTCGCCCGGCCCATCCACTTCGCGGCCAGCTCCGCCCGTGGAACCTGTGCGCCGCGCACGTAGACCGCATTGATCTTCCGCGTGTTGCGGATGTCGTCGAGCGGATTGGCATCCAAGACGATGAAGTCGGCGCTCTTGTTCTGCTCGATCGTTCCGAGATCCGTGATGCGCAGATAGTCGGCGCCGTTCTTGGTCGCCGCCGTAATCACCTGCGCCGGCGTCAGTCCCGCGGCGGCCATGTCTTCCATTTCGACGTGCGCCGCCCACGGCGTGTTGCCGTCGGTGCCCACAGCGACGCTGACGCCTTCCTTGCTCAAGCGCACCAGATTGCGCGCCTGGATCCCGAACGCCTTCTGCTGCTCCGCGTTGTCGCGATTGCCGGCCTGGATCTTCTGGAGTTCCGCGGCCGGAATGCTCGCGCTCAACCAGCCGAGATCCGTCGTTACGCCGCGCGCCGGCAGATTGGGAACGAGCATCAGATTGCGCCGCTGCCTGACCAGCGCGGCGAGCTCGTCGTCCATGTCGCGGTCGCGCGCCGGGACGTGCGCAAACGCATCGAGGCCGGCCTTCACCGCTCCTTTGGCGTCCGCGAGCTCGAAAATGTGCGCGGTGGTGCGCAGGCCCGCCTTGTGCGCTTCGTCGATGACCGCGCCGTACAGCTCGGGCGTGAGCTTCTTGAACATGTCGTCGCGATCGTCGATCCAGATCTTGATGATGTCGACCTTCCTTGCGGCTTCTTCCCGGACGGCTTTGCGAGCCTCCTCCGGCGTTGTCAGCCAGTGCGGCACGTCCGACCGACCCGGTTCGGGCGCCGTCATGCCGCGACCCGCATGGCGGAAGCGCGCGGTGAACGGCATCTTCTCCGCTTCGGCGCGAACCTGATTCGGCAGATCGCCCGGATCCTGGCCCATGCTGAAGGCCGCGACGACCCCGTAATACGGACGCCGCTGCAGGTCGTCGAGCAACATCTCGCGCGTGCGGCTCAGATGCACGTGCGAATCCACGATTCCCGGCATCACCGTCTTGCCGGTCAGGTCCACGCGCGTCGCACCTTGCGGCACCTGCACGTTGCCGGTGCCCACGCGGGTGATGCGTGCGCCGTCGACGATGATGGTGGCGTTGTCGAGCACACGGCCGTCGCCGACGATCACGCGCGCCCCTTGGAACGCGGTCACGCGGTTGGCCGGCGCCTGGCCGCTGGCGTGCGCAGACCACACTGCGACCGCGGCCGCGACGGCAACCCACACAGTCAATTTGGCTCGGCGCATGGAAGCCTCCACGTTTATAGGGAACCCAGATCTTACGTCACGGCGGGTTGCCCGCCTCCGTCGCAGCGGCGACCGCTCGCCGAAGCGACGACCTCTGCGATATCGTCGGTTCCGTAACCCCTTCCTCCAACCCTGGATTTCCGCTAGCCTCCCACACCGGAAGATACATTCATGGCGCACCTTGCCTCACTTCACGCTTCGTCGACAGCATCCATCAACTGAAGGAGACACCCATGCGCAATCGTCGCGATTTCGTCAAGACTCTTGCGGCGGCGACGGCCGGTAGCTTCGTGGCACAGCGCCCCGCGACGTCGCTCGGGGCAGGCGGTTTTGCGTGGGCGCAGGGCGGCGCGGCACCGAAGCGGCGCGAGGTCTTCATCGGCCGCAAGCGCATCAAGGTGATTGACTCGCACCATCATCTCAACATCGCCGACGTCGCCAGAGTCGTGAAAGGGACGCCGTACGAGCCACAGGCGGTCACAACGGGCGACGGCATCGTCGGCCCCGAGCGAATTGCGTGGATGGATCGTGACGGCATCGACGTCGCGCTGCTCACGCAGCAGGGCGCGTTCTGGTATGGCGTTCAGGATCGCGGGCTCGCGCGCGAGATCGTGAAGGCGCAGAACGAAGGCACCGCAGCAGTGGTCGCCAAGTACCCGGACCGGTTCATCGGGATGGCCTCCATGCCGCTGCAGTTTCCCGATCTCGCGGCGGAAGCGCTCGAAGACGGGATCACGCGTCTGGGCTTCAAGGGCGCGGGCATCTCGGCCGGCTGGGCGGGTGCGAAGAACCTCACCGATCCCGAGTACGACGTCTTCTGGTCGAAGGCTCAGGAGCTCGGCACGTTTCTCTTCATGCATCCCGGCGGCACCAATGGCAACGGCGATCCGCACTTCGGCGGCAAGGGCGCGCTGCCGAATACCATCGGCAATCCGCTCGAGACGACGATCTTCTTCTCACGCTTGATCTATGAAGGAACGCTCGACAGGTTTCCCGGCTTGAAGATCTGCGGCGCGCACGGCGGCGGTTACCTCCCGTCGTATCTCGGTCGCACCGACGCGCAGTGCCGGCGCCAGGGCGACGTCTGCTCCGGAAAGAAGCGGCCGGTCGAGGATTATTTCCACACGCAGCTGATGGCCGACATCATGGTGTTCCGGGAAGAGGGGCTGCGGCACCTGGTCGCGGAACTGGGTGTGGGACAGCTGGTGTACGGCACGGACATTCCATTCGGCTGGCCAGTGACGCCGGACTTCATCCTGAACGCGCGCGTCCTCAACGACGCGCAGAAGGAACAGATCCTCGGCGGGAATCTGATTAAACTGCTGAAGCTCACACCGGCCACGACGGCGTGACCACGAAGGCCTTGCGGCAACTTCGTGGTGAAGAGGAGATCGGAATGCAGACTCGCAGGGACTTCTTCAAGAGCGTCGCCGGCGCTGCGGCCGGCGCCTATATCGCGGGTCGCGGCGTGTCCGCGTCCGCGCAGCGTGGCGGCGGTGGTGGGCGTGGCGCTGTGGTTCCGCCGGGTCCGCGCAAGCAGATCTCGATCGGCGGCAAACGCGTCACGGTCATCGACGTTCACGCGCACTGCACCGTCGACGGCGTCGCCGAGGTCGTGAAGGGAACGCCGTTCGAACGCCAGGCAGGCGGACGGGCGCTTGGCGCGGATCGGATCGCGCTCATCGACAGCGAGGGAATCGACATCCAGGTGCTGACGATCAACGGCTACTGGTGGTGGGAGGTGCAGGACCGCGACCTCGCCAACCGCATCGTCCGCGCGCAGAACGAAGGGCTGGCGCGCTGGGTGTCCGATCACAAGGACCGCTTCGTCGCGCTGACGTCGGTGTCGCTGCAGTTCCCCGACCTTGCTGCCGAGCAGCTCGATTACGGCGTCAGGCAGCTTGGACTACGCGGGGCGACGATCGGCGGCCACGTCAGCGGCCAGTCGCTCTCGGACCCGAAGTTCGATCCGTTCTGGGCGAAGGCGAACGAGCTCGGCGTGATCGTGTTCATGCATCCCGGCGGTGCCGACAACATCATCAAGGAAGAGGCGTGGAAGGCGCGCGGGGACATCGGCAACATCATCGGCAACCCGCTCGAGACCACGTACTTCCTGACACGTCTGATTTTCGACGGCACCTTCGACAGATTTCCCAACCTCAAGGTGTGCGGTGCGCATGGCGGCGGCTACCTGCCGTCGTATTTCCAGCGGACCGAAGTTGCGTGCGACGTGCGGAACAACGCGATGTGCGCGAACAAGAAGCATCCGCGTGAATACCTGACGACGAACATCATGGCCGACACGATGGTCCTGACCGATGAAGGTCTGCGGCATCTGGTGGCCGAGATGGGTGTGAGCCAGGTCGTCTACGGCACGGACAACCCGCTGAACTGGCCGGTGCCGGTCGAGATGATCGTCAATCACTCCACGCTGACCGACGACCAGAAGATCCAGATCCTCAGCGGGAATCTGATGAAACTGCTGAAGCTCACGCCCACGCTGGCGTGACACGAAGCGGCCGCCGCGTTTGTCTCCTGCGCGATCGCGGGCGTCGTCGTCACCGGCGCACCTGGATGTCTCCTTGACAGTCTAGGAGAGGCGGCTTATCCTCTCCATTCCAAGACTGTCTAGGAGAGCCACTGTGGCGAAACCGCTCGAGTTGCTGCAAGGCACGTTGGACATGCTCATCTTGAAGGCGGTGTCGCTCGGGCCGCTTCATGGGTATGGCGTCCTGCTGCGCATCCAGCAGGTCGCTAAGGATCGACTCGAAATTCAGCAGGGGTCGCTTTATCCCGCCCTGTATCGTCTGGAGCACCAGGGTCTCATCGCGGGCGAATGGGGTACGTCTGAAAAGGGCCGTCGAGCCAGGTACTACCGCTTGACCGCGAGCGGCCGCCGCCAGCTCACCGAGCAGACCCGCAAGTGGCAGAGCATGGCCGACGTGATCGCGGCAATTCTCAACGCGAGCCCGGAGGAAGTATGAGCACGGTGGCGCGTCTTCGGTCCTGGACGCGAGCGGTGTTCCGGCGGTCGACGTTGGAGCGCGACATGGACGACGAGGTGCAGTCGCATCTCGAACATCGCGCGGAGGATCTCGTCAGAGCCGGCCACTCGCCGGCGGAGGCCGACCGCCTCGCGCGCCTGGAATTCGGACCCGTGGCCGCGCGCAAGGACGACATGCGAATCGCCGTTGGACTCGGTCTCGTGGACGAACTGCACGCCGATATACGACAGACGCTGCGTAAGCTGGGGCGCTCGCCGTCATTCGCCCTGACCACGATTCTCGTGCTCGCTATCGGCATTGGTGCGACCAGCGCCATCTTCAGCGTGATCTACGGCGTCCTGATACAACCGCTTCCGTACCCGCAGCCGCAGCGACTGATTGCCCTGACGCATCGGTCGCAGAGCAGTGGCCAGGACAGACTGCCGGCGTCGACCGCGCTTTACTTCACCTATCGGGATCACAACCGGACGTTCGAGTCGGTGGCGCTCTGGGCGATGGACAGGTCCACCATCACTGGGGCCGGTTCACCAGAAGAAGTCCGCGCGCTCGAGACGACATTCGAGCTGCTGCCGATGCTCGGGGTGCTTCCGCAGGCCGGCCGTGTATTCGCGTCGGCCGACGATCAGCCGGGTGGCGCGCCGACCGTGCTCCTGACCGACGGCTACTGGCAGCGCCGGTTTGGGGCTGGCGACGTGCTCGGCCGTCGTCTCATCGTGGACGGCGTGCCGCATGAAATCATCGGCGTGCTCCCTCGGTCGTTCCGCTTCCTCCGGCAGGACGCGGACGTCGTGTTGCCGCTGCAGCCGAACCGGGCGAGATCGTTCGTCGGTCCGCTTGGCGAAAACGGCATTGCACGATTGCGACCGAACGTCACGCTGGAGGATGCCAGCCGCGACATCGAGCGGATGATGCCGATTCTGGTGTCATCGTTCCCGCCCGCGCCCGGTACCAATCCGCGACCACAGGGACTGCGGCCGAACCTTCGCTTCCTGCAGGATGCGATCGTAGGCGACCTTCGCGACGTGCTGTGGGTGATGATGGGCACGATTGCCATGCTGCTGGTGATGGCGTGTGCAAACGTCGCGAATCTGCAGCTGGTGCACGCCGAGGGGCGCAATCACGAATTCACAGTGCAGGCGGCGCTTGGGGCGTCGCGGTGGCGCATCGCGCGCGGCATGCTCGGCGAGAACGTGCTCATGGCACTGATCGCAGGCGCGCTCGGGTTGGGTCTCGCGCGCGTTGCGCTGTCCGCACTCCTCAACATGGCGGCAGGACAATTGCCCGGCGCCCTCGAGATCCGGATTGGTTGGCCGGTGATCGGGTTTGCGATCGCCGTCTCGATCATCTCGGGACTTCTGTTCGGGGCGGCCGCTGCCGTCAGGCACACACGGCCCGCGATTTCGTCCGCCCTCGGCGCGTCTGGACGTTCGGTGAGCACCAGCCGCGAATCGCAAAGAATCCGCAGCGGATTGCTGGTCGCGCAGGTCGCTCTTGCACTGGTATTGCTGCTCGCGGCGGGGCTCATGCTGCGGACGTTCCAGGCCGTCAGGAGTGTGAACGCCGGATTCGAGGCCTCGGCGGACGTCCAGACCGTCGACATCTCCATCCCCGCCGCCACGACGCGCGACTTCAAGACGGTGATTCGAAAGTTCAACGACATTCACGACAGGTTAGGCGCGATTCCGGGCGTCGATGCCGTCGGATTTGCGTCGCGGGTGCCGCTGGGCAGAACGGGGCCGAGCGGTGGATTCATCGTCGAGCATGTCACGCCCATCGGTGTCGCGCCGGCGCAGCGAGAATTCCGCTTTGTATCGCCGCACTTCTTCGAGACGATCGGCACGCCGCTCATCGCTGGACGTGATTTCACGTGGGCCGACCATCATGAATCGCGGAGCGTTGCCGTGATTTCCCAGCGGATGGCGCGGCGGGAATGGGGTTCGGCGTCCGCGGCGATCGGCAAGCGGATCCGCATGACCACCGCTGAACCATGGCGTGAGATTGTCGGGGTCGTCGGGGACATCCATCATGAAAGCCTCGTCGAGCCTGCGCCCGATAGCGTCTATCTCACATTGGGCGAGCCGCTGGCGCAGTTCATGAGCCGGACCGTGACATTCGTGGTGCGCAACTCTCACCTCGGGTCGCAGGATTTCGTGGAAGAGCTCCAGAGAGCTGTCTGGTCAGTGGACGGCTCGATTCCATTAGCGAACGTACAGACGCTGGCTGACTATTACGGACGCGCGATGGAGCGCACGGCGTTGACGCTGCTGCTGCTCGGCGTGACGTCAGGCATGGCTCTTTTGCTCGGGCTCATTGGAATCTATTCCGTGGTGAGCCACGTCGTCTCCATCCGGCTTCGTGAAATCGGTATCCGGCTCGCCCTCGGTGCGCAGACGGGTTCGTTGCGGCGAATGCTGGTGGGGCGAGTCCTGATCCTGCTACTGGTGGGTCTTGCCATCGGGCTCGTGGCGTCCACGGCGTTGGCGGGTCTCATGGAACCCCTGGTGTTCGGGGTCACGCCCCAGGACGCGTCGACGTACCTGCAGGTCTCGGTCCTCCTAGGCGTTGCCGGCGTCTGCGCGAGTTACCTTCCTGCACTCCGCATCACTCGTATGGATCCCACCGCTGCATTGAGGTCGCAATAGAATTGCGAATTCGAGCGTCAGAGTGATTGCACTGTGAGAGCGCGGACGTCGACTATCGACCTACTCTCTCTTCGAGACGCATCATCCAGATGTCCGCTTCGCTGACCGCACTCGTGAAGTACACCCGCCGAGCGTCGGGCGCTAACGCGATCGAGAAGATCGCTCGCCCTCGATCCGGTTCTGCGTAGAGCTGCCGCGACGTCTTCGCCATCGTGTCGACGAGCGTCAGCCGCCCGCGGTCCTGCGCGACGAGGCGCCGGCCATCCGGAAGCCAGCGCGGAAAGACGCCCGTCCCCACCGAGTCCCACGTTTTGGTCGCCACGGTGAAGACGCGCAGCTGTCCGAGCGTATCCCTCGTGGCGATTTTCGTCCCATCCGGCGACCAGTCCCACAAGTAAGTCGTCCCGCGCCCGGGCGGCTGCGGCAGCTGCTCGGGCGCCTTGTTCCAATCGCGCGTATCGAAGATGAACTGCTCGCCGCCGTTCGTGTTCGTTCCTGCGACCCAGCGGCCGTCCCGGGACGGGATGGGATGATTCAGGGCCCGGTCGCCATGGGTGATCTGCCGCGGGCCGCTGCCATCGGCTGCGATCGCCCAGAACTGATACTGGCCGCTGCGTGATGAGTAGTACATGAGCGAGCCGTCGGGCGCCCATCGCGTGCCGCGATCTCGAGCGGCATCGTTGGTGAGGGCCCGCAAACCCGACCCGTCCGTACCCACGACCCAGATGTCTTCCTGCGCCCGGATGGAACGCATGGAGACCTGGCGGCCGTCTGGCGAGACGTCGATATCGGTGAACCCGCGCTGACCCGTGACGACGTCCGACGCATTACCGGTCACGATGCCCTTAACGGGATCGAAAGGAATCCATCGTAGGTTCGTGCTGAAGTCGTGCGCGGCGTACACAACAGACCCATCTGCCGCGACGCTCATGACGCCGGCGGAGAGGGCGGGCGCCATCAGCGCCACCGGCTCGCCGGCGGCGCGGCCGGTCTCGCGATCGATTGGCACGCGCCAGATGTTCATGCTGCCGCTGCGGTCGCTTGCAAAGTACAGGAACCGTCCGTCGGGCGACCATGCCGGGTTCCAGTTCGTCGAGCCGCCGCTGGTGATCTGCACGCGCGCACCGCCCGCGATCGGAAGCACCCAGACGTCGCGGTCCGGCCGTGAGAACTGGCTCTGGCCCTTCTCGAGCGGCAGTGCCCAGAACGCGACGAACCGCCCATCAGGCGACACGCGCGGTTGCACGGCGTCCGCCTCGCCGATCTGACGACGCGTGCCGGAGTTGACGTTCACGGCCCACAGCTCGCTCGGCACGCGACGGACCTCGGCGTCGCCGCCAGACTCGGTGCTGTACACGATCTCGCGTCCATCCGGTGTCCACGCCGGATCGGCACCCACGTTGGTCAAGCGCCGGATCGACTGTCCGTGACGGTCCATCACGAAGATGCCGGCACTGTTCTCCCGAAGTGAGCCGAAGGCAATCCATTGTCCGTCCGGAGAGAACGATGGCATCGAGTCGGAGGCTGGCGAGTCGGCGGTGAGGTTGACGGCCGACGTCGCGGCGGCGCCAATCGAACGAATGTAAATGTCGTCGTTGCCGGCGGACTGGCCCACGTACACCAGTTCCCGGCCGTCGGGCGAGAGGCTGGGCCACGATTCGATGCGCGGCTCGAACGTCAGCCGCGTAAACGTTGGTTTCGGCAGGATGCTTGGGTCCCGGTCAGATGTCCGCGTCAGCAACAGTGCACCGCCGCTCAGCGCAATCACGGTGGCGGCGGCGGCGACGAGGATCGGCACGCGCCATGGAGTGGGCCGCGACACGGGAACCGGCGCCACCAGCGTTCCCAACAGCTCGCGCAGCTCGCGGGCCGACTGCAGACGCCGCGCGGGATCCTTCTCCAAACATCTCTCGATGATGCGGGCGAGATTGTGTGAGGTTCCAGGTCGAAGCTCGGTGATTGGCTTCGGCGCATCCTTGACAATCGCCACGAGCACCGCGAGCGTCGTGTCGCCCGTGAACGGACGCACGCCGGTCGCCATTTCATAGAGCAGGATCCCGAGCGAGAAGATATCGGAGCGGTCGTCGACGCGACGCCCTTCCGCCTGTTCCGGCGACATGTACGCGCAGGTCCCGACGACGTGTCCAAGCGACGTGACCGGTCCGGCAGTCATTGTTTGCGCCGCCTCGTCGACGGCGGGTGGGTGGAGAAACTTTGCGAGGCCGAAGTCGAGCACTTTGACGTGGCCGTCGCGCGTGACCATCACGTTCGACGGCTTCAAATCGCGGTGGATGATGTGCCGATCGTGCGCGGCCTGCACGGCCTCGACGATCGGCAGCGCGTACTCGAGGAGCTCGGGTAGCGGCAGCCCTCGCGGAGGCAACAACGCGTCGAGTGTCTGCCCCTCCACGATCTCCATCGTCAGGAATCGCGTGCCGCCGCTTTCCTCCACGGAGTAAATCGTGACGATGTTCGGATGGTTCAGCGCGGCAGCCGCCCTGGCTTCGTGGTCGAAGCGCGCGCGCCGCTGCGGGTCGGCGGCCAGGAGATCCGGGAGGATTTTCAGTGCAACGTCGCGGCCGAGCCGATTGTCGCGCGCTCGATAGACCTCGCCCATGCCGCCGGCGCCAATAGCCGAGAGCACTTCGTACTGGCCGATGCGCGAACCAACAGCGAGGGTCACGCGGTGTTGTCCGGAAGGCGAGTCATTCTAGCGTAGGTTTTCTCGCCATTCTCCGCGATCGGGGGCAACACGGTGCCGGCTGCGTTCCAGCCCCCGTCGTGGCTTGACTCGACACATTCCGATTGCTAGTATCCGCGCCGTTCGCGTGCACAATACGCAACAGTAGTTGCGAATAAAGCACGTTCCGATGCACGGCGCTGTCTTGGGTGCCGGCTCGGCCATCCACGCGGGACGCGGGACGCACACGGCAAGACTCTCGAGACGCTCAAGAGAGGAGCGATCATGGTGACTGGTCGTCGGTGTAATCAGGCAGCCGCAGTGGTGCTTCTGATTCTCGGTCTCGTCGCTCCGCGCGAGGCGGTCGGACAGGCCGGCACGGGCACGTTGACGGGGAGGATCCTCGACACGATGGGCGCGTCGGTTCCCGGGGCGCTCGTGGCCGTTACAGAAGAAGCGACCGGCGCGGTGCGCACGACGACGTCAGACACGGATGGCGCGTTCCGCCTTCCCGGCCTGCCGACCGGACGCTACACGGTCGATGTGACGCTGAGCGGGTTCGCGCCGCTCAAGGTGACCGAGATTCCGCTGGCGCCAGCCGAAGTGCGCGCGCTCGAGAACCTCCAGTTGAAGGTCGGTGAGCTCGAGGAGACGGTGACGGTCACCGCGGCGACGGCCGCGGTGCAGACCGCGACGAGCTCGCGCATGGGCACGGTCACCGCCGAGCAGTTGACGAATATTCAGATGAAGGGCCGCGACGTGTGGGGCATGCTGGCGGTCATTCCTGGCGTGCAGGACACCAACATGAACCGCAGCTTCACGACCTGGACGTCGATGGAGACCATCACCATCAACGGCTCGCCCAACACGTCGAAGGTCGTCGTCATCGATGGCGTGAACGTCATCGACGAGCTCGGCACCCAGGCGCAGGTGAACCCCAACATCGATGCCGTCGGCGAGGTGCAGGTCATTTCGAGCGGCTACACGGCGGAGAACGGCCGGAGCAGCGGCGGGATGATCATCATGACGACCAAGTCGGGCACGAGCGAGTTCAAGGGCTCGGGCTGGTACAACGCCCGTCGCAAGGAATGGCGCGCCAACGACTACTTCCGCATCAAGAACAATCAGCCGAAGTCGGACTACCGCGTGAACATTCCGGGCTACAGCGTCGGCGGTCCGGTGCTCATTCCGAAGCTGCTCGACCGCGGCAAGATGTTCTTCTTCGTGTCGCAGGAGTTCACCGACGACCTCCGGCCGGCGACGTTCTCACGGACCAACTATCCGACGGCGCTCGAGCGGCAAGGGGACTTCTCGCAGACCTACTACGGCAATGCCAACGGCCCGGGCCAGGGCACGCTGGTGCAGATCATCAACCCGGACACGGGCCAGCCGTTCCCCGGTAACAAGATTCCATTCAGCTGCGCGGGCATTCCCGGCTGCGTCAACGGCTACATCCACCCGCTCGGTCAGCAGATGCTGAATCTGCTGCCGCTGCCGAACGGGTATTTCGATCCAGCCAACAACCAGTACAACGCGTTCAATTACGGCGTCGACACGTTCCCGTATCACTCGCGAACGAACAACACGCTGCGTCTGGACGTGGTGCTGAATCCCAGCATGCGCGGCAGCTACCGGTTCATCAAGGATCGCGAGGACAACATCAGCAACAACGTCTTCGCGCCGGGCATCGGCTGGGCGAACAACGCCGTCCCTGGTTACATTTCCACAGGCAGCTTCACCCACGTCCTCGGGCCGCGCCTGCTCAACGAAACGACGATCGGGTTCGCACACAACAGCTACGCCTGGTATGCAGACGACGGCAAGTACAACGAGGACTACACCCAGTACTACCGGAAGGCGGTCGGGATCGAGCCGCCTCGCCTCGAACCCTTCGGCGACTACCGCGACCCGCAAGGCCTCGGCTACAGCCAGTCGGATGAGTACCCGTACCTGCCGGCCATGACGTTCGGCGCAACCGGCCAGACGCGGGCGAACCTGGCAAGCTACAACCCAGGACGAGCGGCCGGCCGCATTCTGCCGGCGGCCAATCGCAACGATCGCTGGACGTTCACGAACGATCTCTCGTGGACGCTTGGGCGACACAATCTGAAGTTCGGCTTCCTGGCCGAGTGGGCATCGAAGACCGAGCCACTCAGCCCGGACTACGCGGGCACGTACGCCTTCGGGCACAACGCAGAGAACCCGTTCAGCACCGGGAACGGCTATGCGAACGCGCTCCTTGGCGTGTTCACGACCTACACGGAGCTCACCAACCGCGTGGACCGCGACCGGCGGCACTGGCAGACGGAGGGGTACGCGCAGGACAGCTGGCGCGTCAGGCCGGGATTGACGCTCGACTACGGCGTCAGGCTCACGCACACAGGCTCGTACTTCGACACGCGGCATTCGACGGCCGGCTTCTACGAGCCGAGCTGGTCGGCGGCCCAGGCGCCGCGCCTCTACCGGCCGGTGTGCATCACGCCTGTGCCCGGGAACCAGGCCTGCCCGGCGAACAGCCAACGTGCATTCGATCCAGCCAATCCAGGCGTGCTGCTGTCGAGCGCATTCATCGGCAACATCGTGCCCGGCTCCGGCTCGCAAACCAACGGCATGCTTGCCGACGGCTACCCCGGCTTGCGGCCGGGCGAGTACTTCAAGTTCCCGGCGATGGTTGCGGCGCCGCGTCTCGGGTTTGCCTGGGACATCAACGGGAACGGCAAGCAGGCGCTGCGTGCGTCCACGGGCGTCTTCTACGCGATACCGACACGCGGCGCGTGGGAAGGCTACGTCGGCACGGCGCCGGCGGCGTTCACCCGCACCGTCCGGTGGGCGACATTCGCGGACATCGAGAACTTCGCGACGTCCGGGAAGACATTCGTCGAGACGCCGATCAACGCGCAATACTCGGGGGGCGAAACCCGCTCGCTCGAGAAGTCCTACAACCTGAACGTGACCTACCAGCGTGAGATCGGCTTCAACACGACCGCGGAAGTGGCCTACGTCGGATCCTGGACGTACACGGGTGGACGGACCGAGGACATCAACCGTCCACTGAACAACGTGTATCTGCTGGCGGATCCCAGCCGGATGTTCAACGGCAACGGGTTGGATATCAACTTCCTCCGGACCGCGTACCCGGGGCTCGGCAGCGTCATGCAGTGGAGGGACGCGAAGGACGGCCACACGGTCAACAACAACACGCTCCGCTACAACGCGATGCAGATGAACGTGCAGCGTCGCTTGAACCGCGGGCTGCAGATGGGGCTCGCCTATACGCTGGCGAAGGGCGTCGGCTGGCCCACCGGCGCAAACGGATATAACCCTGACTACCTTGACGCGGATCCCAGCGGCGAGTTGAACAAACTACGTCTGTGGGGACCAACGATCAACGACCGCACCCACAACCTGGTGATCAACTACAGCTATGCGGTGCCGAACCCGACGCCGAGCATGCCCGTGCTGAACGAGGTCCTGGGCAAGTGGATGGTGTCCGGCGTCACGAAATTCCTCAGCGGATCAGCGACGCAGCCGACGTGCACCACCAACAATCCGGGGATTGCCAACACGAACCCGACGCTGACGCCGGGCGCGACGGCCGCCTGTGTCTACACGGGGGAGGGTGTGTTCGACGTCACTCGCGATCCGAACCTGCCCGAAGAGGATCAGCTCCACTTCAACCCGCGTGCCTTCACGATGGCGCAGCCGCTGAGCGCGACGGTCGGCAACTTCGGCAACGTGCCGCTGGGCATCTTCCGCAACCCGAGCTTCTGGAACTGGGACATCACACTCCAGCGGCGTTTCCCGATTTCGGCATTCCACAAGGAGCTGCAGGGGCGAGTGCAACTGCAGCTGTACAACGTCTTCAACACGCCGCAATTCACCACCCTGAACGCGAATTTGACGTTCCAAGATGATCCGAGCGTCCCCGGGCTCGACAACAAGCTTCTGACGAGCACGACTCACGGACGGTACATCGTGCCGACGACGCCGGCCGGCAGCACCGGCACCAACCCGCCGCGTGAGTTCGGCGTCACGTTCCGCATGGACTTCTGAGTCCGCACGGCCTGTCGCCTGATCACCGTCGGTGGTCGCGGTTATCGCACTACGATCGTGCGAACGCGACCCGGGTGCGTTCCGTCTGCAGTTCGTGGAGCAGGCGCATGATGTTGTAAGCGGTGAGCTCTACCATGACGCGCGTCACCTGCTCGTGCAGCTCGTCGCTCAGTTTCGGCTCCAGCGCTTTCATCGCCTCGGTCAGCCGCTGTTCCTGGCCTTCCAGTTCCTGCGTGTCCACCACGCCGTCGGCCATGGCCGTCGTGAAGGACTCGAGTTTTTCGACGCGCTCGTGCAGCGTCGGATGTTCCGCGCGTTCATCGAACCACCCAGTTCTTGCCATCGGTCCTCTTCTCCCGCCGGTCCAGGAGACCGGCCCTGCCTACAGGTCCTGCAGCATCTGTTTGAGCGCCGCGAGGCGCGCCTGGAATATCCCCCGGCCGCCTTCCTTGTCCATCCGTTCGAGAATCGAAGCCGGAAGAAATTGCCGGTCGGTGCATTCGATGACCGCCGCGACTTCCTGCAGCTCGCGCTCCATGCCTTGTGTCGACGGCATGAACTGGGCGACGACATCAGCCAGCGCGTCCCTGGTGATGTGACTCTCGCCGGCCAGTAGCGACTTGCGCCACGCGCGGCCGACCATGCCTTCGATGTCGGCGCCCGAGAGCTGTCCGCGCTGTGGAATCGACGGGATGTCCTCGGCGGCGACCTTCGATCCCATCTTGCCGGCGAGGATCGTGAACATCTGCCGGATCTCGCCCTCGTCGGTCGGATAGAACAGCGGGATGTGAACCTCGGCGCGTCCTTGGCGTTTCAAGTCGATCGGCAGCAGATCGGGCCTGGCGGTCAGCAGCATCCAGATGATGCGGCCTCGGTACTTCGTGTCACCCATCTGCGCGGCGACCATCGCAAACACCCGGCTCGACGTACCGGAGTCGCCATCCTGCTCGCGTCCACCCAGCGCCGCGTCGGCTTCATCGATGACGACGACGACCGGGCCCATCGCGCGGAGTACCGACAGCACGCGCTCCAGATTGCCTTCCGTCTCGCCGACGTACTTCGAGCGGAAGTTCTTGAGCATCACGCACGGCGCGCCAATCTCGCCGCTGACACACTGCGCCAGGAACGACTTGCCCGTCCCGACGGGTCCGCAGATCAGGTACCCCATCGGCATGCTCTCCACCGAGCCGCGCTTGAGCAGTGCCGCATCTTCGCGCAGCCGTGCCTTCGCCGCTTCGTGACCGACGACGGTGTCGAGCGTCCATTTCGGTTCGATGAACTCGAGCAGGCCATGGCACTGCCGCTCGATCAGCAGCTTCTTCAGCGCGCGGAACACCTGTGAGTCGAGACGGCGCCCGCCTTCGCGAGCCGACTGCACCATGACGTTGAGGTCGGTGAGCGAGATGCCGGCGGTCAGCGCGGCGAGCTGGGTCGCGTCGTAGTCGGAAAACGCCTTCAGCGCGGCCGGATCGACGGAGGCGTTGATGAATCGCACGCGCTCCGATTCCGTGGGCAGCGGCACTTCGATCGAGGCGACGTGCGGATTGCCGGTCAGCCGCTCGCTGAGATCGGCGCGCTTCTCGTCCACAAGGACGAACGCCATGTTGAGCCGCTTGACGTGCGGGCTGGTTGCCCAGTTGATCATCGTGACGAGTTGTGACGAGGCCTGCGCGCTGAGACGGCCAGGCTCGCCGGCCGGAAAGACGTACGACGCCTGATCGACGATCACCGCCAGGCTGAGACGATCGGCCTCGGCCGCCATCAGGTTGTTTCGCACGAAGCGATCGAGGAGGGCCATGGTCGCCGATGGCTCTTTCGAGAGCGCGCTGAGATCGCCGACCCGGCGATTGGCGAGCGTGACCATCTCCTTCAACCGCTGCTCGTCGCGTCCCGCGGCGACGCGCAGGCCGCGTCCAAGGTCGTAGTGCAGCACCAGCGACCACCGGCCAAACAGCTGCTCGGCGAGGAAGTCGACAAGGCCCACGAATTCGTCCTGGTCGCGGCCCGGACTGCGGACGAAGTCGTAGGTGTTGCCGTAGAGGACGAACGCAGCCGTGGTTCCCGAGAAGTACAGCTCGGCGAGCTGCCTGGCCCAGGGTGGAAATGACGAGGGCAGGTCCGACAGCGCACCAACAGGGCTGCCACTCTTCGCCGCCTCGACTCGTGTGACGTGATCGGGCGTCATCGGCGAAGTACCTGACGCAGATCCGCGTCGAGAATCGGCGGCGGCTCCTGCAGTTCGTCGGCGAGGCCGCTCAGATGTTCGAGCTCGCTGACGGCCTTCTCCGTCTGCCGCATGCTCTCGGCGGCGGAATCGACCTGACTGCTGAGCAGATCCGGGTCCTGCCGGTTGACGGCCATCTCGGCCAGCGCCTGAATCTTGCTCTCCATGCGATCCAGCTCGATCGACACAAACTGCGCGTTCTTCTCGGCGCGCCCGTAGTTGTCGAGGCGCAGCTCCGCCATCGCGATGCTGTCCTGCAGCGAGCGGACGATACGCTCGTCGTTCGCCTGCTGTGCGGCGGCGAGATCCTTGCGCAGCTGGTCGAGTTGTGCCCTCACCGCCTCGCCGCTCATCGTCTGCAGAAACCGATCGAGCGCCGTCTTCGACATCAGCAAGCGGAGGAAGAGCCAGAGCAATCGATCGAGGCCGGGCGTTCGGATCTCTTCGGCAGACCCGGCGTCGCGCGTCGATGCGCCGCGCACACCGACCGCCAGCGTTCGCATCTCGACGCATCGCTGATGCAGACGTTCGAAGCGCTTCTGCGCCTCGCCTGGCAGCCCGGCGAGCATGACGGCAAGCGGCATGGTCGGGGGCGCTTGCCCTCGGGTCGTGCCCTTCGCCGCATGGACCTTGGCGTCGATCGCGGCCCGGAAACGCGGCAACGAGGTGAGCGCAGTCAGATAGGCGAGCTCGCCGGCGAAGACGAGCGGCACCGTGACGTCGGGAAGCGGCGCGAGCGCGGCTCCGGCCAGGCCGCCGAGAAAGAACAGCAGGTTCCACCTGAAGAACAACGCTTCCTTCAAATAGTCCTTGAGCCCGGCCCGGTGAGGTGCCTTCGAGGACCGATCGGACGGGATTGGTGGAGGGATGCTGTTCGCCACGTCAGTCGCCGGCGCGCGTGGACGTGTGAAGCGTATCGATGGTGTCGCGGATGTCGGCGACCTGCTCGACGAACGCCCGCTCGCGCTGCATCTCCTTGGGCGGCCGGTCTGACTTCGGCACGGTGATCTCGCGCAGGATCGTACCCGGAGACGAGGAGAATACGTACACGCGATCGCCGAGGTAGACGGCCTCTTCGATCGAATGCGTCACGAAGAACACCGTCGCCTCCGCCTCCCTCCACAGCTTGTTCAGCAGTTCCTGCATGTGCAGGCGCGTGGACGGATCGAGCGCTCCGAACGGCTCGTCCATCAGGATGATGCGCGGCCGCAGGACCAGCGTGCGCGCAATCGCGACCCGCTGGCGCATGCCGCCGGACAGCTGGCTCGGATACTTGTGCGCGTCGCGCTTGACATCGAGCCCGACCTTCTCGATCCACGCGCGAGCCTGGTCGCGTCGCTCTTTCGCTCCCACGCCGCGGCACTCGAGGCCGAACGCCACATTGTCCTCGACCGTGCGGTTGTCGAACGACGTGTAGTCCTGAAACACCATGCCCCGATCCGAGCCAGGCCCGACGACCGGGGAATCGGCCACGTGGACGACACCTTCCGTGGCCGGGTGGTGCGGCGGCAGGCCGGCAATGAGCCGCAGGACCGTGGACTTGCCGCAGCCGGACGGACCCAGCATCGTCACGAACTCGCCGGTGCCCGGAAGGTCGGGCACGGCAAACGTGACGTCGCGAATCACGGTGAAGTCGCCGAACCGCTTCGTCACGCCGCGGAACTCGACGACGTTCGGGAGTGTCGTCGTCATTCGTCGGCGGGACGATAGGGAAAAAGACCGCGCTGGAACACGTAGAGCATTCGGTCGATGGCGAACGCGAGCAGCCCGATCACAATCAGGATAAGGATGATGTGCTCGGACAGCCCGCGCCGCTGACTGGTCATCAGCAGAAAGCCGAGACCATGGCTCGCGTTGATCAGTTCAGCGAGCATGATGTAGCCGAATGCCATACCGAAGAGATGCCGGAGGCTGTTGTAGATGTCCGGCAGCGACAGAGCAACCAGCACCTTCGTGATGATCTGCCACCTGGACGCGCCGAGCGTCTGCGCCGTCTCGACGTAGCGATCCGGCACGCCGGCGATCGCGCGCACCGTATCGGCGTAAACAAACGGTACGCAGGCGATGAAGATGAACATCACCTTCTGCGTCTCGTCGATCCCGAACCACAGAATGGTCAGCGGGATCAGCGCGGCGACCGGCAGGTTGCGGCCGAACAGCGCCATCGGCGCGCCGGCCGCCTCGAGCACGCGCCATGACCCCGCCGCGATTCCCAGCGGCACGCCGGCGACGACCGCCAGGCCGAAGCCAAGCATCACGCGCTTCAGCGTGGCAGCGACGCTTTGCACGAGCGCCCGTTCGTTGATCAGGCTGCCGAAGCTCGAAAACACCTCGCCCGGGTTGGGCAGCACGACCGGCGATACCAGCCGGGTCTCGACGTCGCCTGAGGTGATCCCCCACCACACGAGGACGACCAGCGCCACGCCTCCCGCACCGAGCAGATAACGCACAGGGCGGGGCGGCGAGACGCGGAGCGAGAACAGCCCCATTTACTTTGTCGCGCCAGGCGCTTCAGCCGGATAGACCTTGATCTCGACGCGCCGGTTCTTGGCGTTGTTGTCCGGATCGGCAGGATCGGCAGGCCGGTCCCAGCCCTGGCCACTGGTCGAGAACTGGTTGGGCTGCAGTGTCGAGAACTTCTTGACGATGGACTCCTTCACCGAGTTGGCGCGATTGAGCGACAGTTCCTGCACCGCGCTCTTCGGCACCTGATTTCGCATCGAACCATCGGTGTGACCTTCGATGACGATTCGCGCCGCGCCGTACTGACCGGCGAGCTTGCCGATCTCCTCGACGACGAAGTCCACGTTCGGATCGTAAAGCTCCTCGACGTCCTTGCCGTCTACCGATCGGGTCACCCGCTTGGTCACGTCCCAGGAGTTCGGGAAGAAATGGATCACCACGGTCTTCGTGAGGATCTCGTCGCTCTCTCCCTGGACCGCTCCGGCGCTGGTCGGCGCGAAGCGGACGTCGTACTCGTTCTTCTGGCTCGAGTACTTCGCTTCGCTTCCCAGCTTCTGGATCACTGAGAAGTCCATGACCTGGTCGAACGGCGTCTGTTGCGTGACCGCGCCGATCTTCTTGTAGAGGAAGTAGGCGGTGTTCCACGTCCGCTCGAAGTTCGTCGGGTTGTTCTGGTTCAGGAAGAAGTCGCGGTTCTCGGCGTAGTTGGTCGAGTGCGCATCACCGAGCATGCCGAGGGCATCGCTCTCGGGGATCGAGTAACCGGCAGCCATCAGCTTGGCGACCTTCTGTTTGTTCTCCTGGGTCTTCAGGTCCTGCATGGCATCGAGGATGCCGCGGACCAGACCCTCCATGATGTCGGGGTTGTCCTTGGCGAAGTCGGCGCGCGAGAACCAGATGTCGGCAATCAGCTTGTTGGCGGTCGCGGTGGTGACCATCATGCGGTTGCCGCGGACCTTCTCCAGGTTGTAGATGTCCGGCGCCCAGCTGACGACGCCGGCCAGGTTCTTGTCGCCGTTGAACGCCGCCGCCGCCTGAAACGCGTCCTGCGTGAACTTGAACTGCACTTCAGCCGGCTGGACTCCGGCGTTGATCAGCGCGTTCAGGATGAAGAAGTGGGACGGTGAGTTCTGCGCGAGGACCACGGTCTTGCCGCGCAGATCCGCCATCGTCTTGATCGAATCGCGCACGACGATGCCGTCGCCGCCGTTGGACCAGTCCACTTGCTGGAAGATGCGCGGCATGACGCGCGAATCCCTGCGCAGCCCCTCGAGGAAGAGCGGCACCATGTCGAGCGTCGCCCAGCCGACGTGCAGATTGCCCGCCGCGAACGCATCACGCATCGCGACCGGGTCGTCGATGAGCACGAGCTCGACCTTGAAGTCCTTCCCGTTCGGAGTCTTCCACGCTTTCCCCGGCTTGAACCCGTTGTTGGCATAGATGATCGGACCCCAGCCTGCCCAGACGTTGATGGCGAACCGCACCGTGCGGTCGTTCATCGGCGTGTAGCTGGAGATGCCTTTCACTTCGGGCAGCTTGGCGCTCGGCACGAAGTTGTATTCCTTGACCGTGGTGATCCCCGAGCTGTCCGGGTTCTCCGCGTTCCCGGCGATCTGCTTCAGCTCGTCGCTCGAGAAGGTCCCGGTGCCGGGAATGGCTCCGCCGCTGTAGCGCCAGATCGCCAGGCCGACGAGACCGATTACGACCACAAAGACTGCGACATAGAACGCTGGACGTGGCTGTCCGTTCGCCATCTGCACAATCTCCTATCGGGCCGCCTGACGCGGCCCTTCGACGTGGCTCCTGTCAGTTGGTCTGCTTGTCGAGAGGTCGGTCGGTCGCGGCCGGTCCCAGATCCTTGGTCGCGGGCGCGATCCGCGTCGTCTCCGGCGACTTGAGTCCGAGCTCCACCTCGAAGCTGGTGAGCGCCTCCTCGGCGAGCACCGCCTGCATGCGCTCTTCGGCGTCGATCTCGGCGATCCCTTTCTGCGAGAGATCCGCGGCGACCCGGACCTTGCCGCGGTTCTGATCGATCTTCTGCTGGATCACCGACTCGATCTGCCCGAAGTCCGTCGTCAGATTCAGGTCGAAGCTCTCGGCGAGCTTGGCGATCTCGGCTTCGGCCGCGCTCATCTTGAGCTCGGCGTCGTACTTGTGGATCTTCTGCTGGAGCTCGGCCAGCTTGCTGTTGGCGTGCTGAATCTTGCGCAGATTGTTGTTGTACGCCGTCTCGTGCATCTGGAGTTGCTGCTCATTGGCGGCAAGGTCGGTCTTGCCCTTCTGCAGCTCCAGCGCGAATTTCGCGGCTGTGGCGCGGTCGCCCGCTTTCAGGTACGCCTTGGTTTCGGCCTCCAGCTTCTGCACGTGCGCGCGGTTGGCGGCAACCTGACGCGTGACACGCTCGACCAGACCTCGATACTGCTCGAGGCCGACGCGGCCTTCTTTGAGCTCGTCTACGGCACGGTCGTACTCGTACTGCATCTGCGCGATCGGGTCGGCCTGCCAGAAAATGTTCGCGACCTTGTTAATCTGCGCCATGAACGCTGACCAGAATTTCTGAACAATCACGCGACTCTCCTTCGAGAAGTGATCGTGCTCGCCCCCGATTCAAGGCTCGCGCTCGCATCTCCCTGGACGTCCTTCAGGAACGAGAACCTGTCGGCTGACATCGAATGCCACGAAATATATTTGCACTCCGGGCTCACTCTTTTTGAAAATCTCGCCGGCGACCTCGGCAGGGTCCGGCCCGATGTGTTCTCCCCGTCGGCGACGACGAGAAGGTACTCGCCGAATCGGCTGAATTTTGTGGGACAGGGCTGGGAGTGTACTGTCGGGTTCAGGTCGTATCAAGGTTGTGACGTGACCGTTTGACCAGCGCGCGTCAGTAATCAGATCAACGTAGCGCGCTGCTGAAAGTTCCTTCCGGCGAGGTAGGGATGGAACCCATTCCCAGTCATGAAGTTGTGGGGGCGCGGCTGGTTGGCGAACTGCCGAGCGCCGAGTTGGTCGATTTGTGGGTCCGCGTCTCGTCGGGTGTCGTCAAGTACGGGTTTGCAATCGAATATCGCGATCTCGAGCCTCCGCGGACAGGCATCTTCGATGGCCTGCGCATCACGATCGACCCCGATGTCGGGTTCGAAATGCAGTGTTTTCTGCTGCTGCACCTGTTTGGCCACTCGGTGCAGTGGGTCGCCCCAACGCTGGCGCACACGGTAAACGAGCTTCAGCACACGAACGATCGCGCGCGGTTTCTGTGCGTGCTGCGTGCCTACGAGTTCGAGGCAGCGCGGTTCGGCATGCAGTTGATGCACGAGCGAGGGGTGACCGGACTCGATCAGTGGTACAGCGACTTCGTCGAAACCGACTGGCGTTACGTACAGCGCTACTACGAAACCGACAGCATCCCGCCGTGGACGGAGTGCATCGTCGGCGGCTGCCCGCTGATTCAACCGGCGCCGATTCCGCCGCTTGCGCTGCGGCAAGTAAGCGTGCGCTTTGCCTTCTGACCGATGTCGACGCGAAGAATCTTCCTGGTCGACCCAACGCTCGCGTATATCATCCTCACCGCTCGCTCGCCGTCGCATTCGCAACGCATTCACCGCCGGTGTGCCGTCCATGGTTAGTCACTTTCACCACGGACTGCGGAGCCGCAGGCGCTTGGGGCTGACCGGGGCCCAAGGGCTCAGGGTCCGAAGAAATTCGCTGAAGTTCACGCCCCCCGCTTTCTCGGCCGAACCGAGAACCGATGCTTGACGCCACTATCGTCGCCAAGCCGGGCCTAACACTGCGCGCGCATCAGGGTTCTACCACGATCCGAACAGCGCTGACCGTCCCGGTGACCGTCCCGAGTAGGTTGCCCGCCAGATCGAAGAACTCCGTTGTGAAGGGACCGGTGAACGCGTTGCGGCTGGGACCGAGCGACACCCACGTCCGGACCTTATAGGTCGCCGCCACCGTCCCATCGGGACCGAAGGAATTTCCGATGAATGTCGATGCGAATTGATCGTTTGCGGTGCGGACCCAGGAGCCGTAGCCAGCGCCTTCCGTTGCATAACACGACTCCGCGATCACGGTTCCCTTTCCGGCGCTGATGGCCGTGAACACGGCGCCCGCCGGCGCGCACGGAGGTAGCCCTTGCTGATCAAAGACGACCGTGACGTTCCAGGCTCCTTCGAGCGTCTGGCCGGAGGTCGTCGTCTGCGCCATCGCCGGCGAGATGAACGCCAGCATCGCCGTAATCGTGAGGGAGTGAAGTATCCGCCTGCTGGTAGCCATTGAACAGTCCTTTCCCGATCTCGGTTGATCGTTTCGCGGTAGGAGCCTTGATCGCCGCCGCGATGCAGATACTCGCCCGATCGGCCCTGCAGCGTCCTTAGAGAGTTCTTAGAATTTTGCGAACCGAGGTACGCTCGGCGGCGGATGAGAACACAGCGAGAGCATTACTACCTGTTCGGTCCGTTCCGGCTCGAGCCGGAAGAGTGCCGTTTGCAGCGAGACGGACTGCTGATCCCATTGACGCCGAAAGCCTTTGCGATGCTGCTGGTGCTCGTGCGCAACACCGGCCGCCTGGTCGAGAAGGAGTTCCTGATGCAGGAACTCTGGCCCGACGCCTTCGTGGAGGAGACCAATCTTACGTTCACCATCTCCGTGATTCGTAAGGCGCTGGGTGAAAGCGCGCGAACCGGCGGCTACATCGAGACCGTGCCCAAGCGTGGGTACCGGTTCGTGGCCTCCGTTCGAGAAGTTCAGGCGGACCGCCAGGTGAAATCGCTCGCCGTGCTGCCGTTTGTGACCGTGTGTGGCGGCGAACGAAGCCAGTACTTTGCGGACGCGCTGCAGGACGCGCTGATCGCGAGCTTGGCGCAGCTTGGATCGCTGCGCGTCATCTCGAGGACGTCGGCACAGTACGCGAGCGTCAGGCGTCCGCTCCAGGCATTGGCCCGCGCGTGGCAGCTCGACGTCGCCGTCGAAGGCTCTGTCGTGCTCGAGGATGACCGCGTCCGCATCAGCGTTCGGTTGATCGATGCGCTCAACGACCAGCACTTGTGGGCTCAGACCTACGAACGCCATCTCCGCGATGTCCTCGCCTGTCAATCGGAAATGGCCAGATCCATCGCCCAGCAGATTGAGATCACCGTCACGCCTGGTGAGGATGCCCGCCTCCGACAGGTCCAATCCATCGATCCCGAGGCGCACACGGCGTATTCAAGGGGTCGCTATTACTGGCATCGGTCCTTCACCGAAACGGCATTCAGGACTGCAATCGCTCAGTTCCGGCGCGCCATTGAACTCGA
>Ga0081539_10002473_pt1 | contig 26001 bp, 26 predicted proteins | sample TabmetS4T2R2_FD_71023 | JGI IMG/M metagenome (GOLD analysis project Ga0081539, IMG submission 71023) | Tabebuia heterophylla rhizosphere microbial communities from the University of Puerto Rico - S4T2R2 | ecosystem: Host-associated > Plants > Roots > Rhizosphere ...
TCACGGCTCCTTCCCCCCTCGAACGAGGGGCGCGGGGGACCCCTGGTCCCCCCGCGAGCCCCCTCCTCGCGGGCGGCGGCCCGGGTTCAGAGGTTGGCGGAGCCGGCGGATCGAGCGCTGCGCCGCCGTTGCCTCTCCGAGGCCGAGCCTCCCGCCGGGCAAAGCCCGGCTCCGGCGGCCGCTCGCAGCGGTTGCGCACGAGCTCTGGCCGACGGCTTGCGCGAGGTCAGGCCGGATGCGGCTGCGCCGGCGCGGCTTCGGGCTCGTGCGCCGGCATCCGCGCGCGCAGGAAGTCGACCGTCGGCCGACCCACCCGAGCCGGCGTGAGCGCGCGGAGGCACTCGAGCTCGTACGGGCAGACGCTGCGATGGCACGGCGAGCACGGCACCTCCGCCCGCAGCACGAGCGAGTCGCCGAGCGGCGCCCACTCCACCGGGAGCGAGTTGCCGCTCATCAGCGTCACCGTCGGCGTCCCGAGCGCGACCGAGAGATGAGCAGGACCGCTGAGGTTGCCGACGAATCCCGATGCTCGTGCGAGGAGGTATGCGGCCTGCCCGATCGTGAGACGCCCCTGTGCCTGGATCAGGTCCGGGACGTCGCCCATGCGACCGTCCTCGGGCCCGCCGATCGCGACGAGCGGCGCGCGGAGCTCCCGCGCGAGCGTCGCGAGCAGCTCGGGCCAGTACTCGGGCGGGTAGCGCCGCGTCTCCTCCTTGGCGAACGGGTGCACGACCACGAACGGGTCGGGCGCGTCGTGCCCGAAGACGAGCTCGGTCGCCCGCGCGTCCTCGTCCGTCCATCGCAAGGCGGGAAAGCGGACGTCCTCGAAGCCGTACTCGCGCCGCGTGAGCGCCGAGACGATCTGGAGCAGCTGAAGCGCCTGGTGGGTCCGGTCGTCGTCCCAAGCGGCCACGGGCGCCTGCAGCCGCGAGCGCGAGCGGAAGCGCGGGCCTTGCGGGTGCAGGCGAGCGCGGCTCGGCACCGACAGGAACCGCCGGAACGGCGTCGGGTTCGTCCGGAGGTAGATCGAGAGGTCGAAGGTGTCGATGGGAAGCGCGCTCAGTGCCTCCCGAAGCCCGCGGAGCCGCGGCCTGAGCTTCGATCCCGGCTCGAAGAGCGCGATCCCGTCGAAGAGCCCGCTGCGCTCGTACAGCGGCGCCGCCAGCGGCCGGCACAGGCAGAAGAGGCGCGCGTGCGGCAGGTGGCGGCGAAGCTCGGCGATCGCGGGGAGGGCGTAGACCGCGTCGCCGATCTCGTCCGGCTTGAACACGAGCACCGACTCGATCGCGGCGGGGTCCGGCCCGACGCCGTAGACGCGCTCGGCGAACGGCGCCCCGGGGTGCAGCCGAAGCGATCGACGGCGCGCGCGGAGCTCCGCGTACCGCGGCGCCAGCACGCGTCGCTGCGCACCTTTGAGCGCCTGGTAGAAGGCGTCCTCGATCCGAGCGCGGCGCGTAGTCGTCACGGCTCTGACGGTAGCCGAAGGCCCCGGACGGAAAGCTCGCCATTGACGAAACGGGCAAACCCGTTCAACCTTGAGAGCCCGTGCGCACGATAGTGACATCCGCCATCTGCGTCGCCGTCGTCGCCGCCGGGCTCGTCGCCGGTGTGGCGCACGCGATGCCTGCGGCTCCGGACGGGAAGGCCGCGACCCGCGCGACGAGCGCCGCGGCCGCCAACTTCCGCGTCGACACGACGACCGGCATCGACTTCAGCCAGGGCGAGTGCTGCGCCTTCTGGTACTTCGGCACGCCGACCCCCGTGACGGCCCCGAAGATCGGTGCCGCGACGCTGACGACGTTCTTCATCCAGTGCTTCGCCACCGAGGTCTGCGACCCGCTGAACTCGCAGCTGACGCTGACGTACGCGACGAAGAAGGGCGACCAGCTCGTCCTGCTGGGCTACGCGCCGAATCTGGGCACGTTCACGGCAGCCGACGGGGGCTCGCGGCTCGCCGTCGACGGCACCTGGACGGTCTCGGCCTCGAGCGGGCGCTTCGCCGGATACGCCGGCTCCGGAACCTTCTCGCTGACGCTCACCCAGCCGACCGGGTCGCCCGGCGGAAGCGAGCACATCAAGCTCGCCGGGACGCTCAGCCCGTAGCTAGCCCGCAGCGGCCGCGGCCTGGTAGGCGGTGTACGCGGGCTTCGGCGACCAGTTGTTGTAGAGGACGCCGAAGTTGTCCTCGACGTTCGACAGGTTCGTCCCGTTGTCGCGGTAGCTGTAGAAGAACGCCGGGCCCGCCCACGACCAGCCCTTGAGAGCGGCGTAGGAGTCCGTCACGAGCTGTGCCTGCGCCGTCATCGACATGCTGTTGCTCGTCGAGCCCGTGGGGGCGCCGAACTCGGTCGCCCAGATCTGCTTCGCGCCGTCGCCGTTCGCGGACATGAGGCTGCGCGCGCTCGGCGAGGTCTGCGACATCTGCGACCACGCGCTCCAGCCGTAGAAGCCGATCCCGTACGGATAGTTGTACGGGTGCCAGCCGACCGCGTCCATGTTCCCCGCGGCGCCGTTCGCGTACATCTTCTCGAGGAAGCTGATCGGGTTCAGGTGCTGCGCGTCGCCCTGGCCGTACGAGCCATACGGCGACAGTCCGGCCGAGATCACGGTCGCGCTCGAGTCGGCCTGCTTCACGGCCGCGTAGGCGAGCTTCAGCATCTGCGTGTACCGCACGGGATCCGGACCGGGCGCCCAGAACTGGACGATGTTGGGCTCGTTCCAGATCTCGTAGGCGTGCACGCCGAGCAGCCCGTAGTGCGTCGCGGCGGCCTTCACGAAGTTCGAGTAGTCGCTCAGGTTCGTCGGGGGGGTCACCCCGTTCGTGCCCGCCGCCCGCGCCCAGGCCGGCGTGTAGAGGATCGTCCCGAGCACGTTCAGCCCGCGTGACCGAGCCGCGTTCACGACTGCGTCGAACGCCGTCCAGTTGTAGTACGCCGGCCCGCCGGACTGGACGACGGACCAGTTGATGTCGACCCGGATCCAGCTCGCGTGCGCGGCCTTGACGCCGTCGAGGTAGCGAGCGAGATCGGTCGAGCTCAGGTTCTGGATGCCGCCGCCGGCCGCGAAGCCGAAGCGACCGGACGAGGGGGAGCTGGTCGGCGCCGAGATGGCGGCAGCGCTCTGCGCTGAGGTGGCCGTGCCAGTGCCGCCGGAGTTCGTCGCAGAGACGGCGGCTCGAAGCGTCGAGCCCACGTCGCCGCTCGCGACGACGTACGAGCTCGCGGTCGCACCGGAGATCGCCGCGCAGTTCGCTCCGGCCGAGTCGCAGCGCTTCCACTGGTACGCGTACGACGTCGGGCTGCCCGACCAAGTGCCGTTCGAGGTCTTCATCGTCTGGCCGGTCTGCGCGGTGCCGCTGAGCTGCGGGAGCGCGGTGTTCGAAGGCGCGGCCGTCGGGCTCGGGCTCGAGGCCGCGGCGACGGCCGCCGTCGCGGCCGAGGTCGCGCTCGTCGAGCCGCCGGAGTTCGTCGCGGTGACGGCGACGCGGATCGTGGATCCGGCGTCCGTCGTCGTGAGGGCGTAGCTCGAGCCGGTCGCGCCGCTGATCGCCGCGCAGTTCGCACCCGTGCCGTCGCACCGCTTCCACTGGTACCCGTAGCCGGTCGGGCTTCCACTCCACGTGCCGGTCGACGAGGTCAGCGACTGCGTCACCTGCGCCGTGCCGCTGATCTGTGGCAGCGCGGTGTTCGCGGGCGCGGCGGGCGGCGTGGGCGTTGGCGCCGGAGCCGGTGCGGGGGCGACGACGGCCGTCTGCGGGGACGTCGCTGTCGCCGAGCCGTTCTTGTTCGTCGCAGTGACGTCCACGCGCAACGTCGTCCCGACGTCGGCCGATCCGAGCTTGTAGGTCGCCGCCGTCGCGCCTCCGACCGCGTTGCACCCGTTGCCGGAGAGGTCGCAGCGCTTCCACTGGTACGCGTACGAGAGCGACACACCCTTCCAGCTGCCGGACGACGCCGAGAGCGTCTGCCCCACCATCGCGGTGCCGCTGATCGTCGGAGCCGAGACCGGGGACGGAGGCTGCTGTCCCGGGCCGCCGCCTGCGAAGCCGCTGCCGGCGAACGTGGCGAAGAACGAGAGTGCGGCCACGACGACGACGGACTTGTGAAACGGGCGGCGAATCACGTGGTCGAGATCGGCCGCCTCTCCTGAGCCTTGATCCCTCGAACGAGGACGAGGCGCAGAGGACACAGGCCCTACGGCCGGAACCTGGTAGCCGATGGACCACGAACTCGTGAGCCCCGAGCTCGCGCTCGTCGACCCCGACCTCGCCGCCCGCGCACGGCGATCTCTCCCCGAGCCGGACACGTTCGCGTGGCTCGACGCGACGCGGCCAGTCCTGCCGGCATCGGCCGCTCCGCCACGGCGTCTCGACCTGGCGCGGGCGGCGCGAAGCGCGGTTCTCGTGCTCTTGGCGGCGAGCCTCTTGCTGAACGCCGACCTGCTCTTCGAGCAGCGAGACGCAGCGCCGGCGCAGACGAAGGCGGCCGCACCCCCCGCGCGAAAACAGCCGCCGCGCTACGGGGTCAGGGGCGCGGAGCGGAAGCTCGTCGCGCCGGCGAAGCGCACAGCGCCCCCGCGGCGGCACCGGGCCTCCGCGGGATCGCCGGTATCGGCGCCGGTGAAGTCGCTCCGGCTGAAGTGGCCGAAAGCGTCCTCAGCGGTGCAGTACGACGTCGTGATCTGGCGAGGGCACGAGCGCGTCCTCGATCTCTGGACGCGGACTCCGCGACTCGACGTCGCGGCGCTGCCGTGCGTGCAGGCGCGGAAGTTGACGCCGCTTGCGCGCCACCTCTGGTTCGTCTACCCGCAGCTCTCGCACGGCAAGAAGGCGCGCTTCGGCACGCTCCTCAAGTGGGGCGTCTTCTACGCGAGCCGTCGCCCGGCGTGCGCGTGACGGCGCGTCGAACCGACGCGAGCGATCGCGCTTTCGACGCGCAGCAGGAGGTCCCGCGGGCGGCGCGGGCCCTGCCGTGGACTACCTATGCGCGACGCTTGCCGAGCCGCCGGAGCGAGCCGCCCAGAAGCAGCAGCGCGAGCCCTGCACCGACGAACAGCGCCAGGTCGAGACCGGTGAACGGCAGCGACCCGACGGTCTTCGGCGCGACACCCTGCGCACCGCCCTGGATTTGGCCTTGCACGATCGGCCCGGCCCCGCGATACGCAGGCGGCTTTCCAGCTGCGAGCGCACCCGCGGCAAGGACGAGCGCAACCAGCAGCGCGGAGGCTGCCGCCGTCGCTCTGATCATCATCCTTCCCTTCACTCCAACCTCCCCCGGTTCACCGCAGCTTGACGATTCACCCCACGGTACCTGACCCACAAAGTACGGGGACCGGTACGCCACGTCAATACCGAACGCGACTTGCCCTGAAACTTCAGGGTCTTACCGGACGGGTATTCGGCCCAGCATCGTGCGGTCGATCGCCGCCGGATCGACCCGCCGGCCCGCCCGAACCGTGGCCGCGACCTGCCGGATCGTGTCCTCGCCGGGATCGAGCGCGTGCGCGCGCGACAGCGCCGCGAGGGCGGCGTCGCGCCTGCCTTGGAGCGATTCGGCCATCGCGAGCTCGAGCCACGCGTACCAGCTTGCGTCGTCGCGCTCGACCGCGCGCCGGAAGCTCGCGGCCATGCGCGCGCGCTCGCCGAGGCGGCTGGCGATCGCGCCCGCGTAGAGGTCGGCGTCCTCCGAGAGTGGATTCAGCCGCCGTGCTCGGTCGAGCCGCGCGAATGCAGACGCCGGATCCCGCTTCCACTCGTGCGCCGCCTGCTGCACCTCCTTCGCTGCGAGCCACGGCAGCGCGAGCGACGCAGCCGCGACGAGCACCACGGCCGCGCCGGCGGCGAGCACGAGACGCGGCAGCGGGCGCGGCGCCTCCTCCCCGCCCCGGCGTAGCGTCCCCGTCAGCGCCAGGCAAGCGATCGCCGGCCCACCGAGCCCGGGCAGCTCCCAGAACCAGTCCACGGAGCCGTGGAAGAACCAGTAGGCGAAGACTGCTGCGCAGGCCGCGGCCGTCGCGCGGGCGGGCGTCGGAACGGTGCCGCGCCACAGGCGCAGTCCTGCGAAGACGAAGAACCCGAGCAGGAGCGCTCCGCCGACGACGCCGGTCTGGACGAGCGCGCGGAGCTCGACGCTGTGCGGGTACAGCGGCTCCTCCGCCGACCGGCGCTCCTTCAGATAGCCGACGGCGAAGTTGTCGGCGCCGACCCCGCGCACCGGCGCGTGCTCGAACTCGCGGACGGCGACGCGCCAAATGTCGTAGCGGTTGCTCCCGAAACCGTTCGAGAAGTACGAGTGCGTCGACGACGTCGGCGTGGACTTGAACTGGTCCCAGCGCTTGGCCGGGTCGCCGATCGCGATCGCGGCGACGACGAGGCCGACGAGGCTCGCGGCGACGAACGCCGAGCCAACCGCCAACGACCCGACGCGCGCAGTCCGAGGCGCGAGCGAGATGCGGCTGTCGAGCAGCGCCGCGACGGTGCCGACGACGAGGAGCACGGCGGCGCTGACGAGGACGGCGTTCCGCGCCGAGACGACCGCGTCCCGGACTCCCTCGTGGACCTGGAGCGCGGTGAAGACGTGCAGGACGGGGCGCGCGGTCGCGACGACCGCCACGGCCGCCGGCAGCGAGAAGACGATCACGCGCGCCCGGTGGGGCGTCAGCGCGAGGAAGACGAAGAGCGTGAGCGGAAGCGCGACGACGGACGCTCTCGTCTGCGTGAGCAGGGCGAGCTCGAGCAGCACGGCCGCGGCCGCCGTCATCACGCCGCGGATCCACCACGGGACACTCCTCCACGCCGCTAGGAGCAGCGCCGGCCAGAGCGCGCCGAGGAAGAGCGCGCACTCGGCGTTCTGGTAGCCGGTCGGCTCCGCGAGGCGGCCGAGGAGGAAGTACGAGCTCGGGTCGGGTGCCCGCGAGGCCTGGACGAGGGTCACGGCGCCGACGATCGCGACCGCGACGGCGTATGCGCCGAGCAGCCCGAGAACCGTCGGCCACCGCCACGGCAGGACCGCGAAGAGGACGAAGACGACCAGGTACAGGAGCGTCCGGTTCGCACCGTCCCACGCGATCCCCCGGACGCCCGCCCACTCGATCGAGGCGAAGCTCCAGAGCGTGAAAGCGGCCAGGCACCCGATCGCCGCGACGGTGACGCGGTCGAGCCTCCTGAGCCCGACGAAGGTCGCGGTGACCGCTGTGAGTCCGAGCAAGAAGAGCGTGGCCGGGTACCAGGCGGTCGCCGGGTACCCGGCGTCGAGAACGCCGAGCCAGGCGAAGACGCCGAATGCGAGCGCACCCGGGAGGAGAAGCGGGTCGCCGAGGAGCGCTCGCCAGACCGGCGGAGCCGGAGCTCGCGAGGTGACGGCATGGGACTCCCCCGGTTTGGGCACAGTCCGTGTGGACAAGTTGGGAATCGTGCCTACAATCCGTTCGGGGAAGCGCTAGCGGGAGAGGCCGCGATGGTCTCGCGGATCGAGAGACGGGAAGGGACTGCGGTGACGGACGAGAACCGGGGGAGTGGCCGTCGATGATGGCCGAAGACGCCGTGGCGGCTGTGATCTCGCCGGGCGAAGGCGTGACGTTGCGCGCCGCGGACGCGCCTGCTGTCGCGGCGCCTCGGCTGCTGCCGCGGCGGAAGACCGCGCTCGTCCGGTTCCTCCTCGTTCACGCCGACCTGTTCGCGCTCCTCCTCTCGTTCTTCGTCGCCGAGCGTGTGCTCGACCCGGCCGCGGTGTCCGCCGGGTCGATTTCCACCCGCGGCGGCCTGTTCCTCCTCACGCTGCCCGGATGGATCGTGGCGGCGAAGATGCTCGGCCTCTACGACCGCGACGAGGACCTGATCCAGCACTCGACGCTCGACGAGGTCCCGAAGCTCGCGCAGCTCGCCGTCGTCGGAACGTGGGGCTTCGTCGCACTGGCGTGGGCGACCGGAATCGCCATCCAGCCGCTCGGAGTGGTCGTGGCCTTCTGGGCGCTCCTGACCGCCCTGCTTCCGCTCGTGCGCGCGCTCGTCCGCGCCGAGTTCCGGCGGCACCCCGAGTTCCCGCAGAACACGGTCATCGTCGGCGCCGGCTCCGTCGGCCAGCTGCTCGGGCGCAAGCTCCTGCACCACCCGGAGTACCACGTGAACCTGATCGGCTTCCTCGACGACCAGCCGAAGGAGCGCCGCGACGACCTCGACGACCTGGTGATCCTCGGCAGCCCCGACCAGCTCCCCGACCTCGTCGACCGGCTCGCGCTCGAGCGCGTCGTGATCGCGTTCTCGAACGAATCGCACGAGGAGACGATGGACCTGATCCGGTCGCTCAGCGAGTGCCCGGTCCGGATCGACATCGTCCCACGCCTCTTCGACGTGATCCCGCCGCGGCTCACGAGCCATACGGTCGAGGGGATCCCGCTGATCACGCTCGCGCCGCTCAAGCTCTCGCCGTGGCGACGCTTCCTGAAGCGCTCGCTCGACCTCCTGGTCGCGGCCGCCGCGCTTCTCTTCCTCGCGCCGCTGTTCGCGGTTGCGGCGATCCTGATCAAGCTCGACTCGCCGGGCCCGGTCTTCTTCCGCCAGCGCAGGATGGGCGCCGGCGAACGGCCGTTCTTCATGTTCAAGTTCCGGACGATGGCGCGCGACGCCGACGAGCGGAAGCACGAGGTCGCGCACCTGAACAAGCACCTTCTCCCGGGCGGCGACCCGCGGATGTTCAAGATCTCCGACGACCCGCGGATGACGCGCGTCGGACGCGTCCTGCGCCGCTACTCGCTCGACGAGCTGCCGCAGCTTCTGAACGTCGTGACCGGCGAGATGAGCCTGATCGGGCCGCGACCGCTGATCCTCGAGGAGGACAAGCACATCGACGCTTGGGGCCGGAAGCGCCTCCTGCTGAAGCCCGGCATGACGGGCCTGTGGCAGGTGCTGGGCCGCAGCGCGATCCCGTTCGAGGAGATGGTCAAGCTCGACTACCTCTACGTGACGACCTGGTCGATCGCGAACGACGTGCGGCTCCTGATCGAGACCGTGCCCGTCGTCTTCCGCGGCGCGCGCGACCGCGCGTACTGAGCCTCAGCTCGCCGTAGCCGGCTCGAGCACGCGGCGCGGCCCCGTCTCCGTCAGCGCCTCGCGACGCTCCTCGCCGCAGCGCGCGGCGACGAGCGCCGCGACCGCCGCGAACGGCGGCGTCCGGGCACCGTCCATATGGGCGTCGCTCGCGAGGAGGTCCGCGACTCCCGTCTCGACCAGCGTCCAGGCCGTCGTCCAAACGGCGTCGCCGGAGCGGCCCGCGAGGCTCGGCGCGACGACCTGGACGAGCGCACCGCGCGAGCGCGGGCCGTCGAGAAGCGACAGGTCGAGCTGAACCGCCCGGCACCGCTCCGGATGGGCGAAGATCGGGACGAGCCCGCCCGCCGCAAGGCGGTCGACGACGGCGTCGAGCGCGTCGGGCGGCGTGTCGCGCACGAGCTCGACGAGCGGGAAGCGCCCGCCGATCGCGCGAACGCGAAGCCGCGCGAACGACGTCTCGAGCGCGCGCCCGACACTGAGCTCCGCCGCCACGGTCGTCTCGAGGTCGACGGCGACGATCTCGAGCGCGCGCCGGAGCTCCGCGTGCCGCTCGCGCGCGACCAGCGTCGGCGTCGGCCACCGATCGGAGAAGTGAGGCGTGCAGACGACGGTGGTGATGCCCTCGTCGCGAAGGCGCCTCGCGAGTCGCACGGCGTCGTTCGCCGTCCTCGGACCATCGTCGATCCGAGGGAGGAGATGGCAGTGCGTGTCGATCACGGCGTCGCGACGGGCAGCTGCTCCTCGCGCGCTCGCACCGCGGCGCTCGCGAGCGCGAGCCCGACCAGCAGCATCCCGACGTAGGCGGTCGGGAATCCCGTCAGCGACTCGCGCGTCAGCGCGTCGAAGAGCATCACGACGAGGAGGCCGAGCGCGACCCACCCTTCGGCGGCGCCGGCTGCAGCGAACCGCCAGCTCAGCAGGAGGAGCCGCCCGAGCAGGGCGAGGAAGATCGCGAGCCCGAGGAAGCCGATGTCGGTCGCGATCGCCAGGTAGGCCGAGTCGACGATCGTCCCGCGCTTCGCGGCGGGCGTCTGGCTCGTCGCGCCGGTGAGCGACTCGTTCGCGCGCTGCGAGGCCGTCCCGACGGCGCCGACGCCGCGGCCGAGCAGCCACGTCGAGCGCGAGTGGCCGAGCGCCTGCGACCAGACGTTCGTCCTGCCGTTCAGCGTCAGGTACTTGTTCGGGCTCACCTGGACCGCCCGCTGGGACTGCACGTCGCTCCCACCGACGATGAATGCCGCGGCCGCGATCGCCGCGGCAGCGGTCAGGACGAGCGCGCTACGGACGTTGCCGCGCTGCGCGAGGAACAAGCCCACGAGCGCGACGACGATCACCGCGGCGGTGCGGACGTACGAGAAGAGCAGACCGAGCGAGACGAAGGCCAGGATCGCGATCGACCGCGCCCGCAGGCGTTCCCGCAACACGAGGACGGCGACCGCGAGCAGGAGGAAGCCGGCGTACGAGAACGGCTCCTCGAGCGTCCCGAAGCTCCGAAGGCGCGGGCCGATCTGGCGGACCTCCTGCCCGTACGTGTAGCCGATGCTCATCAGGCGGTCGACGCCGAGGGCCTGTTGGAAGATGCCGTACGCGGCGACCACGACGGCGGTGATCGCGAGCGCGCTCGCGGCCCACCGGAAGGTCCGCCGCGGATCGCGCAGGCTGAGGCCGACGAGGAGGAGCGAGATCGGCTCCGCGAAGAGGCGGACCCCGTGGAACCAGGCGAGGCCGTAGCGGCTCTGGCCGGAGAGGTTGCCGCCGATGTCGAGCAGGTACAGCATCGCGACGAACGCGAGCAGCACGAGGACGGCGCGATCGATCCGCACGGGCGCGCGTCCGGCCCGGCGCTGGACGATGAGGACGAGCGCCGCCGCCGCGGCGGCGAGCGAGATCACGTCCTTCGTCCCGCCGAGGAGGTTGCTCCCGAACACCTTCAGCGTCGGGAGCATGGCGAAGTAGAAGATCGTCCCCGCGACGGACACGTGCGGGAGGAGCACGAAGCTGCTGACCACCACGACGAAGACGCACCCGCCGATCGTCAGGCCGAGACCTTTGGGGGCTCCGTACCGGCTGACCGCCATGATCGTCGCGAGCGTCAGGAACGCGCCGGTCGCCGCCGCGAGGATGTCAGGCGGAAGCGCTACCCGCCGGTACATCCCTCAGCTTCTTCCGTAGTAGGAGTAGCCCTCCTCGTGCCGGGGCGTGCCGACGAGGACCGCCGACGTCCGCGGCGCCGTCCAGTTCCGCTGGATGCGCGTCAGCGACGCGAGGCTCCGGCGCGAGACGCGGCCGTGCCGGACGACGATCAACACGACGTCGACCAGCTGCGAGATCTCGGTCATGTCCGGCACGGAGAGAGCCGGCGGCGTGTCGAGGACGACGAAGTCGGCGCTCTTCTCGATCGACTCGATCACCGTCTTGAGCCGCTCCCGCTGGCCCGCGAACGTGACCTTGCCGTTCTCGGGTCCCATCGGGAGCACGCGCAACGAGCCGGCCTTCGGCTTCCCGTTCCCGGACGCCGGCCGCGCCGGCGTCCGAACCACGGGCGACACGAGCAGCCGCCCGTTCAGCGAGACGTTCCACATCGCGTCCTCGGGCCGCGCCTTCCGCTGGAGGACGTCGGTGACGCCGGGAGCGTCGTTCGGGATCCGGAAGACGCGCCCGAGCGCGGGCTTCCGACTGTCGAAGTCGACGAGGACGACGTTCTCGTTCCGGCTCGCGAGGGCGGCCGCGAGGTTCGACGCGGTCGTCGTCTTCCCCTCGGCGGCGGTCGCGCTCGTGACGGCGATCACCGTCGGCTTCTCGTCCTTGCTCGTCTGGATCAGGTTCGCTGCGAGCAGCGCGTACATGTCCGCGAAGCGCTCGCGGTGGCGGCCGACCGTGACGAGCGACGTCTTCCGCGGGAGCGCTTCGACGGTGCCGAGGACGGGAACCTCAAGGAGGTCCTCGATCTCCGCCTCCGAGCGAACGCGCGTGTCGATCAGCTCACGACCGGCGACGACGAGGAGGCCGAAGAAGAGGCCGATGAACGCACCGAGCAGCCCGTCGCGGACGGGGCGGGGCCGGATCTTCGCGGCGTGCTGCCTGTGCTCGACGAGCAGGACGTTGCCGCCGCCCGCGATCACTTTCAGCACCTTGAGGCGCGTAAGCTGGTCGAGGAGGCCCGGGTCGGACGCCTTCGCGCCGGTGAGCTGCGTGTTGAGCTGGTCGATCGCGTTCTGGATCGAGGCCGTCGAAAGGCTGGCGCGCCACGACTGATACGTGTCGGCGATCGCGTTCGCGCGCTCGACCGCCAGCTTCGGGTCGGAGCCGGTCACCGTGAACGAGATCGTGCCGCCGTTCTTCGAGACGCTCGTCGCCGACCTGAACGCAGACCCGCTCCCGAGGAGGCCGCCGGCTTGCTGGGCCGCCTGGTCGAAGAGCTGCGGCGAGCCGGCGAGCGCCGACTCGGTCTCGTTGACGAGCTGAGGATCGACATAGGTGTTGATGCCGGCCGCGGCCGCGGCGAAGTCGAGCGGCGAGAGGATCACGTCGGAGGTCGCGGAGTAGAGCGGCCCTTCGTGGTTCCGGACGAGGCTCATCGCGAGAACCCCGAGCGCGACGAGAAGGACGATGATCCACGACGATCGCCTGGCGATCGCTTTGAGAGTCTCGACTCCTTCTGACCTCATGCGTTCTGCCTTTCTCGGCACCGGCGACCTCTCCTGCCGGGCCGGCTAGCTGCCGGAGACCGCGACGCTCGACGCGCCGGACTCCTGCAAGCCGGAACCGTAGCGAGGATTGGGCCGCTTGGACGGGTTGTGGTCGCTCCCGAGGCAGCAATCGGTCGAATCGGCACCCGACTTGAGCCCGATCAGGTGCGCGATCGCAGCGCCGGAAAGAGCACGACGTCCCGGATCGTGTCTTTTCCGGCCAGGACCATCGCGAGCCGGTCGACGCCCATCCCGAGCCCGCCGGTGGGCGGCATGCCGTAGGAGAGCGCGTCGACGAAGTCCGGGTCGCCGGGCTCGCCGCCGGCCTCGGCCGCCTGCTCGGCGAACCGCGCGGCCTGCTCTTCCGGGTCGTTGATCTCCGAGAACGCGTTCCCGAGCTCCGTCCCGCCCACGTAGAACTCGAAGCGCTCGACGATCGACGGGTCCTCGTCGGTCGGGCGCGCGAACGGCGAGAGCTCGACCGGGTAGTCGTGGAGGATCGTCGGCTCGACCAGGCTCGGCTCGACGAACGCGGTCACGGCGTGGTCGAGGAGCTGCGGCCAGCCAGGGTCGTGCTTCGTGTCCGCGCCGCGAGCCTCGAGCCGTTCGCGGAGCTCGTCTGCGTCGCGCGACCACAGCCCCTGCTCGGAGAGCGCGTCGACGAGCTTCACCCGCCGCCACGGCGCCTTCAGGTCGACCTCGTGGCCGCGGTACGTCGACTTCGTGCCGCCGATCGTCTCGCGCGCGACGAGCTCGACCAGCTCCTCCATCCTCGCCATCGTGTCGCGGTAGTCCGCGTACGCCTCGTACCACTCGACCTGCGTGAACTCCGGCTGGTGCTTGTACGAGAGGCCCTCGTTGCGGAAGTCCTTCCCCAGCTCGTACACGCGCTCGAGGCCGCCGACGATCAGCCGCTTGAGGTAGAGCTCGGTCGCGATCCGCAAGTAGTAGTCGGCGTCGAGCGCGTTGTAGTGCGTGACGAACGGCTCGGCGAACCCGCCCCCGTACCGCGGCTGGAGGACCGGCGTCTCGACCTCGACGAAGCCGTGCTCGTCGAGATAGCGCCGGATCGCGCTGACGATGCGCGTCCGGAGCAGGAAGTCGGCGCGCGTCTCCTCGTTCATCAGCAGGTCGAGGTAGCGGCGCCGGTAGCGCTGCTCGACGTCGGTCAGGCCGTGGAACGTATCGGGGAGCGGCGAGCGGATCTTCGCGAGCAGCTCGAGCTCTCGGACCGCGAGCGACGGCTCTCCTCGTCTCGACTTCGCGGGCACCCCGGTGACGCCGATCACGTCGCCGAGGTCGAGGTCGACGTCGCCGCCGAGCTCCTCCGGCCGCACGAGCAGCTGGATCCGCCCGCTCCGGTCGACGAGGTCGAGGAACATGAGCTTGCCCATGTCCCGACGGGCCATGACCCGCCCGGCCAACCGCCGCGTCTCGTCCGCCTCGGCGCCGGGCTCGAGCTCCTCCGCCTCCGCGCGAACGACCGCCGCGTCTACGCGATCGGGAAACCGCTTCGGCAGCGCCATCGGCGCGAGTCTAGTCAGCCCCAGATTGCCCAGCCGACGAGGAGGCCGAGGCCCGCCGCCACGCCGAAGAGCGCCCAGCCGAGCACGATCAGGGTCGCGGGCCGGTCGAGCCGGCTTCGACGCCCGCGCCGGAGCCGCCCCGAAGGCCGCGGCGCTGCGCCGCGCGGGGGGACCGGCCCGACCTTGCGGATCACCGCGTCGCGGATCGCGTCGGCGTCCGCGCCTCCGCCGAGCAGGATCCGCGCCGCCACGCCGTCGTTCTCACGCACGATCCCGAGGAGCACGTGCTCGGTGCCGATGTAGTTGTGGCCCAGCGTCAGGGCCTCGCGGAGCGAGAGCTCGAGCACCTTCTTTGCGCGCGGCGTGAACGGGATCTGGCCCGTCGTGACGACGTCGCCCCGGCCGATGATCTCCCCCACCTGCGCGCGAACGTCGTCGAGCGAGACGCCGAGCTCGTCGAGCACGTGCGCCCCGACGCCCTCCTCCTCGCGCAGGAGACCGAGCAGGAGGTGCTCGGTGCCGATGTAGTTGTGCCGCAGGTCTCGCGCCTCCTCCTGTGCGAGGACGACCACCTGCCGCGCCCGCTCGGTGAAACGTTCGAACACCTCGTACAGAGGCTACCGGCGCAGGCGATGGATGCGAACGCGGCCCGTTGCCGCGGGTTTGGTCTCGATTCGCCAGTCCTCGGCCACGCGCTCGAGGAACGTCGACTCGAACGGCCGCCCGGGCTCGGCGAGGAGGACGGCGCGCCCGAGGCGCGGCAGGAGCTCGACCAGCTGGTCGACGTTCCGCCGCTCGTAGAGGAGGTCCGCGCCGAGCACGAGGTCCCATGGCGCGCCCTCCACGAGCGCCGAAGCCCGTCCCCACGCCGCGAGCGCCGTCCCGAGCGGCGCGCCGTTCCGCTCCGCGTTCCGCGCGGTGATCTCGACCGCGTCAGGAGCCCAGTCCGTCGCGAGCACGTCCGCACCGCCGAGCGCGGCGACGATGCTGGGCAGCCCGAGCCCGCAACCGAGCTCGAGCACGCGAAGCCCGTCGAGCTCGAGCCGCGCGACCTCCCCAGCGAGCACCACAGCCGACGGCCAGAGCTCCGCCCAATACGGCAGGAACTCTTCGTGCTCGAACGCCTCTTCATCGAGCAGCGCGTCGGCGACGCGAGGCCGGAGCAACGAGATCCGCCGCCCGGCAACCTCGACGACCTCCACGACGAGATCGAGCCCCGGTGCCTTTACCCGCCGCGGATGCCGGCTTTGCCGGCGTCCGCTCACAGACGCGCTCGGCAGTTCCGGCCTGAAGTCGTCATGGCACGCGTAAGCGTGCCGGACTTCAGGCCGCTTTGATTTCTAGGATCTTGAACTTGAGCGACCCGCGCGGCGCCGCGACCTCGACCACGTCGCCCTTCTTCTTGCCGATGATCGCCTTGCCGACCGGCGACTCGTTCGAGAGCCGATGCTCGGCGGGATTGGCCTCGGCGGAGCCGACGATGTGGTACTCGATCGTCTCGTTCGCGTCCATGTCCTTCAGCCGGACCTTCGTGCCGACCGAGACCGCATCCGAGGTGATCTCGCCGGCGTCGATCACCCGCGCTGCGATCAACCGCTCCTCGAGCGTCGCAATCCGGTGCTCGAGCAGCGCCTGCTCGTTCTTCGCGTCGTCGTACTCGGAGTTCTCGGCGATGTCGCCGAACTCGCGGGCCACGCGGATCCGATCGGCGACCTCGCGGCGCTTCTCCGTCGAGAGGTGCTCGATCTCCTGCTTCAGCTTTTCGTACCCCTCGGGAGTGAGGATCACTTCCTTCACAACCGGCCTCCTGACCCCTGCTAAACAAAAGCGCGGCGCATACCGCGCCGTCGCGGGCGCGGATGTTACCTGCGCCCCGCGACCGCGTCAACTAGGATTTTCCCGCTCTATGCAGGTAGATCTTCGGCAACCCTGGCAGATCGGATCGGTGGAGATCCCGACACGCCTCGTGCTCGCGCCGATGGCCGGGGTGAGCGTCCAGGCCTTCCGCCGCCAGGGGCGCCGCTTCGGCGCGGGGCTCGTCTGCTCGGAGATGGTCAGCTGCGCCGGGATCGAGCACCGGAACGAGCGGACGCTCGGCTACCTCCGCGTCGCCGGCGACGAGCACCCGCTCGCGATCCAGATCTTCGGCTCCGACCCGCGGGTGATGGCGGACGCGGCGCGGATGGTCGAGGCGGCCGGCGCCGACCTGGTCGACATCAACTTCGGCTGCCCGGTCAGGAAGGTGACGAAGACCGGCGCCGGCGCGACGCTGCTCGAGGACCCGGAGCGCGCGGCGCGGATCGTCGGCGCGGTCGCCGAGGCCGTCGACATTCCGGTCAGCGTGAAGATGCGGCGCGGGCTCGGAGACGGATCGCGCGCGTGCCTCGAGGTCGGGCCGCGGCTGGTCGAGGCCGGCGCGCAGTCGCTGACGCTCCACCCGCGCTCGGCGCGGCAGATGTACACCGGCGAGGCCGACCACCGGCTGACGGCCGAGCTCGTCGAGCTGGTCGACGTGCCGGTGATCGCCTCGGGCGACGTCACCTCGCGCGCCCGCGCGCAGGCGGTGCTGGCGACGACCGGAGCGGCCGCGGTCATGGTGGGACGCGGCGCGCAGGGCAACCCGTGGGCGCTCCGCGAGATCGTGGACGGCGACGCGGCCGACCCGTCGCGCGAGGAGGTGGTCGCCGAGCTCGTCCTCTTCGTCCGCGAGACCGTCCGCGAGTTGGGCGAGCGCCGCGCGTCCGGCTTCCTGAAGAAGTTCTACGGCTGGTACCTCGGCCGCGGCCGGTTCCCACGGCCGTTCAAGCAGGAGCTCGTGCAGCTCGCGACGACGGAGGAGGTCGAGACGCGCCTCTTCGCCGCCGCGCCCGGAGCGGCGGAGCTCGTCGAGGAGCTCGAGGCCACGGTCCCGTCCGCAGCCGACGACGTGCTCCTCGACATGCCGATTTCGATTTACGGCGGCGGGTAGCCTCAGGCGCGATGCAGGACTCGGACCAGCCGGCGAAGCTCCAGCGGGCGCGACGCGACGAGCTGGTCGTCGAGGCCGAGGACGGCGAGGCGATCGGGCGCGTCGACTCGCTCTACTACGACCTCGAGACGGGGCGGCCGGCCTGGATCGGCGTCCGTGCCGAGGGCGACCAGCTGCGCACGCTCGTCCCCGTCGAGGGCTCGCGCGCCACGGGCGAGGTCGTGCGGGTCGGGTTTCCGCGCGCGGTCGTCGACGCGGCGCCGCGGGTCGAGGCGGAGGAGATCGACGAGCTCACGGAGCGGCGCCTCGTCGACCACTACGACCTGCCGCGGCCGCTCGAGGAGCGCGAGACGGCCGTGATCACGCCGATCGTCCGCCACGAGGAGGCGTTGTCGATCGCGAAGGAGCGGACCGAGACCGGCCGCGTCCGCTTGCGCAAGTGGGTCGAGACCGAGCCGGTCACGGTCGAGGTCGCGCTCGAGCGCGAGACGGTTCGCGTCACGCGCGAGCCGATCGGCCGGCCGGCACGCGAGGGCGTCGAGCTCGGGGAGGACGAGATCTCCGTCTCGGTGTACGCGGAGCGGCCGGTCGTGGAGAAGCGCGTCGTCGCGGTCGAGCGCGTGCGACTCGAGAAGAGCGTCGAGCTCGACGACGTGACGATCGAGGAAGAGCTGCGAGTCGAGCGGGTCGCGACCGAGGAGAGCGACGGATGACGCGCGAGGAGCTCGAGCAGGCTCGAGACGACGCTGCGCTCGTCGTCGACTCCGCCGGCGACCCGGTCGGCGAGCTCGAGGCGATCTACTACGACGACCAGAGCGGCGAGCCGGCGTGGCTCGGCGTGCGAACGGCGTCGGAGCCGCCGCGCCGCGTCCTCGCCCCGGTCGAAGGAGCCGAGCTCGCCGAGGAGTCGGTGCAGCTCGCCCACGAGCGCGAGGCGGTCGAGGCGAGCGGCGCGATCGACGGCGAATCGATCGACGCCGAGGCCGAGGCGGAGCTCCGAGCGCACTACGGGCTCCCGCCCGAGCTGGTCCGCTACGAGGAGGAGCTCGAGGTCGCCACGCGCCCGGAGGAAGCGGGCGCGGTGCGCGTCCGCAAGCGGGTCGAGTCGAACAGCGTCGACCAGCGCGTCCCGCGGGAGGTCGAGCACGCGGAGCTCGAGCGAGTGGCGGCGGACGACGAGGACTCGGGCCTCGTCGAGACGCTGCCGGACGGCTCGATCTCGATCCCGGTCTTCGAGGAGGAGCTCGTCGTGACGAAGCGGCTCGTCGTCCGCGAGCGCGTGATCGTCCGCAAGGAGACGCACGTCGAGGAGGAGACGGTGACCGCCGACGTCCGACGCGAGCAGGTGGAGATCGACGCCGACGACGGGATCTCGGTCGAGAGCGAGATCGCGTAGCCGATATCCCCCGGAAGCGGCATAGGGCCGGTGGGCCGAGCGTCGATGACTTGCGGCGAGTGCCCGTATGAGCTACGACGAATACTCCTCGCGCGCGCCCTCGCGCGTCGTTCCCGTCCTCGCGCTCGTGGGCGCGTGCCTGCTCGTCGCCGCCTTCGCGATGTCGTACCTCTCCTTCCGGCAGGCGCGGAGCCAGCACGCCGAGTACGTCGCGCTGAGCCACAAGCTGAACGTCCAGCTGCGCACGCTGCGGTCGCGGAACGCGCGCCTCGCCGGCAGCGTCGAGAACACCCAGAAGCAGCTCAAGCGGAAGAACGCGGGCATCGCGCCGCTCGCCGCGCGGGCGCTCAAGAGCGTCTTCACGATCGAGACCGCGGACGGTCGCCTCGGCGCGGGCTTCGCGGCGTGGGCCGAGGACGGCAGCACGTACTTCGTGACCGCGAACCACGTCGTCGCCGGCGGCCCGAACTACAACAACTACGTCACGGTCAAGCGCAAGGGCGGCACCTGGCAGGGGGAGATCGCCGGGCAGGACGCGAAGAACGACCTCGCGGTGATCCGCGTCACCGCCCACCCGGCGGACGCCGAGCCGATCTGGCAGCGCGCGGACGCGAACACGCCGCGGCCGGGCGATGAGCTCCTGCTGATCGGCAGCCCGTACGGCCTCGAGGGCACGGTCACGACCGGCATCGTCAGCCGCGTGATCAAGCGCTACATCCAGACCGACGCGGCCGCGAATCCGGGCAACTCGGGCGGGCCGGCGATCGACAAGAACGGTCACGTGGTCGGCGTCCTGGTCTCCGGCGGCGGCGAGAACCTCAACTTCGCCGTCCGGATCGACCTGGTCTGTCAGAAGCTCCGCGACTGCTAGGAGGGCTTGGCGGAACATCGCTTGTGCCGCCCGCGGCACGCTGCTCGCCCCGAGGCCGCGTCCTCAGTCGCGCCAAACCCTCCTAGCGCGGCAGCGCAAAAACACCTCGTGCAGAGGCCCGACCGGTGCTACCGTGCGGTCGGCGCATGGGTCGGAGACGCTGGGAGGAGGAAGCACGGCCGTCGAGGTCGATGCGGCGTGCCGCGATTGTCGCGGGCGCCGCGGTCCTCGGCTTCGCCGGGCTGGTCGCGGCCGGGCCGCTCGCGGTCGGTGGCTTCTCGGCGGCGTCTGCCACGGCCGCCGACCCTCCGCCCCCGACGACGCTGCCGAAGCCCGATCCGGCGCCGCCGCCTCCCCCGCCTCCCGCACCGAAGCCGCCGCCGCCGCCACCACCACCGCCTCCGTCGCCTCCCGCTCCTTCGCCGCCGCCGGCGCCGGTGCAGGTCTCGCCTCCGCCCGCGCCCGTGTCGCCGCCTCCCGCACCGGTCGTCGTCTCGCCACCACCGCCTCCGGCGCCGGTGGCGACGCCCAAGCTCGCGACGCAGAAGCGACATCACCGAACGATCCACCTCCCGCCGAAGGCTCCGCCGCCGATCCCGATCAGTCGCGGGGCAGGCGGCCCGGCGCCGGCCGCGGACGCACTGCCGATGATCCCGGTCTCGCTCTACGCGGTACGAACCCCGGCGCCGCCTCAGCCGACGGCGCACTCCATGTCGCGCCTGCTGCTCCTGATGGCGATCGCACTAGGGCTCCTGCTCGTGCTTGCGGCGAGCCTGCCGAGCCAGGCCCTGCGGCCGTCGGTCGTCTACGACGTCGTCGCGCTGCACCGACTCGATCTCGCCGCCGCGGGCATCGGCATCGTCTTCCTCGTCGGCACGATCTACCTGCTCGCCGGCTGAAGCTCCCAGACGATCCGAAGCCCTTCGAGCGTGAGGAACGGATCGACGCGCTCGATCGTGCGCGAGTGCGGGGCGATCAGGTCGGCTAGACCGCCCGTCGCGATCGCGGGCGCTTCGGCGGCGAGCTCGCCGCGGATGGCCTCGACGATCGCGTCGACCTGACCCGCGAAGCCGTACACGAGCCCCGACTGGAGCGCCGAGGCCGTCGTCTTGCCGATCACCGTCTCGGGCTCGGTGAAGTCGACCTTGACGAGCCGCGCCGCGCGCGCGAAGAGCGCGTCCATCGAGATCTCGATCCCCGGCGCGAGCACCCCACCGACGTACTCGCCCTGCGGCGACACGACGTCGAAGTTGGTCGAGGTGCCGAAGTCGACGACGATCGCGGGCGCGCCGTAGCGCTCCTTGGCCGCGACGGCGTTCACGATCCGGTCGGGGCCGACCTCCCGCGGGTCGTCGTACCGGATCGGCATCCCCGTACGCGTCCCCGGCCCGACGACGAGGAGCGGCGCGCGCGCCCACCGCTCGGCCAGGAGCTCGTACTCGCGGACGAGCCGCGGCACCGTCGAGGCGAGGCAGATCCCGTCGAGGCCCTCGGGGTCGAAGAAGCGGCCGAAGAGCGCCGCCAGCTCGTCACCGGTTCGGTGCGCCTCGGTGGCGAGGCGCCGGTGGTCGCGCAGCTCCTCTCCGTCGTAGAGGCCGAGGACCGTCTGTGTGTTGCCGACGTCGGCGGCGAGCAGCATCGCCGCGCGAGCCTAGCTAGAGATCGTCTTCTCCAGGAAATGCCTCGCCGATCTTCTCGGCGAGCGCCTCGGCGGTGAGCTTCGGCTCGTCGCCCTCGCCGCGCAGCTCCTCGACGGTCACGTCGCTCGAGGTGTAGATCTCGGCGCGCGGGATGATCCGCGTCGGGCGGTTCTTGTCCCACACCCACACGTCCTCCATCTTCAGGTGGAAGAACGGGTAGCTCGGCTGGGACACGTACTTCAGGTCGAGCTTGTTGCAGAGGTAGGTCGCGTCCTGCGTCAGCACGCAGTAGCGGAAGAGGCCGAAGACGGCCGTGTACTCCTTCTTGAGGCGAAGCTCGAGCTCCGCCTCGAACTCGTCGAGCTCGTCGAGATGGCTCATGGCGCCGAGTGTAGCGCCGCGAGGAGAGCCTGGACCCGGCCGCGGCCGGGGATCACGAGGCTGGGGTCGAGCTCCGCGAGCGGCTCGAGCGCGAACGCCCGCTCGTGCAGACGCGGGTGCGGGACACGCAGCCCGGGCTCGTCGATCCGCTCGTCGCCGTAGAGGAGCAGGTCGAGGTCGATCGTGCGCGGGCCGAAGCGCGGGCCGGTGCGCTCGCGGCCGAGCTCGCGCTCGACGGCGAGGAGCGCGTCGAGGAGCTCGCGCGGGGGAAGCGTCGTCTCAAGCTCCGCCGCGCCGTTCAGGAACCGCGGCTGGTCCAGGTAGCCGACGGGGTCGGTCTCGCGGAGGCTCGAGACCGCGACGATGTGGATCTCGGGGGTCGCTTCGATCAGCTCGACGGCCCGACGGATCGTCGCCTCGCGGTCGCCGAGGTTCGCGCCGAGCCCGACGAAAGCGCGTGCCATGAGCGCACGCTATCCCGGGCGGCCTTGACCGAGGAGGTGGACCGAGGGACACTCGTGTCATGCCGGAGGCGAAGCGCCCGCGGGGGGAAGTGATGTGGATCGACCACTTCTCCCTCCTCCCCGGCGACCCGAGCGTGACCACGAGCTTCAACGCCATCAGCTCGGGCGTCGGCGGTGGGCTAACGGCGCTCGTCGTGCATTCGAGCACGACCGGCGAGAACGCCCAGGGCGGCGGCAACAAGGTCGTGCACACGGCGCTCGAGGTCCCGCCGCACTACGACGTCGTCGGCGTGCGCATCTGCTACGAGCTGACGAGCAAGCGCACGTACATCAGCCAGGTGCGGATCGCGCAGGTGCAGAACCCGCCCGGCACGGCGAACGTGCTCCTGGACGATCCGACGAATCACACGAATCCCGGCCCTGTCTGCGTAGACGTGAAGTCGCCGACGATCGACCCGCGGCCAGGCGCGCTCCTCTTCTCGCTCCGCGTGAACTTCGGGAACACGGCCGACCGGATCGCGATCCGCGGCGTGGCGCTCCACCTGAGGCCTAGGCCCTAGCGCCGGCGCTCGACCGTCACGGCGGAGTGCTCGACCGGGAGCGCGACGTCGGGCTTCCGCACGCGCACCCTCGCCCACTCGACCGGGAATCGGTCGAGCAGGCCGTCGGCGAGGGCCGCGGCAAGCGCCTCGAGAAGGTGGAACTTCGTGCCTTCCGAGATCTCCTCGACGGCCGCCGCGACTTCGCGATAGTCGACCGCGTCCTCGATCCGGTCGGTCAGGCCGGCCTCGCCGACCTCCAGCCGTACGTCGAAGAGGAACCACTGGCCGTCCCCGCGCTCCTGCGGATTGACGCCGTGGTAGCCGTACAGCCGCAGGCCTTCGAGCTCGACGATCACGGCGCCGCGACCGCCCGCGCGATCGTGAGCGCCTCGACGTGCTCGCGGACGTCGTGGACGCGGAGGATCGTCGCTCCGCGCTCGTACGCCGCCACGGCCGCGCCGACGCTCGCGGCGGTCGTTCCGGTACGCGCGGTCGGGTCGCCGAGGAGCCGGCCGAGCGTGCTCTTCCGAGAGAAGCCGATCACGACCGGCCTGCCGAGCGCGGTCAGCACGTCGAGCCGTCGGACGAGCTCGAGGTTCTGCTCGACCGTCTTGCCGAACCCGATCCCCGGGTCGAGGCAGATCCGGTCCTCGGCGACGCCCGCGGCGACAGCGACGGCGAGACGCTCCTCGAGAAACGCGGCGACCTCGGCGGCGACGTCGTCGTAGCGCGGGTCGAGCTGCATCGTGCGCGGGTCGCCCCGCATGTGCATGAGGCAGAGGTACGCACCGGCGTTGGCCACCACCCCTGCGAGCTCGGGGTCGCCGCGAAGCGCCGTGACGTCGTTGACCATCTCGGCGCCGAGCTCTAGCGCGCGGCGCGCCACCTCGGCCTTGGCGGTGTCGATCGAGGCCGGCAGCTCGGACGCGACGGCTTCGAGCACGGGCAGGACGCGGCGGAGCTCCTCGTCGACCGAGACGCCCGCCGCGCCGGGCCGGGTCGACTCGCCGCCCACGTCGACGATCGCCGCTCCCTCGGCGACCATCCGCCGCGCGGCCGCGACCGCGTCGTCGGGCCGGAGGTGGACGCCGCCGTCGGAGAACGAGTCGGGCGTCACGTTGACGACGCCCATCACGGACGGCCGCGGGAAGCGCTCCTCGATCGGCGGACGGGTCTGCATCCAGCTCCCTTTCAAGGCACTCGCGCGAGTGCTGGGGGCCCCTTAGCCCCCACCTGCCATCGAGCCTACCTCTGACGCGAGTTGCGTTCTGTGCCGAAACCGCGCCGATTCGGGCACGGCGGCACACTGTCTTGCCGTGCGTTCGCTCGCGATAGGGGTGATTCCGCACCTAATCCCTGCCCCAACGATCCCGGGCGGCCACCTCGAGCTCGCGATGACGCAGCCACTCGCCCAGACGCGGGACGAGGTGGTCTATCTGGTGTGCACCCACCCGCGCGTCGGCTTCGCCCCCGGGGCCAAAGGTGAGGTCCTCGACGTACTCCTTGCCACCGGCGAACTCAGCGGAGAGGTTCGGTGGGAATCGAGTCGTCCCTGGGCCCGAGTGAGGCTGCCGCCCGACGCGCGTCCCTCCGCTGTCAGGTGGATGGTTCTGGACTCGACAGTCGCGTCGCTCGAGGACGCACCTGCAGTCGATGTTGACCCTGCCGACGATCCGGACGGCGAGGAGGGACGCTTTAGGGAGGAGCTCCTTCCGTGGATCTTCGACCGTCACCTCGAACTGGGGCAGCCGGGCGCCGAGGCCCGAGGGAGCGTCGAGGCCGGTCTGATCGATTTCCGCGTCGAGTACGTCGGCAAGCGCACACGTGAAGCCCTTCGTCGACCAGCCGGCGCCCACCACAAGGTCTCGCGGATCCTCGGCGCGACGCTCCTGTACCACCCGAACCGCCTCGTCTACCTACTTCCCTGCGACCTCCATGTCGCCGTGTACGAATCCGGCTCGCCTGGTCTCATCAAGATGCACCCGCTTGGGCGCGCGCCAGAAAGCACCGGCTTGTCGCGCACATTGCTCACAGCCACCGCCGAGGAGGCGTTGATCGCCTGGCTCGGACCGCCATACAACGTTCAGAACACGGGTCGTCGGCGCTTCCCGCGCTCCGCATCCGGCGAGCGGCTCCTCCAGGCGGGCATCGCCGAAGTGCAGTTGAACTTCGCGCGGCTTCCCCAACGCGTCCGCATCCACGGCAGCCGTGAGTCGATTGAGCACGGCACCCGGCGATGACGTTCAAGCTGGGCCCCTAACTCCTAAAGAGCTAAAGCCGCGATCGGCGCGGGACGTCCTAGCTGGAAGCGCCTTCAGGCGGAGGCGGCTGGAGCGCGCGCCCCGGCGAGGGGAACGGCGCGGGCCGCGGCTTCGGCACGCGCTTGCGCTCCTCCTCCTTCGGCGTCTCGGGCTCGGCGGCGGGCGTGTCCTCTACGAACACGTCCTCCTCGGCGTCGCCGGCGAGCAGCCGCTCGAACTGATCCTTGTCGATCGTCTCGCGCTCGATCAGGATCGCCGAGATGCGGTGGAGCTCGTCCAGGTGCTGCTCGAGCACGCGACGTGCCGACGAGTGCGCGGACTCGATCACGCTGCGGATCTCGTCGTCGATCTCGCGCGCGATCTCCTCGGAGTAGTCCGGCTCGGCGCCCATCTCGCGCCCGAGGAACGGCATGTCGTGGTTCCGACCGAGCACGCGCGGGCCGAGCTTCTCGCTCATGCCGTAGCGCATGATCATCTGCTTGGCCGTGTGCGTGACCTTCTCGAGGTCGTTCGCCGCGCCGGTCGTGATCTCGTCGAAGATCAGCTCCTCGGCGGCGCGGCCACCCAGCGTCATCGCGAGATCGTCCATCAGCGCCGAGCGCGTCGTCAGGTACTTGTCCTCGCTCGGCAGCGCGATCGTGTAGCCGAGCGCCTGCCCGCGCGACACGATCGAGATCTTGTGCACCGGGTCGGTGTGCGTGAGGAAGTGCCCGACGAGCGCGTGGCCCATCTCGTGGTAGGCCGTGATCTTCCGCTCCTGCTCCGAGAGGAGGCGCGTCTTCTTCTCGGGGCCGGCGATCACGCGCATGATCCCTTCCTCGAGCTCCTCCTGCTCGATCGTCTTCTTGCCGCGACGCGCCGCGAGCAGGGCCGCCTCGTTGACGAGGTTCGCGAGGTCGGCGCCGGTGAAGCCGGGCGTGCCGGCGGCCAAAGCGTCGAGGTCGATCTCGGACGCGAGCGGCTTGCCCTTCGAGTGCACCTCGAGGATCTTGCGGCGGCCGTTGCGGTCGGGCCGGTCGACGACGATCTGCCGGTCGAAGCGGCCGGGCCGGAGGAGCGCCGGGTCGAGGATGTCCGGCCGGTTCGTGGCGGCGATCAGGATGATGTTGTCCTTCAGCTCGAACCCGTCCATCTCGACGAGGAGCTGGTTCAGCGTCTGCTCGCGCTCGTCGTGGCCGCCGCCAAGGCCTGCGCCGCGATGGCGGCCGACCGCGTCG
>Ga0081539_10002474_pt1 | contig 25999 bp, 27 predicted proteins | sample TabmetS4T2R2_FD_71023 | JGI IMG/M metagenome (GOLD analysis project Ga0081539, IMG submission 71023) | Tabebuia heterophylla rhizosphere microbial communities from the University of Puerto Rico - S4T2R2 | ecosystem: Host-associated > Plants > Roots > Rhizosphere ...
AGCAATGGCGCATAGCGCTCGCGCTTCTCGCGCGGACTAAGATTTTTACGCTCTCCGATTGCCCGCGACTTCACCGGATTGCGCAGAGTCAAAACCGACGTTTGGTGCGCCAACCCGCGTGTTACTCGCAGCCGCACTTCAACCGGATCGACCTCGTAAGCTGTGACGCGCCAGTTTTGTGAATGTTCTTCATCCCACCAGGCAAAGATGAGCTTTCCCCACTCAACGCTCAGCTCCCAGTCCTGGTGCGACAAGGTCGCGACGAATGTCTCTCCGATCAATAATTGACGGAGTTCGCCATCGAGCAATACACGCTCCAGTTCATATTTGGCCTGTGCAGCATGATCATCTTTAGTAATCGGAACCATTATTTTGTCAACCCCGGAACTAAAATTCGACCTTAATATTTGCTCAGGGCTCGGAATTTGAGATTCGAACGTCAGACGCAGAACTCGCTTTCTTGTGGGGTGTTTGTGCGCTATGCTAGCATCGCCGATGTCGTCAATTATAGATATTCTACAGTCCTTGATCTAAACAATCTATCTGGTTGGATTATTTAGCAATCGGATTATTTATCTTCAGATGGCGTAGCTTAATTTTGTCCGATCGTCTGGTCGAGGACATAATGAAGTCCAGGTGTTTGCCGGTGCCACATCCGTATTTTCACTATCATGGTCGGCAGTGCAATCTTGTAAAAATCTAGAGCGTGGAGAGCTATGGTCTGTCACAATTGCGGAAGAGAGATCAAATTGATCGGAAAAGTCGCGCGAGCTGACGAATGCCCGCATTGCAATGCGGATATGCACTGTTGCAAAAACTGCCGTCTCTTCGATCCAGGCAAAAACAATCAATGCAGCGAGCCTCAGGCCGAGTACGTCCGTGACAAGAGTAAAGCCAATTTCTGCGATTACTTTGAGTCGAACACTCGGATCCCTTTGACCTCGCGCGGCGGCGCGCAAAGCGTCCAGCGCGATGATGTGCGGAAGGCGTTCGATAACCTCTTCAAGAAGAAGTGACGGCCGTGAACGCATTGAACGCATCGATGGCGAATTGGCGAATTAGAGTTTTGGGATTTTAATATGGACCAGCAGTACTACTTTCCTAACCCGACGACAGGGTCAACGCGTGCCGGCCAAGAGGACGAAGGGCATCGTTCGACCGTCGTTCATCGTTTACCCCAGACGAGTCCGTTTGAAACGCGATCGAGTGAGTTCGCCGCCAGGCGTCTCTTTTTTCATCTGTTTCTTCTCGGTTTAACGATTTTGACGACAGTCGGGGTCGGCGTCCTTTGGTTTTATAATGGCGACGCGTTTGAACCGATCTCCCGCGTGGTGGGAGAGGGATTGGTCTATTCCTTTACCATCTTGACCATTCTGGCGGCCCACGAGATGGGCCATTACATCGCCTGCCGGTGGTATGGCGTCAATGCGACATTGCCATACTTTATTCCGGTACCGATCCCGCCGGTCGGAACATTTGGAGCGTTCATCAAAATCAAATCGCCAATTCCGACCAGACGCGCTCTGTTCGATATCGGGATCGCCGGTCCACTGGCTGGTTTTGTTTTTGCCATTCCGGCGGCGTTCGTCGCACATTACTTTGCACAACCTGCCCCGCCTCCCGATCCGGGCGCACAAATGATCTACTTTCAAGATCCTCTACTCTTCAAGTTCTTTCACCATCTGCTCCATCTGCCGCCGGAGGTAAGACTTAATCCGGTGATGTGGGCGGCCTGGATTGGCGTGTTTATGACCAGTCTGAACTTGTTGCCGGTAGGACAGCTCGACGGCGGACACGTGACCTATGCAGTCTTCGGCCATCGCGGTCATCGCGCGATTGCAATCTCCTGTTATCTGGCTGTGATCGGATTGGCAATCTATTCGGTCCGCGACGGATTATGGAATTGGGTGGTTTACGGCGTGATTCTGACGCTCATGTTGAAGGTGGGCCATCCTCCGGTCGTTGATGACAGCGAACCATTGGGATTGGCGCGCAAGCTCGTGGCGGTGATTGGCCTCTTGGTCTTCGTGCTTTCTTTTATGCCGTTTCCGATTAAATATTGAACATTGAAAAACCCTTTGACCTCTCGTGTTCTACGGCTGATTGCGATCCCACTTGATCAAGGAGAACCTTCTTTATGACTCTCTATGCGTCCGATGTAATGGTCAAAGATGTCATCACCGTCAGTGAGTCAACGCCGATTAAAGAAGTGACCAGGATGTTCAGTGAACAGAAGATCACTGGAGCGCCCGTGGTCAATGCCGACGGCGATCTGGTCGGCGTCATCTCGGAGACCGATGTTATCCGCAAGACAAATACGATCGGCGCCTGGTCGCCCAGCACCGCCGGCCAGATCATGACGAAGCCTGCCGTCTCTGTCTCTCCAAGCGATACGCTGCAGCGGGTCTGCGAACTGATGTATAACCGCCGCATTCACCGCGTGGTCGTCGCAGAAGGCAGCAAGATCGTCGGCATCCTGACCACCATGGACATTCTGCGCGCCATCGCCACTCTGCTGAAGGAGAAAGGCCCGGATATGTTCGAAAGAAAGATCTAAAGAAGTCGGAAGAGTTGAAGGATGAACTAACAGCATTCTTGATTGCTGTTAATAAAACCCACCTCGTGCGCGGCCATTGGCGCCTCAAAAACTTTACCTGGATTGAGAATGCCTGCGGGGTCGAGCGCCCGCTTAATTCTTCTCATCAAATCGATCGTTGGCGGCGTTGCTGAGAGCTCAAAGTAAGGCGCTTTGGCATAGCCGATGCCGTGCTCGCCCGAAATCGTTCCACCCAATTCGACGGCTTTCTCAAAGATCTCTCTGACTGTTGCCGCGCCGCGTTTGCGGGTCTCCTCATTATTGTCCGGCAGCATGACATTGATATGCAGGTTGCCATCACCGGCATGACCGAAAGTTGGAATGAGGAATCCGGAACGCCGGCTAAGGTCTTCAAGAAAGACCAGCATCTGAGGAATGCGCGATCGTGGCGTCACGGCATCGTGATTGAGCTTAATGACGCCGGTTCGCGCGACGGCCGGCGACATTTTGCGGCGGACCTCCCAGATGGCTTCCGCCTCTGCAGCATCAGCCGCTTCGCGGAATTGAATCGCGTGATGTTTACGGCACATCTCGGCGACAATTTCAGCCTCGCGCGCGACGGCCTCGCGCAAACCATCGACCTCGATAATCAACAACGCCCCGGCAGTGCGTGGCAGCCCGGACGGTTCATAATCTTCAATCGCATTGATTGAAGTGCGGTCGAGAAGTTCCAGCGCGACGGGCAGGATTCCGGAGTTTGTAAAATCAGCGACACAATTACAGGCATCCTGTGCAGATTCAAACACTGCCAGCGCCGTGCGCCGTGCTTCCGGCAATGGAAGTAACCGCAAAATGCAGCGGGTGATGATCCCGAGCATCCCTTCACTGCCAATCATGAGACTTTCCAGATGGAAACCGGCGGCGTTTTTCGGGACGCGACCGCCGGCCCTGACAATCTCTCCGGTGGGCGTCACGAAATCCAGGCCCAAAACAAATTGCTTTGTATTGCCGTATTTGACACAGCGCGGTCCACCCGCATTGAGCGCAATGTTGCCGCCAATAAATGATTCTCTCCAACTCGATGGGTCGGGCGGATAGAACAATCCCTCGCTTTCGACAGTCTTCTGAAGCTCATAATTCGTCACTGCCGGCTCGACGACCGCAACCAGATCAGCTTTATTGATTTCAAGGATCTCGTTCATCCGTTTAGTCGCCAAGACAATTCCACCCTTGACCGGGACGGCTCCGCCCGTATATCCGACGCCGCCGCCGCGGGCCGTCACATAAAAACGTTCTTCATTGGCGAGCTTCATGACCTCCGCGATCTCTTCGGCAGTCCGCGGAAAGACCACTGCCTCGGCCGGAAAGACCTGCTTGAGCGCATCCTGAGAGTTTTGGAAGATAGTCTCTTCTGCCGTAGTGACGTATTCGGCGCCGACAATTGCTTCCAGTCTTCGAATGATTTTTGAGGCGATCATAACAATAACCAGCTACCTAAAGGTTCTCCTCTAAAACTTCAAGAAATGCCCGGACGCTGCCGGTAATGTCCGGCTTGCTCATCAGATCGAGCTTCTCAGGCCATGGATAGAGAGCGGAGATCACAGCCACGATATCCGCGCCGGCATTGATCACTTCACGCGCACGTTCAACGGTGATCCCGCCAATGGCAACAACCGGACGATCGGCCATCGACTTGGCCGCCCAAACAAATTCCAATCCGACGACCGGATCGGGAATCTCCTTGGTCTTTGTCGGAAAGACCGGGCCAACCGCGATATAATTTGCCGATGTTTCGAGCGCGCTTTGAAACTGATCGAATGAATGCGTCGAAATCCCAATGATTTTATCATCACCCAAAATGTCGCGCGCCTCTTCAACCGACAAATCATCCTGACCTAGATGGACGCCGTCGGCATTTGATGTCAACGCCACATCAACGCGGTCGTTGATAATCAACTTAGCCTCAGCCGCACGGGTGTGCCTCAAGCAGGCGCGCGCGGCATCGAACATCTCGCGGGCGCTGGCCTCCTTATCTCGCAGCTGAATGAACCGTGCGCCACCAGCAATCATCATTTTTACAATCTCTTCATGCGTGCAATTCGACAGCTGGCAATCAGTGATCGCATAGAGTTTGGGTAACTTCAGCATAAACTGATTATCCACCGTTTCAGTGTGCGCGGCAAAAGGAGATAACGAATTTGGCGATTTTCGTCCCCATCCTCCATCCGCCTCTCAATTTCCAATTCTGGATAATTACCAATGGGGCCATTCCGCAAAACAAAGGATTGAGCTATAATGCGCGGCGGTCGAAAGCTTGAGAGCGAGATTGCCGATGCGAGACAGATTAAGTCATGCGACCAATCTGAGGCGATCGTTGCCGGCTACGCGTTTCCCCTTCGCAACGTTTCGACTTTGAACCTGAGACAAATTGAGAAGGAGGAATCATGAAAACTCGAGTTTTCGCTTCTGTTTTATTACTCGCCGCTGCCACCTTATTGATGGCCTGCCCTCAGCAGACCACCATTAACAAAATTAATGGAGACCCGGCCCGATATCGCGGTAAAGAAATCCTCATCATCGGAACCGTGACCAACAGCTTTGGTGCGCTCGGCCAGGGCGCGTATGAGCTGAATGATGAAACCGGAAAGATCTGGGTGATCACTCAACGGGGCGTCCCCTCAAAGGGCGCACGCGTTGGCGCCGTCGGGCAGTACATCAATGGAGTCAATTGGGGTGGGCGGAATCTGGCCAGTGCGTTGCGCGAGACCGACCGGAAAGTCAAATAGAGTTTTAAACAAAAATCGAAAGGGCAGCCGTTATTTAATGATCTCTCATGACAACGGACTGCCCTTTGGTTCGTTAAATCCTGGGATTAAGCATTTGCAGTGACGGTCGCGCTGGGGCGACCGTGGATTTTGATGGTGTCGTAATCTGCAGCCTCAATGGTAAATTCGTAGTTGCGGGCCGGCTTATATTTGCCGATCATCTCGTTGAATTTGATCACCATTGGATCGATAAAATTTTCCTTCCATGCGCTCTCCTCCACAACTTTGTGCTGGATATGGGCAACGTCATCCTTACTGATGCCGACGTGATGAAGCAACCGTAACGGTAGATGCTTCGCCTCCGTAATTCCAGTATCGATAGAATACTCTTCCTTGCGAGACTCTAATTCAAGAAGTTGATTATAGAAAGTATCGTTGTCGGTAAAAGTCAGGCTTTTCTCCATATTCGGTCCCCCCGTAGTAGCTGATGGTTTAAGTTGGCGCGCCCAATCCCGACAATTGGACAACGCACAGGTTACGCATGATTTGAAATTGTAAGAAATCCTTATTGGTTCAACTCGATAAATGCGTACACCCGAATCGATCGGGACTAAAAACTAAGAATCGAACATCTACCCAGCTCAGCGCTCAAATTGAACCTCGTAGTTGGCCTCGAGGGGAAGTAGCCTGGTGTCCAAGTCATACACCGCCATCAGCAGTCACAAGATTAAAACTGCGAATGATCAGGATAATAACGAGTTAAAATTATTCAGTCGATGGATTGGAAGGTAATTCAAGCCTTTTAAAATGTCAACGGGAATGGTCTGAAGATCGACGGTGACGGCCGATGAGGGAGATCGCCAAGACCAGCAGACTGACGACCGCGCACCCGATGGCAAACCAGTCACCGTGCTCAACATAAAAGGTTTGATCACGGTGCGCCCGTGCCTGCCAGACCTGGGTTCCGGCGTTAAAGATCGGCATGGGATCGACGACCTGGCCTTCAGCAGTAATGAGGGCGCTGATTCCGGTATTTGTGACGCGAACAAGATCGCGGTTGTTCTCAATGGCCCGCATCCGGGCGTGCATCAGATGTTGGCGAGCCCCGGCAGTATTGCCGAACCAGGCATCATTCGAGACATTGACGAGCAGAGTCGCGCCGTTCTGCACGAATCGCCTGATGAGACCAGGATACGCGGCTTCATAACAGATGAAGGATCCGACACGGATGTAATTGGTCGTTCGTTCGATGGCCGGTGCTGACGAATTCTCACCGCCGGGAATAATGGCTGCCCGTGTCGTTACCAGCTTGAGCGAATTGACGACTGCCTCTCGGCCGGGCGTGAAATCGCCGACGATCGTCGGAACGAAAGAGCCCAAGATCGAACGCCAGGGGACATATTCTCCGAAAGGTACAAGCCGGATCTTGTCATAGCGTTTTAGTGATTTGGTCGAGGCTCCATCCTCTGCGTTCGCGTGCGGGCTGATGGTATGGACGCTATTGAAATAGCGCTGATCTTCGCGGGCGACAGTATTGACGATGAAATAACTGCCGGTCTCTTGCGCCAGCGAGTCGAGTTGTTGACGCAATCCGGGGTCATTTTCGTAAAAGAGCGCGAGCGGCGATTCAGCCCAGATGATCAAATCAGCAGCTTTCTCCGGCGTGCGGCTGATCCCTTCGCGCGTGAGCCTGATGTTGTTTTCGAGGTGTCGCGCGAAAGTCTCCGGAGTATTATCGTCCAGATCAGGCGGCAAATTCGGCTGGACCCCGACGACGGTGATCGTTGCGCCGGGCATCGACCGTTTCTGATCTTGCACTCCGGTCAAGACAAACACCATTGTCGCGCCGATCAACAAGATGGCGGCGGCCCTCATCACCGCTCTCTCTCTGATTTTAAGGAGCAAGACGATGAGCGAACTGATGGCGACAATTTCGGCGCTGATCAAATAGACCCCGCCATATTGCGCCAGTTTCGCGATCGGAAAATGCTGGACCTGCGAGATGCCCAATGCATTCCATGTCACGCCCGTGATCAGCGGACGCAACCATTCGGTGGCCACCCAAACAATCGGAGCAGACGCAATTCCCCGCCAACCGAATCTGCTGACGATCCCTGACATCACCGCCGCAAAGACCGCCGGAAAAATGGCGAGGACTGCCGCAAAGAATAAGGCGACGGTGTAGGCGACCACCGTCAACATATTCCCGAAATAGACCATTGAGTGCGCAATCCAGTTTTCGGCGAAGAAGGTAAAAACGATCCCGGTCAGCCATCCAAGCCATAAAGCTCGGCGCGTCGTGATGCCGCCCGCAATCACCCGCAGGAGCGGCGCGAGCGCGACCCAGGCGAGAAAATTCAAGTCGGACTCGGGAAACGAGAGGATGAGTAGAAAAGCCGTGGCCAGAGCCATCGCCGACTGCCAAAACCAACTATCGGGCGCAAGCGAGAAAGTCGGAAGCTTGAATCGAGAAGAAAGACGGGGGATTGTCACTGGCTTTACTTCTTTTGATTGTAATTGGGCGAAGTGGAGCTTGATTGAGAAGGTTTGCAATCGCTGCCCGGCGCGCAATTCTCAATAATCTTGACGATGCTGTAACCGGAGTTGCGCAATTCCTCCGAGAGGACCTCGGCTCCTGACCGTTTGGCCAGAGGACCAATTCTGATGAGATAACTCTGCTCGGCGGGAACAGCTTCAATCGCCGTCTGAACACGCCGTTGTTCGCGGATGGCACTGCTCAGTTGCTCGGCAGCCGTATAGGATTGGAGGCCGAGCACGCGAACAGTGTATCCGGTGCCCTCCTTTGCCGGCTCCAGATCGTCGGGCGGCGAAGACACATATGTCACCAGAATCCCGGAAGCAAAATAGAGCGCGCAGAGCAGAATGATGCCGAAAAAAACGGCAAGTGCACGTTTGTCTCTGCCTGTCAGATGCGTAAGCGCTTTGGTCATATCTCCGGATTGCTGTCGAACTCGATTATTCGATTAATTGTCGTGGTTATCCAAATTACTTCGGCAAATTACTCCGGTTACTCCGGCAAATTACTCCTGATATTGTAGCACGAACCTGCAAAGGCAATCGCCGCAATCTTGCTTAAATCCGGCCGCGGGAACAAAATAGTCCGTCATCTCAACATCATCATTTTTCAACTTCGATCCCGGAAAGGACGAGACATGCCCCGTAGCTTTCTATTTTGGCTCTTGACGGTCCTTCTGATCGGCCTGACCTGGCCAGCTCTTGTCTCGATGCAATCGAAACCTGCGCAATCGCCTTCACAATCAATAGATGACGCGAAACTTCGTGAACGCGCGGTGAAGCTTCATCGTGACTCGCTGGTCGTCGATACGCACAACGACATCACCTCACCGATGATCGATGAAGATTTCGATCTGGGTGCGCGTGACACGAGCGGCAAAACGCAAACCGACATCCCGCGGATGAGAGAGGGCGGTCTCGGCGCCGAATTCTTTGCCATCTATGTCGACGCGAAGTACGCGCGCGAAGGAGGTTCGGCGCGACGCGCGCTCAGTATGATCGACAGCGTTTATGAGCAGGTCCGGCGACATCCCGAATCATTGGAGATGGCATCCACAGTGGCCGACATCCGCCGCATCCACAGGGCCGGCAAAATCGCGGCGTTGATGGGCATTGAAGGCGGCCATGCCATTGAAGACAGCCTGCCGGCGTTGCGCATGTTTTACAAACTCGGCATCCGATATATGACGCTCACCCATACAAACACCAATAACTGGGCCGATTCCGCCGGCAGCATTACCGCGCCGGCCGAGAAACGACACGGCGGACTGAGCGATTTCGGGAAGGATGTCGTGCGCGAGATGAATCGATTGGGAATGATGATCGACATTTCACACGTGGCCGATCAGACCTTCCAGGATTGCATCGAGATCAGCCAAGCTCCGATCATCGCATCTCACTCATCAGCGCGTGCGCTGACCAACGTTCCGCGCAATCTGACGGACGACATGCTCAAGGCCATGGCAAAGAAAGGCGGAGTCGTCATGGTCAATTTCTATACGGGATTCATCAATACCGAATATGCCAAGCCGGGGATGCCGGCGCCAATCGAGGCCGCCAAGACGGCAACTCTCGAGATGCTGATGCAGCACTTTGAACACACCATTAAAGTCGCGGGGATCGATCATGTCGGAATTGGGTCGGATTTCGATGGGGTGGAGGGCAAACTGCCGGCGGGTATGGAAGACATTTCAAAGCTGTCGACGATCACTTATGAGCTGCTTAAACGCGGTTATTCCGAAAAAGATGTGAAGAAAGTGCTCGGCGAAAATTTGCTGCGCGTGATGGCCGAAGTTGAAAAAACCGCAAATAAGCTGCAAGCTGGAGGCGCAAAACCATCGCTTGCTAAGATCAACCAGCAAACATAGGAAATTCGCGAGATGCCGGACAGAGGCGCGTCCCCGACCTCCGGTACTCGGGACCTAACATCCACTTAAAGCCATGTTTGTGATGAAAATCTTTGTCGTTTTTTTTGCAATGTCAATCATCTTCTCATCTGTGCTTCCGCCTGAACCACAACAGCCCGTCGGCGATAAGCCGAGTCAGAAGGGAGGCAGAACGCGCTCCGCCGTCCGCGGTATGAATGGAATGATTGCGACCAGTCAACCATTGGCTTCTGCTGCCGGGCTTCGCATCCTGCAACAGGGGGGCAATGCCATCGATGCTGCGGTGGCAGCTGCGGCGGTTCTCTGCGTCGTCGAGCCGATGATGGTCAGCACCGGGGGCGATCTGTTCGCGATGGTCTGGGATGCCAAAAAGAAAGAGTTGAAAGCGCTCAATGCAAGCGGGCGTGCACCACTCGGCATCAGTATTGAAGAGCTGAAAAAACGCGGCATCACGAACATGCCGCAAACCGGCATTCATACCGTCACAGTGCCGGGCGCGGTCGATGGTTGGACCAAGCTGCTCGAACGTTATGGCACGATGAAGCTCGCACAGGTTCTGCAACCGGCGATCGAATATGCCGAACGCGGATTTCCCGTCACTGACGTGATCGCGGCCGACTGGCAGACCGGGATGCAGCATAAGGACAACCCGGATTTCGCGGCAACTTTTCTACCAAATGGTAATCCGGTGAACGCCGGTGAAATCTTCGTCAATAAAAATTTGGCCGAGACCCTCAAGAAGATCTCAGCCGGCGGGCGCGAGGCCTTCTATAAAGGCGAAATTGCCGAAAAGATCGTGAAGTTTGCGCAAAGCCAGGGCGGGCTGCACACCCTGCGCGATTTTGCGGAGCACAAATCGAACTGGATTGATCCGATCAGCACCACCTATCGCGGTTATACGGTATATGAGCTGCCGCCCAACACCCAGGGATTGGCCGCCTTGGAGATGCTCAACATTCTCGAAGGTTACGACGTCAAGACGCTCGGTCACAACACCGCCGAATATCTGCACCTCCTGGTTGAAGCCAAGAAGCTCGCCTATGCCGATCGCGCACGCCATATCGCCGACCCGGCCTTCTATCAAGCGCCTTTGGAGAAACTGCTATCGAAGGATTACGCCGCGGAGCTGCGCAAGCGGATCGATCAAAATCGTGTCCTGGAGCAAACCGCTCTCGGGCCGCGTGGAGGTGAAGATACGGTCTACCTGACAGTTGTCGATAAAGACCGGAATGCAATCTCGCTCATTCAGAGTATCTTCAGCGCGTTCGGGTCGGGCCTGGTTGCCGGTAATACGGGGATCGTGCTGCATAATCGCGGGGCCGGATTCTCTTTCGATCCTACTCATCCCAATAAACTAGAGGGAGGCAAACGCCCATTCCACACGCTTGTTCCCGCGATGGTCTTACACGACGGTAACCCCTGGCTGACTTTTGGCGTGATGGGCGGTGATATGCAGGCGCAAGGCCATGTCCAGGTCCTCTTGAGCATGATCGATTTTGGGATGGATGTGCAGCGTGCAGGTGAAATGCCGCGGTTTCGCCATTTTGACAGTGGATTGGCCCTCGAATCAGCAATCGGCGAAGAGGTGCGTAATGCACTCAAAGCGAAAGGCCACCGGCTGACGATGTCGCCCGGCATGTTCGGTGGTTATCAGGCCATTATGATCGACCCGCAGACGGGCGCGCTGTTCGGCGGGTCGGACCCGCGCAAAGATGGTTGTGCGATTGGTTGGTAAGCTGAGTTCTGAATAAAGAAAGACTCACAACTCGGATCCGGAGCTGAGGATCAAAACTATAATTTCAGGAAATTCGAAGGAGATCGCAATGAAAGACAAATCCAGACCGACAAAAGATTCAGAGGCGAAGCATGAGTCCCGTCGTAACTTCGTCAAGACCAGTGTCGCGGCAGGGGCCGGACTGCTCATCATCCCATCGGCAAGAGCTTTTGGTTCTGCTGCCAATTCATCGCTCGGCCTCGGCATCATCGGCTGTGGCGGACGCGGCAATTATGATGGCGGAGAGTTCGTTAAAAACACAGATGTGCGCGTCACGGCTTTAATGGACTTGTTCGACGATCGGCTGGAATCAACCCGGGCGAACTTCGACAAGCTGGCCGAAGGGAAAGGTCAGTCGAAGATCTCGCCATCAAACATCTTTAAAGGCTGGCGCAGCTATGAAAAGCTCCTGCAATCGAAAGACGTCGATCTGGTGCTGATTACCAGCCCTCCATACTTTCATCCTGATCATTTCGAAGCGGCGGTCGCCGCCGGCAAACACGTTTATCTTGAGAAACCCGTCGCGACCGACGTCCACGGTTGTCAGCGCGTGATCAAGGCGGGCAAACAGGCCAGCGGTAAGGTCAGCGTTCACGTCGGTTTTCAGAAACGATATGACGTGGGGTATCGCGCCGTCATCGAGAAGATCCACGCGGGTGAGATCGGCGACATCTCTCTCGGCCAGACTTTTTACTACACCAACGACCTCGACCGTCAGAACAAGGACGGGATGCCGGAATTGGAAGCACGGATCCGCAATTGGGTCTTTGACAAGGCTCTCTCCGGTGACATTCTGGTCGAACAGAACATCCATATTATCGACATCGTGAACTGGGCGTTGAAATCCCATCCGGTCAAAGCGGTCGGCATCAATGGACGAGCGATGCGAAAAGAGGTCGGCGGCGTCCCGGCCGACTTTGTGACCAGCGATCATTTCATCCTCACCTTCTACTATCCCGGCGATATTCACATCAGCTTCAATTCGAACCAGTTTCGTAATAAGGCATATCGCCAGCAAGGCGAGCGTTTCTTTGGCACACTGGGTGTGGCTGAGACAATGCAAAGCGGACCAGCAAAAATTACGCTCAATAAAGGCCAGGGCGAAAAATCATACGATGGACCGGTCGACCTTCACGTCGCTGTCGGGACCAAGATGAAGGCCCTCGTCGAAAGTATCAAGAGCGGCAAGTTCGATAATCAGGCCGAACAGGGGGCAGAGACAACGTTAACCACGATCCTCGGACGGACAGCTGCCTATACCGGGAAAGAGGCGACCTGGGACAAGTTGATCAAGTCCGATGAAAGGTGGAATCTTAAACTCAATCTTGACTCTTTGGGCGGCGGCGGAGCAATGTCAATGAAGGGTAATGGATGAAGGGATAAAGAAGGCAAGAAGGAGAGAGGATGAGAAAAGGGGAAGAATGAGCAAGAATAAGGAAGAAAGGGACGAAGGAAGAGGGATGAAGTACGGAATTATTTCTTTTGCTCGTTCCTCATCCCTCGCTCTTATCTCATCCTTTCTCCTTACCTCATCGCTCTCTGCAATTCTGCCTGGACGACAGAGGCCTTACCGCCGGGAATGAAGAGTTTCTGTTCCCATGGCGCGTGGCCGTCGCTCACAACCAAGATTGTATGAACCCCGGCGCGCAGTCTTAATGTGCGCGGGGCAAGCCCACTGTAAGCGCCATCAATATAGATCCTGGCGGGTTTGGTCAGAGTCTCGATCGTCAATTCACCGAGATCCGCATTGAGTGATGGGAGGTCTCCGACGATCGTTGGATGAGGCAGATTCTGTTCGCCCGCATGCTCTTCGGCCTTCGCCGTCGTTTCAGCCTGAGGAGAAGCAATTGAAGCCTGAGGCGACCCGGCGCCTTTTTCAACGACCGGCATGGCAAGAGAGCTGACATCGACTGCTGTGGCAAGAAGCCGATTGATATTTTCGACCGTGAGGTCTTTGGCCGCCAGTTCGCGCGTAAAGCGCAGATTGATCCGCGGCGGTCTCTCCATCGAGAAAATTGCCGCAATTCGATTCTTCTGAGGCGCCTCGCCCTTGCCGAAGGTGACCTCGATATCATTATCGGAGACTCTGAAACCTTTAATAATCAGTTCATCGCCGGGTTGGGCTGCAACCGGGATGGGTTGAGGTTGAGGGCCTGCATTGTTTTGCAGCGTGCCGTCCAAGAGCTCTACGCCGCGCCGTGTCGCCGGAATCATCATCTTCACCTTGACCGTCTTGCCAATATAATAGATCGCCAGCGCCCTCTTGATATCACCATACCAATCCTGTTCGGGGAGCGTCCTATTCTGCGCAAACGAGGTGGTGGTTAAGAGGAAAATGAAGGACAATAGAATTGCTGCTTTCGTCCGATGGGTAGAGCTAGTCATAAGAGACCTCTATGAAGTTGATAGGTTGTGAGGTGAGCAACGATGCCCACGCCGAAGATAATCAGGACCGATGCGCGAGCAGGTGGGGGATTAGATTTATTACTCGGATTCGACTTCTCTTTTTTGGATTGCGGATCCGGGTGAGGGGCAAAGTTCACTCCGTCCGCAATCCAAAGCTAAAACTCAAAACTCAACTACTTTACCTGGAACGTATCTTTGTCGGTAGTGATCGTTTGGTTGGCGACATTGTCTTTAATGATCACATGGACATCATAAAAGCCCGGTTTGAAAGTCTTGAGCGGAATCAGACGCGCGAGCGTAATCTGCTGGCTGTTGATTGAGCTTAGACTGTTCTTGCCATCCTCTTTGACTCGTAAGACTTCCTTGTCTTTCTGAGTGATCACATATTCAATGTCGACGCTTGGCCGCAAGGTCGCCTGATCGATCGCGACGTTGTAGACCTGCATGTAAATGCCCAGGGGCTGATCCTGTTTGAAGTCGCCCGAGGCATTCGGAATGACCTTGAGCGAACCGAGGACAAACTGGCCGCTCGGCAACCGTCCGTTGAGAGGCTCGATCCGCGAAGCCAGAATTAATGTCGAGGTCGCGAGCTTATTCTCCTCGTATTTCGGCACGACGAACCCAAGTTTGAGGACGCCCGTCTTTCCGCTGTTCACATCGCGCACGACAAGGTCTACTTTGTAGTTGCCCGGTGGAAGCACGATGTTCTTCTGATAAGCGGATTTCAGTTGCATCCCCTGTTCCAGCGCCTCCGGCGTGAAACTCGACGTCACGACGTCTTCAAACTGACCCATGCGACGTCCCGCAACATTGGTGACTTTGGCGTAAATGTTGACGGCCGCCTGCGGAAGTCCGCCGACCTCTTTGAAGACCAGGTCCTGGTTATCCATTTGAACAGTGAACGATGTCAGCACGGCACTCTCGGTCACACGCAGCAGATTAATGTTCAGACCGGCGGTCAGCACATCGAACCCTACTTTGGGCAGTTCTGATTCACTCGCCAGCGCGGCAAGATCGTTGAATTTAACTTTCGGGGGACGCTGCAATGCGGTCAGGGTCGCGAGCCGTTCGAAGGGCTGGTCCTTCGCTCGCTGTCCAAAAAGCTGCCCGCTTCCATTGGAACCGGAGCCAAAACCGCCATATGCGATCCGATCCGCTTTCGACGACAACCCGAGCTGCTCGGCCAGCGTCAATCCGGCATTGGGCGTGTAGAGCAGGGCGTCTTTTTCATTAGGATCGCGCGCGATTCGATATTCGCCGGATCCGGTCGGATCGACGAACTCGATCTCGATGTCAGAGCCAACTCCTTCAAGATAGCGATACCACCAGATTTCGAAAGGATAGGTCGATGTCGTGCCGCCGCCTTCCCAGGTCGGACGGTCATATGACCCGCCTGAAGGGTGCGATTCGATCTCATCAGGTTTGCCGAACATAATGTAGATGCGCCCACGATCGGTCTTCCATCCGGGAATACCGCTGGTGAATTTCTCGTTGGCATAGGCAATGCGCTGATAATACTCTTCGCGATATTCGTTGGTATCGGTGTCCGGATCGGGATCGCGGCGAAGCCAGAACTGTTCAATGAACTGTTCACGCTCATCGTCAGTCTTCAAAGCATTGAACGTCTTGCGCTCTTCATCGGTGATAATCCAGCGCACATCTTCGTCCAGCCAGCGCTTGTACACACTCTTGTATGATTCATTGCTCTGCTTCCGCTTGGGCTTCTTCTCTTCCTTCTTTCCATCTTGCTTTCCATCTTGGGCGAAAGCGGTCAACGAAGATAAGACCAGGGTAAAGACCAAAAATAGCGCCGTTTTGCGCAGGGATTTGTAATTGAAGATTCGATGTTGCATATGACTCAGCTCCTCTCGGTGGTGGACCAGGTTGCCCGAATGACCTCAAAGACGATCTTAAAGCAATCTTCGAACGCGGGCGAAGAACCATCTTGCTGCATTTTTGTCGTCAAACATCGGGTCCGCCTGTCAAAGTTTTAGGCTGTAGACAACTCAGCTTAAATTCCTTTCCGCAAACCGAGTTGGAAGGTTTAGCGTAATTGAGAGTGTAAGCGAGCTGCGCAAATCGCGTCAAGCCGGTTAAGAGCGAGCCTCCGGCTTATTGATAAATATCGTCTCGCTGATTAAGGTCCTTTATTCAGCGGAGATAACCGGCCGTGCGCGGTTTCTAACAGAAAAGTTGTCATGCCGGTCAGCTTCCCGATCCGATCGATTCGAGTTAAGCTTTCTCGATTCATCTATTTGACAAGAAAAAACGCTTCTGTTAGCTTCACCACTTTGCTTAAGAAACTATTGACAGCAATTATTACTTAAATGGAGTACCTAATTTCCGTGTGACCACGGTCAATTGTGGAGGCTACCGTATTCCAGCGGAAAAATTGGAATCGAATGATCCGAGCCAATCTTTTAATAGCTATCCTGCTGCTGACGATTCTGAGCTGTTCTTGCACGAACCTGGTCAAGGTGCGTGATGCCACTATCCCGAGGATGATCACTCCACTGGTCGAAGCAAAGTTCACTGAGTTGATCGATCAAATGCAGCCATTTACCACGATTGATGGGCTTCGTTCCTGGAGTGTGTACATTCGGTTCATCGACGCCGAATCGGCAGTTCGTTATCGCGAGGCGGAAGCGATTCTCGTCTTGAAGAGACCCGACAAAATCCGCTTGGTCATTCAGGCTCCCGCCATCAAGACCAAGATCGCCGAGATGGTCTCTGAAGACAATCACTTTAAAGTGGCGATCTATCCATCCGACTATAAGCGGTTTCTCGTCGGCACCAACGACGCCGATTACAGTAAATGGCGGGAAAAATTGGGCGAGAAAGGCAAAAGCGCGCTCATCTCTGCACGCCCGTTCCATTTTACCGAAGCGGTCATGATGCGTCCGCTCAACATCAATGACACTCGCTTTGTTTACAGCATCGAGGAGGCTTTGACCGAAGAGCCGGATCTCAGTAAAGATGCCAAGAAGGGTGCGCGCGTCCTCAAAAGTTTCTATGTCATCTCCGAGATGGAACTCGCTCCCAATGGAGAGAAACCTGCGCATACGCGTCGTCGCTTCTGGTTCGATCGCACCGATGCGGCGCGCTTCGTCCGCCAGCAGATATTTGACAACAGCGGTCAGCTGGTGACTGACGTCTACTATTCTGAATTCAAGAAACTGAATCCTGAAAGTAAGGCTCTCTGGCCAAGCGTAATCCTCGTCGGTCGCCCTCACGACGGTTACTCGGCCCGGCTTACTTTCAGCGAAGAGCGCTTCGATATTAATCCTGAGTTACCGGCAAATGTTTTTCTGTTAGAAAATACCAACAGCCTGCCGGAAACCGATCTCGATAAACCTCTAACGCCGTAATCTCACAGAGACACGGGTCGTGAGTTCTAAATGGTTAATTTCGGCTGATGACTCGGGAATGACAATTTATGAATAGCCTCGCGATCGCGAATATTCGACAACGTCCGATGCGCACGCTGATCAGCGTGATTGGAGTTGCTCTGGGCGTGGTCCTGATTGCGCTCAACACAGGTTTGGTTGAAGGGATGCTGAACGATCGTCTGCGTCGCGAGCAGGGAGTCGGAGCAGAGATCGAATTTTCGCGCAAAGGCAGCGGCGTCCTCTCGCCTTCTTCGATTATGTCGCTCGACACACGCTATCTCGATCGATTGAAACAGATTCCGGGCGTCAAAATCGCTAGCCCCGTGGGGCGGCATGTGCAGAGCGGCAACAGCGGGCTGGGCTTTGAGGTTGTCGAGGGTATCGATTTCCCCACCTACTCGGCGGTCAGCGGCATTCATGTCGTTGAGGGCCGCCTCTTTCAAGCCGAGGACGAAGTGATCATCGATCAATTTAAAGCCCAACACAATGGCCTCAAGATCGGTGACGACATTCAGGTCTTTGGCAAGAAGCTGCGAATCGTGGGCGTTTACGCCCCGGATGTCGGTTCGCGTATTAAGATTTCGCTGGAAGCGCTGCAAAACTATCTGGCGGCGCCCAACAAATGTACTTCAATCATGATCAAGGTCGATGACCCGAGCCATCAAGAAGAGGTACAAAAGCGGATCAATGCTGCATTGCCAGACAATGTCGTCCTCCTTCGCCGAGACCTTTCACTCGGAATCGCCAACAGCATTCCGGGACTTAAAGGCTTTGTGAGGGCCGTGCTGGCGTTGTCGATCATTGTCAGCTCACTGGTCATTCTGCTGGCTATGTATACGACGATCACCGAGCGCACTCGTGAAATCGGGATTCTGAAATCTCTTGGCGCATCCAAACGGGTCATCATCGGCGTCATCGAAAAAGAGGCCTTGATGATCAGTCTGCTCGGCGTGGCGGTTGGATTATTAGCCTCGTTGATTGCGGCCTGGAGTATCGAGCGGGCAACGACTTTGCAACTTGAATTTCAACCATTCTGGCTTTTGACCGCGGCTTTCATCAGTCTTGGGGCCGGCGCACTCGGCGCGCTCTATCCTGCCATCCGTGCCGCCAATCAGGACCCGGTCAAAGCACTGGCTTATGAGTGATCTCAATCTTTGTCCTTAAATCCAAGTGATGAGCGCAATTTTGCGAACTGAAAATCTGACGATGACTTACCGCGTTGGGAGAGTCGATGTCCACGCATTGCGGGGGCTCAATCTGTCGGTAGCGGCCGGCGAGTTTATCGCGATCATGGGGCCGTCCGGATGCGGCAAGTCAACATTGCTCCATATTCTGGGCGGACTGCTCCAGCCGACATCAGGTCATGTAATTGTTGATGGCGAAGATTTAACGACCATGACCGACGCCGCGCGCACCGACCTTCGCCGCCGCAAAATCGGCTTCGTCTTCCAACGCTTCAACCTCTTCCCGACCTTAACCGCAGAGGGAAATCTGCGATTGGCCGAACAGATTCACGGAAATGGCAAGCCCATTCTGGATTCTGAAACCCGTCGCGAGGTCTTGAAGTTATTGCGATTGGAAAATAAAATGCGCCACAAACCCCTGGAGTTATCAGGCGGTGAGCAACAGAGAGTTGCAATTGCACGAGCTATTATCAACCGTCCATCAATTATCCTGGCGGATGAACCGACGGGCAACCTAGATTCTGAGAACTCAACTGTTGTACTTGACATGTTGCGACAGCTCAACCGGGAGTTGAAACAGACTATTGTCATGATCACTCATAACCCGGAAGCCGCCGGTGTCGCATCTCGGATGATTGCCATGCGTGATGGAATAATTGTCACAGATCAGTGAAACCCCTGGAGGTAATTCGTTCGTATTGGCTCGCAGACAAGGACAGAGTATTTATGAAATCATTCTTAGTCGGTCTCAAAAATGTCCTCCTGTGGTCACACGAACGCGGCTCCTGGCAATATGACGTGCTCTGCCTATTAATTGTCGCCACGATCTTTATCGTCCCAAGTCATTATTTTGGCGATCGCGATCGGCTGCCGGTGGTACGGGCAAAGGCTGATCCGAACCTGGCATCAAAGCTTGGTGAAAAAACGCAAGAGATCGATGCGGTCGAGCTTTACACGTTCTTACAGAAACAGAACAAGATTGAGTTAATGAACTCGCCCCGAGAAGCAATGGTTCTTTACTTGCAAGACCAACTCAAGCGGGAGGTGTTCGATCTCGAATCTGAGTCAGTCACCGACTCGCAAGGACGCATCAAGTATCGCGTTCGGTTTAGGTAAATAAGATTTAAGTTAGTCTAAGCGGTTGAAACCGTAAGCCATACATGGATGGAGAAGGTAATAATGAAAAAACTCTTGATAATATTGGCGATTGTTGGAATGTTGATTCCGCTCGTGGGAGCGGATCGCAGTGCCGGCGCCAATACCAAGCCCCAAATTTTGACAGGGATCCTCAATAAGATGGAGAAAGCCCACCAGGACTTGAAAAGCCTCAAGGCTGAATTGATTCAGCAAAAAACCAATTCTCAGATCGGGATTACCGATACAGAATATGGAGCCGTGATCTATAAGCCGACGGATGGCAAGAATAAGGGCAAGTTGCGGGTCGATTACATCAAACCCAGCAAAGATGTGATTGCGTTAATAGGAGAAAATGTCACCTTCTATCAACCGCGAATCAATCAGGTCTTCAAATCCACGCTGACCAAGGCATCGAAAGGCAAAGTGGGTGGGTACGCGCAACTCGCCGGTCTGGACAGTTCGCTCAAATCTTTGGTAGGTAATTACAATATTGACATCGTCAAAGACGATTCGATCAATGGCCAGATGACCACGGTTTTGCGACTGATCCCGAAGGCCAACAGTCAATTCGCGAGCATCGATGTCTGGGTAAATCAGCAAACCTGGCTTCCCGCACAATGGAAATTGGTCGAACGCAACGGCGATTACACCCTTGTCACCTTCAAGAATATGCAGGTCAATGCGGCCATCCCCGATAACGCGTTCAACGTCAGCATTCCGAACGGCACCAAGGTTGTTGATAAGATCTAAATACTGAGTTGAATAAGAAGGCGAAAGACGCGGAGTTCCCGATTGAGGATTTCGCGTCTTTCTTTATCCAGTCGGGTCAATTTCGCCCACGCGGTGAAGTTTCATGATTGATGAAAGACTCGGCTGCTCCGGGATACGTCCGGCCATCGCAACAACGATCTCTCCTCGATTGACGATGCCATGCCTGACCAAAGCATCGTCCGCTCTTGCCAACAACTCTGAGCTACGCCCGTTGAAATCCAGCAGATGAGGTTCGATTCCCCAGGCGGCGGCGAGGGAACTATACGTCTTTTCTAATGGCGTGAAAGCGATGATTCGCTGAACGGGCCTGAGCGCGGCAAGATGGCGTGCCATCGTACCGGACTTGCTGAAGACCACAATGAGGTTCGCACGCAGTTCCTGGGCGGCAAAAACCGCTGCTTCGGCAATCGCACGGCCCTCCCGGCCCGTCTGACGATTATCGATCAGAGCTCTGGTGCGATCCTTTTGACAGCATGAAGTCTCGGTGAAATTGATGATGCGGGACATCGTCTCAACAGCCGGTACCGGGTAATTGCCAACCGCAGTCTCCGCCGAAAGCATCACGGCATCCGTCCCGTCGAGAATCGCATTGGCGACATCCGAGGCTTCGGCGCGAGTCGGACGGGGTTCATGCGTCATCGATTCCAGCATCTGCGTCGCCGTGATCACCAGCTTCTCAGCGGCATTCGCCTTGGCAATGATCTGCTTCTGGTAAAACGGAACACATTCGACCGCAGTCTCGACTCCGAGGTCGCCACGCGCGACCATGACGCCATCACAGGCCTCGATGATATTGTCCAGGTCGTCGAGGGCCTCGCGTTTTTCGATCTTCGCAATGAGGGGAACATCGGCGCCCAGAAATTCGATGAGGGTCTTTGCGCCAATGCAGTCTCGCGCGCTGCGAACAAATGATAACGCAACATAATCGACCCCTTGGCTCAATCCAAAGCTCAGATCGGCCCGATCTTTCTCGGTCAGAGAAGGCGCAGAGATTTTGACCCCTGGGAGGTTAATCCCCTTCTTCTCGCCCAATTCTCCGCCATTGAGGACGCGGCAAGCGATCTCTGTCTGACCAACCTGCTCGACCCGTAACTCGATCAATCCGTCCGCAAAAAGGATGCGATCGCCGACATTGACATCTCGCGGCAAATGGGCATAGCTCGTCGAGATGACCGATGAATCGCCGATGAGGTCCTGAGTAGTGATGTTCAGCTGCTGGCCGGCTTGAAGAGTGATCGGTTGGTGGTCTTTGAGCAGCCCCGTCCGGATTTTGGGGCCGCTCAGATCCAGGAGGATGGCGAGCGGGCGATTGGAGTCCGAGGCGATTTTGCGGGCGTTGCTGATCGTTTCAGCATGACTCTGGTGCGAGCCATGTGACATGTTCACCCGTACAACATCCATCCCCGCCAAAATCAACGCTCGCAACTGCTCGGGCGAATATGAGGCAGGACCAATAGTCGCAACTATTTTTGCTCTTCTCATCATCCCCCATCTGCGAGGAGCGAAGGGATTGTGGCATCCTTAAATCGTTATTGCTTTTCCAGTTCACGTTTGACCGTTTCGGTCAAAGCCGCGTCGATTCTATCATCGTGACCGCTGAAGTGCGCGACCAGTCGTCCGTCACGCCCATAAACCAAAGTTTGCGGCACTGAAACATCACGCGAATCAACATACTCAGAAAAGACGTGGTCTTTGATCACGCCGATCGGATAAGTGATCTTGAGGTCCTTGATGAATTGAGTAATGCGCTCGGAGCTCGTTTCGGAATCTTGAACCGCCAGACCGATGATCTGTAGTCCACGCTCGCGGTCCGCATCTCCGAACCTAGTCATGGTGGGGATATGATCCCTGGAATGACCGCACCAGACGGCAAAAAAGTCCAGGACGACGACCTGCCCCCGCAGCCCCGCCAGGCTGAATTGCTTGCCCTCAAAGGTGCGAAGCGGATGATTCGCGACAGAATCTTTCGGAAGCTTCCCGATTTTGGTCTTCGCTTCGGGGTTCGAGCCCAAAAGGCTCACGACAGCAAAGCAGAGACCGGCAACGATCGAGAGGATAACCGTGCGAGCCGGATAGCAGTTGGACCGCTCACCACGGATCGAGCATTGCAAAGAGTTTAATCGCATGAAAATTTTCCTTATCGTCCTATTCTAGAATTTACGCCTGCTTGGCCTTTCTTGGGCTGGATTTGCTGCTCGCTTTGCTGCCGGGCTTGACGGTTGGGAGGTTGGTGAGCTGCGATTCTATTGCCTGCTTCAGCTCCTGGCCAATCTCATTGTTCCATCCGATCAGCCGCTTCGCCATCTTGCCGTCCTTTCCGAACAAGATCATCTGCGGTACGCCGCGATTCTTGCTGTCAGCATAGTAAGCGACCACTTCGGTAGTCAGAAATCCGACCGGATAATTGATCTTGGCCTTTCGCATGAAAGATTTCACATCCTCAATCTTGTCGGGAGTGTCCGTGGCGAGGCCGAGCACCGTAAAGCCGCGTTGACGGTACTGGTTGTAAAACTCGACGACATGCGGCGCATGCTCTTCGCAGTGCGGACACTGTGACCAGAACATGTCCAGCAGAACAACGTGACCGCGTAAACTGGAGAGCCTCACGCTATCGGACCGACTAGCGGCAGGTCCGGGATTGTTCGGGACCAACTTAATGAACATATCAGGCGTGTCCCCGCTGCCGTCTCCCGTCGGCAGTTCGGGAATGTCGGTTACTCCAAGCTTCGGGGCAGCAGCCAACGACATCAAGACCAAGACGCAGCTTGTGACGAGAGCACGGATCACTAAACCGGAGTTGGAAATTGAGTTGAAGAGATTTCGTGACATAGCAATGACTCCTCACATTTCTGTATTGCGCGCCATTGACGTGAACGCCGGCTTCAGCGTGACGCGGCATTCAAAGATAGTTCCTGAGCAACAACTTTTTCGAGATAAGGCAATCCGTGCTGTGGGTTTGCGCCTGTGAGATGTTCAACGACCCGGCCATCACGTGAAATGACGAAAAGCTGGGGGATCGGCGCCGAGCCGGTTTCATCCTCGGTGCCTTTGAGAAATGCACCCGAGACCCAATCGTTGGCATACCCGATCGTATAACCGGCTCCTGCTTTTTTGATGAACTCTACCACTTTTTCCTGATCCGATTGGTTATCAAATGTCAGGCCGATGACTTCAAGCCCCTGCTGACTATAACGTTTGCTAAGTTCGGCCAATTGCGGCACCTGTTTGACACACGGTCCACAATAAGTCGCCCAAAAATCCACGACCAGCACCTTTCCCTTGAAATCGGTGAGTTTGAAAGCTCCGCCGTCGAGTTTTGTGAGAGGTACATCGAGCGCTTCGCTGATCGTCTTTTGATTGGCCATCGGGCGCGTCCCGCCACTCGTCGGAATGGTGACTGTTGTGTCCGAAGCAGAGCGTGGCGGCGGCGCCGAGCTGCATGCAAAGGAAAAGACTATCGTCGACAATATTAATAGTTTCGCCAGTTTGCCCATCCGGGCCTTGAACGGATTCAAAAGACTAAACTTGCTCATCGCGACTTAGCTCATGATCAAATTCTGAACGATCAAAATCTGCGGTTAATCCTTCAGACGTTTCCGCCAATGGAACTCGATAATCTTCTGCCGCCCAGCGCCCGAGATCGATGACCTGGCACCGCTCGGAGCAGAAAGGGCGCCATAAATTATCTTCCCAGGCAGTCTTGCAACGACAAATCGGGCACCGCCGAATCATCAATCACCTCACAACAAAACTTCTTTCGCCTCTTGAGGAACAAGAGCAATGATACAAAATTTTACGGGAAAATCGAACCGCCCTCCTGCTTTCAGGCACTATTCCTCGTCTTCCGAAATCGTTTCCCCTCGGCCCATCAGTTTACGGTATCCATCGTTGTGCCAGGTATCAAGCTCTTTAGCCCGCAGGATCGGGAATGGATGAGAACGATAAGTGGTGATCAAAGCTTTATATGCTCTGTTCAAAGTCGAGAAGTCCGCAGATTCGTACTCATGAATCTGGCGCAAGAACTCTTCTTTGTTCATCTCAGAGTAAAGTCTGCTCGCACCGCCCGCCAGTTTCATAAAAGTGCGGATGCAAGGATCAAGATCCTGCACACAAAGCAGCCCGGCGCGATCCGCCGTCAATTCAGCTTTCCGAAACCAATCATATAATGCGACCACCAACCCCTGACCTAAGAGAGTACCAATACCGAACGTGGCTTGTCCAATGAGGGCAATGATTTCAGCAATATTACGGGCAATGATGGTGTAGAGCACATGACCGGCTTTGATGTGGCCGAGTTCATGCGAGATCACGAAGAACCGTTCTTCATCATCAAGCATATCAACCAATCCCGATGTCAGAACGATGAAGGGGCGTGTGTGGCCATAGGTGTATGCGTTCGGTATCGGGTCTACCGCGACATAGAGCTCGGGCTCTTCGACACCCAAGATCTTGCACCCCCAACCAAGGCTTTTAGACAAACGCCCGAATTGGCGTGGCGTCACACGTACGTTTGAAGCGGTGTTATGAAGATAGAAAATGCGCTCGAGCCCATATTCCATGATCTTGGAGACAATCAGATCGATCCCCGGAATGGATTTGAGCGTCTCGGTCGCGCCGGCGTCCCAGGGATGCTGGAAATCTTTCGCCTCCAGGTTCGGGAACGTGCGCAGCCTCTTCTTTTTGGTTCCGTTCTTATTAGTTTCGCCCATGCATTCTCTCCTTGCGGTAAGGTAACACGGGCGGGATTCGAAAAGGTAGCCCTGAGAGTCTTGAGCCTCGAGCCTTGGGAATAGGGTATGAGGAGAAGTTCTGACTCAAGACTTAGGGTTCAATCAAGTTCATCCATTCTTTTCCAGTTCGTGGATCTCACTGTCATAGCTCGGTGGGCTGGACGGGCTTTGTGAACGGGACGAGGTGATCACGCGGAAGGCAGGCGTCGAGTCTGTTCCTGAGGGCGCGAGAACGTCTGTTCCCGATGATAGGATGACATCTGTGCTCTGCGGATGAATAGCGTCTGTTCCCGAATTGGCGGGCAGGTTGTAATCCGTCCCGGAGACAACCTCAATTTTACTGTTTCCCCGTTTTTCGTCTCCCCCCCTCAGGCGAAAATCAAAAAGATCGGGCCGGTTGAAATGACCGGTCACATCGAGCGTGAGACTTTCTTCGCGGATTCGATCGAGGTTGATGCGCGCCAGAATGATGACTTCCGACCCGAATGCCGGGCCGGCGATATAAAGGCCGTCCGGACCGATCACCGCGCTGCCGCCATTGAGGATGTATTCGCTCTCTTCGTTACCCGCCTTGGCAACTGCCTCCAACTCGCGCGGCAGATCGCTGCGACGCATGATTCCTCCGGCGGCGACAACGAAGCAACGGCCTTCAAACGCATAATGGCGGCTCGCAATCTGATACATCTCCTTGACCGAAGGCCAGAGCGCGACGTGAATGTCTTCGCCCGCCACATGCAATGTCTGGCGGACAAGCGGCATCCAGTGCTCCCAACAGATCAAACTTCCGACGCGGCCAACCGGAGTCTCAATCACCTTTAATCCGCTGGCGTCTCCGCGCCCCCAGATCAAACGTTCATTGAACGTCGGGACCAGTTTGCGATGGCAG
>Ga0081539_10002475_pt1 | contig 25990 bp, 30 predicted proteins | sample TabmetS4T2R2_FD_71023 | JGI IMG/M metagenome (GOLD analysis project Ga0081539, IMG submission 71023) | Tabebuia heterophylla rhizosphere microbial communities from the University of Puerto Rico - S4T2R2 | ecosystem: Host-associated > Plants > Roots > Rhizosphere ...
CTCGACACCGTCGGCTTCGCAGGGATGGACGCGCCGCTGACGCCGCAGGTCCGCGATGGGCGCATGTACGGACGCGGCACCTACGACATGAAGGGCGGTCTCGCGGCGATCCTCGACGCCGCCGTGCAGGCGCGCGAGCGCGGCTTGCGCGGCGACGTCGTCGTGACGCTCGTCGCGGACGAGGAAGTTGCTTCGATCGGCACGGAATCGGTGCTCGAGCGCATTCGCGCGGACGCGGCGATCGTCGTCGAGCCGACGGAGCTGCAGCTCGCCGTCGCGCACAAGGGCTTCGCCGGCTTCGAGGTCGAGACCGCCGGCGTCGCCGCGCACGGCTCGCGTCCCCATCTCGGCGTCGACGCGATCGCGAAGATGGGGCCGATTCTCGTCGCGCTGAAGGAGCTGGACGGCCGCCTCCAGGGCGGACCGCGTCATCCGTTGCTCGGCACGGCGTCACTGCACGCCTCGCTGATCGAGGGCGGCCAGGAATTCTCGTCGTATCCCGCGCGCTGCCTGCTCACCGGCGAGCGGCGCACGCTGCCCGGCGAGACGCAGGCACAGGTCGAGCAGGAGGTTCGGGCCGTGGTCGGCGACGCCGCCGACGTGCGCATGCTCGTCGCGCGGGACCCGTTCGAGATCGACGCGGGCCACGAGTTCGTGCGACTCGTGCGCAGTTGCGCGGAGGAGCCCGAGGTCGTCGGCGTCTCCTACTGGGCGGACTCCGGCCTGATCGCCGCCGCCGGCATCCCGACAGTCCTCTTCGGGCCCGCAGGCGAGGGCGCGCACGCGGTCGAGGAGTGGGTCGACCTCGCCTCCGTCGAGCGCGTTCGCGACGTCTGTCTCGCGGTCGCGTGCGATTGGTGCGCCTAGGCGAAGCGCTCGCCGAGGCGCTCCCCCACGGACCGGCCGACGTCCGCGAGACGATCGAGACCGGCTGGGACAGCGTCGTCCTCTTCGTCGGGGACGACCTCGTTCTCCGCGTCGCGCGGAACGAGCGCGTCGCGCAATGCTATGCAGCCGAGGACCGGCTGCTGCGCGAGCTCGACCTGCCGCTCGCTACGCCGTCTCCCCTCGGCATCGGCGACGGCTGGATCCTCACGCGCCGGATCCCCGGGCGCGCCTACGACGGCGGCGTCGACGCCGAGCCGCTCGGTCGCTTCCTCGCCGCGCTGCACGCGTTTCCCGTTTCGCGTGCGCGCGAGTTGGGGGTCCCCGAGCACGATCTCGCGGCCGACGTCGCGCACTTCCGCGAACGCGTGCTGCCGCTGCTCGACCCGAACGAGCGGGCGGCCGGCGAGCAATTGCTCGAGGAGGCGCTGGCGGCCCCGTTCGAGCCGGCGCTGGCGCACGGCGACCTCGGCCCCGAGCACGTGCTCGTCGACGACGTTCAGATCACCGGTGTGATCGACTGGACGGACGCGCGGATCGGCGACCCCGCGCTCGACCTCGCCTGGCCGCTCAACAGTCACGCACCCTGGGTCGCTTCGCCGCCGTCGCTTGCAGCCCCTGGCGTCGAGCGCGGCTATCCCGTCGACGAACGGCTGCGCCGGCGCGCCCTCCTGTACCACGCGCTCGGCCCCTGGCACGAGGTCGTCTACGGCCTCGAGCACGAGCACCGCTGGGTCGTCAGCGGGCTCGCGGGCGTTCGCGAGCGACTGCAGAAGGTGACCGGCGCCCCGGATACCATGGCCCGGTGATCGCCCGCTACTCGCGCCCGGCCATGACCGCCGTCTGGTCGGACGCGGGGAAGCTGCGCCGCTGGTTCGACGTCGAGCTGGCCGCGCTCGAGGGGTGGGTCGAGATCGGCGTCGTCCCGGCCGACGCGGCGCGTGAGATCGCCGAACGCGCGACCGTCCCGACGCCCGAGCGCGTTGCCGAGATCGAGGCACGTCTCCACCACGACACCGCAGCCTTCGTCGACGCGGTCGCCGAGCCGCTGGGCCCGGTCGGACGCTGGTTCCACTACGGCCTCACCTCGTCCGACGTCGTCGACACGGCGCTCGCGCTCCAGACCCAGGACGCGGGGCGGCTGATCCTCGACGGCGTCGAGCGCGCGCTCGCAGGCGTCCTCGCCCGCGCCGAGGAGCACCGAACGACGATCTGCATCGGGCGCACGCACGGCGTGCACGCCGAGCCGACGACGTTCGGCCTCAAGCTCGCCGTCTGGGCGTTCGAGCTCGACCGGGCGCGTCAGCGGCTCACCCACGCGCTCGAAGGGATGCGCGTCGGCAAGCTCAGCGGCGCCGTCGGGCAGTACGCGGCGCTCGACCCCGAGGTCGAGCGCCTCGCTTGCGAGCGGCTCGGCCTGGAGCCGTCTCCCGCCTCGACGCAGATCCTCCAGCGTGATCGCCATGCCGAGCTGCTGGCCGCGCTCGCGATCACCGCAGGCTCGCTCGAGAAGTTCGCCCTCGAGATCCGGCACCTCGCGCGCACCGAGGTTCGCGAGGTCGAGGAGCCGTTCGCGAAAGGCCAGAAGGGCTCGTCGGCGATGCCGCACAAACGCAATCCCGTGGTCGCGGAACGCATCTGCGGCCTCGCGCGGATCGTCCGCGGAGCGGCGCTGGCAGGGTTCGAGAACCAGGGGCTCTGGCACGAGCGCGACATCTCGCACTCCTCGGCCGAGCGCGTCGCGATCCCGGACGCCTTTCTCGCGCTCGACTACATGCTCGACAGGTTCAGCTGGCTCGTCGAAGGCCTCGTCGTCCGTCCCGAGCGGATGCGCCGGAACCTCGACGCCTCGCACGGCCTCTACTTCTCGCAGCGTCTGCTGCTGGCCCTCGTCGAGTCCGGGCTCGAGCGTGACGAGGCGTACAGGCTCGTGCAGCGGCACGCGATGCGCGCGTGGGAAGAGGAGCAGGACTTCCGCGAGCTCGTGCGCCGCGACCCCGAGATCCGCGTCGACCTCGACGCCGTCTTCGACGAGTCCGCGTACACCCACCACGTGGACGACGTTTTCGAACGCCTGCACACACTCGTAAAGGAGCCCGCGCATGTCTGAGACGCACGTCGCGTCAGGGAAGGTTCGCGAGATCTACGCGCTCGACGACGAGCGCCTGCTGCTCGTCGCCAGCGACCGCATCTCGACGTTCGACGTCGTGCTGCCGACGGAGATCCCGGACAAGGGCTGCGTGCTCACCGGCCTCTCCGGCTTCTGGTTCGACCGCACGGGGGACATCGTCCCCAACCATCTGCTCGCGCTGCGTCAGGACGGCCGCTCGACGGAGTGCAACCGCCTCGAGATGCTGCCGATCGAGTGCGTCGTTCGCGGTTACATCACCGGCTCGGGGTGGAAGGACTATCTCGCGTCCGGTGAGGTCTGCGGCCATCGGCTCCCCGAGGGGCTCGTCGAGTCGCAGCAGCTGCCGCAGCCGATCTTCACCCCGGCGACGAAGGCGCAGACCGGGCACGACGAGAACATCACGCGCGACGACGCCGCGGAGCTCGTCGGGCGCGAGCTCTTCGACGAGGTCGAGCGCGTCTCACTCGAGCTGTACCGGTTCGTCTCGGAGCACGCGCGCGGGCGGGGGATCATCGTCGCGGACACGAAGCTCGAGTTCGGCCTGGACGCCGACGGCACGCTCACGCTCGGCGACGAGGCGTTCACCCCCGATTCGTCGCGGTTCTGGCCCGCCGACGGCTACGAGCCCGGACGCGCGCAGCCGTCGTTCGACAAGCAGTTCGTCCGCGACTACTGCGAATCGGTCGGCTGGGACAAGACGTACCCTGGGCCGGAGCTCCCGGAAGACGTCGTCGCGCAGACGCGGCGGAAGTACGTCGACGCCTTCGAGGAGCTGACGGGCATCGCCTTCGACGACTACGTCGAGGATCCACGGTGCGTCCTGCGGTGAAGGTCTCGGTGCTCGTCCGGCCCAAGGAGGGGATCCTCGACCCGCAGGGAGCCGCGGTCGAGGACTCCTTGCGCAAGCTGGGATTCGACGTCAGCGGCGCGCGGGTCGGTCGCCTCGTCGACGTCGAAGTCGACGCGCCGAGCGAGGACGAAGCCCGCGCCCAGGTGGACGAGATGTGCCGGCAGCTGCTCGCGAACCCGTTGATCGAGTCGTACGCGATCGAGGTGCAGCCGCAGTGAGCGTCGTCGCCGTCGTGCAGTTCCCGGGCTCGAACGACGACCACGACGCGCACTGGGCGCTCAAGGCCCTCGGCGCAGACGCACGGCTCGTTTGGCACGCGGAGACGGAGCTGCCGCACCGCACCGGGGCGGTCGTCCTGCCCGGCGGCTTCTCGTACGGCGACTATCTGCGCTGCGGCGCGATCGCCCGTTTCGCTCCGATCATGGACGCGGTGACGCGCTTCGCGAGCGACGGCGGTCTCGTGCTCGGAACGTGCAACGGCTTCCAGATCCTCTGCGAGGCCGGGCTGCTTCCAGGCGTCCTCCGGCCGAACGCGTCGCTGCGGTTCATCTGCCGGGACGTCGCCGTCCGCGTCGTGCGAAACGACACGCCGTTCACGTCCCGTTGCACGCCGGGTCAGCGGCTGGTGATCCCGATCAAGCACGGCGAAGGGGCGTGGTACGCGCCGCCGGAGCTGGTCGAGGAGCTGGAAGCGAACGGCCAGCTGCTCCTGCGCTACGAGGAGACGCCGAACGGCGCGGTTGCGGACGTCGCGGGCGTGATCAACGAGCGGGGAAACGTGATGGGGCTGATGCCCCATCCCGAGCACGCCGTGGATCCCCTGCTCGGGTCCGGTGACGGCGCCTTGATCCTGGCCTCGTTGCTGGACGCCGCCCGCGAGCGCACCGACGCACTGCTCACCGCTTAGGCGGCTCGTTTCCGCGAGCGCTTCGAATGAGGCGCGGCTCCGCCGCGCCGACGCCAGCCTCTGTCGAAGAGATGCCGTTGCAGCAGGTGCCTAGGCCACGCGCGCGAAGCGCGCGGGCGCCGGTTTCGTCGCGCGAGATCCGCAGCATCTCGCGCGGAAGGCTGTAGCGCGCAGCGCTACGGCGAGTCACCGAAGTCGAGCGCCGCGCGCAGACGCGGCCGCTTCGCCAGCGCCTTGCGCAGGCGCTCGACGTCGGCTCCACGCAGCGTGAGCGGCCCGCGCCGAGCCGTCCCGTCGGTCGAGTACGCGAAGCGCACGTACCACTCGCCGGCTGCGTCCTCGAGCAGCTGGACGTGCGCCGCGTACGCCTTGCCGTCGACGCGCTGCGCGAGCTTCACCTCCTCGACGATCTCTGCCGGTCCCCAAGCGGTCGTTGCCATGCCCGACAACGTAGCGGCGCGCAGGTAACGCGGCTGTTACGACTTCGCGCCGAAAGCCCGCGGCGGCTCGAGCGGCGACGCCGGCGCCTCGTCCGGAACCGGCGCCGCGTTGAACACGCCCGGCGCGACGTCGTTCGGCGCGTCCGGATGGAACAGCGCTGCGAGCTCCTGGATCTGCAAACGCCCCGGGCCGAGCTCGAACTGGCCGCCGCCGTACAGCGCGATCCCGTCAGCCTCGCACGCCGCGTAGAACTCGAACAGCCGCGCGACCGACCCGAACCGCGAGGGCTTGACGTTCAGGCACTTCGGCGGAAACGGCAGCGCCTCGACGTCCTCCCACGAATGGATCGGCGCGTCCCAGGTGATGCGGTCGCGATGCGGCTCCAGCACGCGGCCCGTCTCTTCCGTCAGCCCCGGGTCCTCGAGCCACGCGTGCGGGAACGCCTCGGCGACGCGCGCATAGAGCGCCGGGTCGGCCGGAAAGCCGAAGTCGCCGCGGTACACGCCCTTGTAGTCGGCGGTGTCGACTCGACCCGTCGCGGCGAGCTCGTCGAAGAGCTCCTCCGTCCAGTCGCGCGAGGGATCGAGCTTGAAGCGGAGCTCGGGATACCGGTCGAGCAGCGGCCGGACGTTCTCCGCCCGCGTGGACACGACGTACGTCACGGCACGCGCGTGGCGACCGGTGACCTCGCTCAGCGTGAGACCGTTCTGCGCCAGCGCGAGGTCGAGGGCGGCGCTCTCCCATCCCCAGCGGCGGTAGTCGAACGCGGCACGGTCGAGCGGGGCCTCGGGGAACAGGTCGGCCCCCTCGAGCCGGCTCGAGAGCTCGCCGAGCGTCTGTCTCCCGCTCAGATCGGGACGCGGCGGATCGTCGTGCGCCTCGGGCACGTAGGTCACGTCCTCGCCGACGCCCTGGTGGTCGCCGCCGCGAAGGCGGATGACCGTCGTTCGTCGCGTCCACTCGCCCAGCGGCAGCTCGAGGCGCTCGAGCTCGACGCCGTCGACGACGACCTCGAGCTCGAGCAACGTCGAGACCAGCTCCGCCACGGGCGGAGCTTATGTGGCTAGTGGTGCGTGGGAGCGGGCTGACCCGGAAGGTGCAGGAGGTTCTCCACCTCGCGCACGCCCTGAACGTCGCGCGCCCTCGAGACGAGATCGTCGACCATGTCCCACGAGTCGACCTCGCCGCGCAGGACGACCACGCCGTTCTCGACGTTCACGTTGACCTGCCCCTTCGGCGCATCCGCGGGACGGAACAGCTCGGTCTCGACCTTCCGCGCGAGCGTCGCGTCGTCGTAGTCCTTCGGCTCCTCGTGCCGGTGCTGCAGCTTCTGCGAGACGCCGTAGGCCTCCGCCGCCACGCCGCGACCTGCGCGGCCGGCCTTGCGGCCGCTGCGCCGGAAGAACCCCAGGACACGGTCGCGAGTCAGATTCCGCCGCCGTGCTCCGCTCTGCGGGTCGAAGAAATAGGCGAGCGCGCCTCCCAGCGCCACGCCCTGCCAGAGCCTACGCATGTGTCCTCCTCGTTTTCGCTGTCTCCTCCCTTTGCCTCGCCTTGCCGCCGGTTCTCAAACGCCCAGCTCGCGGAGGAACGAGCCGCCGCCGATCGTCCGCTCGGCCCGCTCCCCGACGCGCTCGCGGAGCCCGCGATCGGACGTGACGAGCATGAGCGGGCCGTCCAGCTCGGCGATCACGTCGTCGGCGGAACGGCCTCCGGAGCCGACGAGATCCGACGCATCCTCCGGCGGCGCGCCGTCGAAGACGACGAGCAGCGACGCGCCCTCCCGCTCGGCCCAGTCACGGCACAGCCGCACCAGCTCTTCCTTCGAGACATTGGGCCAGGTCGAGCGGCGGACGTTCTCCGCGTCGACGACGAGGAGCGTCACAGCCTTCCGCTGAACGTGTCGCACGCGCCGGGATCGCCGGAGCGGTAGCCCGTCCGGAACCACTTCTGGCGCTGCGCCGCCGAGCCGTGCGTCCACGTCTCGGGGTTCACCTGGCCCCGCGTCGTCGCCTGGATCCGGTCGTCCCCGACGGACGCGGCGGCGTCGAGCGCCTGGGCGATGTCGCCCTGGGTGAGATCCTCGATGTACCCGGTCTCGACCGCGTGCTGGGTCCAGATGCCCGCGAAGCAGTCGGCCTGTAGCTCGGAGCGGACGGACGCGCTCTCGGGGCCTTGCCGGTCGCCGCCGATCTTGGCGAGCGTGCCCTGCAGATCCTGTACGTGGTGCCCGTACTCGTGCGCGAGCACGTATGCCTCCGCAAACGGGCCGCCTTGCGCGCCGAACCGCGACCGCAGCTCGTCGAAGAAGCCGAGGTCGATGTACACGCGCTTGTCGCCCGGGCAGTAGAACGGCCCGACGTCCGCGGTCGCGTAGCCGCAGCCGGTGTTGTACGAGTCCGTGAAGAACACCGTCTTCGCGGGCTCGTACTGCTTGCCCTGTTGCGCGAACCATTTCGTCCAGTACGCCTGGATGCTGTTGATGTCGCCGACGATCGCGCACTCCTCGCGCTCGTTCGCGTCCGCGCCCGTGCGGCAGTTGGCCAGCGACGTGTTCCCGCCGCCGACGGTTTCGCCGTCGAGCGGGCCGAGCGCGTTCGAGGTCCCGCCGGAGAGCGCGGTGATCAGCAGATACGCGATCAGGATGACGATGCCGATCCCGCCGCCGCCCGCCGCGACAGGGATGCCGAGGCCGCCGCCGCCGCGAGCGCCACGCTCGTCGATGACCTGGCCGGGGTCCAGCCGTGCTCCGCGTCGGAATCGCACATCTTTTCGGTGCGCGCTGGGACGAGTCCCGAAACGTGCGTAGGACGCCTGCGGTGATGCGTCTGGCCCTCCTCTACCCGTACCGACGGTCTTAGGCCCGTCTTAGGCCGGCGGCGTACAGTCGCCACCCATGGATGCCGATCGGATCAGCCGCCGCGGCGCGCTCTCCAAGCTCGGCGGGCTCGCCGCCGTCGCCTTCGGCGCGACGATGTGGAAGTCCGACGCGGAGGGCGCCGGGCCCGACGCGGTCGCGTCCGGGCTGGTCACGTGCGTGCTGGCGCCGGAGCAGACCGAAGGGCCGTACTACGTCCCCGACGAGAAGGTCCGCCGGGACATCACCGAAGGACGGCCGGGCACGGCGCTGACGCTCCGGCTCAAGGTCGTGAACGCCTCGAACTGCAAGCCGATCAAGAACGCGGCCGTCGACGTCTGGCACACGGACGCGCTCGGCGTCTACTCCGGCGTGCAGGGATCGCCCGGGACGACGTTCATGCGCGGGGTCCAGCGGACCGACGCAAACGGCCTTGCGATCTTCAAGACGGTCTATCCCGGCTGGTACCCGGGCCGCACGGTGCACATCCACGTGAAGGTGCACATCGGCGGCAACGTCGTGCATACGGGACAGCTGTACTTCCCCGACAGCGTCACCGACCGGGTCTACGGCTCGGCACCGTACTCGAGCCGCGGAGCACGCACGACGCGCAACGCCGCGGACTCGATCTACCGGAACGGCGGCAGCAAGTCGGTGCTCGGACTCAAGCGCAACGGGTCCGCCTACATCGCGACGCTGACCATGGGCGTCCACCGGTCCTGACCTCACGCACGAAATCTTCACAACGCCCGCGTAGCGTTCGACACGATGAGGACCTTCGTCGCTTCGGCGCTCGCACTCGCGACGACGGCCGTGCTCGCGGGCTGCGGTGGAAACGACGCGCGCGCGAGCTGCGTACCGTCCGGCGCGGGGACGCACGCTCGTACCGTGCGCGGCCCGGTCGACGTCACCTACCTGACGTCGGTGAACGTACGCGAGAACGGCTGCGGCGACCGCATCGTGTTCGCGTTTCGCGACGACGCCGGACGTCCTCCGGGTTTCCGCGCCTCGTACGAGCCGGCAGAGACGGCGCTCGTCGAGGACGGGTCGGGCGCGCACGTCGCCGCCGCCGGCGACGCGTTCCTCGTCCTCCGCCTCCAGCCCGCGGCGACCGCGGACGTCAGCGGCGACGACCTCACCTTCACCTACACCGGCCCGCGGCGGCTCCGGCCGGACGACGCGCATTTCGTGCGGGAGGTCGTGAAGAGCGGGGACTTCGAAGCCGTGGTCAGCTGGGTGATCGGCCTTCCCGAGGAGCGGCCGTTCACGGTCTCGACCGCGTCCTCCCCGCCGCGGCTGATCGTCGACGTCGGCTGAACGGTTGTCATGCGCCCGCGAGGGCGTTAGGTTCGGCACCGTGCCGAAGCGGATCGTGCTCGCCGTCGCCCTCGCCGCCTCCGCTGCGACCTCGCTCGCGCTCGCCCAGGCGGCGGGCCCCGGCTTCGCCTGGCACCTGACGCCCACGGGAACGGATGCGCGCCTACGCGGCGTCTCGGCCGTGAGCGCAGACGTCGCATGGGCGAGCGGCAGCCTCGGCACCGTCGTCCGCACGGTGAGCAGGGGAGCAAGCTGGGAGCAGGTCGGGCCCCCCGGGACTGCAACGCTGCAGTTCCGCGACATCGAGGCGTTCGACGCGAACCGCGCCGTCATCCTCTCGATCGGGACCGGGACCGACTCGCGCGTCTACGTCACCTCCGACGCGGGACGCCATTGGACGCTGACGTTCGTGAACGACGATCCGAACGCGTTCTACGACTGCATGACGTTCTTCGACGACCGCCGTGGGCTCGCGCTCTCGGATCCCGTCAACGGCAAGTTCCGGATCATCGCGACGGACGACGGCGGGCGCAGCTGGCGTGTGCTCTCGCCCGCGGGGATGCCGGCTGCGCTGCCGGGCGAGTTCGCGTTCGCCGCGAGCGGCGAGTGCCTCGTCACGGATCACGGACGCCGTGCATGGTTCGGCACCGGCGGCGGCGCACAGGCGCGCGTGTTCCGCTCCGACGACGGCGGCCTCACCTGGCAGGTGAGCGCCACGCCGATGCACAGCGGTCCGACCGCAGGGATCTTCGCGCTCGCCTTCCGCGGACAGCAGCACGGTTTCGCGGTCGGCGGCGACTTCCTGACGCCGACCGTTGCGCCCGACTCGCTCGCCGTCACCTCCGACGGCGGCGTAACGTGGCAGCTCGTCGCCGACGCGCCGAACCAGTACCGCTCGGGCGCAGCGTGGGTGACGGGACAGGCTGCCGTCGTCGTCGGGCCGAGCGGGAGCGACGGTTCGCGCGACGGCGCGCGGACGTGGCAGCGCTTCGACAGCGGCAGCTTCGACACGGTCGACTGCGCGCACAACGGCGCCTGCTGGGCGGCGGGCGAGCACGGCCGCGCCGCGTATCTCGTCCGCGCTCCCTAGCGGGCGCAGCGCTTCGACGGCGCGCGCGCTTGACGTGCTCAGGCGCGCGCGGTGCCGATCACGTACGGCGCGGACGTGATCGTCAGCCACGACGAGGAGTGGAAGCCGCGCTCGAGCTCGTCGATGCGGAACCCCGCGTCACGGATGCCCGCCAGCGTGTCGCGCGTCGTCCGGCAGCCGCCGAGCGCGCGCGTCCAGAAGACCGAGTCGACCGCGCGCTGAACGGCGGCGAAGGCGGGGTTCCGTGAGCCGACGTGCTCGTAGAAACGGAGCTCGCCGCCGGGTCGAAGCACGCGGCGGAGCTCGCGAAGCGCCGCAGCCGGATCGCCGACGCTGCAGAGCACCCAGACGACCACTGCGGCGTCGATCGTCTCGTCCTCTGCCGGCAGCGACTCGGCGGTTCCGGCGACGACGTCGATCGGCACGTTCACGGTCCGCGCGCGCTCGGCCGCCGTCGTGCGCGCAACGGGGTCGGGCTCGACCGCGAGGACGTGCTCCACGGCGTCGGGATAGAGCTCGAACGCCCGCCCGTCGCCGCAACCGACCTCGAGCACGCGACCGCGCAGCCCCGCGAGCAGCCGGCGGCGGTGCTCCCGCGCGACCTGATCCGGCCGGCGCAGCTCGCGCTGCTCGAGGTAGCGCGCGAAGCGCGATTGCTGTGCGCCGTACAGGGACGAGCTCGGTCCTCTCGCTACCAGATCTTCCACCAGGGACGGCGCTCCTCGTGCGATCGGCCGCTGCTCTCGAACACCTGCTCGCGGACTCCGCGATGAACCTCCGCGGCGTCGCCGGCATCCTGCCCGGTCGAGAACACGCGCTCGAGCTGCGGGTCGTACGCGATGTAGCCGTGCCGCTCGAAGACCGGCAGGTAGCGCTCCACCTCGGCGAGCGCCGGGCCGGAATCGTCCGCGCCGTACGACCAGCTCATCGTGATCTCACGCGCGCCGATGTCGATCAGGACCGGGCGTTCGGCTTCGTACCCGAGCTGGAGGAGGAAACCGTTCTCCGGTTCGTGCAGGTCGAGGCCTGGGCTCACCGCCCGGAGATCGGCGGCCAGCTGCCGAAGCTGCTGTTCCTCCTCGGGCGTGGGCAGAGGCGGCTCACCTTCCGCGAGCTCCTCGAGACGCTCGTACGCCGCAGCGGGGTCGTCACCCACGACGTCCTTCCGCAGGAGATAGAGGTCGTAGCTCACGCGATCTACCGTCCGCTGCGGTCGATCAGCTCGATGCGGTAGCCGTCGGGATCGTTCACGAAGCAGATCAGCGAGCCGCCTTCGCGCACTCGGTACGGCTCGCGCTCCGGTTCGATCCCCTGCCCCTTCAGCTGCTCGAGCGTGTTCGCGAGGTCGTCGACGGCGAGCGCCACATGTCCGTAGCCGGTGCCGATCTCGTAGGTGCGTCCGTCGTGGTTGAAGGTCAGCTCGAGCTCCTCGTCTTGACCCGGCACGCCGAAGAAGTAGTTCGTCGCCTCCTTCGCGCCGTCACGGACGATGTCGAACTCGCGGCGGAACTCGAGACCGAGCGCCTCGTAGAACGCGCGGCTCCTCGCGGGATCGGTGATGCGGTACATCGTGTGCAGGTAGCGCGTCACCGCCCGATCCTACAAACCGCCTACAACCAGGAGCGAATCTGCACGAAGAGCGGCGACGGCAGGTCGCGGCTCGGCTCGAGCTCGACCTCCGCCTGCGGAAGCTCGTCGCGGATCGCTGCGACGATCTCGTCGGCCTGCTCTTCGGACGCGGCGCCGATGGTGAGAAAGCGCCAGCGCCGCTCGACCGAGAGCCCGCGGTCGCGCAGGTGCCGCTCGAGCTCGTCCGTCCTCGGACGGTCGGGCGCGCGAACGTGCACGTACCAGTCGTAGTCGCCCGTGGCCCGCGCTTGCGCTTCGCGCTGCTCGAGCTCTCGCTCGCGGTCCGCGTCGGTGCGCGGCAAGGGCACGGACGCGTCCTCCCACGCCTCCTCGACCGGGTGCCATCGTGTCGTGCGGATCTCGGCCGTGAGACCGTCGGCGCCGGCGAGCTCACGCACGACGCGCGCAGCCTCGCCGGCCTCGGCCTCGGTCGTCGTGTAGAGGAAGAGCCTCGAGCCGTCGCGCGTGACGATCACACGGCGGCCGAGACGCTCGCGCGTGTCGTCGTCCAGATCGAGCGCCCGCAGCCGCTCGCCGACCGAGTAGCCGTGCTCCGCGTCGTCGAGCTCGACCTCGACGCGCCAATCGTCACCGGCCATGCAGCTACGCCCGCGATCCTGATTCGACGCCGCGCAGCGCTTCGAGGTCTTCTGCTGTCGGCGTCCACGCAGAAGCGGCGACGTTCGCATGCACTTGCTCCGGCGTCGTCGCGCCCGCGATCACCGAGGCGACTCCCGGCTGCGCGCCGAGCGCGCCGATCGCCAGCTCGAGGAGCGAGCGGCCGCGCTCGCGCGCGAACTCGTCCAACGCCTCCACCTTGTCGAACGCCTCGTCGGTGAGCACCTGAGACCGGCCGGCGAGGCGCGATCCCTCCGGAGCCGGCTCGCCGCGGCGATACTTGCCTGTCAGCAGCCCGCTCGCGAGCGGGAAGTACGGGACGAAGCCGACGCCGAGCTCGCGAGACCTTGGCAGGACGTCGGCCTCGGCGTCGCGGGCGAGCAGGCTGTACTGGTTCTGCAGCGCCGCGATCTCGGCCGTCTCGACCGCCTCCTCGAGCTGACCGAGGTCGAAGTTGGAGACGCCGAGCGCGACGACCTTCCCCTCGTCGACGAGCTCGACCATCGCGCCGATCGTCTCCGAGATCGGCGTCTCGCCGTCCGGGCGGTGGTAGTAGAGGAGGTCGATCCGGTCGGTGCGCAGCCGGCCGAGGGACGCGTCGACCGCGCGTCGCACGTACTCGCGCGATCCGCGTGCCTGCGCATCGTCGCCCATGTCGTTGCCGAACTTCGTGGCGAGGACGACGCGCTCGCGCCGTCCCTCGAGGAGCTCCCCGAGGAAGCGCTCGCTGCCGCCGGCGTTCCCGTAGACGTCCGCGGTGTCGAAGAAGTTCACGCCCGCGTCGAGCGCGGCGTCGACGACCGCGCGCGTTCGCTCCAGGTCGAGCCGGCCGCCGAAGTTGTTGCAGCCGAGCCCGACCACCGAGACGTCGAACGGTCCGAGTCGCCGCTGCTCCAAGGCGTTCACGCTAACGGAAGATCCCCTCCTCGGGGGAGGCGGAAGCGACGGGCCGGCGGAGGATGAGGGTGCCAGGTTCCAAAAGGATCGGCGGCGCGGCCACCGCCACCAGGAGGAGGTTCCGTGCGTCGCGCCCCGATACTGCTCGCCCTCGTCGTCACCGCACTCGCGCCGGCGTCTTCCGCCTCGTCGGCGCTTGCCGAGGATCCGCCGCCCCCGACGATCACGCTGCTCTCGCCCGGCAACGGGACCGCCGTGCAGCTCGACGAGAAGCATGCGCCCACCTTCTCCTGGAAGATCGACTACCCGGCCGCGCCGTCGAACCCGGTCATCTTCTTCCAGCTCTCGACCGACCCGACCTTTCAGGGGCAGAAGTACTCGGAGAGCCGCGTCTGCGACACGGCGAACCCCGCGTGCTTCACGTCGCTGAAGGCCGCGTCGTACTGGTGGTATTCGGCCACGGGAGGCGCCGGCGCGCCGGCGAAGGGCGAGGTGACGCTCTACTGGCGCGTCACCGTCACCTACGCGTTCGCGCACGAGCCGGCAGCGAGCGAGGCGTGGACGCTGAAGGGGAGCGGCGCCGCCGCGACCGCGCCGGACAAGCCGAACGTGCCCGTCGTTCCCGACACCGAAGCGCCGCGCGTATCGGTCGAGGCGACGAAGGTGAAGCGTGGCGCAAAGGCCCGCGTGCTGTTCCACATCTGGGACAACCGCGGCGTCGTCACGGCCACCGCCCGCTTGATGTACAAGGGCAACGAGCTGGGCCGCGCGGCGAAGACGTTCACGAACGTGAGCTGGAGCTACACGTACGTCTACTGGTTCAACGTGCCGAAGTGGTTCCGGACCGGGACGTACAGCGCGTGCATCGGCGCACGCGACCCTGCGGGCAACTCCGCGCAGCGGTGTGCGCCCGTCAGGGTCCGCTGAGCTCGCCTTCGAGATCCTCGCGGACGAGCCCGTAGACGACGCCGTCGACCCAGCCGTCGCCGCGGCGGTACGCCTTGCGCTTCACGCCCTCGCGGACGAAGCCGGCACGTTCCGCGTGGCGCTGCGCACGCTCGTTGAAGCCGTAGATCTCGAGCTGCACCCGGTGGAAGCCGAGGTCGAAGATCAGGTGCCGCTGGAAGAGCCGGGCCGCGTCGTCGGCGAGACGGCGCCCGCGGAACGCCGGGTGGACGGCGAGCCGCTCGAGCTGCGCGATCCGGCTGCGCCGGTTGACCCGCTCGAACCCGAGCGTGCCCGCGGCGCGCCAGCCACCTTCTTCGAGCACCTCGATCACGAAGCGGCCGAACGCGTCCGGCTCTTCGTCCTGCCGGTCGAGCTCGGCGAGCACACCGTCTTCGTCGAAGGCGCCGCCGCGGCCGAGGAAGGGCTGCACGTCCTCGTCGGTGAGCACGTCGAGCAGGAAAGAGACGTCGTCGCGCGTCGCGCGGCGCAGGCGGATCTCACCGACGCCGGTCAAGGCTCGGCGACGGCCGGCGCGCGCCGCGCAAGCGCGGCTCCCGATCCGAGCGCGACGCCGCCGAGGATGAGCACGAGCCCGGCGGCGGTGGCGCCCGTGATCCGCTCGTCGAGCAGCAGCCAGCCGTAGAAGAGCGCCGTCGGCGGCATCAGGTAGGTCACGAGGCTCAGGCGCGCGGCGCCGTGGTAGCGGAGCACGCGGTAGAGGATCAGCTGCGCGAGCGCGGTGCCCAGCAGCGTCAGCGCAGCGAGTGATGCGGCCGGCTTCCAGCCGGGAGCGTGGTCGGGGATCGAGAGCAGCGCGAGCGGCAGGAGGACGATCGCGCCGCCCGCCATCGACCCCGTCGCGAGCGCGGTGTTGCTCGCGGTGCCGATCCGGCGCTGCGCCCAGAAGCCGGCGACCGCGTACGACAGCGACGCGAGCACCACGGCCAGCGTCCCCGCGACGAACCACCAGGTGACGGAGGGCTGGCCGCCGGTCAGGATCCCGACGCCGACCAGACCGAGTGCGAGGCCGACGATGCGCACGCCGCGCACCCGCTCGCTCGGAAGCAAGAGCGGCGCGAGCATCGCGTTGAAGATCGGCACGGTGGCGTTCGCGATCGCGGCGATGCCGGAGTCGATGTGCTTCTCGCCCCAGGCGATGAGCGTGAACGGGATTGCGCCGTTGACGATTCCGATCGCCAGTGCATGCCAGCCCGCGCGCCGGACGTCGGCGACGGCGCCGTCGAAGCCCCGGCTCGCCACCAGGAACCCGCCCAGGGCGAGGGCGGCGACCGCGAGGCGGAGCTCCATCATCGCGGCCGGCGAGAAGTCGCGGTTCGCGACCTTGATGAAGAGGTAGGAAGCGCCCCAGATCGCGGCGAGCAAGCCGATCAGAAAGGCATAGGACCGGCTCACCTCGGCAACGCTACCTGCGGCTGCCTCCGTCTTGAGCCCCGGCTACGATGGGCTTCTGACGCAGGTCGCCGAACAGCCCCTGCATCGCGCGCTCGGGCTCACGGACGAAGAGCTCGAGCGCATCTGCGAACTCCTCGAGCGCGAGCCGAACCACTTCGAGCTCGCGGTGTTCTCGCTGCTCTGGTCGGAGCACTGCGGCTACAAGCATTCGGCCCCGCTGCTGCGGCGGCTGCCCTCTTCGGGCGAGCGCGTGCTTCAGGGGCCCGGCGAGAACGCAGGCGTGATCGACCTCGGGGACGGCGTCGCAATCGCGTTCAAGGTCGAGTCGCACAACCACCCCTCTGCGGTGGAGCCGTTTCAGGGTGCCGCGACGGGAGTCGGCGGGATCCTCCGCGACATCGTCGCGATGGGAGCGCGACCGATCGCGATCCTCGACGGCCTGCGCTTCGGCGCGCCGGACCACCACTTCGACCGGGCCGTCGCCGGGATCGGCCACTACGGCAACTCCTGCGGGATCGCGACGGTCGGCGGCGAGGCTTCGTTCGACGTTGCCTACGAGGACAACTGCCTCGTGAACGCCATGTGCGTCGGGATCCTGCCCACCGAGCGGCTCACGCGCGCACGGGCGAGCGGCCCCGGCAACCACGTCGTCCTCTACGGCGCGACGACAGGGCGCGACGGCATCGGCGGCGCGTCCGTGCTCGCATCTGCCGAGCTGGGCGAAGACGACCCGGACAAGCGGCCGTCCGTACAGGTCGGCGATCCGTTCACGGGCAAGAAGCTGATCGAGGCGAGCGTCGAGCTCGTCGAGTCGGGCCTCGTCGAGTCGCTGCAGGACTGCGGCGCCGCGGGCCTGGCCTCCGCCCTCGCCGAGATGGCCTCGGGTGGCGCGGGCATCGACGTGCACCTCGACCGCGTCCCCTTGCGCGAGGAGGCGATGGAGCCGTGGGAGATCATGATCTCCGAATCGCAGGAGCGGATGGTCGCCGTCGTGCGCGAGCAGATGCTCGACGGCGTCCGCGAGGTCTGCGCGCGGTGGGAGCTGCGCTGCACGGTGATCGGCGAGGTCACCGAGGGCGGCCGGCTGCGCGCGCTCGTCGACGGCGACGTCGTCGGCGACATCCCCGCACACACGCTCACCGAAGACTGCCCTCGGTACGACGTCGAGACGCGTCCACGTCCGAAGTCGGTCGAGGCGCCTCCGTGGGCGCCGCCGCACGACGAGGCGCTGCTCGAGCTCCTCTCGTCCCCGAACGTCAAGTCGAAGCGCTGGGTCTACGAGCAGTACGACCAGCTCGTCGGCTCGCGCACCGTTCGCCGCCCAGGTCTCGACGGCGCCGTGCTCCGCCTCCGGCCCTCCCACCGCGGGCTCGCGGTGTCGCTCGACGGCCAGGGGCGGATCGCGCGGCTCGATCCGCGAACCGGCGGCGCGCTCGCGATTCTCGAGGCAGCGCGGAACGTCGCGTGCGCCGGCGGGTCGCCGCTCGCGTTCACCGACTGCCTCAACTTCGGGAATCCCGAGAAGCCGGAGCAGGCTTGGGAGCTGTCGGAGGCCATCGACGGAATGGCGGCGGCGTGCGAAGCGCTGGGCCTCCCGATCGTGAGCGGCAACGTCTCGCTCTACAACGAGACCGACGGCCGTCCGATCCACCCGACGCCGGTCGTCGGCTGCGTCGGTCTCGTCGACGACGTGCGCCGCATCCCTTCGACCTGGCAGGAGGGCGACGTCGTCCTCCTCGTCGGGCACCCGCAGGTGTCGCTCGCCGGGTCCGAGTACCAGCGCCTCTACGGCGAGCTCTCCGGCGAGCCCGCGCCGCTCGACCTGCGCGCCGAGGCGACGCTCGTCCGGTTCCTCGTGCGCGTCGCGCCGCACGTGTCGCTGCTGCACGACGCAGCCGAAGGCGGGCTCGCGGTCGCGCTGGCCGAGTGTGCGCTCGCCTCAGGCATCGGCGCGGACGTCGAGCTGCCGCCCGACGCAGTGCGCCGCTTCGGCGAGGGCGGCGGTCAGGCGATCGTCGCCTGCGACGAGCGGTTCGCCGCCGGGCTCCGCGGCGTACCGATGCGGCGGCTCGGCGTGGTCGGCGGGGACGCCGTCTGCGGTTTGCCGCTCGACGAGCTCCGAAAGGCCTGGGACTGACATGTGCGGCGTGTTCGGCATCCGCGCGCCGGGCCGCGACGTCGCGCGCGTCACCTACTTCGGCCTGTTTGCGCTCCAGCACCGCGGCCAGGAATCGGCGGGGATCGCCGTCTCCGACGGTGCGCGGCTCACCGTCCTGCGCGACATGGGGCTCGTCACGCAGGTCTTCGACGAGCAGAACCTGAGCGGCCTGCACGGCGAAGCCGCGATCGGACACACGCGGTACTCGACGACCGGATCCTCGCAATGGGCGAACGCGCAGCCGCTGCTGCACCACGGCCCGGCGCGAACGATCGCCCTGGGCCACAACGGCAACCTCGTCAACGCGACGGCATTGCGCGAGGAACTGGCGGAGCGTGGCATCGCGATCGGGTCCACGTCCGACAGCCAGGTGATCGCCGCGCTGATCGCGGACGACCCCGCCCCGCTGCACGAGGCGGTCGCGGCCGCGATGCGCCGGCTCGAGGGCGCCTACTCGGTGGTCGCACTCTCCGAGGACAAGCTCGTCGCCTTCCGCGACCCCTACGGCTTCCGTCCGCTCGTGCTCGGACGTCACGAAGGCGAATGGGTGATCGCCTCCGAGACGTGCGCGCTCGACCTCGTCGGCGCGGAGTACGTCCGCGACGTCAACCCGGGCGAGATCGTCGTCGTCGACGAGACCGGTCTGCACGCACACGAAGCGGTCGCGCCGGCGAAGCACGGCGCCCTCTGCATCTTCGAGTTCTTCTACCTCGCGCGCCCGGACACGCGGCTCGCCGGCGTCGAGGTGCACGGCGCGCGCGTCCGCATGGGCGAGCGGCTCGCGGAGGAGGCGCCCGTGGAAGCTGATCTCGTCCTGCCGATCCCCGAGTCCGGGACGCCGGCGGCGATCGGCTTCGCCCGCGCGACCGGGATCCCCTTCAGCGAGGGCCTGATCAAGAACCGCTACGTCGGCCGCACGTTCATCCAGCCGGAGCCGGGGTTGCGCGAGCAGGGCGCCAAGCTGAAGTACAACCCGCTGGCCGAGGTCGCCGGCAAGCGCGTCGTCGCGGTCGACGACTCGATCGTGCGTGGCAACACGACGCGCCAGATCGTGCAGATGCTCTTCGACGCGGGGGCCGCGGAGGTCCACATGCGGATCTCCTCGCCGCCGGTCGTGTCGCAGTGCTTCTACGGGATCGACCTCGCGGACCCGAACGAGATGATCGCGAACGGGAAGACGATCGACGAGGTGCGCGAGCACATCGGCGCCACCTCCCTGGCCTACCTGTCGCTCGACGGGCTGCAGGCGGCGACGCGCCGTCCGGCGGAGGCGCTCTGCCGAGCGTGTCTCACGCGCGAGTATCCGACCGAGATCCCCGAGGACGCGGCGAAGTTGAAGTTCGAAGCAGCGCGCGCGTAGGCACGCGCTGCTCCGCAGCTACTGCTCGAGGACGCGCGAGGCCTTCGCGATCCCGCGCGACAGGAGGTAGAAGGCCGTGAGGACAGTGAACGTCAGCAACCAGTCGCTGGCGCCGAGCGTGTCGGCAAACCAACAGACGAGCCAGGCGACGATCAGCGCGACCAGATAGACGGCGAACTCGGCGTTGCCGGGAATCGGCAGGCGAGCGACGTCCATCGGCATGTTCCGCATGCCGTATGCAGGGCCGGTCGTGGTCGTCGTCGTTCCCGGCTGCTCCGGGGGCGTCGTCGACATGCTGCTCCTTTCACGCTGCGTGTCGAGGAACGTGGACGATCTCGAGCTTGATGCCGTCGGGATCGTAAAAGAACACCGCGTAGTAACCAAGCGAATACGCGTACTCGCGCGCGGGCGACTCGATCTCGGCGCCGGCCTCGCGCAACCAGTGCTCGCGCTCGTCGACCGCCGCGCGACTGCCGGCCTCGAACGCGACGTGGTGCAGGCCGACCTCGTAGCGGTCGTGCGGCGTCGCCCGCGCGGACATCGCCTGCCGCAGGCCGACCGAGGTCGCCGGTCCGATCAGGTAGTAGATGGTCTCGCCCCGCTCGCCCTCGACCTCGCTGACGCGGTGGTAGCCCAGCGGCCCGAGCAGGTCCCGGTAGAACGGCAGGCTGCGCTCGAGCGTCGAGACGACGAGATCGATGTGATGGACACCGGTGCCGAGCACCGACCCTGCGACTTCAACGCGGCAGTTCGAGCTCCTGCGCGCGGCCGTAACGCACGGCACGGCGGACGGCCCGCGGCTCGAGGCCGGACTCGAGCAGGCGCTGCCGCAGCTCCCCTTCCTCGGCAAGCTTGAGGAAGAGCCAGGCGAGGCCGAGGATCGTGACCAGCGAGCCCTCGAGCATCATCAGCGACCCGGCCAGCCGCTGGTCGTCCACCGCGGACGTGCCCCACGGGCGGCTGACGCCTTCGTAGACCGAATAGAAGGCCGTGTTCGCCCAGACGAAGACGTTGCCGAGGATGGTCTCGACGACGCGGACGCCGGCCAGGAAGCCCATCTTCCAGCCGGTGCCGAACCACTCCGGCATCGGGATCGTCTCGAGGATCGGCGCCCACACGAGCACGCCGCAGGCGAAGAAGCTCCCGTGCTCGACGGCGTGGAGGAGGTCGTGGTGCAGGGCCGCCTCGTAGAAGAACGGGACGTGCCAGAAGCACAGGTCGAGCGCCCAGAGCGTGATCGCCGCGAACGGGTGGAAGACGCGACGCAGCGGGTGGACGAGCCAGAGCAGCGGCCGCAGGATCGGGCCGGTGAGCCCGGCGAGCAGCGCGAGCGGGGCGAGGTCGCCGAGCAGCAGGTGCTGCGCCATGTGGAACGCCTGCGACTCCTCCTCCGCGTAGTGGTCGATCGGAGAGACGACCGCGACCAGCACCGCGAGGATTCCGGCCGAGAAGCAAACGACCCGCCAGCGAGGCGGCGGCGTTCCGCGGCGCCGCAACCGTCGCACGCGGATCGCGTAAGCGAGCGCCAACACCACGGCGGCCGACACCTGCAGCGGCTGGAACGTCCACTGGCTCACTCGGCCGAGTCTAGGAGGGTTTGGCGGAGCGTTCCCCGTCGTCAGGGCGTGATGCTCGTTCCGAGGCAAGGACGCAGGAAGCGGTCGTATTCATAAACACGAGCGCGACCGAGGACGCAGCATCGGGGCGAGCAGCGCGGCCTGACGGCAACGCGCACGTTTCGCCAAGCCCTCCTACAATCGTGTGCCGGGGTGAATCTCTTTCACTACCACCTCGTGACGAGCCGGGTGCGCGAGGTCGAGGCCCGGTATCTGGCGAAGCTCGGGTTCGGCCTCGTCGCGCGGTACGGGCGCGTCGAGGACGAGCACCGCGGCTACGAGCCGGGCGTGTCGTGGGAGGAGCTCGACCGGATCGGGTTCAAGCATCGTCTCTCCGAAGTGGAGAAGGGCGCGGTCAACGTCGTCGTCCAGCCCGGCCAGTGGGAGGTGCCGCGCGTCGACCACGTCGGCCTCGTGCTCGACGAGGACGACTTTGCCGCGACGATCGCGCGTGCAGACCAGCTGCACCTGCGCGTGCAGGAGCACGGCGCGCGGCGGACCTTCGTCTCCACGGGCGCCGGCTTCCGCGTCGAGCTCCACCCGCCGCGCGACTGGATCGACGAGCTCCTCGACGCCCGCCGCGAGCTGACGCTCGCCGAGCTGCAGCTGAAGGCGGACGATCCGTACGGGAAGGCGTCCGCGTTCGCCGAGCTCCTCGACCTCCCGCTGCACGACTCGTCGGTGTCGATCGGGGACACGCTGGTGAAGTTCGTGCCGGACGGGCCGCAGGGCCGGCCCGAGCTCTACGCGGAACTGTTCGTCTAGGCCGGACGTGTCCCAGGGACTGTCCCTGGGACGTGGCTTTCCGGGCCGCGTCGTACGAGCTCTACGCGGAACTGTTCGTCCAGGCCGGACGTGTCCCAGGGACTGTCCCTGGGACGTGGCTTTCCGGGCCGCGTCGTAGGATCAAGCCGTGGAGGGTCGGACGTACGCCCAGGCCGGGGTTTCTTTGAGCACGGCCGAAGCGATCGTCGAGCGGCTCCGCGCCGCGGTCGAATCGACGGGCGCGGCGGGCTTCGGCGGGTTCGCCGGCGTTCACCCGCTCGACGCGCGCCGGCTGCTCGTCGCATCGACCGACGGCGTCGGGACGAAGCTGATCCTGGCCCGCGAGCGCGGCGCACTACGCAGCTGCGGCGCCGACCTCGCCGCACACTGCATCAACGACGTGATCACGACCGGCGCCGAGCCGCTGATGCTCCTCGACTACGTCGCCGCGAACGAGATCGAGCTGGAGCAGGTTGCGGAGCTCGTCGAAGGGGCCGCGGAGGTCTGCCGCGAGGCCGGCGTCGCACTCGTCGGCGGCGAGACGGCCGAGCTGCCCGGGGTCTACCGGGCCGGTGAGCTCGACTTCGCCGGAACCTGCGTCGGCATCGTCGACCGCGACGCCTACCTCGACGGCTCCGGCGTGCAGCAGGGCGACGCGATCGTCGGCCTTCGCTCGGCGGGCGTGCACGCGAACGGCTTCACGCTCGTCCGCGAGGTGCTCGAAGACGAGGATTACTCCGGCGACGACCTCCTCGCGCCGACGCGGCTCTACCTCGACGAGGTTCGGCGCCTGCGCGGCACGGCACACGCGTTCGCGCACGTCACCGGCGGCGGCATCCTCGGCAACCTCCAGCGTGTTGTGCCGGACGGGCTCACAGCGCGGATCGACTGGGACGCGTGGGAGCGGCCGCCCGTGTTCGAGTGGCTGGCGCGCCACGTCGAGGAGGAGGAGCTGCGGCGCGTCTTCAACCTCGGGGTCGGCTTCTGCGCGGTCGTCCCCGATCCGGGCGACGACCTCGTGATCGGCCGCGTCGAGTGATCGGCGTCCTCGTCTCCGGCAACGGCACGAACCTGCAGGCGTTGGTCGACGCGGGCCTGCCGATCGCCGCGGTCGCGTCCAACAGGAAGGACGCCCGTGCGCTCGACCGCGCGCGTGCCGCACGAATTCCCGCCGCGACGTTCGCGCTCGACTGCTACGCGACCCGCAACGAGCGCGACCATGTGATGGCGACGTGGCTCGAGGAGCACGACGTCGACCTCGTCGTCCTCGCCGGCTACATGCACCTGTTGACGAAGCCGTTTCTCGACCGTTTCCCGGGCCGCATCGTCAACGTGCACCCGTCGCTGCTACCGGCGTTTCCGGGCGCGCACGCGATCGCCGACGCGCTCGATGCCGGTGTCCCGACGACCGGTGTCACGATCCACTACGTCGACGAGGGCCTCGACACCGGCGCGATCATCCGGCAGGAGGAGGTCGCCCTCGAGCCGCGCGAAACCCTCGAGGCGCGGATCCACGCCGTCGAGCACCGGCTTCTTCCGGAGGTGGTGAGAGACCTATTCGTGCGCTCCTGAGCGTCTGGGACAAGGAGGGCCTCGACGGGTTCGCACGCGGTCTCGCCGAGCTCGGCTGCGAGCTCGTCGCGAGCGGCGGGACGGCGCGCCACCTCGAGGGGCTCGGCCTCGAGATCACGTCGGTCGAGGACGTGACCGAGGCGCCCGAGATGCTCGGCGGCCGCGTGAAGACGCTCCACCCGCGGATCCACGCCGGGATCCTCGCGCGGCGGGACCGGATCGACGACGTCGACACGCTGAGCGATCACGAGATCGAGCCGATCGACCTCGTCTGCGTCAACTTCTATCCGTTCACCGACGCGATCGCGCGCCGGGGCGTCCGCGAGGAGGACGCGGTCGAGATGATCGACATCGGCGGGCCGTCGATGCTTCGCGCAGCGGCGAAGAACTTCGCGCACGTCGCCGCCGTCTCGAGCCCGGTCCAGTACGACGGAGTACTCGAGGAGCTGCGCGCGCAGGGCGAGGTCGCGCTCGAGACGCGACGCCGTCTCGCCGCCGAGGCGTTCGCGCGCACCGCCGCGTACGAAGCCGCGATCGCGGCCTGGTTCGCCGCACGTGACGCCTTTCCCGACACCGTCGTACCCGTTTTCCGCAAGACGTTCGAGCTGTCGTACGGCGAGAACCCCCATCAGCGCGCCGCGTACTACGAGGAGCTGGGCGCGCGCCGCCACCTGCTCTCGTTCGTCGAGCAGCTGCACGGAAAGCAGCTCTCCTTCAACAACCTCCACGACCTGGACGCGGCGCGCAAGCTCGTCGACGAGTTCACGCTGCCTGCGTGCGCGATCGTCAAGCACGCGAACCCCAGCGGCGTGGCGGTCGCGGCGACGATCGACGAGGCGTACCGCCGTGCGCTCGCCGCAGACCCGCTGTCCGCGTTCGGTGGGGTCGTGGCGGTGAACCGTCCAGTCGTCGGCCCGCTCGGTGCACGGATCGCCGACCAGTTCGTCGAGGTCCTCCTTGCGCCGGACTACGACGACCAGGCGCTCGGCGCGCTCCGGCGCAAGCAGGCGATCCGCATCCTCGCCAACCGCGAGCGCCGTGCCGCCTATACGGGCGAGCGGGACTACAAGCGAGTGCTCGGCGGGTTGCTCGTCCAGGACCCGGACAACGAGGTGCAGGAACGCGACACGATGGAGCTCGTCTGTGGCTCGCTCACGGAGGACCAGTGGGGCGACCTGCTGTTCGCGTGGCGCGTCTGCAAGCACGTCTCCTCGAACGCGATCGTCCTCGCCAAGGGACTGCAGACCGTCGGGATCGGTGCGGGGCAGCAAAGCCGCGTCGACGCCGTGAAGATCGCGCTCGAGAAGGCGCGGCAGTTCGGCCACGCACTCGAAGGGTCGGCGCTCGCGTCGGACGCGTTCTTCCCGTTTGCGGACGGGCCCGAGCTCGCGCTGGCGAGCGGCGTGGCGGCGATCATTCAGCCCGGCGGCTCGCGGCGCGACGAGGAAGTCGTCGAGGCCGTGCGCCGGACCGGAGCCGCGATGGTGTTCACCGGCCGGCGACATTTCCGCCACTAGGCCGGGAACAGCGCCGCGCGGCAACACGTTCTGCGTAGAGTCGGACGAGTCGACCGGAAGGGGAAGCCGTGAAGGAGTCCGTCCGCAAGTGGGAGACGCTGGCCGTCGTCGGCACCGCGTTCTTCATGACGATCCTCGACGTCGCGATCGTCAACGTCGCGCTGCCGTCGATCCAGAAGGATCTCGAGATCTCCGAGTCGACCCTGCAGTGGGTCGTGACCGCGTACGCGATCACATTCGGCGGCTTCCTGCTCCTCGGCGGACGGATGGCGGATCTGCTCGGCCGCCGGCGGATCTTCCTCGTCGGACTCACGCTGTTCACGCTGGCGTCGCTGTTCTGCGGCCTCGCGTGGAGCACTGCCGTTCTGATCGGCGCGCGCGCCGTGCAGGGCCTCGGCGCCGCGATCATCTCGCCGGCGGCGCTGTCGATCGTGACGACGACGTTCGAGGAAGGAGCCGAGCGAAACAAGGCGCTCGGCATCTGGGGCGCGCTCGGCGGCTCGGGCGCCGCGGCCGGCGTCCTCTTCGGCGGCATCCTCACCAAGTACCTCGGCTGGGAGTGGATCTTCTTCGTCAACGTGCCGGTCGGCGCGGCGGTCTTCGCCGCGACGCAGCCGATCGTCCGCGAGAGCCACGCCGAGCTCGGACATCGCCGCTTCGATGCGGCGGGCGCCGTCACCGTGACCGCGAGCCTGGCGCTCCTCGTCTACGCGATCTCGAAGGCACCCGACGTCGGCTGGGGCACGTTCCGCACGATCGGGCTGATCGTCGTCTCGGCCGCGCTGTTCGCGGCGTTCCTCGTGATCGAGACGCGGACGCGCGCGCCGCTGATGCCCTTCGAGATCTTCCGCATCCGCTCCGTCACCGGCGCGAACGTCGTCGGGTTCCTGTTCGGCGCGGCGATCTTCGCGAACTTCTTCGTGCTCACCCTGTACGTCCAGCAGGTGCTCGGCTGGTCCGCGCTCAAGGCCGGGCTCACGTTCCTCGCCACCGCCGGGACGACCGTGATCTGGGCCGGC